>CABEDB010000339.1_pt1 | contig 9281 bp, 7 predicted proteins | sample 3422811 | NCBI WGS metagenome assembly CABEDB01 (sample SAMEA5534329, study PRJEB31848) | metagenome | biome: tundra; feature: field; material: soil | place: USA | collected 2013-05 | depth 0.15 m | reverse complement strand
GCTGTATCTCAACGAGGAGCGCTCGGAACATGCAACCGGCCTGCACGTTGCCGGGCCTCGGCAGCGAGCTGCCTCTGCCCGGTCGCTTCATAAAGGGCTGCGAGCCGGTCCCAGCGCCTAACCACCAAGGGAGTTCTCCGGGTCGCGTCTTGTTGGAAACTGATCGCTTCAGGCCAATGTCCGAGAAGCCTCTGTGCTTCGGAGTTCCCCTCCGCAATCTCGGCGTAAAGTTCAGGGGCAAGCGATTCGCCGCCGTTGCCAAACGGGCTGTGCTTCTCCGCTTCGGCAAACGCCGCCAGCGCCTGCTCGGGATGATTCAGGGCAATTTGGAGTTTTCCAAGAGTCATGTACATATCGAGCGGCTCCGTGGATTCTTTCGCGGCGCGCTCGATGGCTTCAACCGCCTCGATGTTGCGGCCCTCGTTCGCATAGAGCAATCCCAGCGAGTACAAGGCCCCGCTGTTTTGATTGAGTGCAAGTGAAGCACGATATTCCTGCTCCGCTTCGCGGTAACGTTGCTCACGCTGAAACAACGACGCCAGCAGTAAATGGACATTCGGATCTTCGGGATAGAGCGCGGAAGCACGGCGCAGCGACTCTTCCGACTCCTGGAAGCGTTGCAATTCGAAGAACAGCGCTCCCGAATCCAAATAGAAATCGTAAAGTGCCCCACGTGAAGCTGCGGCGGGCGGAGTGAGCTGCTGTGTCCGGCAGTCGATCTGCAAGCGGTCGATCCATGGACGATTTAGCGGTGAGTTGCGCAGAAATACCAGAGAGACATCATCCATGTAAACCGGGCGCCACGCTGCACTCTGACAAAACGCGAACGGATCCATCTTGCTCAACCCGCGGAATCCAGAGGTCGCGACCAGTAGAACATTCAGATTCCAGCGGTCGGCTTCGGTCTGCCACAACTGCGAATCGGGGCCCTCGCGATAGAGTTTGCGTTGCTCGACGAAGAGATCGGGGTTCAAGGGATCTGCGCGCCCATCGATGAAGTCGGGATACTCCGGGCCAAGGGCCCAGGCTGCATAACCACCCAGCGCATACTCCTCGAAAATGTTCCCCGGCAACTGTTCGCGCCGGATGAAGGCCGCAGCGCGGTCCGGAAACCAGGAAGATAATCCCGCGCCAAACCTCCAATTCGCGTTGAAAACAATGTAGGTGCGGTTGGAAACAAAGTCGGCAATATGCAGCAGCGCGACCCCGCAGAAGACAATCGGCACAAGGATGGCCATCACCTCGGGCATGCGGACTAGCGGGCGCGTGGTCTTTCCAACCTCAGTGGTCGAACTGCTACTGGTACTTTTAACGAAGAGCTCACTCAGCAAGGGGCCGCCAAGAGTGGCGATGGTAATGACGAACAGACCCATGTAGCGCGCATGAGCCAGTCCGGAATATAGCGCAACCGAGGCAATGACCGCGGCCCCAAGCTGCCGTTTCCAGAGTAAAAGCGCGACCAGAATGACCGCCACCAATTGCAACCAGGTTAAGCCATTCTCCATGTGCCTGACGTCGATGAGTTGGTACAGCAACGAGCGTGAAACGGGTACGCCGTGGAACTCGCCGATGAAACCTTTTATATTGAGCGCTCCCCCGGCTGGGGCTGCGAGCCCCGACAGGGTAAGTGAAGCAACATAGATTCTGGGGCCCCACGGATTCACCAGCGTGGCAACCCCGCACGCCGCAAGCCAAGGCCATATTTTCTTTAGCCGCAGAAGTACGGCCTGACGGCGCTCCGAAAACAGCAAATCGGAAACCTCAACCAGCAGGTACGCGCCGATGGCCCCGAGTCCCGCGATGAAACCCGGGTGGAGATTAACCCAGAACAGCATGACCACAGGCAGCAGCCAAGGCCGGGAACGCGTCCCCCGGTGGTACGCCCAGAGTTCGCCAAGAAAGAACGCGAAGAACATAGTACTGAAGAGGTCGGCGCGCGGAGCCGTGCGGGCAGCAATGGACTGAACCGCAAGCATCGCAAGCACGGCGCTGCCGATGTCTCCCCGGTGAACCAGGTAAGCCACAACCGCCAGACATGCCAGTGCACAAAACCAACTCAGCCCGGCATAGTCAAACGCACAGTAAGTCAGATAAAGCAGCACCCCTGCAAACGGCGGATACGCCCACGGCTTTCCCGCTGAAGTAAACGACAGAACGTCGGTGCGGGGAATCTGGTGGTGCTGAACGACGTAGCGTCCAGTCGCAAGCTGCCAACCCATGTCGTAGTCGGCAACGGTGTGCAAACCGGCGCACAAAGCGCTGAGCAGCACCAGCAGAATGAAAATCGACCGCACAACCGGATAGGCGTTCTTAGCGGAAAAACCCATACCTAAAGCTAGCTTCCTGTGAATGAGCGCAACCTCAGGCGAGTATCGCACCGCGAGTTCAGCAGATTCCACCACATTTCAGTTGCCGGAGGTGGCTTTAGCGGCGGTGCACATCGAGCAGGCTGCGGAAAAACCCTGATTCGAGCGGGCTGCGGGAAGGGCACGACTTCACAGCTTGCGGAAAAACTCTGGTTCTTGACTTTGCTTTGAAGGGGCGCGGCTTCAGCCGCGCCGTAAGTGTCGCAAAATCAATGGCGGCTTTAGCCGCTGAGGGCAGCCGCGACCCGCAATGCGACTTTTTCCGCAGCCTCTTCAGTCGTGCCGATAAGTCCTTTAAAATAGTTTGCGCTTTAGCGCCCGAGGTGTGCTCTTTGCGCCCGCTATGAGTTTTTCCGCAGCCTGCTAAAGTCCTTCCCTTGCCGAAGGTCTTCGAGGAAAGCCTAATACGGTTCGCCGGGCAAGAAATCGTAGTAGCGTGGGATAATGATAAGTGTACGAATAGTCTGAATTAAGTTAAGAAAAGCTAGCTGCCACCTTGGGCGCGGTCAAACAGCACATGGAATTAACCAGCGGCTCCCTTAGGCTTGGAGCGCTCGGCAGCAAATGGCGCGAATGCCTGGAGCGCCCCGGCTTGCCCGAATTCTTCCTGGTCCTGCTCACGCTACTTGTCTATGCCCGCAGTCTGAGCATGGGGTTCGTCTACGACGATCACCCTATGATCGACAATCCCTGGGTTCTGAGCTGGAAGGATGTTCCAAGGCTTTTCAGCCAGGACTTGATCAACAGTCACAGGTCGAACTTTTACCGTCCACTTGCGCTGCTATGGCAAGCCCTTGTGGGCAGGCTGGCCGGAACGAATCCCACAGCATGGCACTTCAGCGCGATACTGCTGCATCTATTGTGCGTGGTGCTGGTCTTTCGTCTGGCCTGCAAGTTACTGGACGATCGGGGATACGCGGCGCTTGCGGCGGCCGTATTTGCCCTTCACCCTACGCACGTGGAGGCCGTGACCTGGGTTTCGGATGCAGCCGATCCTCTGATGGCAGCCGTTCTATTGTTATCCGCGCTGGCCCTGCTGCGTTGGCTTACATTGAAGAGCGGCAGCCCAGGATGGTGGATCGCGTCCTGGCTGCTGGCTACCGCTTGCTGTTTTGTGAAAGAGACCGGTGTTCTAATGCCAGCTCTGCTGCTGGTGCTGGCGTTCAGCGTCGAGAGCAGGGTGAGCCGGCCCGCAATCCTCTTGACAGGGTTTTCGTTCATCCTCTCTTCGTGTATTTTCCTCGTTCTACGCAGCCAAATTCTCCACGGCTTTGCCCACCCACTCTCAACCGCGCGAGACCATGAGATGGCGCTGACCCTGCCTGCGGCTCTGTGGTTCTACCTCTCGCACCTGTTATTCCCCGTAGGACTGGGCCCATTCTATCCGCTGGCTTTTGTTTCCGACCCGCGAAGTGAGGCTTTTGTGGTGCCCTTACTGCTGTTGGCTGCACTCCTGGCAATGTTGGGATGGCTGCTTCAGCGCCTCTCCGATCAGCGGCTCTTCTGGTTCTGCACGGTGTGGGTTCTTGCTCCTCTGATTGCACCGCTCTACCTCAAGCTATTTCCCGACTTCGAATTGGTTCACGACCGTTACCTTTATCTCCCCACAATTGCCCTCGGAGTAGCGCTGGCCGCCGGACTGAAGAAACTCTCTGATGCAACTCCTGCTGGTACAACTCACGAACGCCACGCCGCAAACTATCTGGCTATCGCGACCGCCGTGCTGGTGACTGCCTTAGCGGCGGAGACGATTTCCTACCAAGGCGTGTGGCAGGACGACACTCACCTGTTCCAGCGTGGCGTTGCGCTCACCCCACGCAATGCCCGCGCGCTGGTCAATCTTGGCGTAGCCAAATTGCAGCAGGGCAACTACCCAGAAGGTACCGCGTTGCTCAAACGCTCTCTGGAAATCCAGCCCGATAATGCTTTTGCGCTATTTGACCTCGGAAACGTCGCTTGGAACAACAATGATGCCGCTGCCACTGAGAGCTACGTCCAGAAGGCGGTAGCGCTCGAATCACACTCCAATTGGTGGGTCATTTTGGCGAGCGCTAAATTCAACTTGGGCAAGCTACCGGAGGCAGAATGGGCCGTGCGGCAGGCAATTGCGATTAATCCCGAAGAACCAGGAGCGCACTTGCTGCTGGGCGGAGTGCGCTTGGCGCAAGGTGACTCGGCGACTGCCGTCCGGGAATTCAGCACCGAGCTGCGGCTCAACCCAGGAAACCCTTCGGCGCGACAGGCACTCCAAGTCGCACAAGAGCAGCTCGCTAAGCGGCACAATTAGTCCGCTTTCTTCGATGAATACAATCCTTTAATCCTAGTGTAGTGCGTCAGAAACCCGCCATGTCGTCGTCCGCGGCGGCGCCATTGCCTTGGCGTCATTTCGTTTATCGCCGGCTTGTCGGACATCGAGTCACAAACCGGCCCGAAGTTGCCAACTTGATCCCGAAGGCCTCCTAGTCCGGCAATGCTACAATGCTTACAAGAGTTACAAGTTGGAGATTACCATGAGATCAACCCGTTCGATGGTCATCAGCATGCGCCTCCCGGCGGAGAGCGGAAAGCGTCTGAAACGCATGGCAAATCGGCATGGATGGACCCCCAGCGACGCCAGTGCGCGCCTGGTGGAGGAAGGTTTGCGCCGGTCGGAATTTGGATTCATCGACTTTCGAGATTCGCCTGCGGGCCGGCAAGCCTGCCTGCAAGGGAGCACGCTCGCCGTATGGGAGGTCATGCTGCTCGTCCACAGCTATAAGAAAGATGTGTCGGCAGTAGCGCGACATCTCAAGTGGCCAGAAGTGAAAGTCCAAGCAGCGGTCAATTATGCGGGGGCTTTCCCCGAAGAAGTCAATGAGGCAATGGCTGAGAATGAGGCGACGGATTTTGAAGCGCTGCAGCGCATGTTGCCTCAGGCCGCCGAATTCGTCCCCAAGAAAGCGGCGAAAAACGGAAATGCTCAAGCTTCTTCTCGATGAGCACATCTCACCGGACGTAGCGAATGGTCTGCGTCGCCGCAATCGCGCGATAGAAGTTCGCTATATGGTGGAATGGGAAAATGGGTATTTCCTGGGACAGGAAGACTCCGCTTGTTTGCGAGAAGCCGCCGCCCAGGGGTTAACGCTTGTAACCTATGACCGGAGGACGATTCCTCCCCTGCTCAAAGCCTGGGCGGAAGAAGATCGAACGCACGGCGGCGTGATTTTTGTGGATGAAAGAACAATTTCGCCCGCGGATATCGGCGGTTTGGTCTGGGCCTTGACCAGACTGGCAAGACAAACTGGGAATTGGGACTGGGCTAATAGAATCTTTTTCCTTCGACGCTGATGCCAATCGCCTCAGGGTCCTTCCCTTGTCTAACGCCTGAATAATGAATAAAATCCGGGAAACTAGCATTAGCGCCTGCCAGGAGAATCTCGTGAAAGTAGTGATGCTGTGCGGAGGGCTCGGCACCCGTTTGCGCGAGGAAACCGAGTATCGGCCCAAGCCCATGGTGGAAATCGGCGGTCGTCCGATCCTGTGGCATATTATGAAGTTGTATGCGCACAATGGTTTTACTGATTTTGTGTTCTGCCTCGGATACCGCGGCAACATGATCAAGGAATATTTCCTGAACTACGAGGCGATGAACAACGATTTTTCCGTCTGCCTCGGCCGGAACTCCAAGATTGAATACCAAAACGTCCATCGCGAACAAGACTTTCAGGTCACCCTCGTCGATACCGGACAAACCACGATGACTGGCGGACGGGTGAAGAGGATTGAGAAGTACGTTAGTGACGATCTCTTCATGCTGACCTATGGCGATGGCGTAGGTGATGTAAACATCCGAGAGCTGCTTGAATTCCACAAAAGCCATGGCAAGCTGGCCACGGTCACGACCATCACGCCGAGCTCCCGCTTCGGAGTCATCGACACAGACGCGACCGGTCGCGTGACCAGGTTTAAGGAAAAGGCGAAGATCAGCGGCCGCGCCAGCGCAGGCTTTTTCGTGCTCGATCGCCTTGCGTTCGATTATCTCGGGGGCGACGATTGCATCTTCGAAAAGGAACCGCTGGAGCGCCTTGCCGACGACGGGCAGTTGATGGCTTATCAGCATAACGGCTTCTTCTACGCCATGGATACGTATCGCGAGTACGAGTACTTGAACCAGTTATGGAGCGCGAATCAGGCGCCATGGAAGGTTTGGCAGGAATAAGAAAGGTTTGGCAGGAATAATTTGGCTGAAACAATAATGAAGAACGGCTTCTGGCGTGACCGCCCCGTCTTTATCACTGGCGCCACGGGACTGGTGGGCGGATGGCTGACAAAACGCCTGCTGGGGCAGGGTGCGTCCGTGACGACGCTGGTACGCGACTGGGTTCCCGCCAGCGAATTTGTGCGCCAGGGGCTGGCCGACCGCGTCAACGTGGTGCGCGGCGATCTGAGCAGTTCCTATCTGCTGGAACGCGCGCTGGGCGAGTACGAGATCGAAGTCGTCTTTCATCTCGCCGCCCAGACGCAGGTGCAAATCGCCAACCGCAATCCACTTTCAACCTTCGAGAGCAACATCCGCGGAACGTGGGATCTTCTGGAGGCTTGCCGGCGTTCGCCAAAGGTGAAGTCGGTCGTCCTCGCTTCCTCGGACAAAGCTTACGGCGATCAGGCGGTGCTTCCTTATAAAGAAGATATGCCGTTGCTCGGGAAGCATCCCTACGATGTAAGCAAGTCGTGCGCGGACCTGATTGCGCAGTCCTACGCGTACACTTTTCGCGTCCCTGTGGCGATCACGCGCTGCGGCAATTTTTACGGCGGCGGAGACCTGAACTGGGACCGCGTCGTGCCCGGCACCATCCGCTCCGTGGTTCGTGGCGACCGCCCCATTATTCGCTCCGACGGTAAATTCGTGCGCGATTACTTCTACGTGGAAGATGGCGCCGCGGCCTACATGCTGCTGGCAGAGCAACTCCTGCAGAATTCGAAGTTTTGCGGCGCGGCCTATAACTTTTCGAATGAAGCGCAGATCAGCGTGCTTGAGCTGGTGAATGCGATCCTCGAGAAAATGGCATCGAATTTGAAGCCCGAGATTCAGAACCAGGTATCGAATGAAATCCGCCATCAGTACCTAAGCGCCGAGCGGGCACGCACTGAATTAGACTGGAAGCCCATGTTCAATCTCGATGAAGGATTGGAAAAGACCATCGCATGGTACCGGGAGGCGCTTCAGTAGTGTCACGAGCAGACGAGTTGCGAGCTAACGAGGTGCGAGCTGACGCGTTGCGCGACCGCATCCGCGCCTTGGTGGGCGAGTACTACCATGAGGCCTTCCCTGCCCGCGACTTCGTGCCGGGATCGTCCCCTGTGCCCATCTCCGGCCGTGTCTTCGACGAACAAGAACTCGAACTCCTGGTCGAGTCCTCGCTCGATTTCTGGCTAACTACCGGACGCTTCGCCGAACAGTTCGAACGTGAATTCGCCAAATTCGTCGGTGTGCGCGAGGCCGTGCTGGTGAACTCGGGCTCGTCGGCCAACCTGCTGGCGGTCGCAGCCCTGACTTCGCAGAAATTGGGCGATCGCCGTCTGCGGCCCGGAGACGAGGTCATCACCCTGGCTGCGGGATTCCCGACTACCGTCAATCCGATCTTGCAGAACGGACTGGTTCCCGTCTTCGTCGATGTTAGCCTTCCCACCTTCAACGTGGATGTCAGTTATCTCGAAACGGCGCTATCCGAACGCACGCGTGCCGTCTTCTTTGCGCACACGCTGGGGAACCCGTTCGATCTCGATGCCGTGACGGCGTTCACAAAGAAGCATGGCTTGTGGCTGATCGAAGACTGCTGTGACGCGCTCGGCTCGACCTATCGCGGCGAGAAAGTCGGAACCTTCGGCGATCTCGCCACCGTCAGCTTTTATCCCGCGCACCACATCACCATGGGCGAAGGCGGATGCGTCTTGACGGAAAAGCCCCTGCTGCGCACCCTAGTCGAATCCTTTCGCGACTGGGGCCGGGATTGCTGGTGTGCCCCCGGTAAAGAGAACACCTGCGGCAAGCGTTTCGACTGGCAGTTGGGTGAATTGCCGCACGGCTACGATCACAAATACATCTATTCGCATGTGGGCTATAATCTCAAAGCCACTGACATGCAAGCTGCCGTGGGAGTCGCGCAGTTGAAGAAACTGCCGGCATTCATTGAGGCAAGAAAGCGAAATTTTGCGTATTTGAAGTCGGGACTCAAAGACGCGCAGGAGCACTTCGTCCTGCCCGAAGCAACTCCGAATTCCGACCCGAGTTGGTTTGGGTTCCCGCTGCTGGTAAGGGAGACAGCTCCATTCTCGCGTAACGCGCTAATTGATTTCTTGTATGAGAGAAAGATCGGCACCCGCCAGCTCTTCGGCGGCAACTTGGTCCGTCAACCCGCCTATGCGGATCTCAACTATCGTGTAGTGGGTGATCTCCGAGCGAGTGACCGCGTGATGAATCAGGCCTTCTGGATTGGCGTATATCCCGGACTCACGCCGCCGATGTTGGATTACGTTCTGGAAACGATAAATGAAATTGCGTTAAAGGGGCACTCGCTGATGTCGCAGCAAAGCTCCAAGGGTGGCTCATGAAGGTCCGCCGCGCATGAAGCTTTCCGACTACATCGTCGGCCAACTCGCGGATTGGGGAGTGCGCCACATCTTCCTGGTCACCGGCGGTGGTGCCATGCACCTCAACGACTCCATCGGCAAGGAGCCGCGTATTCACTACATTTGCAATCACCACGAACAAGCCTCCGCCATGGCCGCCGAAGCGTACGCCCGCATCAGCGGACAGCCCGGCGTGGTCAACGTCACCACCGGCCCCGGCGGCATCAACGCCCTCAACGGCGTCTTCGGAGCCTGGACCGATTCCATCCCCATGCTCGTAGTCTCCGGCCAGGTCAAGCGCGAGAC
>CABEDB010000291.1_pt1 | contig 9751 bp, 6 predicted proteins | sample 3422811 | NCBI WGS metagenome assembly CABEDB01 (sample SAMEA5534329, study PRJEB31848) | metagenome | biome: tundra; feature: field; material: soil | place: USA | collected 2013-05 | depth 0.15 m | reverse complement strand
CGTTCTAGTTCGGATGTCTGGTCGTCGGCTGCTCAGTTCACCGCGTTCGAACCGTTTCGCAAAATCGCGCTGAGCTATGTCGTCAAGCAGGAAGTAATCGGTTACTTCCTGTTTGGCCGTCACTCGGGAACAACCTCGAGAGGCGTCCCCGCCCGGCGAGACGGGCGAGACGCCCGTCCTCCATCGTTCATTGGCTACTTGACGTCATTGACCAGATACAGATCGGAAAAGCGTACGGCCGTATTCGTAGACGTAGTTATTTCCATCGGGAGTGATCAGAATGGCGCTGATATCGGTGACCCCGGAAACATCGGGTGGCACGAGTTGCTTCCAGGGTTGTCTACGTCCCGTAGCCAGGTCCAGCTTGTCGACTTTGGTCGGCACTTCCCCGAGACGATACACGAATAGCGAATGGCCATCGCTGGTCCAGCTTATTGGAGCGTCTCCGACATCAAGGCCTAGGATTGCCCGAACTTCACCGCCGTCGACGGGCAACAACGCCGGTTTCTGATCCGGACCGACCATCGCTACTTGCCGTCGGGAGAGATCGCAAACAGGCTTGCGTTCACGCCCTCGCCGGTGATGGCCTGCGGTGGACTGCCGTCAATATCCTGCACGTACAGACGGACACCTTTGCCGGGCTCATCGCCGGAGAACAGCAGTCGCTTGCCGTCGGGAAACCAGCGGGTAAACATATGATTCATGCGTAAGCAGCTTGGCTTCTCCCGCCCCAGTCGGAAGCAGGAAAAACTGCACCGGGGGCTTGGGGTGGCCACCCACCACCCATTTTTTGTCCGGGGAGAGGGCAAAACCCCCACCGTCGCCCAGCCGGACTGCGGGAGAACCATCGGTCTGACGAAGATAAGCTGCGTAATTCGCGCCGCCGGCCTCACCGGATTCCGTAAACAAGAGAGTCTTGCCATCGGCGGATAGATCTCTCGGTGCCGACCAGTCCATCCACGACAGGTCGCGCTCTTTATTATTACCCGCCGTCATGCCCACCATTCCCACGCGGGGCACGTCGCGTGTGAGCAGCACCCGGCCGTCCCGAGCTACATCTTGCAGAGTCAAAGTGCCAGGCTCACGCGCCAGCAGCCGTTCCTTCCCTGACAGGTTCACAGCGGAAAGATAACGGCCGTATCCAAGCCTCGTGCTGGAAAACCAGATTTCCGTTCCCTTCGGCGCCCAGCCCAGACCCCAGACGGTTTCCCAGCCGGTGGAAAGAGTTTTCTTCTTTCCCGACAGGTCGACCACCACGATGGAGCCGGCATCGTCCCTGCGGACGGGGTGCTCAATGAAGGCCACCATATCGCTATTCGGCGAGACTCGCGGGTGGCTGATCCAGCCTCCGGTCTCAAACAGGACCTTCCCGATGGGATATTCCAGCCGGCTTTGGCCGCCGAATTCGCGCACCACGGCAAAGTTGGTCCCGTCCGGTGACCAATCTGCCCACTGCACATTCTCGAGGACCTCGCGTGGAGCGCCGCCGCCCAGCGGCACTCTGCCTAAGGTGCCGGCATTGATGTAGGGATCCACATTGTGACTATGGAGCAGCACCGCCATCTCTCCTTCCGCCGAGATGGACAGGACTTCCGCCCGTGACAGGCCGATGGGACGCGATTCGGGACTCTCCGGGCGGGTAGTGTAGAGTTCGGTCGGATTACCCTCCCAGGCCGCGCTGTACACAATGGTTTTCCCATCCGGCGCGAAACGTGCCATGCGAATGGTTCCACCACGGAAGGTCAGCTGACGATACGTGGGCGGTGTGATGCTGGATGCCAGCCCTTCGCGTTTTCCTTCCCAATATGCCCCTGCGGCAAGAGCGAGGGCGATCACAGCACCCAGAGCGGCAGAAACCCAACGCCTGGTCTTGGCTGAAGCAGGCGCTGAACCAATCGCAACGACGGGTCCAGCCACATCCGGCACGACTTCCGCCTGACCTGCAGCGCCCCTGGTGGACGAATGGGAGTCTGATTCCCGCTTGAGCCGCTGCAGATCAACCCGAAAGTCGGAGGCAGCCTGATAACGCAGCTTGGGATCTTTTTCCAGCGCCTTGTCGAGAATCTCTTCCAGCCGTGCAGGGAGCTGGGAATTGACTTTCAGCGCTGCAGCCGGTTGGCGGTGCAGAATCGCGTCAAACACAGCGGCTGTCGTCGGCCCCGAGAAGGCCTGCCTCCCGGTCGCCATTTCATAAAGGACAATACCCAGAGAAAACAGATCGGTGCGGCCATCCAACTCGTCGCCCATGGCCTGCTCGGGCGACATGTAAGCCACCGTTCCGACGGCTGTGCCGGGACTGGTCAGCAGCTGAGGGTTGGCGGCTGTCGGCATAGAACCGGTCACGGAGGCGTCCCGCACCAATTGCTGCTCGGCCGTGTATTTCGCAAGGCCAAAATCCAGCAGCTTGGTTTGCCCACTGCGACTGATAAAGACATTCGCCGGCTTGATATCGCGGTGCACGATGCCCCGGGCATGGGCGGCTGCGAGGGCGTCGGCAATCGCGATGGCCACATCCAGCAGTTCGGCCAGCCTCATCGGCTTGCCTTCAATCCGGTGTTTCAGCGTCTGCCCATCGATAAACTCCATCGCGATGTAGGCAGATCCGCCTTCTTCGCCAATGTCGTAGATGGTGCAAATGTTGGGGTGGTTCAGCCCAGAGGCAGTCTGGGCTTCCCGTCGAAAACGCTCCAGAGCGGCGGGGTCTTTGGCCGTATCCTCGGAGAGGAATTTCAGAGCAACCGTACGCTGAAGGCGGGTATCCTCAGCTTTGTAGACCACACCCATACCGCCGCCACCGAGCTTCTCTACGATGCGGTAGTGCGAGATGGTTTGGCCGATCATCAGAAGATACGTGGCTTTCGGGTCGCTTCATCTTACGAACGCGGCATCCGCTAGTCAACGATGACGCCTGCTGGCGCGAGCCTGTCATACTCGAAGCCTCGCCTCACAACTGGGTATCGAGCCGATAGCTCCTGGTTTGTCGGCTACTCGGAAGTTATCAAGAAACGGGCTTAGAGGAGAACAATGGCGATCTCCCCCAAGCCGACTTCTGGCCCGCGTCGTTGCGAGCACGTCCGCAGGCATAACTTCCGTTTAGCCCGTCATCCAGGGATAATCTCCCTAGTTGCTGCGTTTCTCGATCTCAGGAACAAAGAATCGCATGACGTCAATTGTCATCCGGTAAGGGTTGAAGCCCTGGTTGTTTGTGAAGAGAATGACGGTCAAGTCGGGATCTAGGAGGTGTGCGTATTCGACCATGCCGGCGCCAATGTGATAAACCATTCGGTGGCCGTTGACAACGTCTGTGTCCCACCCTCCTGCAAACTGAGCATCACGTCCATTGTTCAGACGGAATGGCGTCCACATGAGTTCCAACGTTTGCCGGTTGAGCACGCGGTCGTGAAAGAGGGCCACGTCGAAAGTAGCCAGGTCCGCCGCGCTCATGTTCAGGCCAACGCCACCATGCTGGTACTCGGGATAGAGAAAGTTAATGTCGTTCCAGAGTTTGCCGTCGGGCGATGGCAAGCCGTTCCCGTTCGCCTGGCGCTCCACGTGGAAGCGATCGGATTGCGGAATGAAGTTCATATAAAGCCCTACGCGGTTCGGGACGATGTCGAGAGAGTCCCCGAATCGTGCGGATGCCATGTCCAGGGGCGTGAAGATCCGTTTACTCAGGAACTCCTCTAGCGACATTCTGGAAATCTTTTCGACGATCATCTTCAGTAACAAGAATTCCGTCTGGTTGTAAATCGACTTCTCTCCTGGCTTGTACACGAGCGGGACGGCGGATACTTTCTTGAGCCCTTCTTCCGGACCGCCGGCAGCGATCCAATCGGCGGGGGCCGCGGCCGGTGATCCCGGGAAAATATCAGGGATGCCGCTGGTGTGGCTCAGGCAGTTCAGGACAGTGATTTCGTCCCAGGCGTTCGGGAGTTCCGGCAAGAGTTGTGTGACTTTATCACTCAAGCGAAGCTTGCCTTCCTGCACAAGCAAATAAACTGCCGTCGCGGTGAAGATCTTGGTGACCGAGGCAAGAGGGAACACGCTGTCCTTGCTGGTCGGTACGCCCAATTCAATGTTGGCCAGGCCATAGGATTGTTGCTTAATCACCTTGCCGTCCCGCAATACCAGAAGCACCAGTCCAGGGACGTGGCGCGCGTTCATCTGCTCGCGAATGGAGTCATCGATAGAATCAGCAAGCAAACGAGGAGCAGTAAGCAAGAAAATAATAATGAACAGCGGCGCATGGTGGAAGCGATGGCAATTCATGTCAACATCCCGTCCTTCTGAGTCGCATATGATAGCCGACGTCCCACTATCCGAACAGACCTGTCCGCATTTTCCGTATTCGCAATTGTCGCAGCGGAATCCGCTTCTCGTCAGCAATCACAGGCGGTTTGTCGGCCAAACGGGGTTCGAGGAGATCAATTGTGATTTCCCCCAAGCCGACTTCTGGCCCGCGTCACTAAGGTTCGTCCCATGAACCAGCGGCCCGCCACATTCCCCCCATAGCTGAACACAAGCCGACTTCACAGGACTAATCCCGGCGTGGAAGCCGGATAGCTTTCGGTTGGCCGACAAACCGGGAGTTATCTCGCTGCTTCCACGGTTATCCCTCCCAAAGTGTTCCGGGTTTCATACGCTTGGGCCAGAGCCGTCATTCGCGCGTCAAGCCATTTAAAGATGTAACCCTGGGTTCGATACGATTCGTTGACTGGCGGATGCAGCGTCTTTAAGATGAAGCGACCCGAAAGCCAGGCGTCTCGGAATGATCGGCCAAACCATCTCGCACTACCGCATCGTCGAGAAGCTTGGTGGCGGCGGCATGGGCGTGGTCTACAAGGCCGAAGACACCGAGCTCGGACGCTTCGTGGCTCTGAAGTTCCTACCTCCAGATGTAACCGGAGATCCGCAGGCCACACCATAAAATCGAAGAACACGTTGAATGTGGTGGCCGATGACAGCCGCAGCATCATTCTCCAGTTCGTCCTGGCGAATCGCCTCGTACTCGATCGGAAGATATTGGCTCAGCAGGGTCAGCGGGCATGAAAAGCGGCCGAGATTGTGCAGCAGGCGCTTTACTTCCGCTTGTACGGAAGGTTGGGGCCAGTAATAACGACAGCGGTCGCTGAAACTGAAGGCACGCGAGAGGCGCAATTCGTCGTCGTCGCCGCGGTAGTACGAACGCCAGTACGCCGGGTTGCGCAGCATCTCGAACTCCAGCGCCTCCCGCACTTGCGACGATCTCACCTCGCGCTTATGACCAAGGATCTCGCGTTCTATGCCGCTTAGTGCAAAAATCGCTTCCCGATAAGCGAACGTAAGCCAGGGACCGACCTTCAAAATTGCGAAATGGTCCTCCACCATCTCTGCTAGAGCGGCGGGGGGCTGGTAATCGGTGGAATGGGCCTCATAGACAAGCGAAGGACTTGCGGGCAATCCTGCCGACAGCGAATGCACTTTCTGGCGATCGTAGTCGAAAACCCTGGTGTCGCCGAATTCCACGGCAGGTTGAACGACCAACCCGACCACGTTCTCCCAAGCGGCGAACAAGCCATGCGCTCGGAACGCGGAGCGAAAGATGTCCAAAGTGTGATGAACATCTTCGACCATCGTCGGGGCTGGACATTCCCCCTCTGCCACTTCTCCGCCCGGAGGCGGGACCTCCGTTCCAATGACGTAAAGCGGTCTCGGCGAACCAGTCGGCATCTCCTCGCAAGCTTCTTCCGCAGCTCGGCACAAAATGGCAGCGCGTTCCGCAACGGCCTTCTCATCGAGACTCTTTGCGTCGTCACCACATGGCATGCTCGTGTCCAAGTGGATCTTCTGATATCCCGCATGAACGCAAAGACGAGCCAGGTCGCAGGCCTTCGCCATTGCTGTAGCCAACGGTTCACTGCGCCAAGCAAACGGACCTAGGTGGTCAGCTCCGAGCAGAACGCGACCTGCTGGCAATCCCGCTGAGGCGGCAGCGACGCGAATTGAATCAGCAAATTGCTGCGGCGTCATACCCGTATATCCGCCGAACTGGTCAACTTGGCTGGATGTCGATTCAACGTGAAAACAGTTACCGTCTTCGAGCGCCTGCTGAATAGCTGCATCGATCACTGCTGGGTGCGCGGAGCAAACTGCGTAACTGCCGACAGTCTCGCCGCTGCGATTTCGTTTGATTACGCTTCGCAGATATCCGCTCGGCCCCTCTGCCACCGTGGGGCGATCCGTCTCGACGGGGTTAGGCCTCCCATTCATCGCTTTCGCATTATAAATTCTTGAGCTGAGTATCTGCTTCACTGAGGTGGCCCCAATAGGTAGTATGCGGGGATGGCGGAAGAGTACCCGCGGAATCGGCGGAGTTGGAGACGAACTTCGCTACCGAAGAGGCGTGCCGCACATATCTGGCCCGGCTTCGATAACCGGCGGTTTTCATCTGTGCACGCTGCGGTGTGGGCAAAGCGTGGCCCGTGCGAGATCTGTTTTGGCTGCTTCGCAGTCGAGCTTGACCCCATGACCTCATCGGTAGAGTATGGGTTCCTGCTGCGATGACGAACATGCACACATAGGGAGATTGCTGCCGTGTCGAAAAGAACTCGAAGACTGGTTTTCAGAGTTGGACTAGCGATTACCGCTGGCACGCTGATTGTCGCGCTGCCGTGTGTGGCCCAGCAGCTGACGAACGACGAGCTGTCCCTGATGGTCAACGCGCAGGAGGGATCGTACCAACTGTCGGTGCATGGCGGACAGCCCTTGCTCAGGTCCCGTGTGGCAGCACAGGTTGACCACCAGTGGCTTCGCTCGAGCGATTACCCGCGGCACCAGGCTTCGGAGTCTACCTTCGAAGATGATCTCGGCCCCGGCCGAGAGGTCACAGTCACTTGCAGCGGACTGGACGGCAAACCCGATCTTATTTACGTGCTACAGCTCTACAAACAGCGCCCCTACGGCACCGTCCAGGTAAAGGTGCAAAACAGCTCGGGGAAGGAAGTAACTGTGCAGGCGATTCGGAGTGTGGAGGCCATGGGTGAGCCGATCCTCAATCTGGGCGGCGGTCAATCGGCCGACCGGGTTCTCTCCGACAGTTTCAGCGAAGATTGGCCGGACCTGGCTCTCTACGACCTCGGGGGAGTGCGCGACGGGATGCATCGCGGTGCAGGGAGCCAACTCATCTACAACCGGGAGAGTAAGCAGAGTTTATTTCTTGGCGCTCTCACCTCAGACCGATTTCTGACCCTGATGCATCTGCAAGCTGAGGGTATGGGGGCAAAGACCAAGATAGCGTCCTATACCGTTGAATCCACCGGAACCACGGAAATCCAGAAGGAATTCGATCTGAAGGATTCTCCCGCGGACGACCAGGTCGAATTGAGCCTTCCCGTTAAACCCGGGGAAGACATGGTTTCAGAGCGATTGATGTTCGAGGCCGGTCCGGATTACCACAAGCAACTGCTAACTTACGGTGATGCGGTTCGTCGTCTGCACCATGCGCGCGTCTCTAGTGAGACTCCCATCGGTTGGTGGAGTTGGACCGTCTACTATGGCGCCATCAACGAAGGTGAGACTCTGGCCAACGGCGACTGGCAAGCCGAACATCTGAAGTCATTAGGTTATAAGTATTTCCAAATTGATGATGGCTATGAGTACGCCCGCGGAGAATTCACAACCCCCAATGCAACACAATTCCCGGATGGTGTGCGGTTTGTCGGGCATCACATTACCGGAGAGGGCCTGACATTCGGCGTATGGACTGCGCCATTTGAGGTGACGAGCCGAGCTTGGATCTACGAGCACCACAAGGACTGGCTGGTGCACAATGCCAAGGGCCAGCCGATCCCCGTTGGCGACGTCTGGGGCCAGAAGACGGATGTGCTTTACGCGCTGGACACAACCCATCCCGGAGCCCAGGAGTATATGCGCCAGACTTACAGGACACTCGTCCGCGAATGGGGAGTCCGGTTCATCAAACTCGACTTCATGGATACCACCGCGATCGAGGGTTACCGTTACCGCCCCAACACCACAGCCCTGGAAGCCCAACGCATTGGTCTCCAAGTAATCCGCGATGCCGTGGGCGAGGAAGTGATCTTGGATAAAGACGGAAGTCCTATGCTCAACCCAGTGGGGCTGGTAGATACGGGCCGGATCTCCGCGGACACGGGGCACAGTTTTGAGAGAACCAAGAATGCTGCCTCTGGCATCGCTGCCCGCTTCTACATGCACCGTAATTTCTTCGTCAATGATCCGGACGCCTTCAACGTCACCGCGACGCATCTCATGGAGCGCGCGAACGAACGATCTTCGATTTCGCTGGGCGCGGCCCAGGCGTCGATCGCGCTTTCCGCAGTATCCGGCGGCATGTATGAGATTGGCGATGACATGCTGGTCCTGGGATCTGAGAAGGACCGGCTGGCGCTGGTTGAAAACCGGGAACTGCTGAATATGGCCAAAGTTGGGCAAGCTTCTACGCCGTTAGACCTGATGACCTACGAGCCGGAGGATGAACAGCCAAGTATTTTCTTCCTCCTGGAAGGTCAGCGCCAAGCCATGCTGACTGTCTTCAACTGGACGAACACGGTGCGCTCGCACACGCTGAAACTCGCGGACCTCGGGCTTCCTGCCGGCCACACGTTTGCGGCGATGGATGTGCTGAACCAGAACGCGACGGTTACGCTCGTGGGCGGCGCAGTGCAAATCGAGAACCAGCCACCCCAGTCGGTGAGGGTGATCAAGCTGATCGACCGGAGCGTTGCCGAGGCTGCCCCAACCGTGACTGCGCAAGTGCCCGCAGCGGCAAATACCGGTGAGACGATCTCTCTTTCGGCGCTCTCCGCGCAGGCCGGAGCTGGCGGTGTGCCCGCGGTCGCTTATCACTGGGACCTGGGCGACGGCACGAGCGCGGATAGTCCCAAGGTATCTCATGCCTACACAAGCGCGGGAGAGTTTACGATTCGCCTTACAGTGGACGGAGTGGACGGGGTAGCGGCGCACGAGAATTTCACGGTCAAGGTAGCCGGCAATTTAAGGGCGCACTCTAACCTTACCGACAATCGACGCTTCGTAGAGCCAACCGACCGCTGAGCGGCTCCGGAGGCAATTCGGTTCGCTCTTAACATCAAAGGTTAAAAGCGTGCGGTGAATTGTCTGCAATTGAAGCCACCCCGAGGGATTGCACTCTCCACCTTGTTGGCCAGTACCTCCAAGACTCCCCAATTGAGCGCGTTCGCTCTCGCAGAGCCCTGCGGCCAGCCTCCACCTTAGGGCAGAATCGTCGATTTCAGGTTGATCAGTTGCTCTCCGCGGCGAAACAGTGCCGGGACGATTTCCTTTCCGAGACATCGCAAGCTGCACACTGAATTCTCAGCACCCCGATATTCCCATTCTGAAGGGAGCCAAGTCCAAGTCACCGGAAAAGTTTAATGGTTCAGGCATTAATCGTACTTCGTGCGCACTGGCAAGGCTCGACTAACAGTCGCCAACCAGGGGTGTGATGATCTATTCCTGACGGTTTGGCGATTGTCCCCGAATCACGCCGTAATCGGACAAGTGCGATCTCGCAGACTCTCCGAACTCCCGTTGTGGGAGGTATGAAGCTCCATTGGCGCTCGCCGCCGATTACGGGCGTGTGACGGGCAATTCGGAGTGCGCCGGGCTAAACCGGCATGTTGTAGGGGATGCAAGAGCCCTACAGGAAAGGAAGTAGCGAATCCATCCTGGCCTTGAGTCTTGCGGGGGACAGCGTGAGGTGTTTCTCGAAGCG
>CABEDB010000277.1_pt1 | contig 9854 bp, 8 predicted proteins | sample 3422811 | NCBI WGS metagenome assembly CABEDB01 (sample SAMEA5534329, study PRJEB31848) | metagenome | biome: tundra; feature: field; material: soil | place: USA | collected 2013-05 | depth 0.15 m | reverse complement strand
GCGGAGAAACTGAATATCGAGCAGGCGATCGCCGCCTACACGACGGGCGCGGCTTTTGCCGAGTTCGCCGAAAAGCAGAAAGGCAAGCTGGAGCCGGGCATGTTGGCCGACTTTGTCGTTCTTGATCGGGACATTACGGCAGTCCCACCGCCAAGAATCCTGGAAACGAAAGTTCTGCGTACGGTGGTCGGCGGCAAGACCGTGTACGAGGCGAAGTAGGATCGGGTCATCGGATGATCGGACAGCGACCATGGCGATTGTCCCGGCTTTGGCCTTCCTTCCTGCCGTGATGTTCCTGATCGTCTTTCCCCAGGTGACGCGCGGGCGGGCGATGTTGTGTAGGGACGAAGACCCGCCGCCACAACACCCTTCCCTTGGCTCCTGCGTTCGTGGTTAACGCGAACTGCATTTTCTGCGTCTAAGTGATTTGGCGGCCTTCGACCGATCCCTGCCTGGGGCGAAGGTATAATGAAAAATCGGCAGTCTCAGTTGGCCGTCTTATTTGGCAGTCTTAGGAGGTAAGAAATGGATTCGCGCGAAAGCGCTTTTTGGGTGCGTCTCAAAGCCAACCGTTGGGCGTACATGTTTACGATTCTGGCGACGCTGGCGGTGGGAATTCTGATTGGCACGATTGTCTCCTACGGAGTGAAAGGCAAGGAGGGACAGAAGTCGTCGGATGCGGCCCCGCTGACCATTCCCGCTCCGCAACAGCTCTCGACCGCATTCTCCCAGATTTCCAAACAGCTGGAGCCGAGCGTGGTGAACATCAATACCGAGTCGACCATTAAGAACCCTCACCGCCGGCATCCCGTGCGCCCCGATCGCGACCAGCAAGATGAGGGCAACGGTGAGGAAGACTCCCCGTTCCAGGATTTCTTTGATAAGTTCTTCGGCGGTCAGGGCGGTCAGGGCGGCCAGGGCCCGGAGTCGGGCACCATCCGCCAACGCTCGCTCGGTTCCGGCGTGATTGTGGATGCGAAGGGCTACATCGTTACCAACCGGCACGTGGTCGAAAAGGCAGATCGCATTCGTGTCAAGTTGCAGGATGAAAACCCGGCTTCTCCTGGCCATGATGCCAAGCTGATCGGCATGGACCAGGAGACCGACCTGGCGGTGATCAAGATTGATGTCGATCATCCACTCCCGGCCGCGAAACTGGGCAACTCCGACGGCATGGAAGTTGGCGACTGGGTGCTTGCCATCGGCAGTCCCTTCGGACTGCAGGAAACTGTAACTGCGGGCATCGTATCGGCCAAGGGGCGCAACATTGTTCCTAACCGGCAGTTCCAGTCTTTTATTCAAACGGACGCCGCCATCAACCCGGGCAATTCCGGTGGGCCGCTGGTGAATATGGCGGGTGAAGTCATCGGCATCAATACTGCCATCCTCACGGAGACGAGTTCGTACGCGGGCGTGGGATTTGCCATGCCTTCGAACACGGTGGCGCAGGTCTACAACCAGTTGATCGGTCCGGGACACCGGGTTTCGCGCGGTTCCATTGGGATTGAGTTTTCAGCCCAACCGAACCCGGCCATCGCCCGCATTTACGGATCGGGCGTGACCGTGTCAAACGTGGTATCCGGCAGCCCGGCCGACGAGGCGGGCCTGAAGATCGGCGACACGATCACATCCGTGGATGGCAAGGAAGTGAAGAGCGGCGACGATCTGGTGGCTGACATCGCTTCCCGCAAGCCAGGCACGAAGGCCAAGCTGGCGTTTGTGCGCAACGGCAAGAAGCAAGACACGACGGTGACCATCGCCGATCGCTCGAAACTGTTCGCTTCCCGTCTGGGCGAAGAGGACGAAAGCCTGGGCGAGGAAGCACCCAAGGCGAGCAAGTTTGGGGTCACGGTTCGCAACATTACTCCCGATCTGGCCGATCGCCTGAGCATTCCCGCAGGCAAGGGCGTGGTGGTGCAGGACGTGAAGCAGGGATCGTTTGCCGAAGATCTCGGCCTGAATCGCGGCGACGTAATCCTCGAAGTGAACAAGCAGCCCGTGAACAATCCGGACGACTTTATCAAGCTCGAGTCGTCGCTAAAGAGCGGGCAGGACGTCGTGTTCCTGGTGCGTCCGCGAGGCGCAAGGGCTCAGGATGGAACGATTTTCCTGGCAGGCACACTTCCGTAACCGATAAGTGCTCCGGCGAGACTGGCACTCCTTCCCCGTTTAGGGGACCATAAAGGGTAGGCCGGTCTCGCCGGTTTTTTGTTGGAAGGCAGTCGTCGGTCGTTGGTCGTCGGTCGTTCGCGGGTTCAAACGAACGACGCGTCCCGAACGACCAACGACTGACGACCAACGACTGATTTCTGATGGTCGAGCTGCGATTGCTCCAGGCCTTTAAACATGCACCGTTCCGATCAAATTCGGCGTTGGCGACCGGTGGGGCTTTGCGGCCTGCTGCTCTGCCTCGCCGTGCATGGGGTCGCAAGCGCAGCGGCGCAGACGTCGACTCCGCCAAAGAAACCGGCGCACGCTTCCGCGGCGCCTACCTCGAAAGCAAAGCGTCACACCAGCGGGCACGCGACCAGCAAGCGCACCTCAGCGAACAGCTCATCTCGCGCGTCAACTCACACGTCAGCTCACACCTCGTCTCGCACCTCGTCTCGCACCTCAGCGCACAACTCGGCCCGCACATCGGCCCGCACATCGGCGCAGAAGAGCAAAAGCTCCCACGGCAAGAAGGGCTCCAAGCAGGCCGCGAAGAAACGCGGCCAGCAGGCGATTGACTCCGATCGCGCCCGGGAAATTCAGGAAGCGCTCATCCGCGAGCGCTACATGGAAGGCGAGCCTACAGGATCGTGGGATGACGCCACGCAGGCCGCGATGCAACGCTATCAGGCGGACCAGGGATGGCAATCGAAGACGACTCCAGATGCCCGCGCGCTGATCAAACTCGGATTAGGCCCGAGCCACGATCACCTGCTCAATCCGGAAAGCGCAATGACCGCGACAACGTCCGCCGCGCCCGCGGCGGACGATCCCAAGGCCGGAACTAAACAGACGCCGGCGGCAGATAACCTTCCCAAGCAGTAGTCCGGTGTTTGGGGGCAATCCAGTTTCCGTCGGAGCACAGGGCGAGTCTTCACTTCCGGTATTCCAAGCCAAGGTCGCCATCGTACTGTCGGATAACCCCGTAGCACTCGCAGGCGCAGTCTTTAAGTTTCTTGCGGTTCACGATCTCCACTGCGCCACGGGTGTACTCGATGACCTTCCTCTTCTGCAAAACACCAGCGGCCAAGCTCACGCTCGGCCTATCTGTCCCTAGCATGGTGGCGAGAAAATCATGGGTGATGGGCAGCGACCTTGAATCCACTCTATCCTGAGTCATTAGCAACCACCGCGCAAGGCGCTGCTCAATATCGTGCAGCCGATTACACGCCGCTGTTTGTGAAACCTGGATACCCCGAATTGCGGCATAGCGGCTCAACATCAATTGCAGGTGCGGAGCGGATTCCAAAGTGTTTTGCAAAGCTCCGACCTCGACCCGAAACCCATCCCCCGTGATTTGTACCACCGCTTGCAGCGGGCTCCTGATCAGGCCAACCGCCGCCAGTGTTCCTGTAAAGCCCTCATTTCCAACTATGCCAGCTTCGGCGGTTTTTCCATCTTTCATTACGACCACAAGAGAAATCAAACCTCGATTCAGGAAATACGCAAACTCCAGCTTTCCACCCACCTCGTGAAGGACTAGATGGTTGGGCAAGCTGACGTATTCGAGATGAGGACGAAGTGAGCTGTAGTCGCTATCGGAGATCGATAGAAGCATTTTGTTGCTGACTTGCTTCCCTGCGGTATTCGTCCGCTCGCTAATCTGGGAATGAACTCGCCCGTCATGGGGCGCGAAACAGGAAGTCTGGTCGGGCATCGTGACCCCCCTCTCGAAGACGTACCAACACTATGCTGGATACGGCCCTGATGCTGAGCAATACTGACCGCTTCAAGACGCACCAACGCAACCCACACTTAAAGCGATTCCGCTCAGTTCAAAACGAGGACCCCGAAATCAGACGTTGGCGCGAACAAGACTTTCCGCGTATGTAGGATGTCCGACAGACCATCCAAATTGGCGCATGTAAACTCCGCCCATCTTTTTATGCATCGTCCACCACGCCCAGATTGGGGAAGGTTCTCTGTTGCAATCGAGCAGTACGCCGCTTGCGGAAGGAGGCGTTGATGGCGAACCAGAACGTTTCCTCTCTTGAGAGCAAGCGGGTATTCGTTGGGGCGCAAAGACAGAGGCGGCCATGAGCCGGAAGCTGGTATGGATTGAGCAACCGCGTTTTCGGGGATTCGGTTGCTCCGAATGTGGCTGGCGGTTCCAACCTTCTGGTGCGCCCACCGGCGCATCTTTCGATGAAATGATGCACAACTTCGAGTTACAGCGCGACAAAGAGTTTACATCCCATGTTTGCGCCGATCACCCAAGATCCCAGAGCGCGCGGAGCAAGAACACTGAATAATTAAAAATGCCAAGATTGGTAGAAGAGTTTACACCAATCATCGACGAACGCTGGCTTGCAGTCCGATTTTTCCTAATCCAGCACCGGCGGCGGGCAGTAAGGGATCGGCATCCCCCTAACAATCGCCCCCGGGTTACCCTCGACCAGCGCTTCGGCATACTCGGCTCCCACGATTTTTTCTGCCACCACGCGAGCCGCGGAAAGATTCGGGATGCGGCGCTTTGTGTCGTGCCCATCGGAGGCGAGGATATGCACGGCAGAGCGGTCCAGCAGCCAGCGGGCGATGACTTCAGGCCGTTCTCCCCAGAGCCCCGTCAGCGCCGAAGCCGTGACCTGCATCAGGCATCCCTGTTCCGCCCATTCCAGAATGCGCTGTGGCGTTTGCTGCAGGATCGGGTTCCGTTCGGGATGGGTCAGGATCGGCGTAAGGCCGCGATCTGCCAGGCGGGTGAAACACTCGGAAAGCCGGGTCGGAACACTGAAGTTGCTGAGTTCGATCAGCAGATAGTTGGTCTCGCCAATCGTGTAGGTGTGCGGCTGCGCCAGGACGCGTTCCAGATTTTCGAATGAAAGATGAAAATCGCAGCCTAGACTGAATTGCAATTGCAGCGCGGGACCGACCTTCTCCCGCAACTCGTCGAGAAGCCCGGAGAGGTATGCGCGATCGTAGGCGTAACGATCGTTGGCGTGCGGCGTGGCGACGGTGTGGGTAATGCCGTCGGCTGCCGCCATGCGGCACATTTCGACGGCCGCATCCCAGGACTTGGGGCCGTCGTCGACCTCGGGCAGAATGTGGCAGTGGATGTCGATCACGACGCAATCGATTAGAACACATCTCGAATTGATCGGGTCATCGGGTGATCGGCCATCGGGTGATCGAAAAGCAGAGCCCTCGGGTTTCGATGTTCCGATGACCCGATCACCCGATGCAGTTGCGCTACTCCCGCCTTATCGTGCACGATAGTGAACACGACCTTGTCGTTCATCTTGGATATTGAGGAGCTGGTTCGCAAATGAGCTTTCTAAGGGCGGCGCGTGCCGCACGGGCAGGTCAAAGTAATGGCCTCCGCATTCTGGTCGCCATGTTCGTCGTCCTGGCCGGATTTTCCCTTTCCTGCGGCAAAAGCAACCAGAGTACGTCGACATCTAACCACGATGCCTACGTGACCTTGCCAGCGTGGGGCTCCGTGCTTCTGCTGCACATCGACGGCGCAACCGGGCAAATCATCACGGGAGCGCAGACGCCGCAACAGCAGGACTTCACGCCCGCCGGCCTGGCATTCCTCCCGTCGAAAAATATTCTGTACGCGATCAATTCCTTCGACGACACGATCTCGATTTTCAACGTCGCCAGCGACGGGACTTTGACGCTCGGCAGCACTCCGATTGCGGTCGGTGCCAGTCCGAATGCGGTGGTCATCGACCCCTCCGGCAAGTACTTGTTAGTGACAAATAATTTTTCTAGCGGTGGCGGCTATAACGGTGGCGACGTTTCCGTTTTCTCAATCGATGCCAGCACCGGCGCTTTGTCCCCGGTCGGATCGCCCGTCCCCGCGAATACGAACCCAACTAATATTCTGTTCACGCATTCCGGCAAGTTTGTTTATGTATCCAACCCGGAGATCGGGATGGTCACCGGCTTTGCGTTTGCGAACGGCGTGCTCAGTCTGGTCCCTGAGACTCCAGTCTCTTCGGGACAGGGAGGCGGAGCCCTCGGCCTGGCAGTGGATGGGAGTGATCAGTTCCTCTATGTTACGAACCCTTCGGCCACCAACCCTCCGCCAAATCAGGCCACCATCGGCAACATTTCCGGGTTCAACATCGATCGCACCAGCGGTGCACTGACCCCGATACTCGGCTCGCCGTTTACCTCCACGGTGGGCGGCCAGGGCCCCACAACGATCACCATCGATCCTACCGGCAGGTTGGTTTACGCGGTGACCCCGGGATCGAGCCTCTCCGTCTGGTGTTTCGAGATCACTTCTACGAACGGACAACTTGTGGCCGTGACGGACTCGCCGTTCAGTGTGGCTGCAGGCGGACTGTTCGCCCTCTTCGACCCCAGCGGCCGCTTTTTCTATATCGGCAGTGCAATCGGGATTGAGGCTTATACCTACAATCCATCGACCGGCGCTCTCACGCCTATCTCTTGTCCCTCTTCCACTCAGTGCTCGCCTTTTTCCACCTTAACGGCACCCGGCAAGATGGTGTTTGCAGAGTAGAAGCCAACGATAGACTTGGGATTAAGGCTTTGTAATGTGTGATTTACGGGGTAGCACTTTGGTGGAGCGAGTTTAGCACCCGCGTGCCATTTTCAGATTCGCCGCTTAGTCTTAAATTCCCAATTGAGCAGTTCTGGGGGAGGGCTGCCCGGGCGTCCTGGATTCGCAAGAATCCGGACGCCCGTTTAATTTTCCGCAGAACCCCACGACGACAGATCCACCGATTGAGGCATTGAATCATTGAGACATTGAATCATTGGAAACCCAACCCCGTCCTTAATGGTTCAATCACGCAATGATTCAATGACTCAATGATTTCTAATTTGTGGAAATGGTGAAGTTCACCGTGATGCGGGCCTGAGTTTCCACGGCCTGCCCGTTTTGCAAGTAGGGCTTGAAGTGCCACTGCTTCACCGCCTCGCGAGCTGCGGTAGCCAGGATGCCCGGGCCACTGAGAATCTGCAACTCCTGGATGGTGCCGTCCCGCGAGATGAGCGCCATCAAACTGACGGCGCCCTGCACCTTCATCTGCCGCGCCAGCAAAGGATAATTAGGTGGCACCGAAATGCTCACACTCTGCGTCGTTTGCGGCGAAAGCTGCACGCGATCGCCGGCACTCACCAGCCCACTCGTCGCCGACGCGGGAGTGGCGGATGCGGAAGAGGTCTCGCCCGAGTTCACATCCAGATGGATGGCGTTGGTTTTCGCGGGTATGGTGATGTGGCGGTTTCCGGCTACCACCTCTACCTCCAGAGGTGGCAGCACTGCGCGCTCGGTGGTTGCCGCAAAGGGAGCGTCGGCCGCGGCGGGTGCCGGCGAATTGGCTGCCTTGCGTTCCCGCGTGGGAGTCGCCGGCGTGCTGGGAGTTGGCACCGCCGCCATGCTCTTACTCTTGCTCTTGCTTCGAAGCGCAGCTTCTTGGACTTCACCGGTCGCCGGAAACCAGAAATCCCAGTCCTTCAAAACCACCGCCACCAGCGCCACCAGCAGTACCCCCAGCGCGATGAGCATCCGCTTTCGCTGTACTTCTACATCTTCCGACACGGGCGGCAAGGGGAGCTGCGTTGACCGCTCGAGATGGTTCTCGGTATGGATTTCGTCTTGAAACAAGGACACGTAGCCTCCTCGGGATCGTAATTCGATCGAGGGGGAGTGCTGAGCTAGTATGCCCTGAAACCCGCGCAATGCCAAGCAAATCCCGCTCTGGTTACACCTTTTACTGGAGGTGGGCCGTAAGGCCTTCCGCCCTGTAGGGACGCGGCTTGCCGCGTCTGTAGGGGAAATCAGACGCCCCCTAAGGGCTGGCCTCGAAAGCCACCTTTTTCTACAGGTTGCGCAGGCCCAAATGGTTAAGGGGAAGAGCGCCAAAGCCCCCTTCCCCTAGCTCAAGTTCCGCACCAGCTCAGGAAACTTTGGTAACCCTATAGTCGAGCTTGTCCAGAATGCCGGTCGCGACGTCAAGAATTTCCGTACTCACCCTGCGATTGGAAGCGATGGCTTCCGCCAGCGGAATGGAAATAATCTTGTTCCCCCGCAGCGCCGCCATTTGCCCGAATTCGCCGCGGTGCACCATGTCGATGGCGCCCAGCCCGTAGCGCGTGGCTAGCACGCGGTCGAAAGCGCTGGGCGTTCCGCCTCGCTGGATGTGGCCGAGTACCACCGACCGCGACTCGAAGCCCGTCCGTTTTTCGATCTCGTACGCCACCGTCGAGCCGATTCCTCCCAACCGAACATGCCCGAACTCATCGCGCCCCGATTGCAGGGACGTTTCACCGTGTTTTTCGCTACCATCGGCAAACTTCGCGCCTTCGGCTACCACCACGATGCTGAAACATCTTCCGCGGGCTTGGCGCTGGCGAATCAGTTCGGCGACCTGGTCAATATCGAAAGGAACTTCGGGGATCAATATGACGTCGGCGCCGCCGGCGATGCCGCTGTAGGCCGCGATCCAGCCGGAATCGCGTCCCATCACTTCCACCACGATCACGCGATTGTGCGCCTCGGCCGTTGTATGCACGCGGTCAATGGCGCTGGTGGCCACATTCACGGCCGTGTCGAAGCCGAAGGTGAAGTCGGTGCCGGACAGGTCGTTGTCGATCGTCTTCGGAACGCCCACCACTTTCACTCCTTGGAAGAAAAGTTTCTGCGCTACCGACAGCGTGTCATCGCCGCCAATGGCGATCAGTGCGTCACAGCCATGTTTCTTGAGGTTCTCGACGCAGTGCTGCAGGCCGTCGTCGCGCTTGGCCGGATTGGTGCGCGAAGTGCGCAGGATCGTGCCGCCCCGCGGCAGAATGCCACCCACCGCCGCCAGGTCGAGTTCCACGGTCTTGTCTTCCAGCAAGCCGCGCCAGCCCTCCATGAATCCCACGAACCCGTCTTCATAGTGAAACGTGCCCTTACGCACCACTGCCCGAATGACTGCATTCAGCCCGGGACAGTCGCCCCCGCCCGTCAGCACTCCAATTTTCATCGCCTGCTCCTAGATATGATGTCTTGGTATGAGTATGAGCGCGCCCCTGAGCGGATGGAATCCGCCCGCGCGCATGTTTTCAGCGGGCCCGAATGTGTATTAGGTTATCACGCTGCCTTGGTCCGCGTGCGTAGGGACAAAACTCGGCCGAGCCATCCTGCGCGAGACTGCGACGAATCCGCTTAAAGCCAACCACTGACCACTGACCACCGACCACTGACCACTGTCCTGCTACACTGCCCTCATGCGCGTCCTCGGCATCGACTGCGGCACGGAATACACCGGATACGGCGTAGTCGACTTGCTCTCCGACGACCGCAACAATAAGAATGACCGCCTCGTCTGTATCGCCTGCGGCGCCATCAAAGTTTCCCCGCGCGACCCCATGCCCACGCGCCTCTCGCGCATCTCGATCGGCCTTCAGGAACTCATCTCCCAGCACCGGCCCGACCGCGTCGCCATCGAAGACGTTTTCTACGCCGCGAACGTGAAGTCTGCCTTGAAACTCGGCCAGGTGCGCGGAGTTGCCATGCTGGCCGCCGCTTCCGCCGGAATCGAAGTCGCCGAATACTCGCCCCTGTCCATCAAGTCCGCGGTGGTCGGATACGGCCGGGCCGAAAAACATCAGGTCCAGCAAATGGTGACGCGCCTTCTGAATCTCGATCAGATCCCCGAACCCGCCGACGCCGCCGATGC
>CABEDB010000275.1_pt1 | contig 9858 bp, 15 predicted proteins | sample 3422811 | NCBI WGS metagenome assembly CABEDB01 (sample SAMEA5534329, study PRJEB31848) | metagenome | biome: tundra; feature: field; material: soil | place: USA | collected 2013-05 | depth 0.15 m | reverse complement strand
AAGACGGCGCGCCCTGGCATCATCATCGGGCGCAAGGGCGCGGAAATCGACAAGCTAAAACAGGATCTGCAAAAGAAGACGACGCGCGAGGTGCATGTCGATATCCAGGAAGTGCACAAGCCGGAGCTCGATGCGCAGCTGGTGTCGGAATCGATTGCGCTGCAACTGGAAAAGCGCGTGGGTTTCCGGCGGGCAATGCGCAAGTCGGTGGATTCGGCGCTGCGCTTCGGATGCAAGGGCATCAAGGTGCGGGTGAGCGGGCGTCTGAATGGCAACGAAATCGCGCGTTCGGAGTGGTATCTGCAGGGGCGGTTGCCGCTGCACACGCTGCGCGCCGACATCGACTACGGTTTCACCGAGGCGCGCACCACCTATGGCGTGATTGGCGTGAAGTGCTGGGTTTATAAAGGCGAGATTCTGCCGGCCAAGAAGCGCGAAGCGACGCCCGCGCGGGAAGTGAGCACCACGGGAGCGTTCTAGAAGGTAAGAGGTCAGAGGTCAGATTGCAGAAGTGAAAAGCGGAGGATGCAAAGCTTTTCCTGATAACTGACAGCTGAGAACTGAGAACTGATTTTATGTTGATGCCGAAGAAAGTTAAGTACCGCAAGCAGCAGCGCGGGCGCATGACGGGGAAGGCCTGGCGCGGTGGTACGCTGGCTTTCGGTCAGTACGGGTTGAAGGTGCTCGAGCCGGGATGGATCACCGACCGGCAGATCGAAGCGAGCCGGGTCGCGATGACGCGTTTTGTGAAGCGCGGCGGCAAGATCTGGATCCGGCTGTTTCCGGATAAGCCGGTGACGAAGAAGCCGGCCGAAACCCGTATGGGCAAAGGCAAAGGGGCTCCGGACCATTGGGTCGCGGTGGTGCGGCCGGGAAAGATTCTGTTTGAAATGGAAGGCGTTTCGATCACGGACGCCAAAGAAGCCATGCGCCTCGCGTCGCACAAGCTTCCGTTGCGGACGACGTTCGTGAAGCGCGAAGTGATCTAGGAATTGCAGAGGTTAAGAGGTCAGATTGCAGAGGTGAAGAGCGAGTTCGTGAGTAAGAGAGCTTTTCCTGACACCTGACACCTGACACCTGAGAACCGAGACCTGATTTATGAAGGCAGAAAAGATTCGCAACTTAACCGACGTCGAGCTCAAGCACCAGGAGCGGGACTTGGCGGACCAGCTCTTCAAGCTGAAGTTCCAGATGAATATGGGACAGAGCGAGAGCCTGAAAAAGATTCGCGGGCTGCGCCGGGATATTGCGCGCGTCCAGACCGTCCTGCGCGAGCAGGAGCTGGCCGCCCGCAAGACGGAGAAAAAATAATGGCGGAAATCACGAGCCAATCCGAACATGGCCACGCTGAAAAAGCTCAAGCCGAAAAGCACTCGGGCCGCAAGATACTGATCGGCACGGTCGTTTCGAACAAGATGCAGAAGACGATCGTGGTCGAAGTGACGCGGAAAAAGGCGCATCCGATGTACAAGCGGGTGATCTCGATCCGGAAGAAGTTCTACGCGCACGACGAAAAGAACGAAGCGCACACCGGCGACACGGTTCGGATCGAAGAATCGCGGCCGTTGTCGAAGCTGAAGCGCTGGACACTGAAGGAAATCGTGCGGAAGACGGCGCTGGTGCCGGAAGTTGCCGACGTCGACGGATTAGGCCAGTTAGAAGTGCCGAGACACGAGTAATGGCGTGGCAAGGCTAGAAGGAGACGAACATGGCCGTAATGATGAGATCCATGCTCGAGGTCGCGGATAATTCCGGCGCGCGCAAGCTGCAGATGATCATGCCGCTCGGCGGCTCGACCGGTCTGCACGCGGGCCTGGGCGACGTGATCACGGCGAGCGTGAAGGAAGCGGCGCCGGACGGTCAGGTGCAGAAGGGCAAAGTGGTGAAGGCGGTCATTGTGCGGACGCGGAAAGAGCATCGGCGGCGGGACGGGACTTACATCCGCTTCGATCAGAACGCGGCGGTGCTGATCAACGAAACCGGCGAGCCGGTGGGAACGCGTGTGTTTGGTCCGGTGGCGCGCGAACTGCGCGAGAAGAAGTTTTTGAAGATTGTGTCGCTGGCGCCGGAAGTGCTTTAGCTCTGGTGTAGAGACGCGGCTTGCCGCGTCTGAGACGGGGCAAGCCCCGTCTCTACAGGAAGAGATTTGGAAGGATTGAGTATGGGGACCGCAACTACTGCCGAACATAAGCGAGTGGATATCCGCCGGAATGACACCGTGAAGGTGATGACCGGGAAGGATACGGGGAAAGAAGGGCGCGTGCTGCGCGTGTTTCCCGACGAGGGCAAGGTGCTGGTGGAGCACGTGATGACGGTGAAGAAGCACGTGCGGCCGAATCCGCAGCGCAACATCAAGGGTGGAATTGCCGAGCAGGAGCGGGCGATTCCTCTGTCGAACGTGGCCCTGGTGTGTGCGACGTGCGGTCCAGTGCGAATTGGGCATGAAGTACGCGGCGAACGCAAGGTGAGAGTCTGTAAGAAGTGCGGGACGACGCTGGACAAATAGAAAATTTGTAATAGGTGATTTGTAATTGGTAATTGAATGCTTACGGCAGGATTTGAATTACAAATCACAAATTGCAAATTACAAATTCCTCACGAACCGGTAACCACTCCGAAACCGTGATGGAGAAGGCAGCAACGAAAATGGCAGACGAGCAGAAAAAAGGCGAGCAGCAGCAGAAGAAAGCAAAACCGGGCAAGGGCGAGCAGAAGGGGCGCGCACCGGTCGAGGAGAAGGCTGGTCCGGAGGCTCCGCGGCATGCGGCGAAAGAGCGGCCGCGGCTGCGGGCGCGGTTTGAGAAGGAAGTTTCCGTGGCCCTGATGAAGGAACTCGAACTCAAGAACCCGATGGCCGTGCCGCGACTGAATAAGATCGTCGTCAATATGGGTGTGGGCGAAGCCACCCAGAACGCGAAACTTATCGACCCGGCGGTGAATGAACTGGGACAGATTACGGGACAGAAGCCGGTAGTGACGAAGGCTAAGAAGTCGATCGCGGCGTTCAAGGTGCGCGAAGGCATGCCGATTGGGGCGATGGTTACGCTGCGCGGCGACCGCATGTACGAATTTTTCGACCGACTGGTGAGCATCGTGCTGCCACGAGTGCGCGACTTCCGCGGCGTCTCGACGAAGTCGTTCGATGGACGCGGCAATTACACGCTGGGCCTGCACGATCAGCTGATTTTTCCGGAGATTGACTACGCGAAGGTCGACAAACTGAAAGGCATGAACGTAACCATTGTGACGACGGCGAGATCCGATGACCAGGCGCGGTCGCTGTTGAAGCATTTGGGCATGCCGTTTAGAGCGTAGCGCCGCTGTCTCGGCGGCCCTTGGGCGGGCGGGACGCCCGCCGGACAGCCGGCCAGAGGCCGGCGCTACAAATAGAAGGTTAGGAGCGAATTTGGCCACTACAGCAAAACGAGTGAAGGACGCTAGGAAGCCGAAGTTTTCGACGCGCAAGCATAACCGCTGCAAGATATGCGGACGTCCGCGAGCCTATTTACGGAAGTTTGGCCTGTGCCGTCTGTGTTTCCGGCAACTGGCGCTGCGGGGCGAGATCCCCGGAGTTTCGAAGTCGTCCTGGTAAGAATTAGTCGTTGGTCGTCAGTCGTTAGTCGTTTGCTAACGCTAACGACCAGCGACTAACGACCAGCGACTAACGACTGACTACCGACTACCGACAGAAGCAAGCTGCTGACAGGTTCTCCGCAGAACGCGGAGCGAACGGGCGGCTCGAGGAGAAGCAAACGATGAGGTTGACCGATCCGGTCGCAGACATGCTGACGCGCATCCGCAACTCGATCCGCGCACGGCACCAGAAGGTTGATATACCAGCTTCCAAGCTGAAGACGGAGATTGCCCGCATCCTGAAGGAAGAGGGCTATATCGCGAACTTCAAGCCGGCGGAAGAAGAGGGCCACAAGGTCCTGCGCGTGTATCTGAAGTACGGCAACAACAACGAGGCGGTAATTACGAACCTGGAACGGGTGTCGCGTCCGGGCTGCCGCGTCTATGTGCGACGCACCGAGATTCCGCGGGTGCTGGGCGGGATGGGAATCAATATCCTGACCACGCCGAAGGGCGTGATGACAGGGCGCCAGGCGCGTAGGCAAGGCCTCGGCGGCGAATTGCTTTGCGAGATTTGGTAGAGAAGCGTTTTCAGTTATCAGTCGTCAGTTTTCAGTGACGGCGGTTGAGTTGGAACTGATGACTGATAACCGATAACTGAGAGCCAAAAAGCTATGTCACGAATTGGAAAAAAGCCGATCGCGATCCCGAAAGGCGTCACGGTCAAGATCGAAGGCAATACGGTGATGGTCCAGGGGCCGAAAGGCAAGCTGGATACGTCTCTTCCGTCCGGCATTACGATGGAGCAGAAGGACGGCAACCTGGTGGCGTTGCGCGAGAACGATTCGCAGGCGGCGGTGCACGGACTGGCGCGGGCGCTGGTCAATAACGCCGTCGATGGCGTGACCAAGGGCTGGACGAGGGATCTGGAAATCGTCGGCATCGGCTACCGCGCGGAGATGAAAGGCAAGGGGACGGTGGTGTTCAGCCTCGGCTATTCGCACCCCATCGAGTATCCGCTGCCGAGCGGCGTGGATTGCGCGGTGGATGCGAAACTGACGAAGCTGTCGCTGAACGGGATTGACCGGCAGAAGGTCGGCCAAGTGGCAGCCGAGATGCGGTCGCTGCGTCCGCCCGACCCGTATAAGAACAAGGGCGTGCGCTACGCCGGCGAGCGCTTGAAGAAGAAGGTTGGCAAGACGGGAGCTAAATAGCCGTCAGCCATCAGCCGTCAGCCGTCAGTTACTTCATGTTTCACACAATGAAGTCTGCGAGTTGGATGGTTTACCTGATGGCTGATGGCTGATCGCTGAGGGCTTATGCTTAGAATCGCTTCAAAGAATCAGACGCGGCAGCGGGTGCATGATCGTATCCGGAAGAAAGTGATGGGTACCGAGGAGCGTCCGCGGCTGAATGTGTACCGGTCGCTGAACCACATTTACGTGCAGTTGATCGACGACCTGAAGGGCGTCACGCTGGCGGCGGCTTCGACTGCGGACGACCGCAAGGGTGCGCGCGTGACCGGCGGCAACGTGGCGTCAGCGAAGATGGTTGGGAAAAAGATCGCCGAACTGGCCAAACAGAAAGGCTTTACCAAAGTGGTATTCGATCGTGGTGGTTACATCTACCATGGCCGTGTGAGAGCGGTGGCCGATGCGGCGCGCGAAGCGGGACTGCAGTTCTAGGAATTTGTAATTGGTGATTTGTAATTTGTGATTTAAGAACCAAAGTGCTTTTAAAATTGCAAATTACAAATTACCAATTACAAATTAGAAACGAGATTTCAGAATGCCAAGAGTTACTAAGAAACTCGATGCGGCTTCGTTCCAGTTAAAGGACCAGGTGGTCTCGATTAACCGGGTGACGAAAGTGGTTAAGGGCGGCAAGAACATGTCGTTCGCGGCGCTGGTGGTGGTGGGGGATCCTTCGGCGGCGGTGGTTGGTTTCGGATCGGGCAAAGCGAAGGAAGTTCCGCAGGCGATCCGCAAGGGGATCGAGGCGGCGAAGAAGAACCTGATGCGGATCAACCTGACGCAGACGACGGTGCCGCATACGGTGCTGGGACGTTTTGGCTCGGGCATGGTACTGCTGAAGCCGGCTCCGGAAGGCACGGGCGTGATTGCGGGAGGAGCGGTGCGGGCGGTGATGACGTCGGCGGGCGTTCAGAATGTGCTGACGAAATCGATTGGCACGACCAATCCGCATAACGTGATTAAGGCGACTTTCGACGCGCTGAAGAAGCTCAAGAACCGGGAAGACGTGGCGGCGCTGCGGGGCAAGTCGGTACAGGAGTTGTAGCAAAGCTAGTCGGTGGTCGTTAGTCGCTAGTCGTTCGCTAACGACCGACGACCAACGACTAACGACCGAGGAAGTGAAATGACAACCAAGACATCGAAATCCGTGGCGATCGGCAAGATACAGTTGAAGTGGGTGCGATCGGCGATTTGCACTCCGGTAAAGCATAAGAAAGTTGTGAAGGGGCTGGGATTTACACGGCTGAATCAGGTGATTGAGCGGCCGGACACGGCTGCGATCCGCGGCATGGTCAAGAAGGTTCCGCATCTGGTTGAGATCGTAAGCTAAGTTGTAGAGACGCGGCTTGCCGCGGCTGAGACGAGGCGAGCCTCGTCTCTACAGAGAGAAAGTCATGAATTTATCGACAATACGTGCACCCAAGAAGTCAACGGAAAAGCGGAAGCGAGTCGGACGCGGCATGGGGTCCGGCATGGGCAAGACTTCGACGCGCGGCCACAAGGGGCAGTGGTCCCGTTCGGGAGCGCGTCTGATACGCGGGTTCGAAGGCGGCCAGATGCCGCTGCACCGGCGTGTGCCGAAGCGCGGATTCACCAACATTTTCCGCGAGGAATACGACGTGGTGAACCTGGATCGTCTGGCGGCGCTTGGCGAGACTGAAATTACGCCCGAGGTGCTGAAGAAGGCGGGTGTGGTGAATGGCCGGCAGCCGGTCAAGATCCTGGGCAACGGCGAACTGACGACTGCGATTACGGTGCATGCGCACAAGTTCTCGAAGTCGGCGCAGGAAAAAATCACCAAAGCGGGCGGCAAGTGTGAGGTCTTGCAGTAATGCTGGATAAGCTGGCGAACATCTTCCGGGTTCCCGACCTGCGCAAGCGCGTGCTGTTCACGCTCGGCCTGCTGGCGGTGTATCGCATCGGCGGCCACATCCCGACGCCCGGAATCAACGGCGACCGGCTGGCGGCGTTCTTCGAGCAGAACCGGGGCTCGGTGCTGGGCTTTGTCGATCTGTTCAGCGGCGGCAACCTGCGGCGGCTCACGATTTTCGCCCTGGGTATCATGCCCTACATTACGGCGTCGATCATTTTGCAGTTGCTGACGGTGGTCTATGAGCCGCTGGCCAAGCTGCAAAAAGAAGGCGAAATGGGCCGCAAGAAAATCACCCAGTGGACGCGTTATCTCACCGTGGTCTTGAGCGCGGTACAGTCGTTCGGGATTGCCATCAGCCTGCAGAAAGCGGGGGATTTCGTCAACACTCCCGGGCCCGGCTTCATCCTGATGACCATGCTGACGCTGACCACGGGCAGCGCTTTCATCATGTGGCTGGGTGAGCAGATCACGGAGCGGGGCATCGGCAACGGCATGTCGCTCTTGATTTTTGCCGGCATCGTAGTCGGTCTGCCGCGCGGCGTGATCGATCTCTACCAGAAGGCGCAGACCTCGGCTTGGGGAGTATTCACGGCCCCGGCCATCCTGATGCTGCTGGTGCTGATGATCGCAGTGGTCGCATTTATCGTATTCGTGGAGCGCAGCGAGCGCCGGATTCCGGTGCAGTATGCCAAGCGCGTGGTTGGACGAAAGGTAATGGGCGGGCAATCGACGCACCTGCCGCTGCGGGTGAATGCCGGCGGTGTAATGCCGGTGATTTTCGCGTCTTCGATTCTGGCTTTGCCACAAATGCTGGGCGCGGCGTTCCACAATAACAAGGTGGTCGGCCCTGTTCTGGACGCGATGAAATGGGGCGAACCGCTATACACCTTGCTCTATTGCCTGGGGATTATTTTCTTTGCCTACTTCTATATTTCGATCGTGTTCAATCCCAACGAGGTTGCGGACAACATGCGGAAGTGGGGAGGTTTTATTCCCGGCATCCGGCCCGGGAAGAGGACTTCGGACTTTATCAACGATGTTCTCACCCGCATCACGCTGGTGGGCGCGGCCTACCTGATTTTGATTTCGCTGATTCCGGAGTGGATGATTGCGGGCATCAAGCTCAATCACCTTCCGCTGCTGGGGCGGGTGTTTGAGAACCTGCCCACCTGGATCACGAACGGTTTGGGCGTGAACTTTTATTTTGGCGGAACGTCGCTGCTGATCGTGGTCGGGGTTGCGATGGACACGGTGACGCAGATTGAGGCGCAGCTGATCATGCGGCACTACGATGGATTCACGCCGAAGAGCGGACGGATTCGCGGACGCCGGACTTGGTGAGCGAGGGGAAATACGAGTAAAAGGGATCATTATTGATGGCCAATGAGACCGCACGAAATATTGGACCCGTGATTGTTCTGGGGCCTCCCGGTGCCGGGAAGGGCACCCAGTCCAAACGGATCGTCGACCGTTACGGTATTCCGCAGATATCGACGGGCGATCTTTTACGGGATCACGTAGGGCGTGGCACCAAGCTCGGCCTGGAAGCCAAGGCGATCATGGCGCGAGGCGAACTGGTTCCGGACGAGTTGATATACGGCATCGTGGCCAGCCGGCTGCGGGAAGCCGATTGTCAACGCGGATTTGTGCTGGATGGCTTTCCCCGGACAGCCGCCCAGGCACGATGGCTGGACGGTGTGCTGGAAAAAGAGATCTTTGATAAATCGCTCAGCGACAAATCGGGGAAGCGTCCGCCGCCGATTGTGATCCAGTTGCTCGTGGATTATAATCAATTACTGCTACGGCTCACCGGGCGGCGTTCGTGTCCCACCTGTGGACGGCTCTATAACATTCACTTTCAGCCCCCTCTCGTCGACGAGTTGTGCGATGTAGACGGATCCAAGCTGTTGACCCGCAGCGACGATCGCGAAGACGTTATTTCGGAGCGATTGGCGGCCTATGACAGCCAGACCAAGCCGGTGGCGGATTACTACCGGGCGCAGCGGCGGCTGGTAGCGGTCAATGCGGATCGGACGATGGACGAGATTGCGGCGCAGATTTTTGGCGTGATTGACAGGCATGGCCAGGATGCTAGTGGCGGAACGGCGAAGTTAGAGTCAGCGAGCTAGGGTCGGCGAAGTTAGAATCGAAGTTAGCGTCGGCGAAGCTAGAATGAATTATGAGTTTTGGAGAAGACCGGATCATCCGCAAGTCGCCGGAAGAGATCGAGAAGATGAGGCGGAGCGGGAAGATGGTCCGCCAGGTTCTGAACCACTTGAAAACGCTGGTGGCCGCCGGCGTTACGACGATGGACCTGGAGAAGGCCGCGGAGAAACTGATCGCGGAACTCGGGGCCGCGCCGGCGTTCAAGGGATATTACGGCTATCCTTGTGTGCTGTGCACTTCGATCAATGAAGAGATCGTGCACGGGATCCCGTCGGAAAAGCGGGCGCTGAAGGCGGGAGACATCGTTTCCATCGACTGCGGAGTTGTTTACGATGGGTATTACGGAGACGCTGCCATCACCGTGCCGGTGGGCGAGGAGCTGACCGCGGAACTGAAGAAGCTGCTCGAAGTGACCGAGGCTTCGCTGTACAAGGGCATCGAGCAGGTAAAGATCGGCAACACCGTCGGACACGTGGGCTCAGCGATCCAGAAGCTCGTGGAAGCGAACGGGTTCAGCGTGGTACGGGAATTTGTGGGGCATGGCATCGGGACGAAGCTGCATGAAGCGCCGCAGATTCCGAACTTTGGCAAGAAGGGTCAGGGCGCGGAGTTGACCGAAGGCATGGTGCTGGCGATTGAGCCGATGGTGAACTCGGGCGGTCCCGAGACCAAGGTTTTGAGCGACAAGTGGACGGCCGTAACGGCGGACGGCAGTTACAGCGCGCACTTTGAACATTGCGTGGCCGTAACCAGAAAAGGGCCGATGATTTTGACACAATAGAGCTTTCAGCTATCAGCTCTCAGCTTTCAGTTAAGGCGCTGAAATGAAAGTTGAAAGTTGTAACTGAGAGCTGACAGCTGAGAGCTGTTTAAGGAGTCGATGAGTAAAGAAGACGCGATTGAAGTGATGGCAGTGGTGGTCGAACCCCTGCCCAACGCCATGTTCAAGGTGGAGCTCGAAAACAAGCACCAGGTGCTGGCACACGTTTCCGG
>CABEDB010000229.1_pt1 | contig 10188 bp, 8 predicted proteins | sample 3422811 | NCBI WGS metagenome assembly CABEDB01 (sample SAMEA5534329, study PRJEB31848) | metagenome | biome: tundra; feature: field; material: soil | place: USA | collected 2013-05 | depth 0.15 m | reverse complement strand
GTTACTCACCCGGTCGCCACTATACTCAGGGATTGCTCCCCTTTCCCGTTCGACTTGCATGTGTTAGGCACGCCGCCAGCGTTGATTCTGAGCCAGGATCAAACTCTCATTTGAAACCTGAGCCTGTCTGGGTAGACAGGCAACCTCCGCCTGCTGAGGCAGAGGTCCATCTTGTGAGTACGTTCAGACTTGAGCCCGAACATTTCCATCTCACGACTGGCACGTTCAACCTTTTGTCAAAGACCGATCCGCTTTCCGCCTGAGCGGTGCGCCTTCAGTCCGCCCAAATCCCTTGCGGAACTTGTGCGTCCTCGAAACCTTTCAAAGCTATCGCGCTCCGGCGACCGCTGTCAACCCTCTGCGAGAACAGGATTTCCACCTGTTTTCAACAGTGCGGGGAGTTTCATCCAGAGCTGTTTAGAAGCAAAGGGAGAACTCTTTTTACAGCGCGCTCGAAAACGCGCCTCCACTTCGATACGCCACAAAATCCGGCGCAAGCCGAAGCGGAAGACGACTCAAAAATTAAAGATCGCTGGGAGGCTCTGCTCTTCGCGGAAACCCTTCAGGGAACTTTGTCCCCGAATGCGAACCCCGGAAAGGGGTCAGTTGGAGGCTTACTGAATTGGATGCCAAAAGCGACCGCGACGATTCAGCGGGCAGCTCAGACACTCAGTCACTTGTCCTCGGCTCGATCTTTTATACCAAACCGCCCGGCTTTGCGCAAGGGGGGGATCAAAAAAGTTATTGCGGGCGTACAGAGGGATTTTTGAGCCAGTGGAACGACGGGCTTCTCGCCCGTCCGGCCGGGCGGGGACGCCCGGCTCTCCAGCGGCAAACTCGCGTCGATAGCAGCCTATAATGCTTGCTAGCCGTGATTTCTGTTGTCCAACTCGGTGCGCTTGACTACGGCGAAGGTCTGCGGCTTCAGCGCAGGCTGGTCGAACTGCGCAAGGCAGGACAGATCGGCGACGCCCTGCTGCTGCTCGAACACACGCCCGTGATCACGTTGGGGCGCAATGCGAACGCTGCCAACGTGCTTGCTTCAAGCGACGCGCTGGCTGCTCGCGAAGTCGAGGTCTTCGAGTGCGATCGCGGCGGGGATGTTACATTCCATGGGCCGGGGCAACTGGTGGGGTATCCGATATTTGATTTGCGCGGGCACCTGGCTTCGCCGGACGGTGATTTGCACTCGCAGCGTTTCGCGGGCGAGGGCGCCCGCGCCACACAGGCTCGCAAGACTCTGGGCGTTGTTGATTATGTTCGGCGGCTGGAGGAGGTTTTGATTCGCACTTGCGGCGATTTCGGGATTCCTACGACGCGAATCGCGGGTCTTACGGGAGTGTGGACAGAACCTGACCGGGTGGGATCGGGTCTTCGACCCGATCAGGGCGGGTCCGAGACCCGCCACCACACAAGCGCCGAGGCAAAGATCGCCGCCATCGGCGTGCACATTTCTCGCTCGGTTACATCGCATGGTTTCGCTTTGAATGTGAATACGGATCTCAGCTACTTCAACCTGATCGTGCCCTGCGGAATTACGGCTAGGCCGGTGACCTCGATGCAGAAAGAACTGGGACGGGATGTCGACTTGAACGAAGTAGCTCAGGCGGTGTCGCGAAACTTCGGCGGCGTGTTTGGTAGCCAGATGCTTTGGGTCGAGACGCTTGATGCTCTGGTTGGGCATGTCGTCGGAGTTCCTCTGAAGACACCCGAAGCGGTGCGCCGGCTGCACGGCGAGGATGATCTGGCTTTGGGCTGACGCGCAGCGTTGTTTTCGCCGCTAACTTTTCGCGGACAAGAGTGTCCGCGCCACACTATTCTGCGCTAGCATGTTTGCCGGACTGTTATGTCGAAGAAGCACATCGCCACGACGCGAGTTGCGAAAAGGAAATCCGCTCATCCTCTTAAGCCAGCCGTTGCCGACGGCGATCTCCGCAGCTACACCATCCGCGATTACCGGTTGGAAAAGCCGCGCTTCACACTTCGTCAGGTTCGCACTGGCGACGAGGTTCGCTATGAAGTGGAGAGCGGCGATCTCTCCGCCCCCGCTCCTCCCATTCGCGAATCAAAGTATCTAACTCGCGAGCAGTGCATCGAGATCTATCGGTGGATGCTGCTCAACCGGCGCATGGAAACGGCGCTCGAAAATCTCTACAAGCAGGGGCAGGTGGTCGGGGGCGTTTACTTTGGGCTGGGGCAGGAAGCTTGCTCTTGCGCTTCGGCTTACGCTCTTAATAAGGATGAATGGCTGGGGCCGATGATTCGAAACCAGGGAGCGCTGCTGGTGCGTGGCTTCTCGCCGGCCGACATCATGATGCAGTATATGGCGAAGTCTGGATCGCCGACCAAGGGACGCGACGCTTCTTCGCACTTTGGCGACACCGAAACGCGCAACGTGGTCTCGCCGATTTCTACTTTAGGCGATTTGATTCCGGTGCTGGCGGGCGTGGCGCTGGGGGCGCGACTGCAGGGCAAGCACATCGCGGTCATGACTTACATCGGCGATGGGGGGCAGTCCACGGGCGTGACTTATGAAGGGCTGAATTTCGCCGCCGTACAGAATCTGGGGCTGGTGCTGATTGTCGAGAATAATCTTTGGGGATACTCCACGCCTGCAGATATGCAGTTCCGCGTCAAAGATCTGGCTGAGCGCGCCATCGCCTACGGAATCCCGGGCGTCATCGTCGATGGCACCGACGCCTGCCAGGTATACGACGCCTGCCATGAAGCCTGCGAGCGCGCCCGTCGCGGCGAAGGGCCCACGCTGATCGAAGCGAAAATGATGCGCATGAAAGGCCATGCCATTCATGATGCGGCTGAGTATGTTCCGAAGCCGTTGTTCGAGTATTGGAAGCGGCGCGATCCGATTGCCCGCCTGGAAGATTATCTGGCGAACAGGAAAAAGTGGCTGCTTCCGGCGGAAAACGAAAAACTGATTGCCGACGTAGAGCGGCAGCTCGAAGCTGACCGGGAGCTCGCGATGAATTCTCCCATGCCCTCGCCTGAATCGGCCGCGGGCGGCGTGTATTGCGAAGCCGGATGCCACGAGATCAAGCCCAAGTATGCGATGCCTGGGGCTCGCACGATTGGAGAGCGCGGTGGACGGTCCTCCGGTCCGAAGCGCTCGGAGGCAGCGGCGCATCTGAAGTAAGCTCCCAACTCTCCTAACCGGCTGCGGAAAAAATGTTTTCTGCGCCGTAGTCTGACCGGCAGCGGCTCGACGATGCAGGATAGCAACCCGAGGCTGTCGGATTACCAGCAGTAAACGGTAACGTCACTGCAAATCGCCGGACCGGTGGCTTCATGCCGCCGGTCCGTTTCTTCCTCTTTGGCGAACTGATAAAATCGAGCTTCGTCATGTCCGCCTCTTCCCAGCTTGTCCAGATTGACCTCGGCCCCAGGGTCCCCGTCCCAAAGCCTTCGTGGCTCAGGGCCAAGGCTCCGGGTGGCGACAACTTTCATAACCTGAAGAAGCTGGCGCGCGGGCTTGGCCTGCATACGGTGTGCGAGTCGGCGCAGTGTCCGAATATTGGAGAATGCTGGCACCATCACACGGCGACCTTCATGCTGCTGGGCGAAATCTGCACGCGGCGTTGCGGCTTTTGCGCGGTGCCCAAGGGGCGTCCGGCAGCGATTGACTGGGACGAGCCGCGGCGCGTGGCCGAAGCGGTGGCCACGCTTGGGTTGCGTCATGCGGTCGTGACCAGCGTGAACCGCGACGACGATAACGTGGGCGGCGCGAAGATTTTTGCTGAAACCATCCGGCAGATTCGTGCGTTGGTGCCGGAGTGCCGGGTCGAGGTGCTAATTCCCGACTTCCAGGGGCTGGAAGAAGCGCTGCGCATTGTGCTCGAAGCGAAGCCTAACGTGCTTAATCACAATACCGAAACCGTCCCGCGGCTCTATCGCGCGGTGCGCTCGGGAGCGCGCTATAAGCGGACGCTTGATCTGCTCGCGAATGCCAAAAAGTGGGATCCTGCAATGGTTACCAAGAGCGGCGTGATGGTTGGCATCGGCGAGGAGACCGATGAATTGATCGAAGTCTTCCGCGACCTGGGCGAGCGCGGCGTGGATATTCTGACGATTGGGCAGTACCTGCGTCCTTCGAAAGACCATCTGCCGATGACGCGCTACTACACGCCTGCCGAGTTCGTCTCGCTGAAAGAAGCGGCGCTGAAGTTTGGATTCAAGCATGTTGAGTCGGGGCCGCTGGTGCGGTCGAGCTATCACGCGCACGAGCAGGCGGAGGTCGCGGCGAGGTAGGCAGTCGTTAGTCGCTGGTCGTTGGTCGTTGGCAAATGCAGGTCCCTCGCTCGGCTCGGGATGACAATCCTTTAGCAGAGAGTTCCGAACGCCCAACGACTGACGACCAACGACTGCCTTCTGCCTTATGCAATCAGAAGACTTTCACGTGAAACGTCAGATATTTCTTGGGGTTTTCCCGGATCGACTTCACCAACTCCCGCGCCTCCACCAGCATCTGGTTGCTGTTGTTGTAAAGCGCAGGATCTTTGAACAGCATTCCCGCTGTGCCCTCGCCCTTTTCCAGGCGCTCGGAGAGTCCCGCCAGATTATTCATCGTCGTCTGCAGCTTGGCGGCGAATTCCTGATCGTGCGCCATCTTGCCCAGCGCCCCCTTGCCCGCATTGATGTCGTCGGTCAACTGGCGAACGTTGGCGACCGTTTTGTTCGCGTTGTTGTACAGCTCGGGATCTTTGAGCAGTTTTCCGGCCGTGCCATTGCCCTGCTGTAACTCGTCCACCATCGCGTTCAGCTTGTCGAGGGCGGCATTCGCTTTCTTGTACACTTCGTCGCTGGTAAACAGCGGCCCGAGCGAGCCCTTGCCCTTCTGGATATCATCGACCAATCCCTTGAATTCAGCCACCGTCGCGTTGAGCTGATCGTACAAGGCGGGACTGTAAATGACCTTGCCGATCGAACCCTGGCCACTTTCGATAAACGCGACGATGCGATCCACCCGCTTCAGCAACGCGTCCATGTTCTGCAGCGTGCCCTGGCTGGCGCGCACCACGTCCTGGATATCGGGCTGGTTGCGGGCTGCCAACGTGTCTCCGTCCTTTGCCTCCGTAGCGCTCGCTGTCGAACTGTCAATGTCCACGTAGGTTTCGCCCAGGACCCCGGCCGTGGCCAATAACGTAATGGAGTCTTTGCGCAAATTGAATTTGTACTTGGTGTTGACCTTCATCGTGACTTCGACCGGCGTCGTCGGCTTGTCGCCCACGATCCGGATGCCGGTCACGTTGCCGATGTCCACACCCGCCAAACGCACCGGCGCGCCTTCGCGCAAGCCGCCGGCATTGTCGAAGTACGATCGCAGAGTGATCTTGCGGGTGAACCATCCGCCGGTGCCGCTCATTACGAAAATCAGGACGGCGAGTGTGATGCTCGCGAAAAGGAGGGTGAGTCCCACGCGTAGCTGCGACCATTTGAGCTGCTTCTGGCTAGGCAAGGTGGTCTGTAAACGACAGAAGCATCATAACAAACGCCGCGGAATTTTCAGCATTCAAGAATTTCTGGCGGGTGGAAAAGGGCGGAGCTGCACCAAAAACGAAAGTTCCCACCCCTCGCGCCTGGTTGTATGGCCTGGAGCGAAGAGTGGGATCTTTCTTTATGTGAACATTGCCGCTTTACATTGCGGTTAACGGTCCTCACGGGCCTGGCGTTTCTGTTCGGCCTTCGCCTGTTTCTCCGCTTTCTTCTGAGCCTGCTTCTCCTGCTTGGTTGGCTTGGAGTTCGGCTTCGGGTTGTCCCGGGATGACATCTGTCCCCGGCTTCCCGCTCCATTATTGTCGGGCCGTGTCATCGAGCGGTCGTTGGAACCGGAGCTGGAGTTGGAGTTGCCGCCATTTCTGGCTGGCTCATTGAACCCGCGATTGCCCGCACGATTGTCCGTAGACGTCCCGCGCGCTTCCTGCGGCGACATCTTCGGCTCGCGATACGGCTCTCCAGCCGCGCTGGCTCTCGCCACGTTGCGTCCCGAGAACTCGCCCGGCCTGGCGGTCGCCGCAATGGCTGGACGCCCGTGATTCTCGGATGCGAACAGCTGCCGGTTCTGGCTGGCGGCATGTTCGTGTTCGGTTTGCGCTCCGAGCGCCGCGCTATGCTGCTCGCGCCCATACGCTTCCTCTTGCGGAGTTGGCCGCGCTTCGATCCCTCCGGGGCCGTTGAAGGCCACATGGGTGTTATTCACGACGACGGTGCGGTTGTAGACGTTCCTCACATTAATCACGTTCACGTTCATCACTGCGCGGTTGTAGAAGAAAGCTCCGCTTCTCCATTCGCCGCCAGCGAAGCCTACTCCGCCGTATCCGAAGCCGTAGTTGATCCCGCCGTAGAAACCAACGTGCGGTCCCCAATAACCAGCGTGCCAGCCATAGAAGCCGCCTGCGAAGCCCCAGTAGCCTGGGGTCCAGAGCATGCCCACCGGCGCGACCACCCATGTGCCGGGAACCCAGTAGTATCCGTTGACGTCACTCCACGCCCAATAACCCGGGGTCCAGAGATAGCCCGGACCGGGACAGATGGGCTGCGCGTAGACCGGCAACGCGGGCGGACCGATCCGCACTGAGATCCCAATCCCGATCGCGATCTCTGCCGACGATGCCGTCGAGAGCGACAGCACCGAAACCGTCAACATCAAAACTCCCAATACCAATGCTGATACCGACCTACGAACGGAGCGTTTCATTTTCTTTGCCTTTCTTTTAGTCTCGCCATTTGGGCCTATTGCTGGTAGCCCCGGCCTGATTCCGTTTCGGCTGTATAAACCCTGACCATTTGCGCTTGTTGCGCGGGCGCAGAAAGTTGTTTTGGATCAGTAGCTTGCTAGACCGCTCTAAGGGCAGGAGCGGGCGGCCGAGGGCGGCCACCCCTACGTGGTCTGTAGTGATGGCTGAGAGCTGAAATCAATTTTCGAGAATGACGTGGGCCAGGGCTTCTTCGGAAGTGTGGGTGAGTGAGAGCGCGATGTTTTTTGTGCCCAACTGGGCGGCGATGGCCGCCGCCTCACCGTGAAATTGAATAGTCGGACGCTGCCCTTTCGGTCGCACCACTTCGATATCGCGCCAGCGGACACCACGACTCCATCCTGTACCCAGCGCCTTCATCCCGGCTTCCTTGGCGGCGAAGCGCGCGGCATAGCTTTCAAAGCGGCCGGCTCTGCGTTCGCAATAACGGATTTCGCCTTCGGTGAAGATGCGAAGAAGAAAGCGGTCGCCAAACCGTTCGATGCTTTGGCGGATGCGAGGAACTTCAGCGATGTCAACCCCTGTGCCGACGATCATAGAGACATTCTTAATTGCGAATTTGTAATTGGCAATCGGACATTGAATAGTGATTAGGAAACCGGCTCAGAAAAGATTGTCGCCACGGTAGATCACCTTTCCATCGATCAGTCGCGCTTCCGCGAAGAGTTTGTGCGAGCGCGCCGGGCCTTCCGCATCGATATGAAGAACTTCGTGGCCATGCGCGACCAGCCAGTCGGAAACGATCATACGGTGGCAACGGAAATACACGCGCTCGGCGCACATGTACGCGGTGCGCGACAGGCTTGCGATCTGTATCAGTTCGGAGGCGGCTTGCTCGAACTCCGGAGTGAGCGTGTAGTCGGCATAGTTGCGAAAGTTGGCGTTGCGCAGCGCCGTGTGCGGGGACTCTTTTCCTGTTGCTTTGCGATATCCACCTAGAGCTTTCATCCAGAGGTAGCGAATGCCTTGCTCCGGTAGCGAACGTTCGAGCGACTCGCGATTAAAGTGGGGCAGGCGCCGCGACATGGGGAAGGCGCGGATATCCACGAGCGTCTCAATGCTGTGCGCCTTCAGGGCTGACACGAGTTCGTCGAGTGCGCGCGTAGAGTGGCCGATGGTGTAGAGGGTTGCCACAAGAAAGCAGGTCTCAGGTGCTGGGTCTCAGGTCCCAGTTAGAGATGCCAGAGCCTGGGCTAGGTTTGCATCTTGCTCCGGGAAAACTGTTCGCAGGTCGAGAAGAACTCGTCCATCTTCGACGCGGGCGACGATCGACGGAACGTGGGCGCGGAGACGGGCGTTAATTTCGTCGGCGCTGAGATCGATGTGGGTCAGCGCGATCAGGCGCGTGGGCAAGACCGCCGAGGGAGCAGCGCCGCCGCCGATGACCGATTCACCATCCCGAAGTTCCAGCTTGAGGTGGGCGGATTTTCCCGGAGCAGATTCAACCTGGGAAACGATTTTTTCAGCGCGGCGGGCGATCTCGTCTTTCGACAGCCGCATCATGCGCAGCACCGGCACGGCGTCGTGATCGCGTTTAACGTAGGCGAGCAGCGTGGCTTCGAGCGCGGCGTAGGTGAGTTTGTCCACGCGCAGGGCGCGGAACAGCGGGTTCGAGCGCAGGCGCGCGACCAGATCGGCGCGGCCGCTGATCAATCCCGCTTGCGGACCGCCGAGAAGCTTATCGCCGCTGTAGGTTACGATGTCGACGCCGGCGCGAAGGCTGTCGAGCACGCCCGGTTCACCGTTGATTCCGACCGAGCGCAGATCGAAGAGCGCTCCGCTGCCCAGATCTTGCATGAGCGGAAGATTGCGGCGGCGGGCGAGAGCGACTAGTTCGTCTAGCCCCGGCTGCTCGGTGAAGCCGGTGATTTCGAAGTTGGAACGATGCACGCGGAGCAAGAGGCGGGTGCGGTCGTTGATTGCATTTTCGTAATCGGCGACGCGCGTACGGTTGGTGGTGCCAACTTCGCGCAGCGTTGCACCCGACTTCGACATCACGTCGGGGATGCGGAAGGAGCCGCCGATTTCGACCAGCTCTCCGCGCGAGACAAGGACTTCGCCGCCCTCGGCCAGCGAGTTCAATGCGAGCAGAACGGCGGCGGCGTTGTTGTTGACCACTATGGTCGAGATGGCGGTCGAGATCGCTCGCGAGCTGCGCTCGGCTGAGGCGGGGCCGAGCCCCGCCTCCACACGATCCCCAGTACGATCCGCAGTTAAGAGCTTCTGGAAAAGGCGGTACACATGGACGTCGCGCTTCCCGCGTTCGCCGGTGGAGAGGTCGAATTCGAGATTAGAATAGGCGCTCGCCGTGGCTCGGGCGTGATCGAGCGCACTCGGAGCCAGCGGCGCGCGTCCGAGATTGGTGTGCAGTATCACTCCGGTGGCGTTGACGAGCGGCCGCAGCGAATAACTCAGCGACTGGCGGAGTTGGCGTTCGACTGCTGCGGACAGGCCGCCGAGCGCGAGATCCAGGGATTTCTCGTTTAACTGGGTGCCGGCGATTTGACCGTCAGCGATTCGACCGCTGGCGATTTCCTGGCGAAGGTTCGCGAGCACTACGCGGATACTTTCGGCGACGGCGGAATGACCCTCACGTTCCACCAGCGCCTGCATGTTTGGCTGGCGGAGAAGTTCGTCCGTCGAAGGCAGTTTCTGAAACAGCGCGGATTTGTTTGCGGCGGACACCGAGGGCGATTATGCCACAGGGAGCTTGGATCGCGGCACTATCACACGGGCGGGATCCGGAGCGAAGCAGGAGCGACACCTTGCATACGGCAAAGCGGGTGTACAATCCTTCCCGATCTCGAGGTCAAAAAGGAAATCTCGGCCAAAATAGAGGTGGTATGAGTCAAGCAGCGATCGTGAAAGAGAAGTCGGAACTGGGGGTTGCGGACGGAACCCGGATGGCAGCCTATGTGGCTCGTCCGGAGCAAGGCGGCCCGCATCCGGGGATACTCCTGTTCCAGGAAGCATTTGGCGTTAACCGGCACATCCGCAATGTGAGCGAGCGGTTGGCCGCGGAGGGATACGTAGTGCTTGCTCCGGAGCTGTTTCATCGCACGGCGCCGCCGGGTTTTGAGGGCAGCTATACCGATTTTGCTGCCGTGATGCCACACTACCAGGCGGTAACAACCGACACGGCGGAGATGGACATACGGTCGGGCCATGAGTGGCTGTGTTCGAATGCGCAAGTGAAACCGAACGAGATTTCGAGTGTGGGATTCTGCATGGGCGGCCGCGTTTCATTTCTTGCCAACAGTGTGGTTCCGCTGCGCGGCGCAGTGTCGTTTTACGGAGGAGGAATCGCTCCCGGATTGCTGGACCGGGCGTCGAAGGTGCAGGCACCGTCATTGCTCATCTGGGGTGGATTGGACAAGCACATTACGCCAGCGCACCGGAAAGCGGTGACCGAGGCCTTGAG
>CABEDB010000210.1_pt1 | contig 10376 bp, 10 predicted proteins | sample 3422811 | NCBI WGS metagenome assembly CABEDB01 (sample SAMEA5534329, study PRJEB31848) | metagenome | biome: tundra; feature: field; material: soil | place: USA | collected 2013-05 | depth 0.15 m | reverse complement strand
CGCAGTCCGTATTTGCCGTCGACGACAACGACGTCGCCGTGGGCGATCAGGCGTCCGTCGTCGAGCAGCAGATCTACCGGTGAATGGATAGTGCTATCGAGTTCGACGACGACTCCGGGATTGAGGGCGAGCACATCGCACAGCAACATGCGGCGGGTTCCGAAGCGGAGTTTGACGTCCAGGCCGACATCCATGAGGCGGCGTAGGGCGGAAGACGGGGGCGACGATGTTTGCCCTGATGTTTGCCCTGATGTTTGCGACGATGTTTGCCCAGATGTTTGCGAGGGGGACGCGGGCTGCACGCGCGCCTGGAGCGCGGCGGCGAGGGCGGGGCTGATCTGAATTTCGACGGTAATGGAGGTACCGCCTTCGGCTTCTTTCCCGGTTCGCAGGCAGACGATGGCGTCGGAGGACCAGGAGGGCGCGGCAGAGGGGGAGAGATGGAGCTGAACTTCGCCGCCGGCGGTCGCGGCCAGGGCGGTCGCGGCGAGCCCGGCGATCTGGCGCAAGAATTCCTCAAGCGCTTCTTTGTGGTCTGGGGTAATGCCTTCAGGCGCGGGTTCGGTTTCGCCGACGAACTTCTGGGCGAGGCGGGTGCCGGAGGCGGCAGGCAGACGCAAGGTCATCTCGCCATGAGTGGCACCTCCGGCGACGACCGTATACCAGAGGTCGGAATCGGTGGATGGCAGCGGCTCCGAAGAAATTTCGAAGGCGGCCGGTTGTCCGGAAACTTGGGAGAGCACGTTCTGGAGACAGGTTTTCCAGGCTTCGCACCAATTGCGGAGTTCGGCGTGAAGTTCAGCATGAAGTACGGGGGCCGGGTTATTGGCCGGTGCATCGGGAACGTCGCTCATAGCTCACCTTTGGGTGGAAGCGGGGTTTCGAGAGAGAGGACGCTGGCGGCGCGGTGGTTGTTGACGCGCACCGGGGTAGCCGAGCATAGAGGAACTCCATCGATCAGCATTACCGCTGGGGCGGAGGCATTCCGGGAAAAAGAGAGCAGGTCGCCGGCAGCGAGTGCGGTAATGTCCTCCAAAGGCACTTGCAGACCGCGCATGCAGAGTTCGACCGGGAAGAAACAGTTGAGCAGCTTTTTCTGAATCTGGAGGCGGCCTTCGATCGGACCGCGGCGGCGCTGATAGCTGAAGTCGGCGGAGATTTTTCTGAGCAAGGCGTTGGACACCACGGCGGGGATGGCGAGGTTGAGCGTGCCGCGGGTTTCCGACATTTTGATTTCGAAGCTGAGGCAAAGACTTTTTTCTTCGGGAGGCATGAGGCGCTGGGTTTGCAGGATCTGCTGGCGTGCGCCGAAGTTGAATTCGAGCGCAATCGTCTGCCAGGCTACTTGCAGCTCGCGGCACATGATGCGGACGATGCCTTCGAGAACCTCTTCCTCGATCTCGGTGATGGCGCGGGTAATTTCGCCGCCCTTGCCTTCCCCGCCCAACATGACGTCGATGATGGGAAAAGCGATGGTGAGATCGAGTTGGAGCACAGCCGTGGCGCCGACCGGGGCGAGATCGATGGAGGCGATGTAGGCCTTTTCCGGGATGCGCTCGATGAACTCGAGGAAGGAGAGATGCTCGGCGGAAACCAGGCTGCAGTCGAAAACGATGCGCAGGTAGCCGCCGATGGCGGCGGTGAGATTGCGCGCAAAGGTTTCGTGGAGCTGGTTGATGGCGCGCAACTGCTCGCGTCCGATTTGTCCGGCCTGGCGGATGTCCCAGACTTGGACGACCGGGCCGGTGGCGGTGGCGGCCGCGGCATTGCCGGTGCGCGCCTTCCGTACCATGTCATCGATTTCCGCCTGGTTGAGTACTTTTTCCACGTGCTGGTTACTACCTCAAGGGCTAATGCCCGTCTTTCCTGGTTCAGGTTGCGGCGCGGCTGCTGCCGCGCCTTCCACTAATCCCACGACTCCTCTCCCACGACTCCCAGGGACACAGCCCTATCTGGCTCCGGCGGCTTTGGCACGAGCGTCCGGCGCAGCGGTGACATTCAGGAAATTGAGCCGGGCACGCAGCCGAACCATGGCGAGAGAATGAATCTGGGAAACGCGCGATTCGCCAATGCCGAGCGCGACTCCCACTTCTTTCATGGTGAGTTCTTCGTAGTAGTAAAGCGCGAGAACGCGTTGTTCTTTTTCCGGCAATTCCGAAATGGCCTGCTCCAGCAGATGTTTCACCTCCGAGCGGAGGCATTGGAAGAAGGGCGTTTCCTCGGGCTTGGATGGGATGTAGTCGGTGAGATCTTCTTCTTTGCCGTCGCGGGAAGACTCGATGCGCAGGCTGCCCAGTTCGAGGCCGTCGAGTTCGGCGAGCAGGGATTGCAGTTCGCCCAAATTGATGCCCATTTCATGGGCGATTTCATTTTCATTGGGCACGCGTCCGAGCTTGCCGGAAAGCTCCGCGTAGGTGGAGTCGACGAGGCGTCCTTTGCGGCGCAATTCGCGCGGGCTCCAGTCCAGTTCGCGGAGACTGTCGAGGATAGCGCCGCGAATGCGAAACTTGGCGTAAGAACTGAACTGCACGTGCTTGGACGTATCGAACTTGTTGAGCGCGTCGATGAGTCCGAGGACGCCGGCATGAACCAGGTCTTCGAAGGGCACGTGGCGGGGCAGCCGCTCGTGAATGCGGCGCGCGATGTAGCGGACCTGGGGAAGCTGTTCCAAGAGGATACGCTCGCGTTCAGCATCGGTCTGCACCAGTTGATAGGCTTCAGCGGGATGTTTGATCATGAGGGTGGCCTGCTTTCGTTAAATTCTGATGGTCGTTGGTCGTAGTCGCTGGTCGTTAGTCCCCGCTTATCGTTCGCATCCCAGGCACCGAACGACTAACGACTAACGACCAACGACTTACACGAATGGCTAGCGCCCTTTCATCGCACCGTACCTAGGGACTGCACTGAAACCATGGGAGGAATTTCCAGCGGAGAAAGCACTACCACTTTGGGGAGAAAGGGTTCGAGCAAGCGGCGCAGATGGAAGCGCGCCGGGGTGGCGCAGAGCAGGATAGGCGCGGTCTGCGCCACCTGATCTCCGGCCAGCTGACGCAGGCCATCGAGAATGCGGCGGACAAACGAGGGCTGCAGTCCGGTGCCGGTGGCGGGCGGCGCCTGCGGGTTGAAGGCGCGGCTGAGTTCCTCTTCGATGTTGTGATCGAGGGTAAGCACGCGCAGGCCGCCGTCGTCGGAAAGCAGCGGGCGGACAAGCGCGCGGCCCAGCGCCTGGCGGGCGGCCTCGACCAGCAGAACCGGATGTTTGTTGATGGCGGAAGCGTCGAGCAGGGTCTCGAGGATGGTGGAAAGGTCGCGCACGGAAACTTGCTCGCGCAGGAGCTGCTGCAAAACTTTTTGCACTTCGCCGAGGCTCAGGAGTTTCGGAACCAGTTCTTCGACCAGCTTGGGGTGGCTCTCCGCGAGGCGATCGAGCAGCCGCTTGGTCTCCTGCCGGGTAAGCAATTCGTAGGCGTGCTGGCGGATGATTTCAGCAAGGTGGGTAGAGAGGACGGAAGTCTGATCGACGACGGCATAGCCGGAAGTCAAGGCCTGGGATTCAAGGGCGCGGGCGATCCAGAGGGCGGCGACGCCGAAAGCGGGCTCGCGGGTCGGGGTTCCGGCAAGCGCGGGCGGGGTGAGTTCGGAGCTGATGGCGAGGACCCGGTCTTCGAGCATTTCCCAGCGGGCGATTTCGACGCCGCGCAGGGAAATGACGTATTCGCGCGGCTTGAGACGGACGTTGTCGGTGATATGAATGGGCGGAACGATAAAGCCGAGTTGCACGGCGAGCGAGCTGCGCAGCGATTTGACGCGGGCGAGGAGCTGTCCGCCTTGCTGCACGTCGACCAGGTTGACGAGCGCATAGCCGACTTCGAGGGAAAGTTCGTCGAGCTTGAGCAGGTCTTCGATGGAATCGGACTTGGCGGCTTTCTTGTCTTTCTCGCCCGCGGCAGGCAGAGCTCCGGGATCGGCAACGACAGGTTCGATCACCTTGCCGTCTTTGTCCTTGACGGGTTTGGGCAGGCGCAAAGCCAGCAAGCCAACCACGCCGGCGATGGCGAGAAAGGAAAATTTCGGCAGTCCGGGAATGCAAGCCAGCGCGATCATGACGCCGGCCGCGATCTGCAGGGAGCGGCGGCGGGAGAGCAGTTGGGTGCCGAGATCGGCGGAAAGAGTGGCGTTCGAGGAGGCGCGGGTGACGACCATGCCGCCGGCCATTGAGACCAGCAGCGAGGGGATCATGGTGACCAGGCCGTCGCCGACGGTGAGCACGGTGTAGGTCTTGAGCGCTTCGCGAAATGGAATGTCGAGTTGGAAGACTCCGATAAGGAAGCCGGCGAGGATGTTGATGCCGGTGATGAGGATGGTGGCGATGGAGTCGCGTTGGTTGAAGCGGGCGGCGCCGTCCATGGCGCCGTAGAATTCCGCTTCGCGGGCAGTTTGTTCGCGGCGGGCGCGCGCCTGATGCTCGTCGATGAGTCCGGCATTGAGGTCGGCGTCGATTGCCATCTGCTTGCCGGGGAGAGCGTCGAGGGTGAAGCGGGCGGTGACTTCCGCGGTGCGCACGGCGCCGTGCGCGACGACGATGTACTGGATGGCGATGAGGGCGATGAAAAGAACGAATCCGACGATGTAGTTGCCGCCCACCACGAATTGTCCGAAAGCCTCGATCACGCGTCCGGCGGCGCTGGCGCCTTCGTTGCCGTGGAGAAGAATGCGCCGGCTGGAGGCGAGGTTGAGCGACAGGCGGAACAGTGTGAGCAGAAGCAGCAGGCTGGGGAAAACGGAAAACTGCGCCGGGCGCAGGATTTGCAGGGCGGAGAGCAGAACGAGTACGGAAGCCGCAAAGCTGGTGGCGAGCAGGAGATCGAGCGCGAATGCCGGCAACGGCACCAGCATGACGAAGACCAGGCTGACGGCCGCGATGGGGACGATCCATTCGACGAATTGGTTGCGGGTGAGAGGCCCGGGGGAGACGGCGGCGGCAGGCATCAGCGGCGTCCTCCTCGTGCGGCAGCGGCGCGGGCGCGGGCTTGCGCGCGGTAGACGGCGGCCAGGATTTCGGCAATGACGGCGTAGAGTTTCGCGGGCACGCTTTGTCCCACTTCGACAGTGCGGTAGAGGACGTGAGCGAGCGGCGGATTCTCGACCATGGGAATGTTTTCCCAGCGCGCGATTTCCTTGATCTGGGCGGCGAACAGGTTGCGTCCCTTGGCGACGACGACGGGTGCGGGCATATCGGGGCGGTACTCGAGCGCGATGGCGTATTCGGTGGGGTTGGTGATGACCACGGCGGCGCGCTTGGTGTCCTGGAGCATGCGGCGCCGGCGCACCTGGCGTTGCAGACGGCGGATGCGCCCTTTGATGACCGGATTGCCTTCCGTTTCCTTGTATTCGTCTTTCATTTCCTGGCGGCTCATTTTCAGTTCGCTCGAAAGGTGTTGGCGCTCGAACAAGTAGTCGAGAACGGACCAGATGAGGAGGACGAGAGCGGATTTCCAGGCGACTTCGAAGATCAGGCCGGCGGCGTAGCCGAGCATGCCGCGGGAGGAGCGCGCGGGCAGCGCCATCAGCAAAAGCCAGTCGCGCCGCAGGCAGCCGATGGCGAGGTAGGTGACAGCGATGGCGGGGAGCAGGGACTTCATCAGTCCGCGCAGTGCGGTGATGGAGAAAAGTTGTTTCAGCTTGGCGGCGGGGCTGATGCGGGAGGCGTTGGGCAAGAGCGATGTGGGAGCAAAGACCAGACCGCCCTGAGCGAGTGCGGAAGAGAGCGCGACGATCCAGCCCAAAGCCAGAGCGGCGCCCGTGGCGACGAAGAGTCCGGAGTGTGTGAGGAAAGGAGTCAGCGCCTCCATGCGCAGGTTGCCGGAAACGGCGCCCTCCAGGCAGTCATGGAAAAAGCCGCGCCAGGCGAGGGGGAAGCTCGACATCAGGGAGAATAGAACAAAGGTGGCGGCCATGCCCGAGGCGGCGCCGATAAGATCGCGGCTGCGGGCGATCTGTCCTTTTTCGCGGGCCTTCTCGCGCCGTCGCGGGGTTGCCTGCTCGGTCTGGTTGGCTTCTGCCATAGGTCAGTTGCCAGTTGCCAGTCGCCAGTTGCCAGCGAACGGCCGATCGTTCGACTTCGTTTCCTGAATGGCTCTGGGGAAGGGCACGGCTTGAGCCGTGCCGCTCAGAGCTACAAACATTGCGGGCTTCAGCCCCTGAGGGAGCGGGTTGTCCCTTATGAAACCGGTTGTAGAATCAGTGCGCAAGTTTCAAAATCCTTTCCGAGGCCTCGAGGGCGCGGCCGAAGCGCGCGTCAAAGAAGCGCGGCCAGAACGCAATCGCGCCGCACAACAGCGCCAAGCCCAGCAGGTTTTTGATCGAGATCCCGACAAACAGGACGGGCAATTGCGGCGATGCTTTGCCGATAAAACCGAGCGCGACGTCGGCGAACAAGCTCGCGACCACGACCGGCGCGGCGATCTGCACACCGGCCACAAACATCCCGGCAGCGAATTCGAAAAGCGCGTGCACCGCCGGCCAGGTAAGGGAAAAATGGCCGGGCGGTATGTAGTCGAAGCTGCGGGCGAGTCCGCGCAACAGCCAGTGTGGGACGCCAAGCTGAATAAAGAGCAGGAGCACAATCAGTTCGTAAAAGGTGGAGAGCACGGCGGAGTCGGCCTGGCTGTTGTCGGGATTGACGATGCTGGCGAGCGAATACCCCATCTGGACGCCGCACACCTGGCCGGCAATCTGTCCGGCTTCGAAGATGAGTTGGAGGGTGAATCCGAGGAGGAACCCGATGGCGAATTCGCCGAGCAAAAGCACGATGAGCGCGGGCGTGGGAAGAGCCGCCGGGGTCGCGGGAACCAGCGGCACCAGGAATAAGGTGAGGAGGAAGGCGAGACCAATCTTGATCCGAGGGGGGACGGCGGCGCTGCCGAGGAAAGGCGCGACGACGAGCAGTCCAGTCACGCGCGAGCCGGCAATCATCCAGGCAGCGAGGGTGCGCTCGATTGAAATCGAAATCGACATCGGCATCGCAATTGACATCTGGAACACAATCACCTCAACCGTCAGCGCCTGGCGTGGACATCGGAAAAACCCGTGTAGAGACGGGGCTTGCCCCGTCTCCCGCAGCGCGGTAGTGCCGAGACGCGCCAAGCCGCGTCTCTACGGATCTTTTTTCGCATCTCTGAAGTCGTTGCATTTCCCAACAACCTTTCATCGCACAAAGGGGTGGAAGTCGGACCACAGGCCGATGGTGAAGAACATCAGCTTGCGCAACATCCAGGGAAAGAGCAGCAGGATGGCCGCCGCCATCGCCGCCAGACGCGGGACGGTGGAGAGAGTCTGATCCTGCAAGGAAGTCAGCACCTGCGCGACATTGACGAGCAGGCTGACGAAGACGGCGATCACCAGCAGCGGTGCGCCCAACAGCAGAGCCATCTGCAGTGTGTGCCGGAACAGCGTGACCACTTGCTCGGTTCCCATAAGCGCCTTTCAAGCAAAACTCCGCATCAGGGAACCGATCAGCAGGTTCCATCCATCGACGACGACGAACAAAAGAATCTTCAGCGGAGTGGAGATGATGACCGGGGGCAGTTGCATCATGCCGATCGAGGTGGTGATGGCGGCGGTCACCATATCGATGACCAGAAAGGGGAAGAAAAGGGCGGCTCCGATGCGAAACCCGGTCTGCAGTTCGCTGAGGAGATAGGCGGGCGCCACGATGCGCATGTCGAGATCTTCCGGGCGGGCGGGACGCGGCTCATGCGCCAGTTCGACGAAGAGCGCGAGATCTTTTTCGCGGGCATATTTGAGCATGAAGTGGCGCATCGGAACGATGGAGCGATCGAGAGCGGCCATCATCGTTATGTGTCCGGCGTCGAGCGGAACGATGGCGTCGGAATAGATGGCGGCGCCGACTGGCTGCATCAGGAAGAAAGTGAGGATGAGCGAGAGTCCGATGAGCGTCTGATTGCTGGGCGTGGTCTGAGTGCCGAGCGCCTGGCGGAGGAAATGAAAGACGATGAGCAGGCGTACGAAAGGCGTCATCGAGAGCACGATGGCGGGAATCAGGGTCAGCAGCGTGAGCAGTACGACGATGTTCCAGGGCGCGGAACTGCCGGGCGCGGAACTGCCGGGCGCGGAAGCACCAGGCAGGAGGCCGGGCAAAGAGAAGCTGGGAGCCGCCCGGGCACGCGCCCAGAGCGGCGCGGCGGCGAGGAACAGAAGGAGGGAGACTGGGGAGGTGCGGAAGAACGAGCTATGGAAGAACGAGGTATGGCAATTCACGGAGTTTATCAACCAACTCCTCAAGGTTTTTCTCCGGCTTGTTCGCCGCTGGCCGATTCGTCCGGCAATTGCGCCAGCATTGTGACCGAGGAGGGGCTCGAGCCGATCAGGAAACGCTGGCGCTCGAACTGGATGACGGAGACGAAGCGGCGGTCGCCGAGGGCCGCGGTTTCGCGGACGGCGAGCGTCTTGCGCTTGCTGCCGGCGCGGCGCACCAATGATAACGATCTCCAAATCACGGAGCGCCAGACAAGTTTGAGGCGGTCGGCAGCGAGCGCAAGCCAGCGCGTCCAGTTGGGCCGTGTGGGTGTCGGGATTTGTGTCTGCGTGATTTCCATCTTCAGCAACTTCATTGGTGCCTGCTCCGTCTCTGCCAAGTCCATCTGGCGGACTGCGGAAAATCGATCCCCGATGCCCAGACCCTCGCAGACTGTGCTGGAGAACTGGGCCGTCCCTCCGGGACTTGAATCATCTCTTTCACTTTCCCCGTGCTGCATTGCTGGACTAAGCTGGTTCGCTTTCGGGGCTGATTTCCAGCACTCCTTCTAGGCCAACTCCGTTAAGCGCACGGCCAGGTGGTTCTGCACCACCTCAAACTCGCTCCAGGCGATCAATTCGCCGTTGACCCGCAGGGGAACGTCTTGCCCGACGGTCCAGCTGGTGGCGATGATGCGGCCCCGCTCCAGATGAACGAGATCGGCGACGGTGAAGCGCGGCACGGAGATTTCGACCGTGAGCAGGCAAGGCAGCAGTTCGGCGCGCGCCCACGGATCGGCGATCGCAGTTTCGACCTTGGGTTGGGCGGCGGCGGCCATTTACATTTGCACCATTTACATCTGCACCATTTACATCTGCACCAGAAATTCGGTGAAGTAGACATTCTCGACCGCCATCTGCGGCACTCGCTCTTGCAGGGCTTTCAGCAGATGATCTTTAAGCTGGCGCTTGCCTTCGAGCCGCAACAACTCTTCGGCTTGGGCAGTCGCGAGCACGGAGAGAATGGTGTCGCGCATGAGCGCAACCGGCACCGCTTCCGCTTGGTTGCGGGGGAGCGGGTGCGCCAGGCCAAGCGTGATCCCAACGCGGAGGTAAGCGCGCTGGCCGGAGCCGTTGAGATTGACGACAAAGGTTTCCAGCGCCAGTGTGGATCCTGCCGCGGCGCTGGTCGAGGCCTCGGGGCGCAACCACACGAACATGCCGGCCGCAGCCAGCACAAGAGCGAGCACCACGGCCAGCCAGCCCTTCTTTTTCTTGGGAGCGTTCTTGGGCGTCTTTTCGGGCGCGGGACTTACCTGCACATCCGGCATGTTGCCGATGTTTGCAAGCCGGGTGCCGGGGCGCACATCCAGACCACCCAAAGGGCGATGGAGGAAAGCGGGTTGGAATCAGGGGATTGGCGAACCGCTCCTGGTCCGCGCACGGTCGGGAAGGTATGACGGCGCCCGACGGCAGAGTTCTTCTCAGAGCGCTCTCATGAAAGAACTCAGAGAAGGGCCGCGAATTCTCAGCGCGGCCCTTGCCGAGTTTTGCTCGGCTGGACAGCCAGCCACCCCAGCCCGCGAAAAAGCGCGCGGTAGTGTAGGTCGTTGGTCGTCAGTCGTTGGTCGTTCGGTGCCCTGGATGCGAACGATAAGCAGGGACGAACGACGAACGACGAACGACTGACGACTAACGACCAGACTCTGCGACCCCGTCGCGGCCGGCTGTCCCTGCACCAGCCCCCTTGCGTCCTACTGTTTCAGGGCGATGGTGGCCTGGGCGATCTGATCGAAAGTTGTAACCACGCGAGCGTTGGCTTCGTAGCTGCGCTGCGCGACGATGAGGTTTGCGAACTCGGTGGCGATATCGACGTTCGATGCCTCGAGAGAACCGCCGGAGATGCTGCCGAGTCCGCCGCTGGTGGGTGCGCCGATGGTCGCCTGACCAGAGGCAAGGGTTGGGGTGAAATCGTTGTTGCCGTTGCGGGAGAGACCCTGCTCGTCGGCGAAGCTGGCGAGCGCGATTTGTCCGACAGTTGCGGTTGTACCGTTGCTAAAGGATCCGGTAATGGTGCCATCGGAACCGATGCTGAAATTCTGGAGGGTGCCGCTGGCGGC
>CABEDB010000118.1_pt1 | contig 11519 bp, 11 predicted proteins | sample 3422811 | NCBI WGS metagenome assembly CABEDB01 (sample SAMEA5534329, study PRJEB31848) | metagenome | biome: tundra; feature: field; material: soil | place: USA | collected 2013-05 | depth 0.15 m | reverse complement strand
AATGTGCTTTCCGTCAGCCAGCATAAGTAGAGACTGGGGCTTGGCCCGTCTCCCGCCGCAGAGTGAGACGGGGCAAGCCCCGTCTCTACGGCTGGATTATTCCCATCTTCTTTCCCACGCGCTCCAGCACTTCGAGCGCGTGCTGCAATTCTTCTTTGGTGTGCGTGGCGGTCATGATGGTGCGCACGCGCGCTTTGCCTTCGGGGACGGTGGGAAATGCGATGCCGGTTCCGAGCACTCCTTCTTTGAATAGTTCGCGGGAAAAATCCATGGTCCGGCGTCCGTCGCCAATTATGATGGGCGTGATCGGCGTTTCGCTTGCGGGAGTGGTTTGTCCTCCGATGTTGAAGCCGAGCAGGCCGAGTTCTTTTTTCCAGAAGCGCGTGTTAGCCCAGAGCTGCTCCATCCACTGCGGCTCGGTTTCGAGAACATCGAAAGCGGCAATGCAGGTCGCAGCGACCGACGGCGGATGCGACGTGGAAAACAGGAACGGTCGCGCGCGGTGATAAAGAAAATCGATCAAATCGCGCGTGCCGCAGACGTAGCCTCCGAGAGCGCCGATCGCCTTCGACAACGTGCCGACCTGAATGTCGACGCGCCCGTGCATTCCGAAGTGATCGACCGTGCCGCGTCCCTTGCGGCCGAGAACGCCGGAAGCGTGCGCGTCGTCGACCATCATGATCGCGCCGTATTTCTCGGCGGCCTCGCACAGGCCGGGTAGCGGGCCGATGTCGCCATCCATTGAGAAGACGCCGTCGGAGATCAGCAGCTTCCTTCCCGGCTGGTTCTTCACGCTGGCGAGTTGTTCTTCGGCGTGGGCGACGTCTTTGTGGCGGAAGACGAGAATCTTCGCCCGTGAAAGACGGCAGCCATCGATGATCGAGGCGTGATTGAGCTCGTCGGAGATGATGAAATCGGCGTTACTTAGAAAGGAGGAGACCGTCCCCGCGTTTGCCGTGAATCCCGACTGGAAGACCACGCACGCCTCGACGTTCTTGAAGCGCGCGATCTTCTCTTCCAACTCCATGTGGATCTTCATCGTGCCCGCTATGGTGCGCACGGCGCCCGATCCGACGCCATACTTGCGCGTGGCCTCAAGCGCCGCTTCGCGCAGTTTGGGATGCGTGGTGAAGCCGAGGTAATTGTTCGAGGCGAGGTTGATGACCCGCTTGCCGTCGAAGGTGCAGACCGGCGCCTGCTCGTCTTCGAGGACGCGCAGCTTGAAGTGCGTGCCCTTGGCCTTGAGTTCGTCGAGTTGATCGGTCAGGAACGAAAGCGGATTGGTGCGCGTGGCTGTGGGCATGGGTCACCTCGGGTGCTCAATCAGTTTAATACTGGGGTGGGAACTTGGGGTCGCGGGCGTCCGACGGGAGTTCTTTACCATCGGGGGGGCACAGAGGATCACTGGGGAATCACAGGGGAAATCTCAAGATTGATTGCTTTTCTCACGGGGTGTTCTTTTTCGGTTCTGCTAGCGCGGCGATCTGGCCGTTCGTCGCACGCAGATAATCGGCGGGCTTGATCAGAATCTGCAGGCCGCGAATGCCCGCTGAAATGGAAACTACATCGAACAATTCGATGGTCTCGTCCACGTACACGGGAAAGTCGCGCTTGGCTGCTAGCGCGGTCACTCCGCCGCGAATGTAGCCGGTGAGCGATTGCAGTTCTTTCACCGGGACGAGCTGAATTTTTCTTTCTCCCGCCGCGGCCGCCAGCGACTTTAGGTTGAGTTCCTGATCGCCGGGGATCACCGCCATGGAAATTCCGTTGCGGTCTTTGCTGCGGTCAGGGCGCGCGACCAGCGTTTTGAAAACCTGCTCCGGCGGCAAACCGATTTTGGCGGCGACCGTTTCCGCGGCCAGGTCGTTGGGATCCACCTCGTACTCCCGCAGTTCGTAGCGGATTCCCATCCGATCGAGCAGGCGCGCGGCGTTAGTTTTCTGAACGGCGGTTTTCTGCACCGATGTTTTCTCAGTCGGTTTCACGTTGTATATTGTCCAATCACTCTTTGAGGCTCTGAAGGAGGTTTATCGTGCGTCTTCTGTTGCATTGGGTTCTAAGCGCTCTAGCGGTGTGGATCGTTGCCCACATCGTGCCGGGCATAAGTGTAAGCGGCCCGACGGCGGCCTTGATCGCGGCCCTGGTCATTGGACTCGCCAACGCAACCATCGGATTGCTGCTCAAGATACTCACCTTCCCGCTGACGATCTTGACGCTCGGCCTGTTCTGGTTCGTGATCAACGCGCTCATGCTCGAGTTGGCGGCGGCGTTCGTGCAAGGATTCCAGGTGCGCGGCTTTGTCGCGGCTTTTATCGGCGCCATCGTGCTGAGCATCGTGAGTTCGGTGTTGCAGTGGCTGATCATGCCGCGCCGTGCGCGCTAAGAGTTTTGAAGGAGTGGCGAGCGGCCGAGCTGCGCTCGGCTTGGACGGGCGAGGCGCCCGTCCCCACACAAGCGCCATCCCCACACAAGCCCGGCCGTAATTATAAGGCGGGGCTCCCGCGGAGCGCGGCGAACACGCGCTGCACCTGCTGCTCGGTCTCATCGAGCGACCCGGAATTATCGATTACGAAATCGGCGGCTTTGACTTTTTCTTCGTCGGGGATCTGCGCTGCCATGCGGCGCGTTACTTCGGCACGGGCGGCGTCTTCCGAAATTCCGAGGCGGCGGGCGAAACGCAGAATGCGCTGTTCGGGACGGCAGGTCACGACGATTAAACGGTCGAAACGGCTGGCGGTGCCCGCTTCGAGGATCAGGGCGGCTTCGACGATAGCGATGCCCTTCGGATCGTGCTGGCTGATGTCTTTCAGCCATTCGTTTTCTTGTTCGATCACGGCGGGATGAACGATTTCATTGAGTTCCTTGACGCGCGGTGGCGCGCCGCCGGGGGCGCCGAACGCGGCTTCGGCTAGCCGGGGCCGGTTGATGCTTCCGTCGGGATTCAGGATTTCGCGGCCGAAGCGTTGGACTACTTCCCGATAGACGGGGCGGCCGGGATCCATGAGCCAGTGCGAGACGGCATCGGCGTCGGTCAGGTGTGCGCCGAGTTTGACAAACATCTCGCCGACGACGGATTTGCCGCTCGCGATGCCGCCGGTGAGGCCGAGTTTTAGCACGGGGTACTCACGTAGATGCCCAACCAGCAACTTCCCGTAGAGACGCGGGTTGCCGCGTCTCCTTCGAACCGCGCAAGCGAAGATGGTGCAAGCGGAGACGGGGCAAGCCCCGTCTCTACAGGTGGAAGAACTTACGGCATCGCTAAAGCGATGCCCTGATACGAAACTCCACGCCGCAGCATGGCGGCCTTTACCGTATTGGCCATCAGCATGGCGATGGTTAGTGGGCCTACGCCTCCGGGAACGGGCGTGATGGCTCCGGCGATTTCGGCTACCTCGGGGTGCACGTCGCCCACCAGGGTTGAGCCTTTGGCCAAGAACGTTTCTGCGCGTTTCTTGTGTCCCGCGAAGAAGCGGTCGAATTCTTCTCGGTCGGTGATGCGGTTGATGCCTACGTCGATCACCGTGGCTCCTGGCTTCACGTAGTCGCGGGTGACCATGCCGGCGCGGCCAATCGCCGCTACCAGGATGTCGGCGCGGCGGCAAACCTCGGGCAGATCGCGCGTTTTCGAGTGGCAGACGGTGACGGTGGCGTTTTGATTGAGCAGCAGCATGGCTACGGGCTTGCCGACAATATCGCTGCGTCCGACGACCACGGCTTCCTGCCCGGCGATTGGAATCTGGCTGCGCCGCAGAATTTCCATGACGCCGGCCGGCGTGCAGGGCACGAGGCCCGGACGCTGCGTGGAAAGGTAGCCCACGTTCATGGGATGGAATCCGTCTACGTCTTTGGCGGGATCGACCGCCAGCAGAACCCTCTTGGAGTCGACGTGCGCGGGCAGCGGCAATTGAACCAGGATGCCGTCGATTTCGTCGCGGCGGTTCAGGCCGGCGACGAGGGCGAGCAGTTCTTCGGTAGTCACGCTTTCGGCGGGCGTGTGCTGTTCGCTGTAGAGGCCGACTTCCTCGGAACTCTTCACCTTGCCGCGTACGTAGACCTCCGACGCGGGGTTGTGCCCTACCAGCACCACGGCGAGCCCGGGACGCACGCCCGATAATGCCAGGGCTTTCGCCTGGGCGGTGACTTCCGCACGGATTTCAGCGGCTATTTTGGTACCGTCGAGAATCCTGGCTGCCATCTAACCTCGTTGCCTTGCAGTGAATTGAAAGGCGATTCTATCGTATCGCGAACACCGCGGTGAGTCGTGGGTCGTCCCTCCGGGACTTCGCTCATTTTTCCCTCCTACCCTGCGCTAAAGCGCGGGGCTAAGCTGGTTCGCCCCTGGGGGGCCTGGATGCACGCGCTGCTCACTTCGTGCTCCCTCACTCGCGCTACAATGTAGGGGCTATGATTTCCCAGGATCTGCTCGACATGCTGGTCTGCCCGGTTTGCAAAAAGCCGGTGGTCCTGAATGCGAACGGTGGAAGCCTGAAATGCAGCGAATGCCGCCGTGTGTACCCCATTCAGGACGACATCCCAATCATGCTGGTGGACGCCGCCGCGATTGACCCGGCCTGATACCGGAAGCGACCCATCAACCGACCGATTCACCGACCGATCAACCGACAAAGTTCGGTTTTCTCCCGTCACGAAACGACATTTAGTGTCAATCTGGCAACCGGTGGCGTTGTTCTGTCTTCCGCTCGCCTGTGGGTTACCTCCCCGCAACCTTTTGCAAGATCTTGGGTTCTAACAGCTTAAGGCTCCGAGAAGCCGTATCTGACGAGGTACCAAAGTTACGGCATTGCGATTGCATGTAACCAATCAGATTGCCGATGAATCCAATGGGGCAATGGTAGGGAGGTCGGTGGTGAGAATGGCCATGAAAGAGAGATTTACGGTGACGGAACTATGCGCCCTCAGAAACGACCTGATCCAGGGCGGCATGGTGGATTCCCGCGAAGCAGCGGAACTGCTGCAGGTTTTTTTAGCGGGGCGGGGTTATGGCGTTTCGCAGGCGGCTGCGATCGACGCCGCCGGACGGGTAGAGATGGCGGGCTGTTCTCTGCCGGTACTGGAGGCCGAACTGGAAGGGCTCGCGCTGGTGATGTGAGGTTTCGCGCTGGTGTGCGAGGATTCGCGCAAACAGTGGCAATGAGGTTAACGGGAAACTGATCTAGCTTAACTCAGCGATTGACAGTTTCTCAGGACGAAGCGCCGGGCTCAATCGCCCGGCCTTTTGTTTTTCCGAGGCGACTTTTCTGGGCGCGAGTAGGCCGCTATCACTTGAGGTTAGGCAGTTGGTGAAGCCGGCTTCTGATGCAGCTCCTGCCGAAAACCGGCAAAACCGTCGCCAAGCTGTCTCATGAATCGTTTTGGGAAGGGCTCGGCTTTACAGGCTCGGAAAAACTCACTGCCGGTATACATTCGCATTCCTCCCCTCGAGACCGATTTTGCGGGATTTACGGCGCGGCTGAACAGGCTGCGGAAAAAGTCTAACTTCGCGCCCCAGCCCCTAGAGGGGCGTTAGATTGCGAAAGACTTACGGCATCGCTGAAGCGATGCCCCGATACGAAACGTTAGTTTTTCCGCAAGCTGTGAAGCCGCGCCCCTTCAAAGCAGAGCTTTCAGGTAAAGCGGGCACTGGGCCCAAGCTTCCGATCGTTCGCAAGGACACGAAGTTCGTGTTACACTATATTCGTGTCGTCTACTCGTCGTTTACGCAACGTAACCGTAACCTTGGAAGAAGACGTAGCCCAGTGGGCCCGGATCGAGGCGGCGCGCCATGATACCAGCGTTTCGCGGCTGCTGGGGGCGCTGCTCAAGAAGCGCATGTCGGTCCAGGGCGGATCTGCGGCGGAAGCGGCGGAGCGACTGGCGAGTTTCGGCAAGCGACACCGGCTCTCTTTGCGTGGGCTCAAAATCAAAGATCTGATCGACGCAGGACGCCGGTGAGCCGATTTGTCCTGGACGCTTCCGTCGTCCTGAGCTGGTGTTTTCCCGATGAGAATGCCGCCATGGCGCAGCATGTCGCCGGCCTGTTCAAGCAAGGCGACACCGCGGTTGCGCCCTCATTCTGGCCGCACGAGGTTCTGAACGCCTTGCTGGTGGGAGAAAAACGCAAGCGCATCTCTAGAGCGTTGGTGCAAAGCTTCCTCGACGACCTAGCAAAGCTCCCCATCGTGCCGGAACAATTTCCGGCCGGCGTTGTTTTTGGCAGGCTTCAGCGCCTCAGCCGCGAGCACGGCTTGACTGCGTACGATGCCGCTTACCTCGATCTCGCTCTGGATAGCGGCTTGCCACTTGCTACCTTGGACGAGGACTTGGCGCGCGCATGCAAGAGAGCGCGGGTGCGGCTGGTGCAGGTCTGAGCGGGGACGGGGCAGGAGTTCGTCGACTCCATCCCCTTCACCGAGCCCGCCAGTTCGCTTGCGGCTGAGGGCAAGGAAAGTCGACCATAATCTATTGAAGGCGCGAACCATGCCGCTGTCAGTGACGGCTGAACACGCAAAAGGTTTACTTTCACGTGTAGAGCGGACACTCCTGTCCGCTGCCTTTGACTTTGATTTTGCGGGGTTGGGGAAATCAAAATCAACACCAAGATCAAAATCAACACCAAGATCAAAATCAACACCTAGATCAAAATCAACACCAAGATCAACGGCGGCGGACAGGAGTGTCCGCCCTACACTTACCCCATCAGCATGCCGCCGTTCACGTTGAGCACATGCCCGGTGATGTAGGACGCATCGTCGGAAGCCAGAAAGCACACTGCGCTGGCTATGTCCTCCGGCACGCCGACCCGGCCTAGCGGGATCGATTTCACCGCGTTCTGCTTGAATTCCTCGCTCAGCACCGCCGTCATGCCGGTCTCGATGAAACCCGGAGCTACCGCGTTGCAGGTGATGTTGCGCGACGCTACCTCGCGCGCCATGGCCATCGTCAGGCCGATCAGCCCGGCTTTTGAAGCGGCGTAATTTGTCTGCCCTGCCTGCCCCATCTGCCCGAAGACGCTGGTGATGTTGATGATTCGTCCCCAGCGCTGCTTGAGCATTGAACCGATCACCTGCTGGATGCAGAGATACGCTGACGTCAGATTCGTGTTCAGCACCGCGTCCCAGTCGGCGCGCTTCATGCGCATCACTAACTGGTCGCGCGTGATGCCGGCGTTGTTCACCAGGATGTCGATCTTGCCGAATTGCCCGAGCGCCGACTTGATGCCGGACTTCACTTGCTGTTCGTCCGAGACATCCATGACGCAAGCCGCCGCCTTCGCTCCCGCCGCCGTGATCTGGGCGACGAGTTCCTCCAGCTTCTGCCGATTGCGCGCCGCCACCGCTACGGTCGCTCCCTCCCGCGCCAGGGCGAGCGCGCAGGCGTGACCTATGCCCTGCGATGCTCCTGTGACCAGGGCTACTCGCCCCGCGAGTTTCATGAGCGCTCCTTATGCTTAGGAAACCAACCTGGGAACCGATGTGTAGAACGGAGGATTATAACCGTCGCAGCCGAGCGCTGCTGAGCAAAGGCTGGGCGGGGGAAGTACGCGGAGAGACTGTGGATGCGGCTCGGCGCTGGACAGACAGGGCGACGTAGCGGCTATAAACAAGCTGCGGAAAACGTCGTCGAGGGCGCAAGAAGCGCACGTCGGGCGCTAAAGCGCAAACCATTTTCAGCGACTTAGCGGCACGACTGAAGTCGTGCCCTTCCCAAAACCCGCTCGAATAAGAGTTTTTCCGCAGCCTGTGAAGTCGTGCCCTTCCCAAACCCGCCCGAATTCGAATTTTTCCGCAGCCAGTATAAAGCCGCTATTGATTTGCTGCCCTTACGGCGTGGCTGAAGCCGCGCCCTACCCAAAGCCGGCGTGAACGAAGATTATTGGGCAGTCTGAGACGGGGCAAGCCCCGTCTCTACACGAGTTTTTCCGCAGCCTGTGAAGCCGCGCTTCTTCAAGACAAAATCAAAACTTCAAGACAAAATCAGAACTTCAAGACAAAATCAGAACCTTAGCCCGCTTGCGTGGCCACCCGGGCCAGCGACATCGCCCCGAGAATCTTCTCGATCTTTTCCACCAGCGTTCGCTTCGAATACGGCTTCGGCAGAAAATACGTGTGCGAGCCGGCCACTTCCGTGTCATCTTCCGGATTGCTGTAACCCGACGTTACCAGGACCACAACTTCTGGTGAATGCTCGCGCAGATCCTGCCCCAACTGCTGTCCTGTCCTTCCCGGAAGGCCCATGTCCGTTATCACCAGATCGATTCCCCGCTTGCATTCTTCGTAAACCTTCATCGCGTCTTGCGCATCCTGGGCCGGCAGGACTTCAAAGCCAGCGCTTTCCAGAATGTTGCAAGTCGCCTCCCGCACAAAAGGTTCGTCCTCAACCAGTAAAATAGTGCGCCGGGGACGATTCTTCGTGTATGCGTATGGCTGAAGAGTCATATCAACCTCCAATTCACTTTGCTTACAAGTCCTCTTCAGCAATTGCACAGCCTTGATGCCTTCCTAAAATCGGCGCGGTCCGCACCTAGGTCTCGGTGGTTCGAAATAGGTTCGGGAGATTGTGGGGAATCTACTTCGGCGCGGTAAGAATCGTCTGCTTCGGATCGAGCACAATCTTGCGCACGCCGTTCGGCGCGGTCAACCGAAACCCAGTCTGGCGGCCATCCGCCAGCACTTCGCCCAGAAAAACCAGGGCGTTGCCCGCCATCGCGCCATACACCGGAACCGCCGTCACCAGATCGTCGGGTACGTCCTTTTGTACGATCACGCCCGTAACCGTGGTCACGCCAGTTTTCTCCGTGATGCGAATTTCGCGGGCTTCGAGCTGCGGTATCGCCGTTCCTTCGATCCAACCTTCCAGAAACCAGTCCAGGTGGCGACGATTCTCGTACCAAAGTGGGCGCGGCAGTTCCTCGGCGAAAACTTGGACCAGTTCCTGCGTGCTTATGCTCTTTCCCGCATAGCGCTCCCTGATTTTCCGCAGCGCGCGGAAGAAGGGCTCATCTGAATTCGCGCCGGGATTCGCGTGCCCTTTCCGGGAACGGGATGCCGCTTCGGAATCGCGCAGCATGGAATCGCGCAGCATCGATCGCAGCATGTGAAACAGCCATGTGCCTCTTTCGTAGCTGATTGCCTCGTATCCTCCGGGAAAATGCGACGAACCCAGGCGCTGCCCCAGGGTCACCGGTCCAGCGTCGCGCAGCCACTCTCCATTTTTGTTCTTGCTCAGAAGATCGCGCCGGTACTTTTCCAGAACCTGCCGGAATTGCGCCGGGTTCTGTTGCTCCAGCATCATCAGCGCGGCATAGTTTGCCAGTCCTTCCGATATCCACTGATCCCGATAGCTCTTCCACAGCACCAGATCGCCCCACCACTGATGCGCCGTCTCGTGGACCAACGTCTGGTTGTCGAGTTCGCTAGTCACCGGGTCCAGACGCAGATCCATCTGCTCCTGCGGACTGAGAAAGGCGAAGCTCGACAGAAATATCAGCCCCGGCCATCCCTGGCTCAAAGTTCCCGGCATCTGCGTCAGCGCCAGCGAGCCATACGGGTAGGGCCCAAACCATTGCGAGAAACTGCCAATTGCCTTGGCCGCTCTGTCCGCCACCGCCTGTAGATCTCGCGCCGGCGATGGCGGCGGCGGAGTCATCACGATCGGTGCATTCGATCTCCGCGGGGAAGCGCCGGGAAAAACCGGCCGCTCAATCACCTCGGCTGGCGCCTTCGGAAACGACTTCTCCACCCCCTTCGTGCCGTACGCCTCGACTAGAACGTTTCCAGCTCTCGCCTCGGCCCGAACGTACTTGCCCAGATTGAACCCCGCCACCGGAATCGGCCGCTCTGAGGTCCACCGCGAAACTTTCTCCGCCCCTGCTTCACGGTTGGTTTCCACTTCGCCGTGGTCTTCTTCTCTGCCCGCACTCGATATCTGTTTTCCCGTCGCCAACAGCGTCCAATTCGCCGGATAGTGAAACTCCATCTCGAACTGGGCCGGGCTCAAACCGAAATTCGGATACCAGGTGCCGCGCTCGCCCACATAGAGCAATCCGTTCCCCGCCTCCGACAGAACTTCGCCCGCATAGGTAAAGCGCAGTTTCAATTCCTGGCCAGGCACTAGCGGAGCGGGAAACACCACTGCCACCAGATCGTTCCCTTTTCGCCGCAACTCGGAGCCTTCAATCGCCGGGTTCTGGATGAAGTCCACCGGCTGCCTATCCTTCTCAACCGCATCAATCTTCAGATAACGCGACAACTCAAACAGCAGCGTCCTTTCTCCGCCGCTGCGAATTCGAACCTTCATCTCCGTCGTTGCTCGCAACATAGTTGGAGGCTGCACCGACGCCCGAACCCGGAAGCCTGTGATCGCGGCATCACTCGCCAGTGAAGACGTAGCTGTGCTGCCAGACCCACTGGGCGCAAACGAAGTCCAGATATCGAAGAACAGGATGCCGTCTTTCACTCGCGGCTGCCCCGCCCACAACGGCTCGGCGCCTGCCGCATCCCAGAACACTTCGAAATCGCCCAGTTTCTTGCCCAGCAAATGCGCGTGCAGCAAGGGCGGAAATTTTCTAGCCAATTCGCTTCCACCCTGGTTTCCACCCGGCGCGGGAAGAAAATGACTGAAGTCCAGCAGCAAGCGCAGGGCATCAAACTCCGCCAGACTGCGGCTCGCATCGGTCCGTTCTTTTATGAATTCCGCGCTCTCAGGCGAGGGCGAAAGAAAGCGCTGCAAGAGCGCCGCCGTGTTGTCGTTGAAGCGCAGATATCCCGAGGTGAACTGCTCTTCGAGAATCGCCATTCCCGTGAACAGCGCCAGCGATCCGCGCTCCACGCGGTTCGGGGGCCGCAGGCGTATCTCGCCCTCACCCTCGAAGAACGCGCCCGTGATCCGCCCGCAAATGTCTTCCGTAAACGCCAGCGTGCCGTCGTCCAAATCGAGATGAAGATTGGGCCGGTCAATGGAGGCGTCCCGAACGTGGTACACGCGTTGCGGATCGAGTCCGACCGAACGGATGCGCGCGTAGAGGGCGCTCGTGGTTTGGGGACACTCGAGGCTCGCTGCCAGCGCCCAAGTCGTAGCTGCCAGAAGCCACCAAACCAACGCGATCATCAGTCGCAGCCATACCGCAGCTGGCTTCATAAACAGTTTTCGGGAAAGGTACCCCTCTACGGGGATGCGGAAAAAGTCGCTTCCGATGCCCAGCCCCTAGAGAGTGTGCGTGAGAACTCGGTCGTCCCTCCGGGACTTGGATCATTTCCTCTACTTTTCCCAGCACTGAAGCGCTGGGCTAAGCTCGAACGCCCCTCCGGGGCTTGATTCTCGAGCTCTTCGTTCCACCGAATTGCCCGAAAACGAGTTCTCACGCACACACTAAAAGGGCGTCTTGTTTCGAAGAACTTACGGTATCGCTAAAGCGATACCCTGATACGAGACCTGAGTTTTTCCGCAAGCTGTTTAGCGATGCCAAAGTTCTTCCACCCGTAGAGACGGCGCTTGTCCCGTCTGCCGAGACGCGGCAAGCC
>CABEDB010000102.1_pt1 | contig 11640 bp, 5 predicted proteins | sample 3422811 | NCBI WGS metagenome assembly CABEDB01 (sample SAMEA5534329, study PRJEB31848) | metagenome | biome: tundra; feature: field; material: soil | place: USA | collected 2013-05 | depth 0.15 m | reverse complement strand
TTCACGCACATTGCCTGGCCAATAATGCCCGCCCAGAAGCTGCATGGCGGCGGGAGAAATGCCGGTGATGGTTTCCGATCTCCCGGAATCCTTGGCGAAGCGCGCGAGGAACAGGTTCGCTAATCCAGGAATATCTTCTTTGTGTTCGCGCAGCGGCGGGATATCGATCGGGACCACGTTAAGCCGGTAATAAAGATCTTCGCGAAACGTTCCATCTTCGAGCGCGGCGCGCAGGTCGCGGTTGGTGGCAGCCAGAAGCCGAACGTCGACCTTGATGGTGCGCGTGCCGCCTAGACGCTCGAATTCGCGCTCCTGCAGCACGCGGAGAAGCTTGACCTGGATGGCGGGCGGCACGTCTCCGATTTCATCGAGGAAGAGCGTGCCTTTGTCGGCAAGTTCGAATTTGCCGGGCTTACTGGCGGCGGCTCCGGTGAAGGCTCCTTTTTCGTAGCCGAAGAGTTCGCTTTCCAACAGATTTTCTGGGATGGCGGTGCTGTTGATCTTGATAAATGGCCCGGAAGCGCGGCGCGACTTTTCGTGGATGGCGCGGGCGACCAGGTCTTTGCCCACGCCGCTCTCGCCGCCCAGCAGAACGGTTGAGTTGGTGGGCGCAACGCGTTCGACAGTGGCCAGCACTTCCTGCATTTTGGGACTGATGGCCACGATGTTGGGGTGGCTGTATTTCTGTCCCAGGGCTTCGCGAAGCGACCGATTCTCCTCGCGCAGGCGGGAGTTATCGAGCTCCTTGTGCACCACCATCCGCATTTCAGTAAGCGAGAACGGCTTGAGCACGTAGTCGGCGGCGCCAGCTTTCATCGCCTCAACCGCGGTTTCAACCGACCCGAACGCGGTCATGACCACGATGGGCAACGCGGCATTTTGCTGCTTGGCGGTCTGCAGAAATTCAAGCCCGCTGATGCCCGGGAGTTTGAGGTCGGTGAGCACGAGGTGAACGGGTTCGGAGGCAAGCAGCTTCAAACCAGTTTCAGCGTCGCCGGCAGAGAGCGTCTTAAAGCCGTCGTCGCCAAGGTTAAGCTCCAGCAGGCGCCGCATCTTGGCTTCGTCTTCGATGATGAGAATGGTAGCCATTTAGTTAGCAGTGCTTTGGTTAGCCGGTGCTAGTGTGGGGACGGGCGCCCTCGCCCGTCCAAGCCGAGCGCAGCTCGGCAGTTGCCTGCGGCTCGCCAGTTTCTTCAAGCGGGAAAAAAAGCGTGAATACGGCCCCGCCCTCCGGCGCATTCTCGACATGGATCGACCCATGATGACCATCTACGATCTTCGAAACGATGGAGAGGCCCAGTCCCACGCCGGTTTTCTTCGTGGTCACAAACGGGTTGAAAATTTCTTCGCGCAACTCGTTCGGAACGCCAGGACCGGTGTCGGCCAAGCGCAGTTCCACTCCTTCACAATCATTCAGGGTAGTGGTTCGAACTTCCACCCGCAACGTGCCGCCGTGCGCTTCGTCCTGCATGGCTTCGTAGGCATTCTGCACCAGATTGAGGAAGGCTTGCTCGCACAGGCTTTCGTCGAGCGGAACCAGCGGCAGTCCGATCGCGTAGTGGCGCTCGACGCGCACCGATTTGCCCGTCACCGATTTGCCCGTCTCTTGTGCGCCAGTAAGTTGTTTGCCGGCAAAACGCTCGGCGACAATTTGCAGCACGCGATCGAGAAGGGCGGTCAGGTCCGCGGGATGCGGTTCCGCATGAAGTGGACGGGCGAAGTCCAGAAACTCGGTGACCAGCGCGCTGAGCCGGTTGACTTCCGTCGAAATGTAGCCAGCCAACTCGCGCGCAAGTTCGTCGGAGGCCTGCAATTTCTGGGTCAACATTTCAGCCGAGCCCTTGATGACTCCCAAAGGATTGCGAATCTCATGCGCTAATCCAGCCGATAGCTGGCCGAGAGCGGCCAGCCGTTCCGAGCGCCGCGCCTCGGCCTGAGCGTGCTCCAGGCGGCGATTGGTTTCGGCAAGGCGTTCAGCGAGATCGCGATACAACTGGGTTTGATGCTGGCTCTGCTGCGAGAAGCGGTTGACGACCATGGCGGCAAGAAAGAAAAACAAGATGCGCAGCGCGAGGTAGCCGATAGCCTCGGGAGTCAATTCGTATTCCTGCATCGCGGGATAGAGATACGAGCAGTAGAAGGCGGATGCAATCAGAGTCCAGAGCAGCGTCAGCCACGTGCCACAGTAAAGTGCCGCGGTGACGACCGGCAGATAATAGATGGGATAGTAACTGCTGTTGATTCCGACTTCTTCGGTGTGATCGAGAAGCAGGGTCGCCAGCAGGATCTTGAGCAGAATGACGTAGAAGACTCCTCGTGTGGGAAAGCGGGAGATCAACTTTGTCTCCAGCAGTTGCACAATTCCGATGGCGAGGAGAATCAACTGCTTGTGCCATTCGAGTTGTGGAGGCAGCACCGCCAATCCGAGAAGGAAGAGGAGCCAGATGATGAGCCAGGCTGCATCGAGGCGGTTAAACCCCCGGGAGTCGGGATCGAGAATGTGAGGTGCAGGCGCCACGCAGCTTCCATCCAACCGCAGAACGCCCTCCGGCGTCAATTGGACGCCAGTCTTCCTCCAGTGCTGGAGAGGCGGGGCTGAAGACCGAACTGCAGACATAAGGATTTCCAATCACGCACATAAATAGTTTAAATTTCCGCAAACCGAGACCAGCGGCTATTGTTATGATGCGGTTGTCCGATCCGGCTATAAATGAGTATCATCAGCGTGATTGAATCAGGACGGACAAATCGTGTCCGGGGACGGACGACAATGACCAAGGTCGAAGCAATTATTCAGGTCTCAAAGCTGGATGCCGTGAAAGACGCATTGCACGAGGTTGACGTCGAAGGCATGACCGTTTTTGAAGCCAGAGGACATGGCCGGCAAAAAGGACACACCGAGTTCTATCGGGGTCGCGAGTACACCGTGGACTTGATCCCGAAAGTGAAACTCGAGATCGTGCTGGCCGATGAAATGGTGGAGAAAGTCGTGCACGCGATCACCACTGCGGCACGTACGGGCAAGATCGGCGACGGCAAGATTTTTCTTTCCCGCATAGACGAAGCGATTCGGATTCGCAACGACGAACGTGGCGATAGCGTGCTGTGAGCGCACGAATTTCGATGCGGCAGATCGGCAGGCAGGTCAGGCAAAGATCGGCAGGCAAAAGATCGACATCCCCCTTATCTGCTCGTTTCTGAGCAGAGCGGAATAAAGGCTGGAGCAGGGGCTAAATAGTTTGGGGAGAGTGTCATCGAAATGACCACCGTGGCCACCGTCCGCAGTGAGTTATGGGACCTATACGTTCGGGAATCCGCTGCCATCGAGCAGGAATTCTCCGCTATTGGTGAAGGGCGCACGGCGGTCGCACGGCGCACGGCGCTGGTCGATACCATCGTCCAGCGGCTCTGGAACGAAATCATCGTCAGTTCTAACTACGCCGAGCCCGACGGCCCGAAGAATTTCGCGCTGGTCGCAACCGGCGGATTCGGGCGCGGCTGGCTTTTCCCTTACTCCGATATTGATCTGCTCTTTCTGCACGCCGGCAGTGATTCCGAGAGTAAGTTCAAAGATCCCATCCGACGCTTTTCACAGGAGTTGTGGGACCTGCGTCTGAAGCTCAGTCCCGCTAACCGAAATCTGGCGGAGTGCGAACGATTGGATCCGAACAATGTTGAGTTTGCCATCTCTCTGCTCGACTGCCGGTACCTGGCCGGCGATCGCGAGCTTTTTTCACGGCTGCGCGAAAAAGCTGTTCCTCGTCTGGTCGGGCGGGATTGCCAGAACCTGATCCAGAACCTGGCCGAAATTACCCGTGCGCGTCATCATAAATTCGGCAATACCGTCTTTCACCTGGAACCGAACGTGAAGGATGGGCCAGGCGGTTTGCGCGACTACAACGTCGCCAACTGGCTGGCGCTGATTTCCGCGATGGAAAAGTTGAAGGTGTGGCCGGACGCGAAAACGCTGCTGCCCGTTTCTTCCCGAAGGGTGTTCGACGCGGCGCTGGATTTTCAAATGTCGGTGCGTTGCTTTCTGCACTTCCGGCACGGGCGTCACGACAACACGCTCACTTGGGAGGCGCAGGACGCAGCCGCGGCGAGAAAAATCGGCGCCAGCATTGGAGCGAACGATGCGGAAATCGCGAACGCGGCGGATTGGATGCGCGTCTACTTTGGCCACGTTCGCAGCGTCCACCGAGTCTGCAACCAATTGCTGGAGGAAATTCCGGCGGCTTGGTCGTCGTTGTACCGGCAATTCCAGGGCTGGCGATCGAAGGTCTCAAGTGCCGACTTCTCGGTGGTCGATGGACTGATCTTTTTACGAAAAACGCAGCAACCGGGCGGGCTGCGCGATCCGGAAATGCTTTTGCGGCTCTTTCATTTCATGGCGGAACATGGCCTGAAGCTGAGCACGACCACCGAATATAAAGTCGAGCAGGCGCTGCCGGCGCTGGCGGCGACGCCTCCGCGGGGCGCCGAGTTGTGGCTTTACCTGCAGGAAACGCTGGTGCAGCCGCATGCGGCCGACGCTCTGCGCGCCATGAACGCGTTGCGCCTGCTGGCGCTTCTGCTGCCGGAACTGAAGGGGATAGAGGCGCTGGTGGTGCGTGACTTTTACCACCGCTACACGGTGGATGAGCACTCGTTTTTGGCGATCGAACATCTGCATCGTCTGAAAGAATCGAAATCGGAATGGGACCAGCGCTTTGCCGAGTTGCTCGGCGAACTCGAACAACCGGAACTGCTATACCTGGCGCTGCTGCTGCACGATTCCGGAAAAGCCATGCCCAGCGAGAGTCACGTTGAGGGCAGCCTGCAACTGACTGACAGCTGCACGGAGCGGCTGGATCTTGATCCGGTGGATCGCGAGACCGTGCGCTATCTGGTGGCCAGCCATCTGGAAATGTCGGCGGCGATGCGGCGGGACGTATTCGATCCCGCGAATGTGAAGTCGTTCGCGGAAAAAGTGGGAGTGCCCGAGCGGCTGAAGATGCTGTGCCTGATGACTTATGCCGACATCAAAGCCGTGAACCCGGAGGCCATGACGCCGTGGAAAGCGGATAACTTATGGCAACTTTATATTGCGTGCGCGAATTACTTGAGCCGAAGCGCCGATGAGCGCGTGCACACGGGCAACGACAGCTCCAGCATTGGACCGTCAAATCTGGCGCATCTGCAGTCGCTGGCGTCGGTGGCGGGGAAAAAAGTCAACGTTCTTCTGGAAGGATTGCCGCAACGGTATCTCCGAATTCATGGCGTCAGCGACGTTCTGGCGCATGCCGAAATGGCCGCCCGGCTGGGACAGGACAGCGTCCAATTAAATTTGAAGCAGGTTCGTCACTGGTATGAGCTGACGTTGATCACCACCGACCGGCCCTTCCTGTTCGCCTCGGTTTCCGGGGCGCTGGCTGCGTGGGGAATGAACATCGTGAAGGCGAACGCGTTCTCGAATACCGCGGGCCTGGTGGTGGACACTTTTTATTTCACGGATCGCTTTCGCACCCTGGAGATGAATCTCCAGGAATGGGAGCGTTTGAAAAAGAGCATCGCGGCCGTGGTCAAAGGCGAAGCCGATGTGGTGCGCATGCTGCGCGACCGCTTGAAAGCGGAGAAGGCGAACGGCACGAAGGTCAAGATTGCGACGCAGATTGAATTCGACGACAGTTGTTCGGCGCAAAGCACGATGATGCAGGTTCTGACCCAGGATCGTCTGGGACTGCTTTACCGTATGTGTTCGCTGGTCTCGAAACATGAGTGCAACATCGAAATTGCGCTGATCGAAACCGAAGGGCAGATGGCGATTGATGTCCTGTATCTGACCTCAGGCGGCACCAAGTTGAGCGCGGATCGGCAAGCGGCGCTGGGGCAGGCGCTGCGCGAGGAACTGGCGGAAAAATAATTTCTGCAATGGAGCGACGGGCGCCCCGCCCGTCCAGCCGCTAGCGATCTGCGTAGTATCCGTCTCTCGTCTGCACCGTAAGGTCCTTCTTCTTCACCGCCAACTGGAGGTGGTGATAACCGCTGGCAGTGCTGTCTTTGTCCGGTGTATAACCCATGCTGTACTGGGTTCGCAGTTCCTCGACAATGCTGGTGTAGATATCGCCGACGGATTCTTTTTTAGAAACTTCAAAGAAACGTCCACCGGTTTCTTTAGAAATCCGCTCAAGAATTTTCTTGCCATCGGTACGCGGGCTCTCGGCAGGACGTTGGCCTCCGCGACCGCCGCGGCCACCGCCGCCGCCCGGCCAGCCGCCTCCGCCGCCGGGCCAGCCGCCACCACCGCCGCCAGGGTAACCGCCGCCGCCCCGTCCCATTCCGCCGCCCTGATTCTGGCGGTCGTTGCGGTGAGAATCCGCGAAATAGATCGAATAGACCACCGTGTCAGCACGTTGGGCGGACTCGATCGCGCTTTCCAGATAAGTCTTGCTGCCGTGGTCGACGCCGTCCGAGAGAATGACGATAGCCTTCCGCCCCTGCTGCTTTTTCATTAATTCGTTCGACGCCAGATAAACGGCGTCGTAAAGCTGCGTGCCGCCGCCATGATGAGAGCGAGAGCCTGAGCCGGAAGGAGAATTAGAGGGATCGTTGGGATCGTTCGACCGCTCGCGGTCCGTTGACGTCTTAAGCAATTCGAGCGCCGATTGCAGCTTTTCACGGGATGGAGTCAAATCCTGCAGCAGTTCCACTTCCCGATCGAAGTGAATAAGGAAGGCTTTGTCCTTGGGTTGCACCAGCATCTGATCGAGAAAACTGCGGCTCGCGTTGCGCTCCGCGTCGAGCACGTTGTCTTGACTGCGACTGGTGTCGACGAGCAGACCGAGGGTGAGCGGGAGATTAGTCTCCTGCGAAAAATATTTGATGGTCTGCGGGCGGCCGTCTTCCTGCAGCGTGAAATCGTCTTTGGTGAGGTCGCGCACGCTCTTGCCATGTTTGTCGCGAACGGTGACGGGCAGCGTGACCACCTTGACGTCAACGGCGACGGTGGCTGCGGGTTCCTGAGCCCGCATCGAGGGGCCGAAGCCGGGAAGAGCGACCAGCGCGATCATCGCACGGACGCTCAGCGCAAAGACAACCGCCTTCCACCAGGAGGAGGATGTGTGCCTCGATGATCTCTTCGCAATCGTTTCTTTGCCTTTATCTCTACTCGGACGGGGATTATCAGGCCGGGACTCATTCACCGCAGGTCCTCCGTTTGTCATGCTCGGTTATCGTTTATCTCAGACGAATCTTAAGAGCGCTGAATCTGTGCAAGAAAATAGAATACACCGCAAGGATCGCACCCGCCCAACTCGGGAAGGCGATCGTCAACCGGTATAGGAGGCCTGCCGCGACCGTATGCGACTGCTTTTCGGGACTGGATTTGTCCGCCGACATGTGCACACAGATCTCAGGTCCTTGCTCTCGGAAAACACTTGCATCCACGGAAGCATCGTTCTAATTGTGACGAACTCTTATGACTGGATGCGCGACGACGGAGTTGCAGTTGCCAATCATCCTGTAAAAGCAACGTCAGCGCCGGGTAAAATTTCGTAAAGGCTACATATCGCGCATTTGGCGATGCTAAAGTTAGACCATGCGACGTTTCCGGCAGAGACCCGCGCGGCTGTGCCCTCTAAAGACATGCCTTCTAAGAACGCGCCTTCTAAACCCGTGCCTTCTTGCGACCTGCCTGCTCGCGGCCTTGGCAGCTCTGATTCTGGCGCAGCCGAGCTACGTTTTGGCGCAGGACAAACCGCAGGACAAACCAGCGAGCGCTTCCGGCAGCCCACAAGTCGCCAAGGCGGTGGGGACGATCAAGAGCATCCAGCCGGATTCCATTACGGTGGCTGAGTCTGGTGGCGAAGTAACGGCACGGCTGCTGAGCTCGACCAAGATCCTGCGCGTGCTGCCGGGAGAAAAGGATTTGAAGAACGCGACCACTCTGCAGCCGCAAGACTTGCAGCCAGGAGATGGCGTACGGGTTCGCGGATGGGCAGCGGCGGATGCACACACCATCGACGCCTTGGAAGTGATTGTGGTGAAGCCGGCCGATTTGGCGGCCAAACAGCAGCACGACCGCGACGACTGGCAAAAACGAGGGGTGGACGGGATCGTCACCAATGTGGATGCTGCCACGGACGTCATCACCATCAAGCCCGGTGCAACGGGCGCGAATCGGAGTATCGCCATCCGCGTTGCCAAGGATACGATCCTGCGGCGCTACGCGCCCGACTCTGTGAAGTTCGAAGATACGAAGCCTGCGCCCATCGATCAAATCAAGACGGGAGATCAATTGAACGCGCGAGGAACTCGCAGCCCGGATGGCAGTGAAGTGAAGGCAGAGGAAGTTGTCTCCGGCACATTTCGCTATATTGAGGGAACCATCAACGCCATCGACTCCGCCAACAATACGATGACGGTGCAGGATGTGATCGCCAAGAGCGCGGTGGTGGTGAGGGTCTCTCCCGACTCGCAAATGTGGAAGCTGCCGGCGGAAATGGCGCAACGCATCGCGATTTTCTTGAAGGGCGCGGCAGGCGGCGGCAGCGGAGATCAACCGGGCGCCAACGGCCAAGGCCAAAGTATGCGCAGTGGCCAGGGTGCTGCGCCAAGCGCTGGCGGGGCGCGGCCAGGCACAGAATCGCAAACCGGGCGCGGGCCGGGCGGCGCACCAGGGGGAAATGGTCCGTCGAATCTGCAGCGCATGCTGAGCCGCTCGCCCAGCATCAAGCTGGCGGACCTGCAAAAGGGCGACGCCGTGGTGATTCTGACGTCCGCGAGCGGAAAGTCGGACATGGTTACAGCGAGTAAGCTGCTGGCTGGAGTGGAGGCCATCCTGACGGCGGCACCCAATCGAAGCGCATCCTCGCTGCTTTCCCCGTGGGCGCTGGGCGCGCCCGGCGGAGAAGGGGAAGCCGCCCCGTAGCCAACAAATCTCAACCCATGTTCTCAAGCGATGTGATCTGCCTGGAAAGAAAGGGTGTGCGTTTGAAGCTTTTATCAGTCTTCGTTCTGGCAAATCTCACTTTGGCGATTCTGATTCCGGTGATGCTGGTCGGGCTGGCTGCGCCTGCATCGGCGCAGTCACCGGCCCAGTCATCAACCCAGTCACCAGCGCAGTCACCAGGAACGACGGGAACCTTGCGCGGGCAAGTGACGGATCCTTCGGGGGCGGTGGTTACGAACGCCACGGTGGCGGTCCTCGTATCCGGCGGACAAACGCATTCCGCCGCCACCAGCAAAACCGGCGGTTACGAAATCGGAAATCTGGCGCCCGGCAAATACACAGTCACGGCGAATGCCAAGGGATTCGCCGTCTTTGTGCAAAACGATGTGGACGTAGCGGCGGGCCAAGTCGCGCAATTCAACATTTCGCTCGACATCAACGTGCAGGAGGAAAAGGTCAACGTCCAGGGAGAGGAAGAGACCCCTCAAGTCGACGTCAACCCCGCGAATAATGCGAGTCAGATCGTGCTGAGCGGCAAGGATCTCGAAGCCCTTCCCGACGATCCCGATGAATTGCTGTCTGACCTGGAAGCGCTGGCCGGACCTTCGGCCGGTCCCAACGGCGGGCAGCTTTACATCGATGGATTCACTGCCGGACAGCTTCCGCCAAAGTCATCGATTCGCGAGATTCGCATCAATCAGAATCCGTTCTCAGCCGAATACGACAAGCTCGGCTACGGGCGAATCGAAATCTTCACCAAGCCCGGCACCGACAAGTTCCATGGACAGCTCTCAATCGTAGGAAACAGTTCGGGATTAAACACGCGCAACCCTTTTCTCGGCGACGCTGCGCAGGAACCGTACGACTCCGTAATCTTTATGGGAAATGTCGGCGGTCCCATCAACAAGAAGGCATCTTTCTTCCTCGACGTGCAGCGCCGCAACATCGACGAGATAGCAGTCGTAGACGCGCAAGCATTGAGCCTGAACGAGAGCGTTCCCAATCCGCGTACCCGCACCAACATCAGTCCGCGTATCGACTACCAAGTCAGCACCAACAACACGCTCACCGCCCGTTACCAGTATTACCGCGACACACAGGAGAACGCAGGCGTCGGCGGGTTCGTGCTGCCGGAGGCCGGCTACGACACCCTGTCCACCGAACACACCGTGCAGATCACCGATACGCAAGTCCTCAGTACGAAGGCCATAAATGAAACCCGCTTTCAATACCTGCGCAACAACAGCAATCAGAATCCAGTGAGTACGGCGGTAGGCATCAATGTGCAGGGAGCGTACACGACTGGAGGCGCCACCTCGGGGACCCAGCTCAATCACCAGGATCATTACGAACTGCAGAATTACACCTCGATATCGCAGGGCAATCACTTTGTGAAATTCGGAGGGCGACTGCGGGCAGTTCACGAGGTCAGCACGTCCGGCGCCGGATTCAATGGCACCTACACCTTGTTGTGCCCGCCGAGTCCCGCTAGTTGCAGCCCGACCCAGCTTTCCAACCCGATTCAGTATTCCATCGATGCAACCCACAGTGGCGTGGTGCCCACCGTGCCGGTCACCGTTGTGGATGCCGGGCTATACGTGCAGGATGACTGGAAGGTGCGTCCTAACATCACACTGAGTGGCGGGCTGCGCTTTGAAACACAGAACGCAATCCACGATCACGCGGACTGGGCGCCTCGCCTCAGTTTTGCATGGGGCATTGGCGGAGGAGGCAAGAGCGCTCCGAAAACGGTGCTGCGCGGCGGTTTTGGCCTTTTTTACAATCGCGTCACCCAGGATATGGTACTCAATGCGGACCGTTTGAACGGCGTGACGCAGCAACAGTACGTTGTGGAACCGACACCCAGCAGTCCGGTGCCTTACCCGACTCCTCCGCCGGTGGACACGTTGTCGCCAACGACTCAGACGATCTACCAGATCAATCCGATTCTGCGCGCGCCCTACATCATACAGAGCGCGTTTAGCATGGAGCGACAGGTGACAAAGATCGCCAACGCTACGCTTACGTATCTGAATTCACGCGGCGTCCACCAGTTGATGTCCCTGAACGTCAACGCCCCACCGCCGGGCACACCGTACTCGCCGAAGTCGAACATTCCAAACCCGGCGTTTGGCCCAATCTACCAGTACGTTTCGGACGGAGCTTTCTGGCAGAACCAGTTGATCGCGAACTTCAACATCCGGGCAGGAGCGAAGCTATCCCTGTTCGGTTATTACTCGCTGAACTATGCCAACAGCGACCCGATCGGTAGCGCAAGCTCAGCAGCGTTTGCAACCAACTTTCCGTCGAATCAGTACGATTTGAAAGTGGACTACGGGCGCGCTTCCTTTGCCATCCACGATCGGGTGTTCGTGGGGGGTACGATCGGGCTGCCGCGGGGGTTTCGCCTAAGTCCGTTTATGATTTTCAATTCCGGCTCGCCCTACAACGTCACCGTGGGCCAGGACTTGAGCAATGACTCCCTCCTCAATGACCGCCCCGCATTTGCGATCAATCCTTCGAGTTCCTGCCTGTCGCCGACGGTGGCTTGCCACTATGCGGTTCCGACCACTTCCTACTCTCCGATTCCGATCAACTACCTGACCGGCCCGTCCCTGTTCACCCTGAACCTGCGCCTCGCGAAAACGTTCGGCTTCGGGCCAGAGACCGGAAAGAGCGGAGCGCAGCCGGGCGGTAGCCCTCCTGGCGGC
>CABEDB010000100.1_pt1 | contig 11680 bp, 7 predicted proteins | sample 3422811 | NCBI WGS metagenome assembly CABEDB01 (sample SAMEA5534329, study PRJEB31848) | metagenome | biome: tundra; feature: field; material: soil | place: USA | collected 2013-05 | depth 0.15 m | reverse complement strand
CCCCACCCCCTCCGCATCGTCTCTGGAATCAAGGGGTTAGGGACGCTTCCCGCCAAAGTATTCATTGCAAATGACTTATTGTCAAAGTATTCCGGAATAAGGACTTAGGCCTCGGCAGAGCTGATTTATTCCCGTTTCGGTTTTCAAAGAGCGCTGAGAATGGGTTTTGGAGCAGACTTGAAGGCCATCGTGGCTTGACGGCACACGTCGGGCTGCTCCCGTCAGATTTCATTGTTGCGCGGGTCTGGGTGCGATGTCTGTGATGGCGCTCACCGGTTGGGTGTGATGAAAAAGGGACGCTGAAGAGTTGGCGTGGATACCCACACATTCGCAAAAAGCGCGAATGTGTGGGGCACCCGGCCATCACAGTGGGAATGTGATGAAAAAGGTCAAAGGCCCCGCCCATTTTTCGCGAGCGGGAGGGTGACGCCACACACGGCCTCGGCGCCTGAAGGCGCTCCCTTAACTCGAAATTTACGGCATCGCTAAAGCGATGCCCCGATACGAACCCTGAATTTTCCGCCGCCGGAGACGGGGCAAGCCCCGTCTCTACACGCGCGGTTGTCAGGTGCGGACAGCGCCCCTACAATCTTTCAGTAATGTCTGCTACTGCGTCCTTGCCCGAAGTCCGCCGGCGCAATCCTGCGCTCCGGATTCTGTACTACGTGGTTTGCGTGCTGCTGGTGGCACTCATCGCTGGGGTCTGGTGGCTCTACTGGATCGCGCGCCGCCCGCTGCCGCAACTGGATGGCAGCGTCTCTGTTTCTGGAATTTCGTCGAAGGTGCGCGTTATACGCGATGAACATGGTGTGCCGACGATTGAGGCGGCTACGCTTGCAGATTTGTTTTTTGCGCAGGGCTACGTGACTGCGCAGGACCGGCTGTGGCAGATGGAGATGATGCGGCGCGCCGCTGCCGGAGAACTTTCGGAAGTGATCGGCGAAGGCACGGTGAAAATGGACCGCGAACAGCGAATTCTGGGGCTGCGGCTTGCGGCCGAAGCAGCGGAGAAGAGCATCTCCGCGCGCGACCGGGTCTATTTTGACGCTTACGCTCGCGGAGTAAATGCGTTTCTCGAATCGCATCGCGACCGGCTTTCGCTCGAATTCCGCCTGATGAAGTACGCGCCGCGGCCGTGGACGGTGACGGATTCCCTGCTGGTGGGCGCGCTTTTGGTGGAGTATCTGAACCACTACCCCTACGCGCGCGCGCTAGAGCGAGAAAAAATTCTGGCGAAGCTGGGACCGGAACTTACGGCGGACCTGTATGTGAATTCTTCCTGGCGGGACCGTCCGCCAGTTGAAGTGCGGCGGATAGATGGGGAACCCGCGGCACACAGCAGCGATAGCGATGAAGACGACGATGAAGAGGTCGATCCGGAGAGTGGGAGCAGTCGGCTGACTTCCGCGCTGCCTCCGGGGTCTGGTTTCATCAATGTCGTTCAACTCGGAGGGCACGTCCTCCAGCGGTTGAAAGTTGTTGGTGGGAGTTCGGTCGTCCCTCCGGGACTCGAATCATTTGTTCCGCTTTTCCCAGCGCTGAAGCCCTCCACCCCATCACGCCAAAACCGGGCGTGCTGGGGACCCCGGCGCTGGGCTAAGCTCGGTCGCCCCTCCGGGGCTGAATATTTCTACGGGGCTGGATACTCCTCCGGGGCTGGATACTCCGATGATTCTCTCCGGCCGGGATCTAATAACTGGGTCATTTCCGGGCAGCATACGGTTTCGGGGAGACCGCTGCTGTCGAACGATATGCACCTCGACCACCAGATGCCGAACTTGTGGTTTGCGGCGCACCTAAGAACAACAACAGCAACAGTAATAACAACAACAGCAACAGGAACGAAGACCGGCAACTTCGACGTCGCCGGCGTTACGCTGCCGGGAGTTCCGTTTGTTATTGTGGGTCACAACCAGCGCATCGGCTGGGGATTCACTAACGTTGGGCCGACTGTGGAGGACGACTTCATCGAGGAGTTCAATGCGCAGGGGCAGTATAAGACTCCGGCAGGATGGGTTGATGCGCAGCACCGGCAGGAAACGATTCACGTCAAGGGAAAGCCGGATGTAACGCTCGACGTGGTGACGACGCGGCATGGACCGATCATTACTGAATTGCTTCCGGGCGAGACGCGCAAGATCGCCCTGCGCTGGACGTTGCAGGACGGCATGGGATTGATGTTCTTCGACGCGGACTCCGCGGAGAACTGGGAGGAGTTTCGGAAGGCGTTCTCGGGTTTCGGCGCGCCCGGACAAAACGTGATGTACGGCGATGTCGATGGCCACATCGGATATCAGGCGACGGGGCGCGTGCCGATCCGCGCGGCGGGCGATGGCAGCCTGCCGGTGAGCGGCAGCGACGATGCGCACGAGTGGAAAGGCTGGATTCCTTTCGACGAGATGCCGCATGTTTATGATCCGCCGTCGGGAATTCTGGCGACCGCCAACGGCCGCATCACTGCAGAGGGCTACAAATATTCGATCAGCACGGAATGGGAAGCGCCTTGGCGGACGGATCGCATCTATCGGGTGCTCGAATCGGGAAAGAAGTTTGCGCCCGCGGATATGCTGGCGCTGCAGTTGGATGTGTCGTCGACCTACGACCGCTTCTGCGCCGACAAGTTCGTATACGCCGTCGACCACGCCGCGAACGCTTCCGATCGCGCAAAGCGGGCGGCGGAAATTCTACGCGACTGGGATGGGCGGATGTCGGCGGATTCAGCGGCGCCGACGATTGAGACGAAGGCGGGTCAGGAACTGGCGCGGTTGCTGCTGGAGCCGAAGCTGGGCGCGGCGGCGGATGCACCGGCCTCTGGCGCGCTGAGTTGGAAGAGCTATCGCTGGGCCATGTCGTCGGTCTGGCTGGAGAATGTGCTCACCAAGCAGCCCGCGCGCTGGCTGCCGCCGGGATACTCCGACTACGGAAGCCTGCTGACGGCCGCGGTTGAGAGCGCGGTGAAGCAGACAGGAGGTGCTGCGGGAGATCCCTCGAGAGTTCCTTCGCAAGCCCCCCCGGATCTTAATCAATGGAAGTGGGGGGGGAATTATACGGTTGAAATCGATCATCTGCTGCTCAGCCGGCTTCCGGTGATTGGGCGCTTCACGGGGCCGGGAATGCGTCCTTTGAGCGGGAGCACGTACACGGTGAAGGCGGGGAGCCGCGGGTTTGGGGCTTCCGAACGGCTGACGTGGAACTTCGCGAACTTTGACGAAAGCACGCTGAACCTGGTGACGGGAGAGAGCGGAATCTTCCTCAGTCCGTATTACATGGACCAGTGGGAGGCCTGGTACGGAGGCTCGACCTTTGCGTTTCCCTTCTCGCAGACCGCGATCGAGCAACACCGGGCGCATGAGATGACGCTGGTGCCGCGGTAGGGAGTCGTCGGTCGTTCGTCGATCACTATTCGCTGTTCGCCAGGACCGCGAGAAAACAGCGAACGACGAACAGCGCCCCTCAAAAAATAGCGCCCCTCAGAAGTCGACGATCTTGACGTCGATGAAATAGCCGACGAGGCCGTTGACCTCACCCGGGTTAAACGGATCGTTCGGGTTGTACTCCAAGGCATCGGTCGTGGCGTCGTAGATATAGAGTGATCCGCCCTGGACCACATAGACCACTTGGCGATGGGCGATGGGCTGGATGCCGGTCACGTCTCCGTTCTCGTTAGGAATTGCGACGCCGCCAGGCGGAACACTGCCCACGGTGCTCGTCAGCGTGTTGTAAATAGAAAGGCAACCACGGACCTCGGCCCCGGGCGGCGGCGGAACGGGCGCAACGATCTCGGTGCAAGTGCGCGAGCCGATGAAGAGCTGTCCGTTGGGGCCGAGCGCGATTTGATTGTGATATCCGTCGGTGATGATGATTGGCGTGCCGATGACGCTCATGCTGCTCAGGTTGACGATGCTGAGCAGGCCGCAGGTGAGCGTCTCACCCAGCAATCCTTTGCAGGATTGCGGCGGAACCGGCGTGCCCGCAATATACATGGTCGAACCATTGATCAGAGCTACACTGCCGGCGGTTAGGTCGAGAGTTCCGATACACGATGGATTACCGCCGGGAGTGCAGACGACGCCAGCCGGGCCCGCCGTATTCGTCGTTAAATCGAGAGTTTGAATGCTGGCTTGTTGCCCGCCGCACTCGGCGCCGCAGTTCAGTACGTAGGCGGCGGTGTCGTCACTGTTGAAGAATGCCGCCACTGGATGGTCAAAGCCGGGCACGAAAGTGACAACGGGATACTGCGTTCCCACACTCGAGGGCGTGATCACCGCAATCGTATTCGCGACGGAATCCGCGCCCTGGCTGAAAGCCAGGATTCGAGTGCCGGTATTTCCCATGGCGAGAAACTGGTAAGGCTGGTTGAATCCTCGAGGCACGGTGCCGGGCCAAACGCAGACGGGGTTGGTGGGGTTCACAGGCGGGCAGCTAATGGCGGCGGTGACGGCGCCCGCTTTCAGGTCAATGACTCCAATGGCTCCGGGAGATTGCCCGGTCACCGGGAACGTGGGCACGGCGATGTAGGCGGTGGAGCTGTCGGGCGAAACGACGATGCTCTCGGTCATGCCGGGCAAGATCACGTGACCGGCGGCGGATTCGCTGGCGTTGTCGATGATGGTGAACTGGTTGTCGGAGAATTGCGTGCCGTTGGCGCTGAAGACCAGGGTCTGGGCCAGGTTGGGCGTGACCACCATCATTCCGGGAGTGTTGCCGGCGGAAATCGGGGAGAGGGGCCCACGCGTATCGTTTACAGCATTGACGACATACACACCAGCCAAGGTACTGGCTGTGACGCTATTCGAGACAAAGGCGCGGTACGCGAGACCGCTGGTTCTTGAGCTGCTGCTGGAGGAGCTGCCGCCGCAACTCAGCCACATCAAACTGGCGGGCAGCAGGAATACCACAAGGATAAGGATCAAGAATCTTTTCAAACCTTGGACTCCAACCTCATGCGGGATAATCGCTTGGATGCAGGAATAAGGATTATAGCAAAGGAAGAAATTGCGTTACGCTGCGAGCTACGAGCCACGAGCTACGAGCCAACCGAGCGCTTCGGCTTTAGCTCTCAGCTCGCAGCGCCGCGATTTGGGGAAAGACCTCAGACAAAGAACTGTTTCAGCAGATCCATGCTGACTTGCTCCCTGGCAACCGCTTGCCCAATGCGCTGAAAATTGGGGATCTGATCGACGGCATCCATTTCGCCGACCTTTGCCGGATCGATGTCGCCGAGATTGAGCCCATTGAGGCGTTCACGCGTCAGACTGACCGTGATTCGCTGGTAAGTCAAAGCCTTATCCGAGCCGAGCCCGATGAAATCAAGAGCATCGGCGGCCGGGGCACCCGCGGCTCGGGCGGCTTTCGCTTCCGCGGTTGCAGCGGGGGTTTTGCCCGCCGGCCGTTGGCCGATCAGGTGCATCAGCACGTTCTGCTGCAAGTTAGCATCTTCCATGAGCGCCTTGACCGCGTAACCAGCCCACTCCAGGAGGTTGTAGCCGGTAGCCTTGCCGGCTGGAATGGTGACCGCATTGAAGCCGGTGCCGAGCGAGATCAGCAAGAGTTTGTCGGCTCCAGTGGGCCATCCCAGCTGATAACTGGGGTCGGTGGCTTCGAGAAACACCTGCAACGAAGGATTGTTGCAGCTGCTGACGCCGCCATCGACGAACTCGTACTTTTGAGGTTGGCCACCGTCATCCGGAACGGAAATGGTCTGCGGCGGGAAGTATGTCGGAGCGGCGCTGCTGGCGCGCACGATCTGCCAAAGTGGCAATCCACAGTTGCTCTTGAAGTACTTTCTTTTCGGATTATTGGTAAAGAACCAGGTTGTCCCCAGTGTGACGTTCGAGGAAACGATGAGTATGTTGGTACGCAGTTTGCCGCCTCCAAGCGTGCTGTCTTCCCCGAAAGCGTTTTTCAGCTGCTTTTCGAGCGGACCGCTTGGATAGCTGTGCCAGAAACACACGGGCAGAAAGACCTTGGTGAAGATTTTCTTTCCAAATTTGAGGTAGAAGTCTCGAAGTTCGGCCGCCTTCAATCCGAGAGCGAGTCCAACCGCAAGGATGGCGCCGGTGCTCGTGCCTCCAATCAGGTCGAACCGCTCGCAGAGCGGCAGCGATTGACCGGTAAGCGTGTCGAGCTGGGTCTCGATTGCAATCAGAGCTTCGGCGGGGACCAGCCCTTTCAGGCCACCGCCATCAATGGACAGGAGACGCTTTGGCCGGGTCACGGAATTCGCAGTGTTGTTCTCCATGATCTCCTCGATCTCCTCGGGGCGTGGTGCAATCGGATAACTTGGAGAGGAAGTCTGCTAAGTTAGTTCGACTGCCAGCGGTATGTCAAGCAGTTGTCTGTCTTCCGTCGCATACAAACACCTTATTGAATGCAACCAGAAGACTCATCCCCGTAAAGAGGAAAACCACTTGGGGTAGCTCTATCGTTAGATGCAGAGACCTCGAGGCTTCCTGTATTCTCAAGAAGATGGCGCAGAACTTTATTGAACGTCTGAAGCAATCGCCCGTGCTCTGTGACGGAGCCATGGGGACGCTTCTCTATGCCAAGGGCATCTTCATCAACCGCTGCTATGACGAGCTGAACTTGTCGCAGCCGGAGTTGATCCGCGCCGTCCACCACGATTATCTGCAGGCCGGGGCCGAGATTATCGAAACCAATACTTTCGGCGCGAACAGCTTTCGCCTGGCGCGGCACAGCCTGGCCGATCGCGTGCGTGACATCAACGTAGCGGGCGCTCAGGTGGCTCGCGAAGCGGCCAAGAGTTTCGATGTTTGGGTCGCTGGATCGATGGGCCCGCTGGGCGTTCGCATCGAACCGCTGGGCAAGACTTCGTTTGAAGAAGCCCGCGCGGCGTTTCGCGAACAGGTCGCAGCACTGGTCGAGGGCGGCGTGGATTTGTTCATGCTTGAAACCTTCGGTTACCTCGAAGAATTACACCAGGCGGTGCTGGCCTGCCGGGAGGTGAATGCGAAGATTCCCATCGTCGCCCAGGTCACGATTGACGAAGACGGCAACTGCCTCGATGGCTCCGACCCCGAGGCTTTCGCCGCCCGGCTGACGGAATGGAAGGTCGACGTGCTCGGCATCAACTGCAGCGTGGGACCGGTCGCGATGCTCGACGCGATCGAGCGCGTGCGCGCGGTGACCTCCGTGCCCCTGGCCGCGCAGCCGAACGCCGGCATGCCGCGCTCGGTCGAAGGACGCAATATCTATCTCTGCTCGCCGGAATATATGGCGACCTACACCCCCAGATTCGTGGCGGCCGGAGTGCAGCTGATTGGCGGCTGCTGCGGAACCACGCCGGATCATATCCGCGCCATGAAATCGGCTTTACGTGTGGACCAAGCGCGCGGCAAGACTGCGATTTCAGCGGCGATTCATTCCAAGGCCGCGCCTTCGGCTCCGGCGAACATTCCCATGGCGGAGCGCTCCCGGCTGGGCGCAAAGATTGCCGCCGGGGAATTTGTGACCATGGTCGAGATCGTGCCGCCCAAGGGAATCGACATCCGAAAAGAGATCGAGGGCGCGAGGTTCGTCAAATCGGTCGGCGTGGATGCGATCAACATCCCCGACAGCCCGCGGGCCTCGGCGCGCATGAGCAACCAGGCGCTGTCGCTGCTGATGCAGCAGGCGGTTGAGATTGAAGCCATCCTGCACTACACCTGTCGCGATAGAAACGTGCTGGGCATTCAATCCGACCTGCTGGGCGCGGCGGCCACCGGAATTCGCAACCTGATCTGCATCACGGGGGACCCTCCGAAGATGGGGAACTATCCCGATGCCACCGCAGTGTTTGACGTGGATTCGATCGGACTGGTGAATATCGTCCACAACCTGAACCGGGGATTGGACCTGGGCGGAAACCCGATCGGCGCCGGGACCAGTTTCGTCATTGGAGTGGGTGCAAATCCGGGGCTGCCCAACCTGGATGAAGAGATCAAGCGCTTCGAATACAAGGTGCAAGCGGGTGCGGAATACGTGGTCACCCAGCCGGTATTCGATATCAGCCTGCTGGAGAATTTCCTGAAGCGGATCGCGCACTGCCGAATCCCCGTCATTGCAGGAATCTGGCCGCTGGTAAGCGCCCGGAACGCCGAGTTCATGAAGAACGAACTGCGGGTTTCCGTGCCCGATGAAATCCTGAACCGTATGACCAGGGTGGCAAGTCCGGAAGCGGCTCGCGCCGAAGGCGTGGCCATCGCGCGCGAGATGCTGAGGGCGGTCCGCGACCGGGTCCAGGGCGCGCAGATCAGCGCTCCCCAGGGTCGATATGCCGCCGCGGTCGATGTTCTGGAGGCTCTCGGCTCCTCGCGGCCCAGGTCTGTGTAGTCATTCAATACCCACTGTGTCGTTTTGAAACTCTACATCTAAGAAAGATTGCACAAATTGCAAGATTTCACTGGACATTTCGCCCCGGAAGCGGCATTACAATAGAGTGTAGGAGCAACGGGATTGGTGAAGTTTGAAGAATGCCTCGAGCGTCTGGAGAAGATCGTTCAGGAACTGGAAAAAGGGGAGGTTCCTCTAGAGAAGTCTCTGACGCTGTTTGAAGAAGGCATGCAACTTTCCGCAACCTGCCGGAAACAGTTGGAGGAAGCGGAAGGCAAAGTAGAGATTCTGTTAAAACAGAACGGAAAGCTGCAAACTGAACCGTTCGAGCCCCCGGCCGAGAAAGCGTTGCGCAAGTAACGCTGTCGCGCTCGGAGTCGATAACGCCTGCGCAGCATTTAGCTGTCCCAGCCAAGGCCGCCGCGAATCGCGGTGACGTCAGGGGGAAATTATGGTACCACGCAGTGTAGTCCTTTATCAGAATGACCCCGGAACTGCACAAACTCTGGCGGTCAGTCTGTCCCAACACTTTGATTCTGTTTATTTGGCCCGCACCTACGAAGAGGTGGGTCCCGCGGTTGCCCAGCATCGCGCCACAGCGCTGGTGCTGGATCTGGAAACTTCGGGGCCGGACGAGGTCAAGCGTTTGCATCATGAGTTCCCGGCTCTTTGCATCGTCGGTACCCACAGGCTAGCGGACGACAAATTGTGGGCCGAGGCAATGAGTCTGGGCGCCTCCGATATATGTGAGCCGCGCAACGATGACGTGGTGCGCTCGTTGTTGGACCGGCGCACGCGCCATGCGGCCGCCTGATCCTTGGCATCGTAGAGACGGGGTTGCCCCGTCTCACTGGCGGCAGTAGACGCCGCAAGCCGCGTCTACGGATCCTGAGACGGTAGGTTGAGAAGGGACGCTCGTGGGCGTCCCTTTTCATTTCCGCGAGGCCCGCTTGTTATACTGCGGTGCCATGCTGAAACACGTTCTGGACCAGGGACGCGAAGCCGCCGACGCCGCGCTCGACCGGCTCTTGCCGCCGGCTACCCAGCATCCAACTTCCATCCATCAAGCCATGCGGCACAGCGTGTTTGCCGGCGGAAAGCGCCTGCGGCCAATCCTCTGTATGGAAGCGGGGCGCATGATCGCGGCGCGATCTGCTGCCGGGTCGCCAATCGAATCGCTGCCTCCCGGCATCGAGCAGGTCGGCGCCGCGCTCGAAATGCTCCACACCTATTCCCTGATTCACGACGATCTGCCCGCGCTTGACAACGACGATCTGCGCCGCGGACGTCCCACATGCCACAAGGCCTTCGGCGAAGCCATCGCCATCCTCGCCGGAGACGGGCTGCAGACGCGAGCCTACGAAGTGCTCGCGCAGATCGCTTGTCCAGCCGAGGCGCGCGTCGCGATCATCCAGGAAATTGCCCACGCCACCGGCACCATCGACGGCATGATCGGCGGCCAGGTTGTCGACCTGGAAGCCGAGCATAAGAAACCCGACCTCGCCACCCTCGAATACATCCACCGCTCCAAAACCGCCGCTCTAATCACGGCCAGCGTGGTCAGTGGAGGCACCTATGCAGGGGCCAAAGCCGCCGATATCGGCCGCCTCCGTACCTATGGCCAGTCGATTGGCTTGGCGTTCCAGATTGTGGACGACGTGCTCGACCTGACCCAGACCTCCGAGCAACTGGGAAAAACCGCGGGCAAGGACACGGCGGCGGAGAAGGCAACGTATCCGGCGCTGTTCGGAATCGTGGAATCAATCCGCAAGGCCGATGCCCTGGTCGACCAAGCATGCGCGCAACTCAACGAATACGGTGAGGCCGCGTCGACTCTAAAAGACCTAGCCCATTATCTAGTAGAGCGCAAGAAATAAGCGCAGCCTTTGTAGAGACGGGGCTTGCCCCGTCTCCCGCTAGCGCACAGGGGCGATCGCTCTCCACAATTGTGGGGAGCTATAAGGCGGGAGTCAGCCGGATTTGCCATGCGAAAGGGCTTTCAGATTTCGCGTGGCAAGCGCGCTTCCACGACCACATCCTGCGATCGAACGCCTCCCTGAATGCGGTTCGAGACTACATCGATCACAACCCCCAAGAACTGGCTCGTAGATCCAGACAACCCGGCCACCGCCGCCTAGCGCGCCAAAACAAACAAATGTCCTGTAGAGACGGGGCTTGCCCCGTCTCGGACCGCGGAAGAATATTCAATTCTAAGGAGTTCTCGGGCAGTGCCGCGGCCTGAGACGCGGCAAGCCGCGTCTCTACAGAGAATAACCGCCACCGCCCCTTGAATCTTCCCACTCGCCAGCGGTACAGTGTCTATGCTCTCGCGCTCTCCCACCTTCTCATTCCTCACCATCAACTTGCGCGTAATTGCTGCAGTGTCTGTGCAACTAAAGGCGGTGTTTGGACGAGTACCCCAATATGTGGTGTTTTATTACTTGACCCGTCCCTGTATTCGCCATTAGAGTTGGTCGAAAGTAGTGGTGACGTTCCTGATTCATGGGGGCGGCATCGCACGATGCGACCAGCGAGGAACCTTGGAAGTTAACAGCTGGAAGTTAACCTAGAAAGTTAACAGCGGAAGTTAACCTCCGGATCCTCGCCATTGGCAGCGCACTCCAGCCAGCGCAAACCGAGTCCGCGGACCGTAGTATCCGCCTATGTAAGGAGTCACTTTGCTCAAACTTAAAAAGCTGCAAATTCTGGGATTCAAGTCCTTCTGCGATCGCACCGAACTGAAATTCCATGGCGAAGGCATCGCCGCCATAATCGGGCCCAACGGTTGCGGAAAGTCGAACATCGCCGACGCGATCTCCTGGGTGCTCGGTGAGCAGTCGGCCAAGTCGCTGCGCGGCTCGCGCATGGAAGACGTGATCTTCGCCGGCACGCGCGACCGCAACCCCACCGGAATGGCGGAAGTGTCCCTGACTTTGATCGACCCCGAAATTTATGGTGGGCCGGATACGAACGCGCCCACTGAGATCGAGATCCAGGACGAACTTCCTTCGGCGGGAATGAACCGCGAAGAAAACTGGGATGAAGCCGAGATCCGTGCCCAGGCCGCCGCAGAAACTGAACGCGCCGTCGAGGAAGCACAACCGGGCCAATTAAAGACCGAAGAGGTTGAAGGCGAGATCGCGGCCGCAGCGCCGGCTGTCGAAGCACAAGGCAACGGATTGCCGGCCAACGAATTGTCGGTTAATGACAGCGGAGTGGCAGTGACAGTGCTGGAGCCACAGGTAATTCTGAAAATCCGCCGTCGCAAATTCAATCAGCAGCAACACCACGCCGGAGAAATTTCGGTGACGCGCCGGTTGTTCCGCAGCGGCGATAGCGAATACCTGCT
>CABEDB010000086.1_pt1 | contig 11834 bp, 14 predicted proteins | sample 3422811 | NCBI WGS metagenome assembly CABEDB01 (sample SAMEA5534329, study PRJEB31848) | metagenome | biome: tundra; feature: field; material: soil | place: USA | collected 2013-05 | depth 0.15 m | reverse complement strand
AGCGTCACGCTTTTCGAGAAAGTGCCCATTTTACGGGCTCTCGAAGTACCGGACCTCCAGAGCGACTTAGTCGAGGACCGCAACCAGTTGATTCTGTTCAGCTTTTAACCGGACAGCATTGAATTGCTACATATCCCGGTCATGATCGACATCACCATTCTTCAGTTGCGCACTTTACTATCCACCTTAGAAGTGCGTCGGGCGATGGCAACCTTGACCGTTGAAGACAAGCTGCGACTCAAGCGAGCCGCCGAGTTTTGGGTTCAGGTTCGCGGGCTTGCCCCACATAAGAGAACTGCGGACGAACTGCTTAGCGAAGCCCAGCTTAAGACATTGATAGGGGCGAAGGAAACTCAACAGGGCAGACACTGGAACAGAGATGTCGATTTAGTGTGGCACCTCTCGGAGGCCATGCGGAGCATTTCTACCAACTGGAAGCGGCAGTCGGAGAAGGAAAAACACCTTAGATTGGAACTTCCTACACACGATGCTGAAGGGCATGAACAGTCGCCGCTCAAATACCTTCCTTCACCCGAAGCAGCAGCGGACCGAATGCTAATCGCAAAGGAAAAGGTTGCCCAAATCTTCAGAATGTTTACGGAAGACTCGGAAGCTACCCAAGTGCTTCAGGGGTGGTATGACGACCTGAAGCCGAACGAGATCAGGCAGAAATGCGGTCTTGACGAAAAGAGGTTCGCGGCTGCGGTGAAGCGAATCCGGGTGAAAACTATCAGCCGAAGAAACGGTGGCGGCGGGGGCGAGGAACATGGCATATAAGACAAGTTCTCGACGGGCAGCAAAGAATCATGGATCATTTAGCCGGCTCCGTGTTTGAGCTATCGGATAAAGAAATCCTTGACGAGGTGCGGGAAAGTGGGGTTGATCCGCAGGAAGAGGCGGATCGCACGAGCTTTGTGCTTCGACAGGCGGTGGACACATGGGAGTCCGAGAACGAACGACTGTCAAACCTCGGCCACACCATCAATCCGAATGATTGGCGCTGTGTCGAGGGAATTTATGAGAATCATTGCCTAAGTTGCGGTTCGCTGGTGAGTTTCTCAACGACAACGCAGCGAATGGAAGGCAACGCTTTGGATGGATCATGCCCTGAAAATGGGTATCCGACCAAGAAGCGGGAAGCGTCTCGCTGAGTATGACCGACCCCGGCGTTCAACTAGTGAGGGAGTGGCTTCAGCGCCAACCGTTCAGTCTCAGATTTCTCACCCTCCTTCTCTTCATGGAAGAAGCGGTCAAGGATGAGTTTGGCGAAGAGACTATGAATAGTTTTGACCGTGACCTTAAAGAGGCGTATCGAAAACTGCCAATGCCAGCGGGAAAAGTAAACTGAGTTAAAGGTGGTTATCCACTATGAGCAATGGTGGCATGGACAAGGAAGCTCTGGCATTTGCCGACGAGCTAATCATCGAGCTTAATCTTGGGCAAGAGTCACGTGCCCAACTCGCGGAGCGGATCGACAAATTCCGCAAGCAGGTATTGACCAATATGGTCACCATGCTCCTAAGGAGTTCAGAAGCACGGAAAAAGGACGATGAGCCATTCGGCCATTCTATGTGTTCACAGTCACATGGAATGGTAGCAGCATCCAGACCAATATCTTCGAGCACGAGGCGTTGGGGGAGGCTAATGATCAGGCCGACCACCTGCTGAAGGACAAGAACACCGTGCGCGTCAAGGTCATCGCGGGCAAGGTACTCAATGATCGTTTTGGGCAAGACCCAGCGAAGGTCGGCGTCACCGCATCGGGAGCATATGCTGCCGAGTGGCGGAAACTACGAGAGTCGGAGTGGCGGAAACAACTAAAGGCGGACGAGGAGAAGGACAATGGATAAACGAACTCATCCCATACGCATAGTGATTGCCAGCGATGACCCCATTTTCCGCGACGAGCTGCGGCGTCTGGAATCGGAACAGGATATGAAAGTAGTGGGCGAAGCTTGCGACGGCTTCGAGGCGGTGAAGCTGGCCACCGAGATCAAGCCCGACATTCTTCTGCTCGATCTAGACATGCCGCACCACACTGGGCTGGATGCGCTGCGCGATCTGAACCGTGCGGGCGGGGCGGGGCCGGTGCGCATCATCCTGCTTACAGCGGCGGTGGAAAAGAAGCAAGTGGTGGAAGCCTTACAGTTGGGAGCGCGAGGCGTTGTGCTGAAGTGTACCACTGGCCAACTGTTACTCAAAAGCATTCATGCGGTGATGGCCGGGGAGTATTGGGTGGGGCGGGACAGAATCTCGAATCTGGTGCAGTGCCTGCGCGACCTCATGCGGAGTGTGAACGAGGAACAAAAAAACTTCGGGCTGACGCCGCGAGAATTGCAGATTATCTCGGGGGTTGTCGCGGGTTATAGCGACCGGGAAATCGCCCAGTACATCAAGTTCACTGAGGATACGATAAAGTTCCACCTTAGCCATATTTTCGACAAACTCGGGGTTTCCACCCGCTCGGAGCTGGCGCAGTTTGCGGTGAACCATAGGCTTCCCCTGAAAGCCATTCTGTAGGCCTTGTAAAGGCGGACGAGGAAAAGGACACATGACCCGCGTGCTGCCACTTTGACTAGCGTCGAGCATTTCGGAACCGTGTTTTCAGTCGGCTCGTGGCTGGACTCTGTGGAGGTGCGAGTCGCTGGGGGAGGAAATGCGACCAGTGCTGACGTTAAGGCAAGAAGGCACACAAAACTCGTGACTGGCATCACCCCTCAGGGTGAAACCTGATGGAGGTGCCCCCCAGCACACTCAAATTTCACGACACGACGTAGTTCCATGACTGACCAATTCAAGTGATCGCAAGGAGTCCACGGTGAAGGTTTACATCAAGCTCGTTTGCATCCTCTGCATATGGGTTCTTTGGAAAGCGACGGCAAAACGGATTCTTGATTTTGCTGGGAATCACTTCCAACGCTTTCGTTACATTGCTAAACGGGGGTGTGATGCCGTCAGTTGGAATTTCCCCTACATTCCAGGCAGCGGCACCGATTTGGAATGTTAGCGGCAAAGGGCAATGGCTGATGCGTGCAGACCAAGCAGCCTTGTACGGTTGCAGGAAGTCAGACGCGGGGCGGCATTGCGCCAGGCTCCGCCAATTCTCTCGCACTACGTTATTCCACTGTTGTAGTTAGCGGTGCCAACTCTCAGATGGGATTGCCTTTCTCGTCACGGAGGACGAGGGTGTCGGTACCCTTCAAGACTTCGCGGGCGAGGACGAGGTCAGCTTCGCCCTGCTTGACTCTTGACCCGGTGAGGGAAATTTCGTCCCCTTTGCTAAAACTCACGCCCATGTCGTCGAGAAAGGCCTTGGGACAGAGATACACGTCGACGGTGTCCGTTTCAGTCTTCACCAGCAAGTGAGCAACCTCTTTCTCACTCCCTTTGGGAGGCAGTTTCATTTCCTCCACGGTGCCTTTCATCTTGGTCTCGGTGTGGATGTTGTACTTTGGCGGGCTTGCCTCTTGGGCTTTTTGCGCAACGAGGGGCAGAGTACAGAGAAGTGCGATGGCAGGAAAGATGAGCTTCCAGAAGCGCCCTGACGGGCTAATCTGAGCTGAGCGACGCATGGCTCTTCGTTTCTGAGGCGAGATAGGATGATGCCATATTGGCGAACAGCGCTATCGTACTCCATTTTCAACATGTCCTCGGCCAGGGAGAAAAAATGACCCCCAGTCCGATGAACTCAATCTATTTCGTCGGCGTCTTGCTCAACAGGAAACCTTGATAGGCTAAGTACGCCGCGATGGCGAGCCCTATCCAGCTGATCCAAATTGGCACGACTGTGCCTTCAATAGTGACCTGCCATCCACGAAGGAGGCGAACGGCATGAAGGAGAGCTATCAGAAAGAAGAGCACTGCCGTGATTAGAGAAAAGGTTCGTTGCGCCATTTCAACCTCCGAAGAACTTGGGGTCAAACTTCAAGGCCGAGGTGCTGTGGGACGCTTGTTATCGCGTCTCTTCCCTAATCAACCAGTTCATTGCTTCCTCCCGTGTGTTGAACCTGGGGGAAAACACGCAGAGAGAAGGGACTTCAGGCAGCTGTCAGAAGACGCTTAACGGTCTCTCCCCACTGTCCGGATGAAGCATCTTCGGCGATGACTTCACCGGGCCAAGTAAGCGAAAGGTAGGTTGGGGGCCCAACGAGAAAGGCAACTCGCTCCCGGGGACTTGCTTGCTTGATCTGCTCGTAGAATTCGAGCGTCTCCCCAGGGGAGTATCTCCGAACATCGAGCATTACGAGGTCATAGATATTGGGCTGCCAAAGAAATCGCGCTGCGGAGATCTCTTCGGTAGTATGCACTTCGACTCCATGACTCCGCAGGACGGCAGCGCGCACCTCACAGGTAGCCTGGCAGCGATCAATGAGGAGAACTTTCTTGCCAGCAAGAACCGAGCGGCCACGAAGCAGTGATGGATAATACATAATCCCACTTCCGACACTAGAGCGTCCTCTTTGGAGAGGTGATTCGAGCGGATTGTGCTCCCGGAAGGAGGGGAAGTCAACAGCAATAGAAAAATCTTTTGGTGCAGTGCTGCGGGCTTGGTTCTCAGGCGCTCTTCCTCGAAGTGATAACGGAGAAGACGGACCAGCATTGCTCTACCTTTTGGCTGCCGCAGTGGCGGCAGACAACGCCACCTGCCTCATAGTCGACGAGCGTTAAGCCGAAAAGCTTGGGGCGTTGGAAGAGTCTGGTCCCGATAATGCCGCTCTCCTCGAACGTTTCAAGCAGCAGATGAAGGAGGCCTTGGATGGGGGCTACCCCTTGAAGGCTGATGATTTCTTGGGTCTTGAGTCGAATTAGTCTCTGTATGGATTAACTAATGGGAAGTGAAGGTGCTCGAAAGGATTTCGACCTACTGGGTGTCAGCTCGGATACGGCATGTGGTCTACGGCTTGTAACCGACTATGATAACTCCGTTACCACCCCACCTTCTTCCCCTTATTCTGCTCGTCCAGCCATTTCTGCAAAGGGGCGAAGTATTCCAGGATCGCGCTGGCATCGACCTGCCGACCGCCGGTTAGGACTTCCAGGGCGTCTGGCCAGGGTTTGCTTTGGCCCATGGCGAGCATCTGGTTGAACTTCGCGCCGGTTTTTTTCGATCCGTAGAAGGTGCAGCGGTTGAGCGGGCCGGTGTATACGGACTCGTGGCAGAGGGCGCGGTAGAACTGGAACTCCAGGATCATCGCCAGAAAGTAGCGGGTGTAGGGAACGTTGGCCGCGACGTGAAACTTCGCTCCCGGATCGAAGTCGGCTTCGCTGCGCGTCATCGGAGGCGCCACGCCCTGATATTTCAGCCGCAGAGCCCACCATGCCTTGTTGTAATCCGCGGGCGCGATCTCGCCGGAGAATACTTTCCAGCGCCACTGGTCAATCATCAGGCCAAAGGGGAGGAAGGCGACGCGTTCGAGCGCCTGCTTCAGCAGTTCCGGAATATCGTTGCTGTCCTCGGGCGCGTTCTCCAGCAGTCCGACTCTATGCAGATATTCGGGCGTGATGGCCAGCGCGATCGAGTCGCCAATCGCCTCGTGGAATCCGTCATTGGCGCCATTCTTAAACATGAACGGCTGATCTTTGTAGGCCCGCTGGTACATGTTGTGCCCAAGTTCGTGGTGAATGGTGACGAAGTCCACGCCGCGCACCTGGATGCACATCTTCACGCGCAAATCGTCCATGTTGTCCACATCCCAGGCGCTGGCGTGGCAGACGACATCGCGATCGGCGGGCTTGGTGAACAGCGACCGCTCCCAGAAAGTCGGCGGCAGTGGCGCGAAGCCCATCGACGTGTAGAAGCCTTCGCCATATTTCACCATGCCCTTCGCGTCGAGCTTCTTCTTCAGCAGTTCAGTTACGTTGACCCCGCCTTTGTCCTCCTGCACTCCGAGCAGGTCGTAGATGTTCTCCCACTCCTGCGCCCAAGGGTTGCCGAGCAGATGGGCGGGGATAGGACCGTCGGGCGGAACTACGTTGGGGCCGTATTTTTCCGCCAGCTTCCAGCGCACGAACGTGTGCAGCGAAAGATAGAGCGGTCTTACCTGGTTCCACAAACGCTCGAGGTCGGCGGAGAATTCTTCCGGCGTCATGTCATAGCCGGCGCGCCACAGGGCGCCGACGTCCTTGAATCCAATTTCTCGGGCGCCCTGGTTGGAGAGATCGACGAAGCGCGCGTAGCGCTGCCGCATGGGCGGCGCAATCGCGTGCCATCCCGCCCACACTTCTTTGAGCTCTTCCGGATCGCGGCTGGTGGACATCAGCTTCTCGATCGCCGTAATGTCCAAACACTCGCCGTTCTTGCGGCAGTACTTGCCCTTGCCGTAGTCGGCATCGAGCGATACGCCGATCGTGGTCATCTCTCGCCGCAATGCGGCATCTTTCGGCGCGGGCGCCGTGAGCGAAAGCTTCAGCAGCATGAACTTTCGCGCGAGCTCGGGCGGCAGCGCGAGGCCGTCAAAACGCTTGGCCTGTTCCACTAACTCAGTCGTGACAGCGGTGTTTTCATCAATCGCGTCGGCCGCCATGGCCTCGGTGTCGTCGGTGATGAAATTCTCCTGCACCCAGGAGGCGCGTTGGACTTTGACGCTTAGGTCTGCGAGTTGGGCCTCGGCCTTATTCATGAACTCCTGGGCTTCGGCGGCGGTGGGGGCGGTGGTTTGAGCGTAGACGTTCATGGCAAGAAATAAGAATACGAGAGCTAGGGACTTCATTAAGATCTTCGTGAATGTTTTCTTACAGGCGTGGCAGTAGAACTCGTACTGAGGCATTTGGGACCTCCGCGTGGTTGTGAAGGGTAGTAGCTAAATTCTAGGCCCCTGGGCAGGTCGGGTTCAACATGGGGCTGGGTCGGGGATTCTGCGTGGTTGGGTCGCGCGACGGCACTTGAAGTTTGGATCTACGGTGATGCCCACTCCTCAAGTAACCATTCTGGGACATAGCACCGATTCTTGTTTTGCTCGCACCAGGTGCGAAGCTCCACTGACGAGGTATACATCTCTGCCAAGGCACGATGTGGCGGGCCCGCAGACCTTGGCGGATTGCCTCCGCGTCATAACCTCGGTCTCCCAACACGCAATCAGGACGACGGCGCGGACCGGCTTCGCTCCATCCGTTCAAGGGTTCTGCTGAGCGGGCTAGTCGTCAGCCCAGTCAGTTGCTTCAGTTTGGTGAACGTCAACTCTGGTCTCTGCTCGAACGCTCTAAGGACGAGTTCACGCTTCTGGTCGCGAGTGTGTTTTTGCCGGAATGCCACCAGTGAGCCTAGCCATCGAGCGAGTCCCATTCATCCGGTGTGAGCGGTTTCTTCTCTGGGACGGCTTCACGCGAATGAGGAATCATTCCCAGTTTGTTCAGGCACGAGAGCAGTTGAGTTATTTGAGCGTTTTCTATTTCTCCTGATTCCAGCTTCGCCTTGAGGACGGTGGCGATTTCCAGAAGGGTGCGATCGCTCTCACCAAAAACCCTTTCGTGACCGCGCCAACTCCACGGCCTTCATTGACTTGCCCAGTCAAGAGACGTAACATTTTCCGCCAGTGATTGGCCAGACCATCTCGCACTACCGCATCCTCAGCAAGATCGGCGGCGGGGGCATGGGCGTGGTCTATAAGGCCGAGGACGTAAAGCTGCACCGCTTTGTCGCTTTGAAGTTCCTGCCTGACGAGATTGCTAAAGATGCGCAAGCTCTAGCCCGCTTCCAACGCGAAGCGCAGGCGGCATCTGCATTGAATCATCCGAACATTTGCACCATCTACGAAATTGACGACCAGCACGGCCAAGCGTTCATCGCCATGGAGTTTCTGGATGGAGTGACGCTGAAGTACCGCATTGGTGGTCGACCGCTGGACACAGACCAATTACTGGATCTGGCGATCGAAATCGCCGATGCTCTCGACGCGGCGCACTCCCAGGGCATTATTCACCGCGACATCAAGCCCGCCAATATCTTCCTGACCAAGCGCGGGCACGCCAAGATTCTCGATTTTGGCCTGGCGAAGGTGAAGCCAGCAGCAGATTCGTCGAGCGGAATCACCGCCGCAATCACCCAAGGCTTCACGATGGAGGAATCCCATCTCACCAGCCCCGGGTCGACGATGGGAACTGTGGCGTACATGTCTCCGGAACAGGCGCGGGCAAAGGATCTCGATGCTCGCAGCGACTTGTTCTCCTTCGGCGCCGTGCTCTATGAGATGGCGACTGGCAAGCTCCCGTTTCGCGGGGAAAGCTCGGCCGTAATCTTCAAAGCGATTCTCGATGCGACGCCGATTACGCCCGTGCGGCTGAATCCGGAGGTGCCAGCGGATTTGGAAAGGATCATCAGCAAGGCGCTGGAGAAGGACCGCAACCTGCGTTACCAGAGCGCGGCCGAGATGCGTGCCGACCTGCAACGGCTAAAGCGCGACACCGGGTCGCATGTGACGGTCGCGGTCGCTGCGACCGATCAGCCAGAGCAAACCCTCGCTTATCGAAGGCCGAGAAAACTCCTTTCTTATGTCGCGGGTGGTTTGTTGTTGGCTCTCTTGCTAATTGGCGGGATTTACTATCGTGCTCACCGTAATGCGCGCCTCAGCGGCAAGGACACCATCGTGCTCGCCGATTTTTCCAACAGCACGAACGATCCGGTTTTCGACGACACACTGAAGACCGGACTCAGCGTGGCCCTGAACCAGTCGCCATTCCTGAATGTGCTCTCTGAGAACACGGTGGCGGAAACACTGCAGCAAATGACCCGTGCCCCCGGAACAAGACTGATGCCCGAGCTTGCGCGTGAGGTTTGTCTGCGGGCGGGGAGTAAAGCATACATCGCCGGCTCCATTGCAAAGTTGGGGGAGGAATACGTTGTGGGACTGAAGACAATCAATTGCCGGGATGGGGACACACTGGCTCAGGAGCAAGTCACATCGCCCTCCAAGGAGCGGGTACTAGATGTTCTGGGTGGTGCCGTCTCCAAGCTGCGCGCGGAACTGGGTGAATCGTTGGCTACCGTGCAAAAGTTTGACATTCCCCTGGAGCATGCGACGACGTCGTCGCTCGAAGCTCTGAAAGCGTACAGCCTCGGGCAGCGAGCCGACCGCGAGCAAGGCCCGGCCGCGGCTCTGCCGTATCATCAGCGCGCAATTCAGCTCGATCCCAACTTCGCCATGGGCTTCATGGCGGTGGGCAGCGAATATTACAGCCTCTCCCAGACTGGACGCGCGAGCGAATACCTCGCCAGAGCTTTCGAGTTGCGCGATCACGCCAGCGAACGGGAGAAGTTGGCGATCACTGCCACCTACTATCTGAACACCGGAGAACTCGGCAAGGCCGGGCAGGCCTACCAGGAGGAGATCGAGAGCTATCCCAGAAGCCAGGGTGCTCATCTTAATCTCGGAGTCGTGTATGCCGAGCAGGGGCAATATGAAAAGTCAGTCGAGATGTCGCAAGACGAACTTCAGTTGAATCCCGACAACGTGGCCCCGTATGACAACCTCGCCGACAGCTTTATCGCATTGCAGCGATTCGATGATGCTCGCAAAATGATTCGCGAGGCCCGGGCAAAAAAGTTAGAAGACTACATCACCCGCATGGCTGAGTATATCCTCGCGTTCTACTCCTCGGACTCTGCTGAAATGGCGGAACAGCTGCAATGGTTCAACGGCAAGCCCGAAGAGAACTACGGGTTGGCGCTCGCCGCCGATACCGAGGCCTACCATGGGCGCCTGGGTTCCGCGCGGGAACTGGTAAAACGAGCGGTTGAGTCCGCTGTTCGCGCCGATAGCAAGGAGAATGCGGGGGTGTGGCTGGAAAATTTGGCTCTGTATGAAGCCAGTATCGGCAATCGCGAGGAAGCACGTCAAAAGGCCGCCGAGGGACTCAGACTTGCGCCCGGAAGCCAGGGCGTGAACAGCGAGGCCGCGCTAGCGTTCGCTATGGCGGCGGAAAACGCGCAGGCTGAAGCCTTGGCGAAGGAAATGAATTCGCAGCATCCTTTGGACACTCAAGTACAGTCCCTGTGGCTGCCCGCAGTCCGGGCCGAATTGGACCTGCGATCAGACAAACCGCAGGCTGCCGTCGAAGCTCTGCAAGCCGCCTCCGGCATTGACTTGGGGCAATTCACTTTCGTTAACAACATGTCTTGCCTGTACGACATTTATATTCGCGGTGAGGCCTACCTCGACGCAGGCCAGGCGAGCGCATCGGCCAATGAATTTCAAAAAATTGTTGACCACAACGGCATTGTCTGGAATTGCTGGACCGGAGCGTTGGCGCGCTTGGGTGTGGGGCGCGCGAACGCGTTACAGGCCAGGACATCGCACGGTGCGGATGCTGACGCCGCCCGTGTTCGCGCCCTTGCTGCATACAAAGATTTTCTCTCGCTCTGGAAAGATGCCGAATCGGATATCCCCATCCTGAAGCAAGCCAAGGCGGAGTACGCGAAGCTGCAATAGCGGGAAAATCCTGCCTCGTCCCTTGCTGTTAAGAGATAGGTGTTGATAACAGGCGATTACACTCAGAACCCGCACTGGGGCAAGGTTGTGAGCGTAATCGGGAGTAGAGTCGAGAACAGGCGCAGTGACTGTAGTCTCCCGGTGGTTAATTGACTTGGCTTTCGCCGCGCCACCTCAGTCCGGTTTGGCTTGGTTCTGTTTCCTGTTCCCGCTCATCGAACCGGACAGGCAGATTTCCCGCATCCGGCTCTGGGGGGTAGGGACGAGTCTTGCTCTAAACCCTGTAATTATGGATCGCGCGGCGGACCATCTCATTAATCGCTTTAGCACTAACAATGCCGCTTGCACCGTAGAGTGTGCAAAATGGTCATTAGTGATAATGGCCCGGAGGGTGCGCTTGCGCCATTCTCTCAGTGCTTACTTTACGGGCGACGTCTTCGCTACTCTCGCCGGCGCTTGCCCGGTTTTGTCGGGTATCTTTGCAATAAGGCTTGTGATGTTGTGACTGTCGAATTCGATGTGAATGCGGTAGGTGCCCTCCGAATCTTGGCCACGGTACTCCCATACCTCGGCGCCGGGCGCATCCGACTCGATGGTGTGGGTTGTGCGCCAGGGTTGGCCGAGCAGGGCCTCGATCTGCATTTTGGTGGTTTGGCCTGGGACCACTTTATCGAGGGTTGCAGCGGTGAAGTGCCGAGGGGTTCCGGGGTCAGACCTATCGTTTCCACAATGGCCAACCGGCGGCGCGAAAGAGCACAGCGCAACTGCCACTAGCGACACAAGCCACTTCGCGGTCATGTAGATTTCCTGCCTCCTGGTTTAGTTTCTGACGAACTGCTCGGTTGAACCCAGCCGAAGGTTGCGCGGCAGATCGGCGGGGTCCCGTCGCGGTACCAGCAACTCAGTGGTCGTCCTCCCCTCCTCCGCCGCCCTGTCCGGTCACAACCTGCAACGCGTTTCCTGTGAGTTTCAGAATCGTCAGACCCGAACCCGCACGGTCCATGTTATAGATATAGCCGCGGTCATCCAGTTCACCCAGGTCGGAAAAGGTCGCATTCCGGCAATAGTTGGTATTGCCTTGGAAAGTCCCGCAAGTTGTCTGGGTATTGCGGTTCGGCGCCTGAATGAAATAGGCGACGCTGTCAAACGCGAAGGATCGCCTGGGACAGTGGATGAGTAACTTGAAGAAAAGGAAGGACGAAAACACAGTCAAACGGCGTGCCCGAGAACCTGCGTCGTAACAAGGTTTCTCACAACCGTGGCGATTATCAAGGACGGGCACGCGCGGATCATCATGCGCTCGGAGACCATTCTCCACCAGAGGCCGGATGCATTTTCGCAGACTGCTTATCGTCCAACCCAATTCTTTCTGGCAGTCGGGCGACAGCAATCAGTAGACAATCCAGCGCA
>CABEDB010000084.1_pt1 | contig 11849 bp, 8 predicted proteins | sample 3422811 | NCBI WGS metagenome assembly CABEDB01 (sample SAMEA5534329, study PRJEB31848) | metagenome | biome: tundra; feature: field; material: soil | place: USA | collected 2013-05 | depth 0.15 m | reverse complement strand
CCGGCTTGCCTGTGTCCCGGAGTGCATACTCAACCACAATTCTGTTCTTCTCCTTGCAGAGAATTAGGCCGATGCTGGGAGTGTCATCAACATGGCGCAAGAGGTCATCCACGGCCGACAAATAGAAATTCATCTTGCCCGCGAATTCGGGCCTGAACTCTTCAATTTTCAGGTCGATTACGACATAGCATCGAAGGCGCAGATGATAAAAAAGCAGATCGAGAAAATAGTCTTGCCCGCCGATTTCCAGATGGTACTGGTTTCCGACGAATGCAAATCCCTTGCCGAGTTCCAAAATTAAGTCGCGCAGATGGTCGATCAGACCTCGTTCCAAATCACGCTCCAGCATCTCTGTCCCGAGCGTTAGGAAATCGAAGTTGTAGGGGTCTTTGAGGAGTTCCTGAGCCAGTTCTGACTGGGGGGTCGGGAGCGTTCGCTGAAAGTTCGTGAGTGCCCGGCCCTGCCTGCGGTGAAGGTCACCCTCAATTTGATGGACAAGGACGTTCCGCGTCCAGCCGCTCTCGACAGCCTGCCGGATATACCATTCCCGTTCCGCCGGGGCCTTCACCATTTCAAGAATCCGCACATTGTGTCCGGGGCAATTGTGCAACGACCTGTTGCACAAATTGCTGTTCAGGGTACGCTTCGGCGAAAGCCCGCATATATTTGAGGTTTCGCGCGCCAAAACCTGTCATCCCCGGAAAAGCTTGGAGCAGGTCATGAGCCAACCTGTCGACGACCTTTGCTCCCCACCCTTCCGATTTCTGACGGGTGAGAATGTCTCTGCCAATGCCCCAATAGAGCAATACGAGTTCCCGATTGACGGACAAAGCGGCGCGGACTTGCGCGCTGCGGATTCGCTCCTTCAGTTCCTGCAAGAACGCGTCATACCGATCCGGCAGTTCAGGATGTTTTCGCTTCATGATAGGAAACCAGCATAGCCTAAGAGTCAGATTCAATTGCACCCCGAGGCACGGAAACGGCGGTGCGTCCCTTTCTGACTGCCAACCTGTGCGGCACGTCAACCATTGGTTGAACGGCTCCACACAGTCTTAGCCTGACCACTTGAACCCTAATCAGGCAACATACGCCGCCAGGGCTCCTGCGTTCACTTTTGCCAGGGCGTCTTTGGATTGCACTCCCTTCAGATAAACCATGGTCGATTTGATGTCACGATGGCCCATCCACGTCTGAAGCGTGCGGATGTCCACACCGTGCCGCAGATGCTCGGTGGCAAATGTGTGGCGGAACTTGTGCAGGAAGAAGTGCTGGCAGTAAGGTCCCTGAGCGCACTTATTGCCGTGCTTGGTAACGCACTGTCCACAATTCAACTTCGCCCGGTGAGCGACCCGCTTCACAATCGTGTCATTCTCACTGTTGGGATTCCCACGCTTGTTCGGAAACACCAACTGCGCCGGCAGAGCATTGCGTGTCTCTTTCAATCGCCGCAACTGGTCGATGAGAGCTGACGGCAACGGTACAACTCGTTCTTCCCAGTTCTTCGGCCGAAAGTCCCACAGAGCCTTGGCGGTGACCCGAACGTGACTGTTGCGGAAGTCGAGATCGCGCCAGCAAACATGTTGCGCCTCTTGATCACGAAATCCAGAGCCCAGCATAAATTTCAGAAAGATTGCCTCATCGCCGATGGCGTGATTGAACATCGACTGGATTTCTTCCGGCTCGTAGATCGGGCGGATCTTTTCAACGTACTTCGGCCAGTCGCTGGATGCGATCAGGCCACTTTTCCCGCGCCGTTTGAAAAGCTGCAGCACGACGACCAGCTTGTCGTAGACGGTCCGGTGGCTAAGTCCAAGTTGGTAGCAACGTGCCATGAAGGCCAGGATGTCCTCGCGCGCCACCTGCTCGACGGAGCTTTTTTCATAGGACGGGACGAGCAGTTCCTTCAGGGTGTAGCGGTAGCTGATGTAGGTCCGGTGACTGCGCTGGGCCTGAACCATCGCGAGGTACTGATCGACGGCTGCCGCGAGTGTAATGCCGTTTGTGTTGATCGCGGCTGGCTGTGCCGGGCGCGACATCACCCCGGCTTTGAGAGCCTCTACTTCGATGGCCTTGAGCCGGGCCGCTTCGGCTACGGTCGCGAAGTCAGCGACGGCCTTGCGGTGACGCTTGCCGTGCTCATACCACTCGAGGTAATAGCTGCCCTCGGGGTGGTGTTCGTCGCGGCCCGCAATCAGGACGTGATCGCGCACCGTCCTGCCGCTGCGCTTGACGACGTTGGCGAAGCGCCACGCATCTCCAACTTTCACGTACTTGAGGATCTTGACCCGATGGGCGTAAAGCTTTGGCTTTCCCGGCATGTTCCATCTCCCTCTGGAGGGGATGGAAGGTAGACCGGATCGCGAATTCGGGCAAACGCGGAAACGGGATGGAAGGGATGGAAGGAGTTGACGGAATTGACAGCGATTTTATCGACAGGAAGACCGACAGGAAGCGGGTTAAAGCGATGAAAACAAACCAAACCGAGGAGAAGGCAGCGTTCTAACCAACTGAACTACGTCCCCAGCCTGTTCTTATCGGGTAGCGGGAAAGCCGCATGTCTACTGCACTTCCCTGCTATCCAATGTTTCGCCTGTTTCAACCATTTCCACCTCAGTATATGCGAAATTCTGGGCGAAACCGACACCAAGCGAAAGCGCGACCAGAGCGTTTGTCTTTGCTCTACGAATCAAATTGTAACAGAGGACTCCCAAATCGCGAGCTAGACAGCGTGATTGGTGAATAAAAAATGAGCCGCTCGTTTGCTTGACAACGCTACCGGCCCTTCGTACTGTTCTTGCGCAGGCCGCTCTTCTCGTGATGGCGGAGCTTGCGTGGATTTTGTACGAACTGAAGCTTCGGAGATTTGATGTTGTCGCCCAAGCATCGCAACCCTAATTTCTTCGCATGTGAGCTATCTTGCTCAGACACGAAAGTCCACACCTGTCACTCTTGATTCTCCTGAGTGTGTAGATGGAGCCGCGGACGCTGATTCGTAGCTTTGATTCTTAGGTCGCTTCAGATCGGGTCCCTGATCAAGTCACGGCGGCCACATCCAGACAATCGGCATTCTTCATCCGTGTGTATGCCGGAGAACCTTGCGGCGAACACGATTCGACCCTAAAAGGTCTCGAACATCGAAGTTAGGGCAACACCTCCCAGGCGGGTGAGGGGGGTTAGCCCGCGAAACTAAGGAAGAGAACATTATGCCTCTAATTCAAGTGCTGGAAGTTCTGATCGTGGTGGGTGTCCTCCTGTGGCTAGTGAATCGCTTCATTCCCATGCAGGGGACGATCAAGTCAATTTTGAACGGCGTCGTGGTCATTGCCGTGGTTCTGTGGATCCTGAATGTTTTTGGACTCTTTAACTCGCTTTCCCGGATACACATTGGAACCTGAAGGATGACGGAAACCAGCCAATAAGGCTGCACGCACAAACGCAAGATCGATATAACGCCACACGGCAATGTGTGCCTGAAAAAGGAGAACTGTGAAGACCACGCTTTTCTTAGCAGTCGGAATCACCCTCAGTGTGACCGCATTTGCTCAAACGAATTCTCAAACAACCATGGTCGTCCAGCCCATAAGTCCGACACCTATATTCCGAGTGAATGTAGTCAGCCGCAGCGTGCAGGCAGTCAACTACGAGCATCGCAGCGGAGCTTCGAAGCTGGATTTTGCGGGTACGAACTTGATGCCCTCAGCGAACGGTGAAGCCAAGGTGAATAGCAAGCGGGGATCCATTGAGATCGACGCAGAATTTGGCGACCTGCAAAGACCGACGACTTTCGGCAATGAGTATCTGACCTACATTTTGTGGGCGATTTCTCCCGAAGGCCGGGCGGTGAACCTGGGCGAAGTGTTAGTCGGCGATAACCATCGCAGCAAGCTACGCGTGACCACCGACCTTCAGGCCTTCGCTCTGATCGTTACTGCGGAACCTTATTATGCCGTACGGCAGCCCAGCAACGTGGTTGTGCTTGAGAATGTAGTTCGCGAGAGCACCAAGGGAACTACCGAGGCGGTAAATGCAAAGTACGAACTGATGGAGCGCGGCGGCTACATTCCTACCGGCTACAAGTTCGACCCTGTGGTTTTGAATGCCAGGTTGCCGTTGGAATTCTTCGAGGCGCGGAATGCATTGCGCATCGCTCAATCCGAGGGAGCCGAGCAGTATGCCAGCGACAGCTATCAGCACGCTGTCCAGTTAATGAACAATGCCGATGAATATGCCACCAGAAAACATATCGACGAAAAGCCGCTGATCGCAGTCTCCCGCGAGGCAGTGCAGACTTCCGAAGATGCTCGCGAGATCGCAGTCAAGAAACTGGACGAGATACGTCTGGCCAACGAACGTCAGGCTTCCAGCGACGCACAGGCACAATCGCAGGCGCAAGCCAACGACGCGATTCGGCGGAAAGAGCAAGCCCAGTCCGACACGGCACAAGCTCTAACGGCAAAGACTCAGGCAGAGTCTGATGCAGCAAAGGCCCGGGCCGACGCTGCTGATGCACAAGCTGCAGCCGCGCAGGCTAAATCCGCTATGGTGGACAGCCAAGTTGCATCGGCAAATGCAGTCTCCGCAGCCCAGGCTGATGCGGAGCAGTCTCGTTTGGCTGCACAGCAGGCCCAGGCGAGCGCACAACAAGCGGAAACCGACAAAGCGGCCATGCGCGCGCGATTGTCCGAGCAGTTGAATTCCATTCTTCAGACTCGCGATAGCGCGCGAGGGCTCATCGTCAGCATGTCCGATGTATTGTTTGACACCGGAAAATACTCGTTGAAGCCGGGTGCACGGGAGAAGCTGGCGAAAGTCGCCGGTATTCTGCTCGCCTACCCTGCACTCAACATTGAAGTCGGCGGCTACACGGACAATGTGGGCAGCGATGAAATGAATCAAACCCTGTCTGAGAACCGTGCTGGATCGGTGCGCGACTACCTTGTGCAACAAGGGGTGTCGAGGAATTCGGTTTCGGCCAGGGGTTTCGGTAACACTTTGCCCGTAGCCTCAAACGATAACTCCTCGGGCCGGCAACAGAACCGGAGAGTTGAACTTCTCGTGTCCGGCGAAGCCATCGGCAGCCCTTAACGCGACAACAGGAAGCTTGCAGTAAGAGCTAATAACAAGCAAGACAACGAATCGATAACGGAGGCAACACCTATGAAGCTAATTGGAGTTATCAGCACAGCAGTTTTGTCTTTGGCCCTCGGAGTCGCAGCTCCGGCGTTCGCACAGGAGCAGCACGAGCAAGAAGAACAGAAAGCCAAGCCCGCCCAGCAAGAAGAGAAGAAAGTGCAACCTGCCGCAAAGCAAGAGGCAAAACCCGCGGCGCAGGAGGCAAGACCCGCGGCGCAGCAGGAGAAGAACACCAAGCCGGAAGAGAAAAACGCACACCAGGCTAAGCCGGAGCAGCAGGCGCAGCGCGCCGGTGGCAACGGTGGCGGCCGCATTCCCGCAGACAAATTCAAGGCCAATTTTGGACAGGGACACACGTTCCATGTCAGCCAAGGCGACTACAGCAATCACCGCTTCCAATACGGTGGCTATTCGTTCGGATTCGTTGATGCGTGGCCAAGCAACTGGCTCTACACGCAAAACGTTTATGTGATCGAAATTAACGGCGTGTATTACCTGTGCAACGCATCGTTTCCGGGCGTTAACCTTGCACTCAACTTCACACCATAGCGGCCCATCCTTAGGGGCGCAACCAGCTTAACTTCTATCGGCGCGGGTCCACTATTTGGGCACGCGCCGCTTTTTTTCGACGCCAGCACGGTTATCTCGGGAAAATGCAGATTCAAGGGGAACGTTCACGGAAAAGTGAGCTGTAATGCACAGACTTGGAAGTACCTTCGTGGAATCCTTGCCTCGACGCAGTCGCCGTTCGATCCACGCAGCCCGCAGCAGCAAGGTAGGACCGGGCAACCGAAGGATGATCTGGCAAGGTGGTTCAAAATGCGCAAGATCCGTTTGCTATCCCTCGCACTTCTTATACTGGCCATGTCGGCCGCCGCGTTCGCGCAGTTCGGCGTGTCGATCACGATCGCTCCGCCCGCGCTCCCAATTTACACGCAACCCATGGTCCCCGCCGCCGGTTATCTGTGGATGCCCGGCTATTGGGCTTATGGCGATGAAGGCTACTTCTGGGTTCCGGGTACGTGGGTTGAGCCGCCCACCGTTGGCTTGCTCTGGACTCCCGGTTATTGGGGCTGGGGCGGCAACGCCTTCGCCTGGAATGACGGCTACTGGGGTGAGCAAGTCGGGTTCTACGGTGGCGTTAACTATGGCTTCGGCTACGGTGGCGTCGGCTATGAAGGCGGCTATTGGAATAACGGAGCCTTCAACTACAACCGCTCGGTGAATAACGTGAACGTCACAAACATTACCAATGTCTACAGTAAGACAGTAATCAACGAAACCACGGTGAACCATGTCAGCTATAACGGCGGCGAGGGTGGAATTACCGCTCGGCCAACCGCTGCAGAAGAGACTGTGATGCACGGGCATCACACGCCGGCAACCGCGATGCAAACCGCGCATGTGCACGCTGCCAGTAGCAACCACGCGCTCCTGGCGTCCGTGAACCAGGGCCGTCCGGCCGTCGCTGCAACTGCGAAGCCTGGGGAGCTTAGCGGTTCCGGGGTGGTAGCGGCCAAAGAGGCGGGAGCGCCTTACAAGGCCCCCGAGAATAAAGCGGCCACAACCAAGGCCACCGAGAACAAGGCTGCCGAGAATAAAGCAGCCACAACCAAGGCCACCGAGAACAAGGCTGCCGAGAATAAAGCAGCCACAACCAAGGCCACCGAGAACAAGGCTGCCGAGAATAAAGCAGCCACAACTAAGGCCACCGAGAACAAGGCTGCCGAGAATAAAGCAGCTGCAACCAAGGCCACCGAGAACAAGGCTGCCGAGAATAAAGCAGCCACAACCAAGGCCACCGAGAACAAGGCTGCCGAGAATAAAGCAGCTGCAACCAAGACCACCGAGAACAAGGCTGCCGAGAATAAGGCAGCTGCGACTCGCACGAGTGAGAACCAGGCCGCTCATGCGCAGCCCGCAACTCATGCGCAGCCCGCAGCTCATGCGCAGCCTGCCGCCCATGCGCAGCCCGCAGCTCATGCGCAGCCCGCAGCCCATGCGCAGCCCGCAGCTCATGCGCAGCCCGCAGCTCATGCGCAGCCTGCCGCCCATGCGCAGCCTGCCGCCCATGCGCAGCCTGCCGCTCGTCCCCAGGCTGCACCCCACCCTGAGGCTCGCCCCGCGAGCGCTCCCGAGAAGAAAGCCCCTGGAGGTAAAGAATAGCCTCGTCAACAGCGAATTGACTGCGACGTATTGCGTCAGGCCGCTCGATTTAAAAGAAAGAGGTATAAGAAAGTCGATTAACTCTTACATTGGTGCGGGTTCACTTCGTGGACTCGCGCCATTTATCTCTAGGGGGTACGCAGCGATCGAAGTGATGTCCCGCATTGCCGAGAGGCGCTGTACCGCTGTGTCATCGCCCGTATCCCCCCGCGAACGCAGCTCCGCCGCCTTCGACACAATTCCTCACATACTGAGCAGTTTTGACCAGCAAGAAACCAGCCGAACGCCTATAAACAAAGCTGACCCTCTCCTCACTGTTGGATTCGCGGTGCGAGAACTTGAGGATCGGGGACGCCGCGCTGGAAGAGGACGGAAACAGGGCGGCTAAAAGGAGCGAAATATGCTTGGAACTATATTGATTGTGATTTTGATCTTAGCGCTCTTCGGTGCCCTGCCACGGTGGGGTTATAGCCGAGAGTGGGGTTATGCTCCGACCGGAGGATTGGGGCTGATCCTTTGCATCGTTGTCATCCTCCTGGTTCTCGGTCGCATTTGAGCCATGGGCCACCCGGCAATATCCCCAGGCGCCATAGCCAAAGGTTGGCGCCTGCTTTCTGTCCGTACGGCGGGATTCCTTCTCGTCGTGCTCATGTGCAGCGGCATTTTGGCCGCGTACTCCGTTCTGACGCACGAAGAGATCGTAGACCTGCTCTGGACCGACGAGATCCGGCCCCTGCTGCTCAAGCGATATCCGGGACTGTCAGAGGACCAACTCAAGGAGGCCCATGCCTACGCCTACGGAGGCGCCGTCATCCAGGATCTGGGTTATTACCCATTCGGCAGTAAAGATTTTAGCAACCTGGTGCATTACGTTCGCAGCGGAGATTTCGTGCGTGAGTTGCTGCTCGAAAGCCAGGATGCCAACGAGTACGCCTTCGCGCTGGGCGCACTGTCGCACTATGCGTCGGATATCGCGGGCCACCCGGCGGTCAACCAGTCTGTCGCGATCGAGTTTCCGAAACTGCGAGCGAAGTTTGGCAAGTCGGTGAGGTATGCGCAGGACAAGACGGCGCATCTGAAAATAGAGTTTGGGTTCGACACGGTACAGGTCGCGAAGAATCGCTATGCGTCGCAGCAGTACCACGATTTCATCGGATTCCAAGTGTCCAAGCCCCTGCTGGAGCGGGCCTTTCCCGTCGTGTACGGAGTGGAGTTGAAAGACGTGCTGACCCACGAGGATCTGGCAGTGGGTTCGTATCGTTTCGCGGTCAGCCGGCTGATCCCGGAGATGACCCAAGTCGCGCTGCAAACCCATAAGAAAGACTTGATGCGCGAGCGGCCCGACTTCGCGAAACAAAAGTTCCTGTACCGTCTTTCGCGCTCCGGTTATGAAAAAGAGTGGGGGAAGGACTACACCAAACCCGGATTCGGAACCCGGATACTCTCCACCCTCTTGCGCTATATGCCGAGAATTGGTCCGTTCAAGGGGCTGGGCTTCAAGAACCCTACTCCGCAGACCGAGGACATGTATTTCAAGAGCATCAATTTGACCGTCGATCAATACCGGGCCTTCCTCGAAGAAGTGCGCACGGACACACTGGTGCTGCCCGACTGTGATCTGGATAGTGGCGAACCGACCAAGGCAGCGGAATACTCGCTCACCGACGACACGTACGCAAAGTTGCTGGCTAAGTTGTCAGAGCGGAAGTTCGATCGGACGTCGCCGGAGTTGCGCGATGACATCCTGCAGTTTTATTCCGACCTCTCGGTGCCGATCGAGACGAAGAAGGACCAGGTTCGCTGGCAAGGCGTGCTGACTGCGCTAGACCAGTTGAAGTCCGTGACGCCCGTGCCGACTGTCGCGAACCGGCCTGCACAGTGATCTCCCGTGCAGTTACTCCACTTCAAGTCGGAGAGCTCCGCGATGTAATCGTGCAACTCGCGTTGGTGCGTTTTCATCGTCGTTGCCACAGGATTCGGGCGGATTCCAGTGGGACTGCAACGCCGTCGCAGTGCGGCATCACTCGCGCCGTATAGTCTCTCGCTGGACGTGCAGTCGGTACGGTCGCGCGATATACGCAGCGGCGGGATGCATCGGGGATCGGTTGCGCGCACTTCATTTCCACCCGTACGGGATCGCCGCCGTTAATTCCGTCCGCGTAGAGCTCAACTCGCGCCGCATTCGGGTCGAGATCGTTCAGAAAGATTTCGCCTTCAAACGTGTGGTGGTCCGCGTTGGTTTCGACCCGGAAGTCTCCGAAGCGCAACGAGCCCCACTCCCGATCCACCGCATGCTGCCAATCGACCATTTGCCTGCCCACGGCGCCTTTGTTCGCCGCGCGCTCACCGTAGGCGGCTGCAGCCGGGAGATAGTGCTGCTCCGAATATTCGCGCACCGCGCGGTCGGCGGAGAAGCGCGGTGTCAACCGCGCCATGCTCTCCCGCATCCGCTTGACCCATGCGGTGGGAACGCCGCTCTGGTCGCGGGTATAAAATTCCGGGATCACCTCCCGCTCGAGCAGGTCGTAGAGCGCGTCGGCCTCGACAGCGTCCCACGCGGGATCGTCGCCATGCTCCTGGCCGTCTCCTAATGCCCAGCCCACTTCAGGCGTGTAGGCTTCCGCCCACCAGCCGTCCAATTCCGAGACATTGATGCCTCCATTGACGAGCACTTTCATCCCGCTCGTCCCGCAAGCTTCCCAAGGCCGGCGTGGCGTGTTGATCCAGACATCCACGCCCTGCACCAGGCGCTCGGTCAGAAGCATGTCGTAGTCGCTCAGGAAGACGATGTGGGGTCGGGTCTCTGGCTGGCGGATGAAATTTATCCATTCATGGATCAAGGCCTGCCCCGCCTGGTCCTCCGGATGGGCCTTGCCGGCGATGATGAGTTGCACCGGGCGCTGAGAATTAGTCAATAGACGAAGGAGTCGCTGCCGGTCGTGCAGCAGCAGGTTCGGTCTCTTGTAGGTCGCGAAGCGGCGCGCAAAGCCCAGGGTTAACGCGTTGGGATCAAATAGATGTTTCGCCCTGTCAATCGACTCGGGCGACGAGCCGGAGGCAGCCAGTTGCCGGGATAGTCGCCCGCGCGCGTATTCCACGAGAGACCTGCAGGCGTTAGTACGAAACTTCCAGAGCTCGGAGTCGGAGACTCGCCCAACCTTCTGCTCCATAGTTTCCGTTGTCCCCAGCCAACACCCCTTGCCACAGGCTCCCGCCCACAAATCATTGGCCGGAGCCGAGTCCCAGGTTGGCATATGGACTCCGTTGGTCACGTATCCGACTGGGATCTCTTCCTCGGGCCAGTTCGGAAAGAGCGGCTCAAAGAGGTGCCGGCTGACTTTCCCATGCAATCGACTCACGCCATTCACCGCACCGCTCCCCCGGATTGCCAGATAGGCCATGTTGAAACTCTCCGACGAGTCGTTCGGATTCTGGCGGCCTAAGGCCAGCAAATCGTGGGGGCTTATGCCGAGCTTCTGCTCGGCATAACGAGTGAGGTAGGGTTCGATAAGGGCCGGAGCGAAACGGTCAAAGCCCGCGGCCACTGCCGTGTGGGTGGTGAAGAGGTTCCCCGCTCGCGTCACGGCCAGCGCGACTTCGAAGGGCTGGCCGGTCTCTTCCATGAAGCTTCGGGCACGTTCCAGGACGGCAAATGCCGCATGCCCTTCATTCAAGTGACAGACTTCCGGCTTGAGGCCCAGCGCGCGGAGCAACCGCCATCCGCCGATCCCGAGCAGCAGTTCTTGCTTGAGGCGCAACTCCGGCCCGCCGCCATAGAGTTCGCTCGTAATCCCTCGATGCGCGGGAAAGTTCGCCGCGTCATTGCTGTCCAGCAGGTAAAGCTTCACTCGACCGACCTGGACCTGCCAGGCGCGCAGCCAGACCGCGTAACCGGGCAACGCGATCTCCAACCGCAGCCACTCGCCGTTCGCCTGGCGCACCGGCGTGATCGGCAACTGTCCGGGATCGTTGTACGGGTAAAGAGCCTGTTGCTCTCCGTCTTTATCGATCACCTGGCGAAAATATCCTTGTTGGTAGAGCAGTCCCACTCCGACCACCGGCACGCCCAAATCGCTGGCCGCTTTGAGCTGATCGCCGGCCACATTGCCAAGTCCTCCCGAATAGATGGGGAGCGCTTCGCTCAACATGAATTCCATGCTGAAATACGCGACGCAGGTCAAGGGAGCTTGCGGATGCTGTTGCTGAAACCATGCCGGCCTCTCCGCCGCCTGACGCTTGTCTCGCAGGAGGTCATCAACGTTCTTGCGGAAGACAGGATCGGCCAGCACGCGTTCGATCTGATCGCGCGAGGCCGTCTGCAGGACAACCCAGGGATTTTGAGTGAGTTCCCACAGCAGGGGATCAAGCGTGCGCCACACCCCGTCGGTAGCATGGCTCCACGACCAGCGCAGGTCCAGGGCAAGCTCTGCCAGGGAATCGAACCCCTCGATTTCCGTGGGTAGAAGGTTGTAGATCGGGTGGCTCACGCGGGGTTGGTCGCTCATGATTTCTCTCTCGGAACCGACGCCGACAAAGCATCGCTGACAATT
>CABEDB010000082.1_pt1 | contig 11857 bp, 13 predicted proteins | sample 3422811 | NCBI WGS metagenome assembly CABEDB01 (sample SAMEA5534329, study PRJEB31848) | metagenome | biome: tundra; feature: field; material: soil | place: USA | collected 2013-05 | depth 0.15 m | reverse complement strand
CGGCTCGGGATCGTCTGACCGTTGACGTGCCCAACGTAGGAGGGCGCCAGCGCCTGCTCCCACAAGCTGGCGTCATGATCGTTGTAGGCCTGGTAGAACCTGTGTACCGCGTCCATTACTTGCACGGAATGTACATTGCCGCCGGTCGTTGTCCCATCGCTCTGGGCACAGGCAGAAGGGGTTGCGGTCATCGAAAGGGTGACAAGTGTTAAAGCGAAGAGGCAGTTGCGCGTGAAAACTGCCCCGAATAGTGACTTCATCCGGAATCTCCTTTTTGCGAGCAATATTTTACACCCATTCGCCTGTTCTCGACATTGTGAAACAACAGTTGTCATAGGGGCCTGAAGAGGCAGAAAAGTTCGAAAATCGTCTGCTAGGGCCGCACAACCAACCGTTCAAGACCACGTTCCCATAATCACCCACGGCAAACACCCAAGATCCATCCGTGTTGCCCGTATTTTCCAGTGTTTAGCAGTCCCACGGCAACCACTGAAGTTGTTGGAAACACTGGAAATATGAGTTCTGAAAAGCTTAATGTTGCCAGTTGGAATTCACTTGTCCGCGCAACAAATCATCGTCCACCTGAGGCCTAAAGATACTGTGCAAACGGTCCCAAGGTTATAATCGCTGCCACTCATGGCCCTCGCTCCTGGGACAAAACTCGGCCTGTATGAAATCCAATCACCGTTAGGCGCGGGTGGCATGGGTGAGGTGTATCGCGCCACCGACACAAAACTCGGCCGCGACGTAGCACTCAAGGTGTTGCCCGCCGAAATGGCTCACGATCCGGAGAGGCTCGCGCGCTTTCGCCGTGAGGCCAAAGCTCTCGCCCAACTCGACCATCCGAACATCGTCACCATCCACTCGGTGGAGGAATCCGACGGCGTTCACTTCCTGACGATGCAACTCGTCGAAGGGCAGCCACTCGACCGCCTTATTCCGGCAGGCGGGCTCCCGGTCGAGCAGATCGTAGAGATTGCCAGTGCGCTGGGCGACGCGCTTGCGGCCGCGCATGAAAAAGGCATCGTGCATCGCGACTTGAAGCCCGCCAATGTCATGGTCTCGAACGAAGGCCGCGTCAAGGTGCTGGACTTTGGACTAGCAAAAGATGTTCGCGCGGCCAACCTGGGTGACGCCACCCTGACTTCTGCGAGCCAGACGCAAGTGGGCGTGGTGATGGGGACGCCAGCCTACATGTCTCCGGAACAGGCATCGGGCCGCCCGCTCGACCATCGCACCGACATTTTCTCGCTGGGCGTCGTGCTCCACGAGATGGCGACGGGACGGCGTCCCTTTGAGGGGAATTCTTCGGCTGAGTTGGTCTCCGCGATTCTGCGGGATAATCCACCCTCTGTCACAGACGTGCGATCCGATCTGCCCAGCGATCTGGCGCGCATCATCCGCCGCTGTCTGGAGAAGGATCCGCGTCACCGGCTGCAGACGGCACGCGACGTCAGCAATGAGTTCCGCGATCTGTCGCGACAGACATCACAGAAGGTGGCCCCGGCAACGACCCCGACATCGCGTGCCGTGCCCACCGCTGACTCGGGCGCGGCCCGCGCCGAGGAAGGCTTCTGGGTCGCTGTGCTGCCATTCAAATACAGCGGCGGCAACGCTGATCTCACGGCTCTGGCCGAGGGGCTGACCGAGGACATCGTTACAGGCCTGTCGCGATTCTCCTACCTAAGGGTGATCGCGCGGAGTTCGACGGCGCGCTACGCTCACGATGCAGTTGACGTCCGCTCTGCCGGCAAAGAACTGGGCGCTCGCTACGTCATGGAAGGAAGCCTTCGCCAGGCCGGAACCAAGCTGCGTCTCGCGGTTCAGCTCGTCGACGCACTCTCCGGCGCTCATCTTTGGGCCGAGAACTATGAACGCGCCTTCATCCCGGAGGACATTTTCGCGCTGCAGGATGACTTGGTTCCGAGGATTGTTTCAACCGTTGCCGATATGAACGGGGTTCTGCCCCGGAGCATGATTGAGGCTGTGCGCAGCCTCGCTCCCGAGCAGTTGAGCCCCTACGAGGCCGTGCTGCGCAGCTTCGGGTACTTGGAACGGATTACCCCCGAAGATCTGGCCGCGGCGCGGTCTGGCCTGGAATTGGCGGTGCGGAAGGCGCCGTCTTATGCCGATGCCTGGGCTATGCTGGCGCTACTGTGCGTCCAGGAGTACGGGCAAGGATTCAACCTTCAGGCTGATTCCCTGACGAGCGGGTTAACCGCCGCGCGGCGTGCCGTGGAGGCAGCGCCATCCAATCATTTGGCCTATTTCAGCCTGGCCCACGCGTTCTTCTTCCAAAAGGAATTCCAAAGCTTCCGGAATGCGGCGGAGCGGTCCGTCGCTCTTAACCCCATGGATGGCAACTCCATGGCTATGTTAGGTGCGCTGCTGACCTACGCGGGCGATTGGGAGCGTGGCTTGGCGCTGGCGGGGCGCGCCAAACAGCTCAATCCCAATCATCCCGGATGGTACTGGTTTGCCGACTTCTACAACTCGTACCGCCAGGGGGACTACCGTGGCGCACTGGGTTTCGCTCTCAAGGTCAATCTGCCGGGCCACTACGGTGCGCACATGATGCTGGCAGCCGCCTTCGGGCAGCTCGGAGAACGGGATGCGGCCGGGAAAGCCCTGCAGGACCTGCTCAAATTGCGGCCCGACATCGCCGCGAAGGTACGCAAGCATTACGAGAAGTGGTTTGCTCCCGAGTACGCGGAACAGCTGATTGACGGTTTGCGCAAGGCGGGGCTGGAGATTGCCAGCGGGCCATCATCGGCGCCCGGAAAGCCCGCAGCCAGGACGGGATTGTAAGAAGCTTTAACCTTGAAAGCGCCCGCTCATCAACCCTCCGAGCGGTTGGTCGGCTACTCTTACCTGATATGGAGTGACCCAGTAATCCCACGCAAGACAACACGCAAATCACATCAGAATGCCCTCTTGCCTGCCGTCAGAATCCTGAGCTTGCCCTCTACAGCCGCGCCCGAAACGAAGGGGCAACCAGAAATTAGATTGCATGTGATCAAAGCAGTGGGGCGTGTGCAAGGACATGAGCCTGACCTACTCGGGCAACGACACCTGGGATCGCATGGTGCAACAAGGCGTCCAGTTGCTTGAGCGCTTCGCACAGGACGGCCGCGTTCGCATTCGGCGCCCTCGTTCAACCCAGCAAATTCAGTTCAATCGGATACTCGGTTCCGGCAACAGTTTTGTGGCTTACGTCGATGCCATTGGTGAACTCGACGGCACGCCCTCTGTTCTGGAATGGAAGACTACCTCTGCCCGATATCCGGAAGAGCCATCCGGCATTTCCGCCCTGGATCCGCAACTCGTCTGCTATTCCTGGATGACCGGGATCGACGAAGTCGCTCAAGTTGTTTTCGTCCGCAAGCGACTGGTCGAAGTTCAGTACCTCCGGGCCACGATTTCTGACGAGCAGCGGCAGGAGTTCGCGACTCTGGTCGAAGACACAGTCCGACGGATCGAGTCCGGGCTGTTCCTGCCGCATAGTGGCATCCGCTTTCCACAGAATCCGTGTACCACCTGCCCCTTCGTCGGGCTTTGCCTCGACAGGCGCGACTTGGTCGAGGCCGCCCTCGTGCGCAAGCCGGGAGTCGATCTTGGTCTGTTTGACAAACTTTCGTTTTAGGCCGATGCCGATACCGCCCAAGCTCAATCGCAAGCGAGCACTGTTTGTCCTCACCAAGATCGACGAGATCCTGGCGTGGGAAAAACAGAAAGAGGCAGAGCGCGACACCCGCTTTGTCGATCTCGGCAGGTATTTGTGCGAGGTTCGGGCGGGACAGTACTGGAGGCTGGAGAATCTGAGTTCGTTTGACGAGTTCCTGGCGCGGCGGTTCCCGGAATCGAGAAGAAAGGCGTACTACCTGGAATGGGTTCGTCATCAACTTCATTCAACGAAACTTAGCCAAATGTGACTAACAGAAAAAGACAGAATCACCCACGGCGATCACCCACGACCACATGATGTGACCGACCGTTTGCCCGCGAGGGGGATGTCGGCGCGATTGGCACGTTGCTGTTCGGAAAACCTCTTGCGAACGCACTCTGTAAGTTGTTGATCCGTCGATTCTGGATTACCTCGCCAAGGCGGAATCGCACAAGGTTCGGGCAAAGGTCAACGCGATCTGGGCGTAAAATCAAACGCGATGACTGCAACAATGAGCCTCGATGTCATCGCATACCATGAAGCCGGCCATGCGGCCGCCGGGATCATCCTCGGCATAGGTTTGATCTACATCAGGATCGTGAAAGGTGAGGACGGTTTGGTCGGAGTCAAGCCGAAAACCAACCCGTTTCCTGAGAAACGCCCGCCCTATAATCCGCCAGGCGAATTCACCGGCGACGAATGGGCGGAACTCTCGAACAGTGACGAAAAATGGAAAGAGTGGCAGCGTAAGGACAACGAAAGGTACACCCTTTATTACTTGGCGGGCAAAGCGGCTCAAATTAAGTACGCTGGAACCGCGAAAGACGACGAAGCGAAAGCCGACTATTCTTTCGTCCAGCATCGGATGCCCCTATGCTATGCCCGGCTTGGCGAATTGGAGATGGTGGCAAGAGAATTCGTGGAGGCGCACTGGGCCGCCATCGAAGCCATCGCAAAAGAGCTTCTGAAGAGGTCGGAGTTAACCCCGGCTGAAGTTGAAGAGATAATCAGGCGAGTGATGCCGGAGGTGAAGCTTCGGAAACCCCTCTCATGATTTCCCGTCCTTCACCAGTTCTAGCTCCTCCCGCATGTGATTACAGCCGCCTCCCCCATCGTACCGACGTGGGGCATTGCGCGTGCTCATCGCTTCTCGAAATGCAAGCCATGGCGTGACGCCGCGGTCTTCCAGGATGCCGATAGCAAAAGCCAAGCCCTCATACTGGCATCAGAGCCAAAGAAGGAGGTTCGGCTCAGCGTTGCGGCCGACTATCCTCCGTTCTTCTTCGGTGTGATGCAAAGCATTCTGTGGGACACTTTCAGGCGGTATCCGGGGGCGCAACCCGAGTGCCGCCTCCCCTGTTCGTGTCGGCCGGAATGTCCGGGAACCTACCTGTTGAGGCGCAGTGTCAAGAACCGAGGGCGAAAACGGTGTTGTTCGCGGCGGCGATCGTGCTTTGACATTCCGAGAAGCCAAGGAACTGTACGGAATTCCAGAGCACAGACTGCGTCAATACCGGTCGCAGCGGGCGCTTGATTTGTTCAAACTCGGTCGAGCGGTGTTTGTTTCAGAGCGTAGTTTGGTCAGGTTTCTGGAACGCCATCGAGAATCTGCCACTGACCCCGGTACGAACAGGTCCTCTTCCCCAGCGGTGGCACCGTGAGCAAAGCGTGGATGCCCCTCTATGTGGGGGATTACCTCGGCGACACGTCCCACCTCAGCCAAGGCCAGCACGGGGCTTACCTCCTTCTGCTTATGCACTACTGGCAGAAAGGATCGCTCCCAGAGTCCATTGATTCTTGCTACTGCATAGCATCTGCAATGGATGAGCAAAGCAGGAGCAATGTAGATACGGTGCTGGGTGAATTTTTCCCGTCCCGCCGCAATAAGAGACTTGATCGGGAACTCGAAAGAGCCTCGAAGTCATACGAAAAGCGGGCTGGAGCGCTAAAAAGAGGTGGAATTCTGCTAAGGATGTGCATAGCTCATGCAATACAGGTGCAAAGCAGGAGCAAGGCGCGTCTGACTCTGATTCTGATTCTAAATGTGATTCTGATTCAAAAGAAGAGAATGAAGCGCAAATTCTCAATGGCGAGGTGCCGGACGGCCTCCATCCAAACGAGTACGCCAGGCACATCCTTGAAACCATCTCGTTTCCGATAACCCGTGACAGTTTGGGTTATGTTGGTGCCGCTGTCGAAGCTGAGCATCGCACCGGCAAGAGTCTCCCAGAAGCCTATAAGTTCGTTTTGGATGGCACGATCCAGGCGAAAGCGGAGGGATGGCCAATCAACCGTTTCTTCTTCCAAGATGCGCTCTATCGCGCTGAAAACCGAAAGGCAAAAAGCAATGGAAAAAGTAAGCCCACAAATGCTCTCCGAGGCGGTCACACCGAAGAATCCCGAGCCCGCTACGCTAAGGGAGCCGATGTCGTCATTGAATGAGCCGGTGTGCGCGAACTGTGGCGGCACTGGATGGCGCCCGGAAATGCAACTTGGGAATAAGTATGTTCGATGCGAATGCCTCGCGGAACGAGTGATCCGGGCCGCTATCCCGCCGAAGTATCACCGCGCGTGTCTCGCCGATTTCGATCCAGTGTTCATCGAAACAAAAATCATCTCCTGGCTGGGCAATCCAACCGAAGGCATGGTCTTGATCGGCGAGGCCGGTTCCGGCAAAACGCACCTCGCCTGCGCGATCTTGCGTGCCCTGTTTGAAATCGGCAAGAAAGCAAAGTTCTGCCGCGCGTCGGATCTCTACCTCGAAATCCGGCAGAGCTACGATGGGCACGATCTGGGCGAAATGGCGATCATGGCCCGCTACTGCTCTACGCCGATGCTCATCCTGGACGACATCGGAGCGGGCAGTTTGAGCGACCACGAACGAAGAATCCTACTCGACGTTTTGGACCGCCGCGGCAACGACTGCCGGCCAACCGTGGTGACCACCAACCTGTCACTGGATCAGATTCGAGACCTCATGGACGAGCGGATTTCGTCCCGACTGAAAGACTACCTGGCCGTGGCATTCACTGGGGCGGATCGAAGGGGAAGCGAGCGTGAGCGAACCGTGCGCCAATGCCGAGTCGAAAGGCTGCAAGGGCCCTGCGACCGATCCGGGTGTTGATCTGGGGCCGGCGGGCAGCCAAGAGCCACGGCGTCTTTACTGCCGGGGCTGTGGCCAATCACTTCCTCTCGGGTCCCATGGGCAATTTCACAAGGTATGTCTTCGAGCGGACAAACGGAGTCGCACCCGTGAACAGCGACGGCGAATACAGGAGAAGTTCAAAACATGGCTGCAGAAGCAACTCTGTCCCAAGTGCGGAGTGAGATACGGCGAAGCGGGGTCTGACCGCTCGGCAGGAATGCCGTGTGAAACTTCACAATCCATCCAGGAGCGCGATCTTGGCGTTCCAACCATCGCCGCACTTGTCCCGCAGTTCCTTCGCTGGAAGGTGCCCGAGTCTTGGATTCGTAACCACACCCGCGCCCGCATCCGGCTTGGCCGCTCTATCCGGTTCGAATGCGCGCATGTGCTGCACGCACAGTGCAGGAGCACCGCGAAGATTTGCGCGCGGTCTATCCGCAACTGCGAACGATCAACAAGCTTGTGCGCGAAATTCTGGCGCTGAAGGCTGCGCGGACAAAAGCATGAGCGAAGCCCGCCCCAACCCGAAACCAACGACGAACGCGAGGCTGCTCACTCTGCCGCAAGCGGTCGCGTATCTCGGGCTGAGCGCGTGGAAACTGCGGCAACTGGTGCACGATGGCAAACTGCCGATTGTCGAATTGAACGAAGGCCAGAAATTCTGGTTAGACCGTAAAGACCTGGATGCGCTAATTGAGCGTTCGAAGAGGGTTTTGTGAATTGCGATAAGTAAACGAGAATCTTCGGAACGTGAAGGGGACATAAACCCCTTTCCGATGTTTATTTGACTGGCTAACCGGCTTAGCCGATAATGGAGAAGGTAGAGCGCCGGTGTTAGCGGCCGGCGGAAAGGGAGACGAATGGACAAACTAAGCACCTACCTTTCCACGATCGGCAAGAAAGGCGGGAAGGCGTCGGCGAAGGCGTTGAGCAAAGCGCAGCGCGTCGCCCGCGCCAAAAAGGCTCGCGCAGTGCAGCTCGCAGCGCAGCGAAAAAAGAAAGGCGGTTCCGAATGAGACGAGCACGCGGCAGTGTATATCGAAAGCCGGACTCGCCCTATTGGTGGATCGGCTACAGCGTCAACGGCACGAAAATCAGGGAGAGCACGCACACCACGAAAGAACGCGCGGCGCGGAAGATACTCGACAAACGGCTCGGTGAGGTTAGCACAGGCGCATTTGTCGGGCCGGACGTGAACCGCGTCACCCTCAATGAATTGGCCGACGATTTTCTCCGCGAGTACCGCACGAACGCCCGCAAGAGCCTCTCGCACGCTGAGCGGCGCTGGCGGCTGCATCTGCGCCCGTTCTTTCTGCCCTACAAGGCTTCGCAGATCACGAGCGCACTGCTGGCCCGCTACATCGAAGCGAGACTGCAGGCGGGAGGGAACTGGCTTGCTTGCGGCGCATGTACTCCCTCGCCATGAGCGCCACTCCGCCGAAGGCATTGCACTGTCCGAAAATTCCGCACTTAGCAGAGCGCAACGTGCGGTTAGGTTTCCTCGAACCTGCCGAGCGCGATCGGCTCGCGTTGGAGTGCGCCAAGGTCGGACTGTGGCTGCGCACGATGTTTCAACTCGGCCGCGATTTCGGCTGGAGAAAATCGGAACTGCTCGGGCTGCGCATCTCGCAAGTGGACCTTGGCGAGCGCTCGGTTCGATTGGACGTGGGGAGCACGAAGAACGGCGCTGGCCGTCTCGCGATTCTCACTGATGCCTCTTACGTTCTGATCCGCGAGTGCATCCGTGGCAAGAAGCCGGATGAGTACGTGTTCACTCGCAACGGGCGGCGCGTCAGAGACTTTCGCGTGAACTGGCGGAAAGCCTGCTGCGCGGCGGGAGTCAGACGGATGGTTTGCGCGGATTGTCCAGGCGCGATCGCCGTCGATTCGGAGAACCGCTGCCCGCAATGCTCGCGAGTGTGGAAGACGAAAGACTTGCGCTATGCCGGTCTGATATTCCACGATCTTCGCCGGTCTGCTGTGCGTTCGATGGTGCGCTCGGGAATCTCAGAGCGAGTTGCCATGTGCGTGACGGGCCACAAGACGCGGAGTGTCTTCGACCGATACAACATCGTCTCCGAAGGCGATCTGCGCGAGGCGGCGCGGAAGATGCAAACCGAAGCGGAGAAAAAGCCGTTCGTGACTCAACTCGGTCACGATTCGGTCACGGTCGCGTTAGCTGCTCAGGTACGCGTGGTGAACTGATACACTGTTTTCAATAGCTTACCTGCCAGCCCGGATGGCGAAACTGGCAGACGCACGGGACTTAAAATCCCGGGTCCCTAACAGGACGTGACGGTTCGATTCCGTCTCCGGGCACCATCTAACTCTAGCCGTTGCTGCCATTTCAGTTCAGCCTCGCCTTCATGGCTTCGGCTTCCGCCTGAGCGCTAGAGGCAGAATCATGGCTGAAATCATGGCTGTTTTCGAAAGTGGCCTGCCGGGAATTTTCGCGACGTTGCTGCTCAAGTTTCTCGACCGCAACCTTCTGATCGGATTGGGAGACAATCGCGTATCGGCGGAACATGGCGGCCGTCTTCCAGCCTCCGATCGACATGATGACCGACTCGGCCACGCCAGCACGGCGCAAAGCACGCGCAGCGCTTCTCCGAAAATCGTGGACGATCTTGCCGACGTAACGAAGGCCACGGCTGCCACACTCACACTTTGCTGTGATGACGGTCTTCCCGCAGTCGCGGCAGATCATCTTTCCCAGCCCGGCACTGATCGCCAGATTCTGCCACGCTTTGCGGAAATCGCGCACAGGCTTGTTGCCTTCGCGGGTGAGCAGGAAATCATCCGGGCCTTTGCCGGCGACGGCCTGCTTTACCAGTTCGCAGACGGCTCCGGTCATGACCGCCTCGCGGGCCTGGCCATTCTTGCTTTGCGCGGCTTCGAGGCGAATGCTCGTCGCGATCAGATCGCACTGGCGGACGCGCAGCCCGAGCAATTCCGCCTTGCGCCTGCCGTAGGTGTAAGCCAACTCCAGGAAGAGGCGCAACCAGAGTTCACCGGCTTTCGCGGTGAGCCGTGCGTAGTCGGCATCTTCGACGAAACCGGTTCGTGCGTTGTCTTCCTTGAGGTGAGGGAAGAGCGGCAACCGCAGCAGCCGGCGCTTGCCGTAGCCGATGCGGAAGGCCGTTTTCAAGCACGCCAGTTCACGGTTCACGGTCGCATTGGCCGCGCCTTCGCGGATTCCGTGAATCGACGTACTCCTCCAACAGCTCCGTCGTGACGTTTTGGGCAACCGTGTCGCCGAAGTAGCCTTTCAGATGTTTCCATCGTCGGGCGAGCGCGTCAGCCGACTTGCGTGCGTTGACGCGGTAGTGTCGCTCCAGCGCTTCATAGAGCTCTGAGACAAGCACTGGTTTGCGATCGCGTTCGACAAACTCACTTTTAGCGATTGCGCCCAATCTCTGATTCAACGTCTGCCGGGCCGCGGCGTAGTCAGCCTCACCCGTTGCCTCCGGGATACGCTTCCCGTTCTTGTAGAACTGAATCGTCCAGGTGGAGCATCTCGGCTGTTTATAGATCGTGCCTGCTCCCCTTCGTCTGCTCATGACCGACCGACTTTCACGTACTCACGGATGGCTTTGGTGACGAGCTCTTGCACAGAGATGCCCTCTTTGAGGGCGGTTATCCTCGCAGTCGTCCAGAGGGAATGCGGCGTCCGGAGCGTAGTCTTGATGATTTTCTCGTCGACCTCTTGCGTCTTGTTCTTCATGGCTTCCGACTTCTCCCGGTCGCCGGATGCGACCTGAGAACCATTGTGCGTCATTGCCATATTGCTGTCAACTAAATAGTGCTGTCAATGCCGTTTGTTATGGCCGCCGCTTGTTTTTCTCTACCCATGAGTCCAAGTCGCGAAGGTCGAGCAAGTACGGACTGCGGCCCGGCACTTTCTGAACGTAGGGCAGTTCCCCTCGCACGATCAGTTCCCGGATGCCCTTGTCGCTCATGCTCAGGTAGCGGCCGGCGTCGGTGATGTCGAGCAGGCGCGGACGAAGCTGATCGCCGCGCTCGACACGGCGGACCGACTCCCGAACGTCTGCCAGGAGCTCTGCATCCGCCAGAGTTCCTGCCGTCCGCGCTGTTTCGAGTTCAGCCATGATTCAGCCTTGATGGGTCACTAATGTTATGCACTCTCAATACTTACAACGGCGCTCGGGATTCGGAATCTCGCGCACCCGCCACTTACCTCGTACAGCGGTTACTGCTCTAAATCGAAAGTTGACTGCCGTTTCGCGCACCCAGCAGTCTGCGCGTCCTCACTTGGTTCCCCTGCAAGTAAGGGCGAAAATTCGGTAGTGGAGGATAGTTTTCGCCGAAAACTGTCTTTAAGTGATTGAATCTTGGAAGGTAGGCGACCTTTTGATTTTCTAGATTGCGGCTGGAGAAAAGTCGCTAGGTGTGGAATGAAGGGCTGCAACTAATCTTGAAAAGGACTTGGTATCCTGTGCCTTCAACTTCAACAAACGGGATCGGATCCGCCGAGATGCCGAAGTGCTTCCGGAGTACCTTTCGTATTTCCTGTACTCTTTTCTCAAACTCCGGCCATTTGCCAACCGTTGCAGCATCCCCGATGATGCCGCGTTGTGCCGCGAGCACACGCAAGGCTTCCCAAGCCCGATTTGGCTTCCCGTTCCTGGCATCTTGGAAGCCGAACTCGGCATAGTTAAGAGTTTCGCTATTGGCACCGTTGCGAATTTGAACCCGTTCATCGCTCAGAAACGAGATTTCGATAGCGTCCCAAGTGACCGCCTCCGCCCCGCTCGGTTGGGTTGGCATGTCAGCTCCGCGGACTCCCTGCGCTTCTGCCACAGGGCCTTCTTGTGCTGGGCTCAAGGGAGGCAAGACCGGCTCCGGAGAAGAAATTGCGCGATTTCGGCTTGCTCCCCAAAAACAAGTGATGGCCATCACGATCAGCACGCACCCGCTGGCGTCAGGAGCGCAGCGAGACGCTGAGCGTAGTTTTCGCCGTACTCTTCCCGAAATACATGGCCACGCGCTGAAGCGCTTCGGCTCAAGATTGCCCGCACGGGCGACTT
>CABEDB010000077.1_pt1 | contig 11891 bp, 8 predicted proteins | sample 3422811 | NCBI WGS metagenome assembly CABEDB01 (sample SAMEA5534329, study PRJEB31848) | metagenome | biome: tundra; feature: field; material: soil | place: USA | collected 2013-05 | depth 0.15 m | reverse complement strand
CGCACACCTGCTGGCGCTGCAAGCGCTCGAGAATGCCAGTCCGTTGATCTACAACCTGGGCAGCGGACAGGGGTTCAGCGTGCGCGAGGTGGTCGAAGTGGCGCGGAGCGTCACCGGACACCCGCTTCCCGTCATCGAATCGCCGCGCCGCGCGGGTGATCCAGCGGTGTTAGTTGCGAGCTCGGAGAAAATTCGGCGCGACCTGGGCTGGCAGCCGAGGTTCCCGGATTTGAAATCCATCGTGGAAAGCGCGTGGCAGTGGCATCGCACGCATCCTGACGGATACCTGGGATGAAGATGACGCCTCGTGAACCTGGCACCCCATGACCTCGGCAACTCATGACCTCGGCACCCCATGACTTTCTCTGATCTGGCGTCGCATCCGCATCGCCGCTTCAACCCGCTGACCCGGGAATGGGTGCTGGTGTCACCGCATCGTACCGAGAGGCCTTGGCAGGGACAGGTAGAAGACGTTCCACCGGAAGCGGCGCCGGCAGTTTACGATCCCACCTGCTATCTTTGCCCCGGCAATGCTCGCGCCGGAGGTGCGAAAAACCCCGCCTACACGGGGACGTTTGTTTTTGACAATGATTTTGCGGCGCTGAAGCCAGACACGCCCGCGCGTGAAATTGATGAAAAGGGACTTCTCGTTGCCCGCAGCGAAGCTGGGCGCTGCCGGGTGGTGTGCTTCTCACCGCGACACGATCTCACCATGGCCCGAATGAGCGTGCCCGCACTGCGACAGGTAGTCGAGACCTGGGCGCGCGAGTTCTCTGAACTAGGGAGCGATCCGCACGTCCGTTCGGTGCAGATCTTTGAAAATCGCGGCGCGATGATGGGATGCAGCAATCCCCATCCCCACGGCCAGATCTGGGCCAATGAAACTCTACCCAATGAATTGGCAAAGGAACTGGCCGCGTTTCGGGAGCACCATCAATTGCACGGCACGACGCTGTTGCACGATTACCTGGAACTCGAGAAGCAGGAACGGCTAGTATGCGCCAACGACCATTTCGTACTGCTCGTGCCGTTCTGGGCAGTCTGGCCCTTTGAGACGCTGCTCGTCAGCCGGAGATGCGTGCCCGCATTGGATGAACTGAGTGACGAGGAGCGCACTGGCCTGGCTGAGATACTCCGGCAGGCCACCATTCGTTACGACAATCTATTTCGCACGTCGTTTCCATACACGATGGGTTTTCATCAGCGGCCCACCGATGGCGCTGACTATCCGGAATTTCACTTGCACGCGCACTTTTATCCGCCCCTGCTGCGCTCGGCGACGATAAGAAAATTCATGGTTGGTTACGAGATGCTGGGCACGCCGCAGCGCGACATCACGGCCGAAACCGCGGCCCTGTGGTTGCGTGACGCGCCAGCCCAACATTATCTGGACCCGCAGTCGCCCCCGCCTGGGACTTCATGAGATGACTTCATGAGATGGCTTCATGAGATACCATCTCGAAGAAAATAAATTCCGAGCCTCTGCTGCCAAAGGCGAAAGGGCTGCCACTGTGGCGCGCGACGAAAAGTCTGGCTACAACCGTTTCCTCCTGCTGGTAGCGGGACTCGGCGGCTTGCTCTACGGCGTGGACGTCGGCATTATTGCAGGGGCTTTGCCTTATCTGGAGGCCACCTCCCGGTTGAATGCCGGCCAGCTTTCCATTGTCGTCGCTGCCGTGCTCCTCGGTAGTGTGATCTCAACCCTGTTTGCCGGCGCGCTGGCGGACTGGATGGGACGCAAGCCTCTGATGCTGCTCAGCGGAGTGCTATTTGTCTGCAGCATTCCCATCATTGCGCTCTCCCATGGCTACGAGTCGTTGGTCCTTGGCCGCCTGTTACAGGGCATCAGCGCCGGCCTGATCGGCGTCGTAGTCCCGCTGTATCTGGCGGAGTGCCTGGCGGCAACGAACCGCGGCAAGGGGACGGGCATCTTCCAATGGTTGCTGACACTCGGTATTGTGACAGCGGCCGTCGTTGGCATGTTCTTCAGTTTTCGCGTCGAAGAGGTGGCGAGGCTGGGCGATCCCGCGAGACTGTTCGCCTTCAAAGATACGGCGTGGCGCAGCATCTTCTGGGTTTCGCTGCCCCCCGGCATCTTGTTCGCAATCGGTAGCCTGATGGTGTCGGAGTCTCCGCGCTGGTTGTTTCGCCGCGGGAAAAGGGACGCCGCCTACGCTGCGCTTCTCCGCTCCCGCACCAACCAGCAGGCGGACGTCGAGCTGGCGGAAATGGAACAAACGGCCGCCGCCGAGAAAGCGAAAACCTCAACCGGAGCCAAGGTCGTCGGAGTGAAGATCAAGGAATCGCTTTTACGCCGCAAATATGTGATCCCCTTTGTCCTCGCTTGCGTTATTCTCGCGTGCAACCAAGCCACTGGCGTCAACTCCATCATTGGCTATAACACCAACATACTTTTGCAGAGCGGGCTTTCCGATCTCCAGGCGCACTGGGGCTACGTTATTTTCACGATCGTTAATTTCCTGATGACCATCGGCGGCGTCCTGCTGGTGGACCGCAAGGGGCGTAAGTTCCTGCTGTCTGTCGGCAGCGCTGGCATTATCGTGTCGCTAATCTGCACCGGCATGCTCTTCCGCCGGACGGAAAGGCTGCGCGTGGATTCTAGGGAAGCGGTTCAGTCGATGGTCGACGCCGGCCAGAAGATCACATTGCTTTACGACGCGAAGGCTGCGGCTGCGCTCCTCGCTGCGGAGGGAGACGCTGGCAAGGCGATCGGCAGCAGGCCCACATCGCTGGTCGTGATCTATTCGTACGGAGATTTCCGCGCCGCGACCAAGGTTGTGCGTTCCGATGACAAGTCAGCCAAGCCCATCGAGATCACACGCGAAAGCTGCGTGCCCGCCAATAAAGTAGTCGCGTTTTTCTCGAATCCGTTCAGCAACCTCGATGCGTCGCGCCAGGCGCCGCTAAGAATTGACAATGCACCGATTACCCCTGTGGCGACCACTCACAACGGCTGGCTGGTGGCGATCAGTCTTTTTGTATTTATGGCGTTTTTCGCGATCGGTCCCGGAGTGTGCGTGTGGTTGGCGCTTTCCGAGTTGATGCCGACCCGGATTCGCTCCAACGGCATGAGCATTGCCCTGTTGATTAACCAGGCAGTTTCAACCACCATTGCCGCCATGTTCTTGCCGACCGTCGGCAAGCATGGTTACGCGGCCATGTTTTTTGGCTTTGCCGCCTGCACCGTAATCTACTTCATCACTGCCGCGGTGTTCCTGCCGGAAACGAAAGGGAAGACGCTGGAAGAAATCGAAGCGCATTTTGAGGGAGCGGCCGGGAAGTCTGCTCTCGCAAAGACGTAACACATGCTCATTCAGGCTTGAGTTCTGTCAGGTCTTGACATGCCAATCGGACAAGAAGTTCGCCGTTTTTTAAAATGTGATTGTGATCACACGCGGCGTTTGTGACACCGGAATATTGCAAGTCTTCGAAGGCACGCCTATAATCCGCCGAATCATACTAAAACAAGTTTCGGTGAATGCCCCAAGAACTTTGGCCGCCAAGGAGGCGATCAGATGAATACACGGCGTCGGGTGTCCCTGTTTTTTGCTTTCGTCCTAGCAGTCGTACTGCTGACCGGAAGCAGTTATGCGATCCCAGCTTTTTCGCGCCAGTACGGCACATCGTGCACCACGTGTCACATCAATTTTCCCAAGCTCAACGATTTTGGCAAGGCCTTTAAAGATGCCGGATTTAAGTTTCCGAAAGACGATGAAACCTTTATCAAGATCCCCCCGGTAATGCTGGGAGCGCCAGCCCAGAAGGATATCTGGCCGCATACCGTGTTTCCTGGGACGATCCCAGGATTGCCGCCCATTGGCCTGCGCTACAACCAGTTTTTCCAGTACACCAGCGGCAACGCCAACAACTACTACAGCAGCCAGAACCTTCCAGCACCGGGAGGGCCCGGGTCGCCGCTCCCCCCGACTATTCCGCGCACCGATTTTGAAGCGGGCTTCTTCAGTATCTTCATGGCGGGGAATTTTGGTAGCGATATTGCCTTCTGGGTGGATGACGATCTGAGTGTCTCCGGGCTTAACGCGAATGGCGCTCTCGGCGACGGTTATCTGCGTTTCGTCAACCTCGGACGCTTCTTCAAGCTGCCAACCGATGCGTTCACGGTAAGGGTGGGGCAGTTCGAGCTTGACTTGCCCTTTACGCAGGCCCGGTCGATCAATATCAGTCCCTACGATATCTACACCGAGGCGAACATCGGCACGAGTAGTCAGAACGTGAACAACCAGTTTTCCATGCAGGATGCCGCCCAGGGAATCGAATTCAGCGGTGGCCATCAATATGGCGGCTACCACTACTCGTTGGCGATTGTGAACCAGAACACGAGCGGCGGAGCCACCTCGCCGGCGACCAATGTCTCCTCGCCCGGGGGCTTTTTCTCCGACTCCAACTACAAAAATATCTACGCACGGTTCTCTTACCGCTTCAACCTGGAGAAGGACCCGGCGAGCCGCCACGATATTCAGGCGGCTGGCGCCACTGGACCGCGCGATCATACCTCTCTGAGTTTGGGCTCCTTTTATTATGAGGGTCGCTCAGTGCAGCGCTTCATTTCAGGAACAGACAGCTTGCTGACGGCGCGCGAGCCTTTTTATCGCGTTGGCGGAGACTTCAGCTTTAACTACCGCATGTTCAATCTGTTCGGTCTATACATGTATGGCCACGATCAGGATCAGGCGTTCAACTCCACAGTTAGCGGATTTGTTCCCGGCAGCGCCGCCAAGTTCAATGGCGGCTTTCTTGAGGCCGACTATCTCGCGCTGCCCTGGTTGATGGCGATCCTGCGTTACGACCGCGTGCAGTCCTCGGGGGATTTCCTGAACCAGGCGGGCTCGGGGAACTATTTCTCGCCTGTCGGGAGCACGCGCGACCGGTTCACACCGGGCGTGCAGTTCCTGATTCACGCCAACATCAAGACGTCGTTCGAGTACCAGTTCCGCCCGCAACAAGCCCTCACCTATGACTCAAATGGGCACGCGGTGAGCCCGTTCCGTACGAATACAGCCACCGGTGCGCTAGAATTCGTTTACTAGGAGGCTGCAAGAAAAACAAAGCGGGGGCGTAAAAGCACAAAGGCGCTAAAGCGCGCTTACATTTTCAACGATTTACGGCACGACTAAACAGGCTGCGGAAAAACTAACGTTTCGTATCAGGGCATCGCTTTTCGTATCAGGGCATCGCTTTAGCGATGCCGTAAGTCTTTCGCAATCAGACGCCCCTTTAGGGGCTGGGGAGCGAGACTTTTTACAACGAGTGATTTACAAAGGAAATGAGGAGACAAAAATGAAACGCACTTTAATGATAGTGATGGCAGTGCTAGCGATGATGAGCCTGGCAGCCAGCGCGGGCACGATCAGCGGAAAAGTCTCTGGCGTGAACGGCGAATCGGTGGTCTACGTCGACGCCATTGCCGGGAAGACTTTCCCGGCACCAACAGCGAAGCCGGTCATCGACCAGAAAGGCCTGGTGTTCATACCGCACATTGTCGTGGTGGAGCAGGGCACGACGGTCGAGTTCCTGAACAGCGACAAAGTCGCCCACAACGTGTTTTGGCCTTCGGTCGGCGGCAACAAGAAATTCACTCACAACCTAGGCACTTGGCCGCAGGGCGAAAAGCGTCCGTTCAAGTTTGATAATCCTGGGGCCGTGCCGCTGCTGTGCAATGTCCATCCGGAGATGTCAGGCTATGTCGTGGTGTCGCCCACCCCGTACTTCGCTAAAACGGATGCGTCAGGCGCCTACAAAATCGAGAATGTTCCCGACGGCAGCTACACCGTAACCGCGTGGCATGAAGGCGCCAAGAACCAGTCCAAGCCGGTCGCGGTGGCGGGCGACAGCAAAGCAGACTTCACACTGAGCAAATAGTTCAACAAATAGTTAAACAATGGAGGGACGGGCGTCTCGCCCGTCCAGCCCTGTTTTGCCGAAGCCCCGAGCGGAGCCGAGGGGGCAGTCGAAGGGTCCAGCCGGGCGGGGACGCCCGGCGCTCCACTAACGCACTGGGGATTGCCATCTTGCTGAAGCGCTTCAAAGACAAAAAAGTGGACAGGGATTGGTTGAACACCAACTTCCCCTGCATGATGGCTTGTCCCGCCCACACCAACGCGGGCCGGTACGTCGCGCTCATTGCGGAAGGGCGATTTGAGGAAGCATACAAGTTTGCCCGCGATCCCAACCCGCTGGCAAGCATCTGCGGCCGCGTCTGCGCGCATCCCTGTGAGACTGCCTGTCGCCGTGGGGATATCGATCGCCCCATCGCAATACGGGCGCTCAAGCGCTTTCTAACCGAGCAGTACGGCCCTGAATCCAAGCATCCTGTCGACGTCAATGCCGGACGCGGCCAGAACAAGTTGCCCTTCAAAGTCGCCGTGGTCGGCGGCGGCCCGGTGGGACTATCGGCGGCGCATGACCTGGCTCTCATGGGTTACTCGGTCACGATTTTTGAAGCCGCTCCGGTCGCCGGCGGAATGCTTTACCTCGGCATTCCCGAATACCGCTTGCCTCGTGACGTGGTGGAAGCGCAAGTGCGAGAAATCCTCGCGACCGGCGACATCACTCTCAAGCTCAATCAGGCGGCCGGACGCGACTTCATGGTTTCCGACCTGCGCCACCAGGGCTTCGATGCGGTGCTGATCGCCGTAGGCGCGCATCGCAGCCGCGATCTCACCATTCCGGGGGTTGACCTGGATGGCGTTTACAAGGGCATCGATTTTCTGCTCAACGTGAATCTCGGCTACAAGTTCACCATCGGCAAAAAGGTCATTGTGATCGGCGGCGGCAACGTGGCCATGGACGTGGCGCGTTCGGCGGCTCGCGAAGTGGTCCGGCGCCATGTCGCCGGAGTAGAAGACCTGGAGCCATCGCTGGAGAATGTAAGTGCCGTGGCCACGAAAGAGATGGTGGACGTATCACTCTCTGCCCTGCGCTTGGGCGCGCAGGAGGTGCATCTCGTCTGCCTCGAAAAACGCGAAGAAATGCCGGCGGCGCTGGAGGAGATCGAAGAGGCCGAAACGGAAGGCATCGTTATGCATCCCGGCCTGGGCCCCAGGCGCATTATTGGCCAAGATGGCAAAGTTGTGGCGCTCGAGACGCTGAAGACGAAATGGGTTTTCGATCAGAATAAGCGCTTCAATCCAGCGTTCTACGAGGGCAGCGAAGCGCAACTGGGGTGCGACACCATCATCATGGCCGTGGGCCAGGCGCCGAACCTGGACTTTCTTAAACCCGAAGACGGGGTGGAACTGTCTCCCCGCGGGCTGATCGCGGTGAACCCGCGGACCCTTATGACCTCGGCGACCGGAATCTTTGGCGGTGGGGACTGCGTTTTCGGCCCGCGTCTAATCATCGACAGCGTGGCGGATGGTAAGCGCGCTGCGGTCGGCATTGATGAGTTCCTGCGTGGCCAGACGCACCCGGATCCCATTGTCGAAGTCGAGGTCTTTAAGCGCCACAGCATGCCGCTGGAGTTGTTGGACCTGGTTCGCCCGCCCATACCAATGCTGCCGCTAGAGCGCCGTACGGGAGTGACCGAAGTAGAGGTCGGCTACGACGCTGCGTCGGCGATGGAGGAAGCCCAGCGTTGCCTGCACTGCTGGGTAAACACGGTCTTCGAGGGCAGCCCCGAAGACGGCAGCATGTGCATTCTGTGCGGCGGTTGCGTGGATGTGTGCCCGGAGAATTGCCTGTCGCTCGTATCCCTGGATCGCCTCCAGTTCGAGCCCGAAGCGGTGCAGCAGATTCGAGAGAACCAGGAATTGTTTGGGGTGGAACTCGACGAGGTCGCGGCCGACGAACTCGGCATCGTGACCGGGTCAGCCATGCTGAAAGACGAAACTCGCTGTATTCGCTGCGGGCTCTGCGCCGCGCGCTGTCCCGTCAGCACCATCACCATGGAGTCATACAATCTGGTTTCCGCCGAGCCCACGGGATTGATTTCGGTGGAATCCATCGATGGACCCTTCAGACCAAAATCGCCAGTTACGGCTGGAGGCCCGAAGTAAGTCGGAGGTAAAAGTTCGAGGCAAAGTCCGAGGTAAAGCTCGAGGTAAAGAATGGCCGAAGAAAAAAAGAATACGTCGGCGGAGCGTGGCGCGGAACCTGGCGCGAAACCAGGCAACGAGTTCGACCGCCGCGCTTTTTTCGTGAAGCTGGGATTGGGATCGCTGAGTATCGCCGCCGTCGGCACAGCCGCGTTTTCCTACCAGTTTCTCTCGCCCGATGTTTTGTACGAGCCTTCTCCCATCGTCAATGCAGGAAAGCCGGAAAATTATGCGGTGGATTCGGTGACGATGGACGTGAACTCAGGAATTTATCTCATCCATGCGCAAGAAGGTTTTTTTGCGCTGAGTGCCGTCTGTACCCACCTCGGCTGTCTGACCGCATGGAAACCTGAGTTGGGCATCATCGCGTGCCCATGCCATGGCAGCAAGTTCACGCGCTACGGGGTCAAGATGGAAGGCCCGGCCCCCAAGCCGCTGCCCTGGCTGCAGACCTCGATCAGCGATGAGGGTGATCTGATGGTGGACCGTTCCATCACGATTCGTCCCATGCAGTTTGTGAGGGTGTGAGCGTGGCGAAAACAATCGCGGACTACTTCGAGGAGTTACGCGGCACACGGGTTTGGCGTTCAGTGTTCCGCAGCGGGACCGGATCCAGTACTCTGCACCGCGCCCTCGCGGTGCAGCAAAACGTATTCCTGCACCTTTTCTCCACCAAGGTGCGGACCCGAATGCTCAGCCTCAGCACCACGTGGTATCTGGGCACCCTGACCTTCGGGACATTTCTTATATTGGTAGCCACCGGCATTCCCCTGATGTTCTATTACCATCCCTCGGTGCCGCAGGCCTACGCCGACACGAAGGATCTGCAGTTTGTAGTTTCCTCCGGATTATTTCTACGCAACCTGCACCGCTGGTCCGCGCACGCCATGGTCTTCCTGGTGTTCGCGCATATGTTCAAAGTCTTTTACCGCGGAGCCTACCGGCCGCCGCGCGAGTTCAATTGGGTCATTGGAGTCATCCTGCTGCTGATTACGCTCTTGCTCAGCTACACGGGCTATTTGCTGCCCTGGGATCAGTTGGCTTTTTGGGCGATCACCGTGGGTTCCAATATCGCATCTGCTGTCCCCGTGATGGGCAGCAAAGTTCATTTCCTCATGCTCGGCGGCAATATGGTGAACGCCAACGCTCTGCTGCGCTTTTACGTGCTGCACTGCATGATTCTGCCCCTGGTGGCGATCCTTTTTGTCGCAGTCCACTTCTGGCGCATTCGCAAAGATGGCGGCCTCTACGCCCACCAAAGCGAGCCAAGAACCGTCGCGGCTGCACCGGTTCCCGTCGCTGCGAAGGGGGGCCAATCCTAATGAGCGATCCGAAAGATTTCATCGCCGGCATGGGCTCAAATGCCCGCAAATCGCCGACACGTGTCGTCTTCGTCACCCGCCGCACCTCGGCGCAGGTCAAGGTTAGGGACGAAGATCAGGTGCAGACATTTCCGGAAGTCCTCTTCCGCGCCATCGTCGCCATCGAGGTGCTTACGATCGCATTGGTGGGCGTGTCTCTTCTGTTCAACGCGCCCCTGGAGGGCATTGCCGATCCCTCGCATACCCCCAACCCTGCGAAGGCGCCGTGGTACTTCCTGGGCTTGCAGGAAATGCTGCACTACTTTCCTCCGGTGGTCGCGGGTGTGCTGGTTCCGACGCTGGTCGTGATCGCGCTGATTGTGATTCCGTATTTCAACATCAACGTCGAAGCCGAGGGTTTGTTCCTGAAGGATCGCAAGCGCCGTCTGCTTATTTTCTACCTGGCTGCGGCTGGGCTTTGTTTGTTCTTGTTGTTGTTTGACGTGTACGTGGCGTTAGTGCCGACCCTGATCGTCGCCGGGTTCATGGTGCTGGCGGCGCAAAGTTCTTCGCAGTCGACTTCGGCCTTCCGGAGTTATCTGGCCGCCAAGCCACTTTCATACTGGATCATGACGTGGTTTCTGTTCGAACTCGCCGTACTCACGGCGGTTGGCACTTTCTTTCGCGGCCCGGGTTGGTCCTGGGTGTTGCCCTGGAGGAGCTAATTGCAATCCTCGTTGCAATCAATGAAGACCGCGCTATCTTCCCTCTGGCAGACGTTGCTCGGCCATCCCGTGCGCGCTTTTGGTTCGGTCAGTCTGCTGTTGCTGATTTCGCTGGCCATTGCGCCGGCCAAGAATTACTTCAGTGAATGGCGTCACTACCAGAAACAGTACTTGGCGCTGGTTCGGAGCCGGGGAGAAGCGGTAACCCTACAGCGCCATTTCCACGACGGCATCCAGCAGATATGGATTCCGCAGCTCGGAGTCGTAGACCGCTGCACTACCTGCCACGCCGGATTGAAAGAAGCGAGCCTGGCCGATGCCAACCTTTCCCAGCCCTTCCGCCGGCATCCGGTAATCCCACACACGCTCGACCAGTTCGGCTGCGTGATGTGTCACCGCGGGCAAGGCCCCGCGACCACCGTTGAGCAAGCTCACAGCAGCACGGAGGCCTGGGAGCAGCCGACTTTGCCGGCACGGTACGTACAATCTTCCTGCGGGCAATGCCATCGCGATCCTCTGACCGGCACACCGCAACTGAACGTGGGACGCAATTTGCTGGGCCGTTATGGCTGTGTGCATTGCCATACCATCAAACTACCCGATGGCAGCGCGATCAAGCCGACCGATGATCCGCCTTCTCTTGGGCACATCGCCGACAAGACCACACGGGAATGGATTTATGCGTGGTTGAAGGATCCTCAGGCCTATGCCGTCACTGCGACGATGCCGAATTTCAAATTGAGCGATCCGGATGCGCGCGACATTTCGGCTTTCTTGATCGCCAGCAGCACGCCCATCCCTGGAGACACGGCGCCGGCCAGCCCAGCCAGTAAGGATAAAGAGAAAGACCAGAAGGCGCCCGATCCGACCGCTGGAGCCAGCTTGTACGGCGAGTCATTCTGCGCCTCCTGCCATGCCGTGCAGAACGCTGCCGGAAATGTGGTGGGCGGCAATGTCGGGCCGGAGCTGACCCGGGTCGGCAATAAGGTGAAGCCGGAATGGTTGCGGGCATGGTTGCGCAATCCGCGTGTCTACGATTCCGGAACGGCCATGCCGCACTACCGTTTCACCGATCCGCAACTTTCCCTGCTGACTGCCTTTCTAGGCAACAAGACGGATTCCGATCTGCTGGCCAATGTGCATCTCGACGCCGCCACGCCGGAGCAGATTGCGCACGGCAAGCTTCTGGTCACCGAATACGGCTGCGCCTCATGCCATGAAGTTAGCGGCATCAAGAAGCCGGATAACTTCGCTCCGGAATTAACCCGCATCGGGAGCAAGCCGCTGACCCAGATTATTTTCCTGCCCGGAATGACGCACGCTATACCCGATTACATTGCGGCCAAGATCCGGCAGCCGCGTTCGTTTGGAGCGGCCCTGAAGATGCCCCAGTTCAACCTCGCACCCGCGCAAATTGATGCCTTGACGACCGCACTGCTCGCGCTCACCGACCGGGCCCATGATTTGCCACTGGCATTGACCGTTCCGGCGAAACCGCCTTCGAATTACGAGCCCGCGGGCAAGGCCGGACAACTCATGGCGGACATGGCCTGCTTCACCTGCCACGCCATCAATGGTCGCGGCGGCGACATGGCTCCCGATCTGACCTGGGAAGGCAGTTCAGTGCAGCGCCAGTGGCTGCAGGCATTCTTGAAGAACCCCGGCACCCTGCGCCCGGCGCTGATCCGCCGCATGCCGAGGTTCAATCTTTCCGATGACGACGCGAAGGAACTGACGGACTACATCATGACCGTTTATCAGACCCCGGCATTCGATCGCGACTCGATGCC
>CABEDB010000068.1_pt1 | contig 11927 bp, 8 predicted proteins | sample 3422811 | NCBI WGS metagenome assembly CABEDB01 (sample SAMEA5534329, study PRJEB31848) | metagenome | biome: tundra; feature: field; material: soil | place: USA | collected 2013-05 | depth 0.15 m | reverse complement strand
CGAAGGCGAGCACGCGATCGAAAAACATCAGCACACAGTCGGGAACGTCCAGGTCATTCGTAGCGTGCTCTCCTATGTTCTCCAGCCGCCGCACGATGTCATACGCGCAATAACCGACAGCGCCGGCGGTGAACGGCGGCAAGCCTTCCATTGCCGCTGGACGATGCTGCTGCAGCAATTCCTTTATGACTGCGAAGACATTTCCCGTGCGCCGCTCGACTTTCTTAATGCGGTCACGTTCGATCGTGATCTCATTGCCGCGCGATTGCAGCCGCAGAAACGGGCGCACTCCGAGAAACGTATACCGTCCAATCTTTTCTCCACCTTCGACCGACTCCAGCAGGAAGGCATCGGGCTCTCCCTCAGCCACGGCGAGAAAAGCGGAAACCGGTGTCAGCAGGTCGGCCGAGATCGACTTCGCCACCGGAACCAGCGTGGCGCCGCGTGACAATCGGGCGAACTCTTTGTAGTCCGGACGGATCATGCTTCTCCCCAGAACTTCATTATAAGGAAGCTGATCTTTGCAGCTGATCTTCGCGCCCACATTTCCCCGTCGGCATCGAGGCCTGTTAAGTAACCGGAAGGAGGGCATCGAGACATTCAGGATGGAACCCGACTCAGATCGATGGCTGGGGGGTAGAACGTATTTTCGGGTTCGAGGGTTCGTACTCGACGATGTACCCAGCCACCGCGCTCGCTGCGACGGTCAGCGGCGACGCCAGGTACAACTGCCCCGGCCCGCTGCGTCCGGGAAAATTTCGGTTCTGCGCGCTGATGACGACCTGATCGGGACGCGTCGATACTCCCGGCCCCGCATTGATGCACGCGCCACAGCTAGGCTCGATCACGTGTGCGCCCGCCTGCTCGAAGATTTCAAGATAACCTTTGCGCTTCGAGTACTCGCGCGTTTCCTGGGAGCCGAATTGGATCCAGAACGCGACATTCTTCGCAACTCGTTTCCCTTGCTTTAAAGCGTCGGCGAGAACGGACGCGTACATATCCATGTCTTCGTTCTTCCCCGCCGTACAGGTTCCGCCGTAGGCGATTTCAATCGGCACGGGAGTGTTAAGTTCGCGAATGTACTTGCCGTTGCCCGGATCGCCCGGAGTCGCGACCATGGGCGCGATCTCGGCCGCGTCGAGTTCGATCACCTGAGCGTATTCGGCGTTCGGATCGCTCTCCAGGTCCGCGATCATCTTCTCGATTTCGGCGCGTTGCAGTCCCCGGCGTTCCATCAGAAACTCGACCACCTTTTCATCCGGAGCCACGATGCCGGTAAAGCCTCCGATTTCGGCCGCCATATTCGTCATGGTGGCGCGCTCGTCGACCGAGAGCGCCTCGACCGCTTCGCCGGCATACTCCATCACCTTCGCCAACGCCTTGCCGCTACGCACGTAATCGAGGGAAAGAATCTTCAGGATGAAATCTTTCGCGGTGACATTCGCATGCCGCTTGCCGCGAATGACGATCTTGACCGACTCCGGCACCTTGACGCGAACGTCTTTCGTAATCCAGGAGTTGAATAGGTCGGTGGTCCCAATGCCGAAGGCTATGCATCCGATAGCGCCTACGTGCGGCGTGTGCGAATCGGAGCCAACGTTCACTTGCCCCGGCAGCGCATAAGTCTCCAGCATCACCGAGTGGCAGATGCCCTCCGAGCCTTTCCGGTCGGGGAGTTCGCCGTGCAGTTTAATTCCCTGTTGCTTCGCGAAATTCTCCTGCTTCAGCTTGAGCTGCGTGGCCAAATCGAGCAGCCCCATTTTTTTCTTTTCTTCGGAGATCACTTCGTCGAGGAAGGTGAGATGGTCGCGAAAGAAGCGAATGCTCGAGGCGTCGTTCACCGGAACATCCTTGCCGACGTTTTGCTCGTAGAAAATGGACGCCATGGGCGTGACGTACTCATGGCTGAACCGTAGATCGACGCGAGTGAAGCCGGTGTCGCCCGGCCTGACCGCTGCAACGCCGACCGTGCCCTCGGGTGTGACCATATGCCGAGCAAATATCTTCTCCGCCAGAGTCATCGGGTGCGTGGGTTGGACATTCTTGCCCGCGATCGGCGGCAGAAAAACTTTCTTCTGCATGCGCGCAACGTTGAAGGGAAACAAGCCCCCATACTCGATGACCTGTTTCGTGATCTCGTCTTCCCCAACGGTGAATTCACTCAGCGCGATTTCTTCTCCGGCGCGAATCCGGTCGATCAAAGAAAAGTTGGTCGAAGCCAGCAACCCGAGGTTCTGGCAGTTCTGCTGGTAGATGCGCTCAATATTCTCGCCAATCGCAACTTGAATTCCGGCGCACATCTCGGCATAAGGCGACTGCTCGCGACTAGAGCCTTTGCCGCGCCGTTTGCCGCTCACCGAGCACACGAAGCCGCCTTTCTTCACGTCCCCGCGCCCAATCGGCAGCGTTTCGCCGCACCTCAAGCCAACGTAGGGGATCTCGCCTAGCGTCCGATCAAAGTAGAAACAGTAGTGCGCGGGAGTAATCTCGTCCGTCGAAATGTCGTCGCGGAGTTTGGGATTGTTGGCGAGGTTCTTCGTATCCCACGGCAGATCCCAACCCGCCAGTTGCTTCTTGATCAACTCCGGGTCTTCGGTGAGAAACAGAATGCGCCCTTGCAGCCGCACTTTGTCGGGACGCTTTTCGATCTGTCGTTCAAGAAGAGAGGAAATCACATGGGCAATTGTAACGCTTGCAAAGAGACGGTGGAGCGACGGGCGTCTCGCCCGGCTCTCCACTAGAGTTTTCGATCGTTCGCGTAGCTGACCGGACTGGGCAACGGCTCCAAGCCCCGGCCTGCGAGGATCTCCTGAAACTCGTGCACGAGCGCGTCGTGCACCAAACGGTTCGACGCCAGCGTCTCACGGCTGGCGATCTGGAACGGGCCGCCCGAAAAGTCCGTGACCTTCCCGCCGGCCTCTTCGACGATCAGCACGCCCGCCGCTGTATCCCATGGATTAAGATTAAATTCCCAGAAGCCTTCAAACCGGCCCGACGCGACATAGCACAGATCAAGCGCGGCCGATCCCGCCCGCCTCACCCCGTGGGTGCGCAACGTGAGCTGGTGATAGAAATAAATATTCGGGTTCTTATGCCGCTTGTGGCTGGGGAAACCGGTGGCGACCAGGCACTCCCCCAAATTAGGTGTCATCGACACGTGGATCGCTTTGTCGTTCAGCCGCGCGCCACTGCCCAGTTCGGCGACGAACATCTCGTCGCGCGTCGGATCATAAATCACTCCCGCGACCCGTCGTCCCCGGCGTTCCACCGCGAGCGAAACGCAAAACACCGGATAACCGTGCGCAAAGTTCGTTGTGCCATCGAGAGGATCGACGTACCACTTGTACTCGCCGCCGGTTTCGATGCGCGCTCCCTCTTCACCGATCACATCATGAGCGGGAAACTGGTGGCGAATCCTTTCCAGAATCAGCGCTTCCGACTTGCGGTCGGCCACCGTGACCAGATCCACGTCGCCCTTATATTCAATCTTCACGTGCTGCCGAAAATAGTCCATCAGCAGGCTGCCCGCTTCGCGGGCCATCGCCTGCATCGGAGAAATCAGGTCGAGAGATTGAGGGGATGTCATGCGACGTCCAGGCTTTCGTTTCGGGATTGGGAACTGAATGCTGAATGCTGACTACTTCTTCTGCCCGTCTTCTGCGATATACACGATCTCGTGCTTGAAGATGAACAGATTCGGGCCATCGTCGCGCGTCACGCGCACCATATTCTTGTCGTAGTATTCAATCCAGCCGCGGACCACCTCGCCGTCGGCCAGCTTCAGGCTCACGACCCTCTGCTTTTCTCCCAGCGCCTTCAGATAGGCCGCTTCTTCAAACGTCTCGTCCGGAGGTGGCGTGCGCTTCTTAAACGCGGGACTTCCTGGTTGTAACGGCATGTTGTCATTTTACAACGTCGAGTCGCAGGCTCAGGTTTTCTTCGTCGGGATAGGAATAAAGAACGCCGCATCCCTGGCGACGCACCACTTCGGTCCGCTGGCAACATTTCTGCTAGATCTGGTAATCGACATCTTCGATGATCCGTTGCAGGGATGCGGAAAGCGGCTCAAGTCCGCCCGTGCCCTCCAGTTCATGCACTCGTTCCGCTAACCTGTTCACCTCAGACGCGACTGCGGACAAGGCTTCGGAGAGGGGGTCGTTGATCAGTTTGGGGTCGGTGATGACCACGCGCTTGCCTTCCCGGAAAATGATGTGGCCCGGCACGCCGACCACGGTGGAATCGTCGGGCACGTTGCGAAGCACAACCGATCCGGCGCCGATCCGGCAATTGCTCCCCACCGTGATGTTGCCCAGAATCTTCGCGCCTCCGCCGACGACCACGTTGTCGAGAAGCGTCGGGTGCCGCTTACCCTGTTCCTTGCCGGTTCCACCGAGCGTCACACCCTGGTAGAGCGTGACGTCCTCGCCGACAATGGCAGTCTCGCCGATCACTACTCCCATGCCATGATCGATGAATAAACGTCTGCCGACCTTCGCCCCGGGATGGATTTCGATGCCGGTGAGAAAGCGCGCGACCTGCGACAACCAGCGCGCCAGCACAAGGAAATTGTGGTTCCACAGCCAGTGATTCATGCGATAGAACCACACCGCATGCAGGCCGGAGTAGCAGAGATAAACTTCCAGGCGAGACTTCGCCGCGGGATCGCGCTCCAGCACGGTGGCAACGTCCTCGCGGATTAGCGACAACAGATGCGGCATGGGCCCAAGATTAAAGATCCAAGATTAAAGATCAGGCCGGAAGTTGCGACGTCGGAATCTGCAACGCCTGGTTCCGGAGTCCTTCGAAGAGGATACTACTCAAGTAGCGCTCGCCGAACGACGGCAGAACCACAACGATCAATTTTCCGGCATTTTCAGGACGGTTAGCCACCTTCAAAGCCGCGACCACCGCCGCTCCCGAAGAGATGCCGACCAGCAGACCCTCTTCGAGCGGCATGCGCCGCGCCATGTCAATGGACTCGTCGTTGGTCACGGTGATGACCTCGTCAATGTAATCCCGGCGCAGAATGCTGGGAATGAAACCGCCGCCGATTCCCTGAATCTTGTGCGACCCGGGTGGTCCGCCGGAGAGGACTGCGCTGTCTGCCGGCTCCACGGCCACCGCCTTGAACGACGGCTTCTTTGGTTTTATGTATTCGCAGACGCCGGTGAGCGTCCCGCCCGTGCCGACGCCGGAGATCAGAAAATCGGCGCGCCCGTCGGTGTCTTCCCAAATCTCAGGACCGGTAGTTTCGAAGTGAATCTTCGGATTGGCCGGGTTGTCAAATTGCTGGAGCATGTAGGAATTTGGCGTGCTGGCAATCAGTTCCTCGGCTTTCAGAATCGCTCCCTTCATTCCCCGCGGACCCGGCGTAAGGACGATTTCCGCGCCCAAAGCCAGTAGCAGCACACGCCGCTCCAGGCTCATGGTCTCGGGCATGGTGAGGATGAGCTTGTAGCCTTTCACGGCGGCTACAAAGGCGAGAGCGATTCCGGTGTTGCCGCTGGTGGGCTCGATCAGAACCGTTTTCCCGGGCTGAATCCGGCCGGCACTCTCGGCATCGGCGATCATGCTGACACCAATGCGGTCTTTTACACTGGCCAGGGGATTCTGGCTTTCCAGCTTCGCCACCACGTCGGCGACCGCTCCCTTCGTAACCCGGTTCAGACGCACCAGCGGCGTGTGGCCAATCAGTTCCGTTACATCCTTTGCAATCTTCATAGATTTTCGATTCTCGGAATTGCTAATCGATTCTTTCGATTCGCGGAGTCGGCAGCGGATCGCATCTCAGGCTTCCGCCGCCAGTCAACACCACTAACTCTACTATTTTACTTGTATATATTGCTGGGACGCAAATTACACGTCCATATAACCAACCCAGGCCGAGATCGCTCCGGATTCCGATCGTCCTCCGGCTACGCGCCGGTCAATAATTTCGCTAACGTTGGCGCGGCTTTCGCCGTCCCACCCGCGCCAGGATACGCCGCACTTTTTTGGGAGAAATCGAGAGCCGCGCCGCCACTCGAGATACCTTACGGCCTTCGCGCTCCCAGACTTGTGCGATCACAATCTCCGCAAATTCTTCGCTGATTTGCCGGAACGTCTTCTCGCCCACCGCGCCCTGCGACCACGCCTTCAGCGCCGGATGGACACTTGCCTTGCGGAGAATTTTCGCTCCTAAGGTCTGCATATCCTGCCACATGGTGTTGTCGGGTTGATTCGACCCGCAGGATGCGCGCGCCAGGTCATAAGACTCGCGCGCCGCTTCCGGATTATCGAAAAACGAATTGCACCGTGTCAATCCTTGCCACAGATGCGCGTTTGCCAGCAGCAGATGATGCTGGGTATGCTTGGCCAGATCAATCGCCTCCTGACTGAACTCGAGTGCGCGGCGGGCATGGCTTCCCGGATCGGCGCCTTCTCCGATCTCTTCCTCCACTTTCGCATTTTCAATCATGCACTGCAGAATACGCGCCCGGCCCATCAGAATGTAGTCCTGCTTCTCTTCCGCCACGTCGTACGCCGAGGCGGCTTCTTCTTCGGCGCGCTGAAAGTCTCCGCTATCGAGATGGATGTAGGCGGCATTCAGGTAAACCGTGCCGGCTCCGTGATGGTTGGGGCGCTGCTGGTAGACCGCCCGGGCGGCCTCCAGGTGCTCAAGCGCTTCGCGGCGAAGCTGGGCCAAGCGGACGCGGTAGTCATGCTGGCGCGAATCCTGATCGCGCGAATCCTGGTCGTGCGAATCATGGTCGTGCGAATCATGGTCACGAGAATCCCGATCGCGCGAATCCAGATTTCGAGAATCCTGAATTCGAGAACCCAGATTGCGAGAACCCAGGCCCGTTGCGCCGGGCTTACCTTGGCGCTTGGACGAGGTCTTCCGCCGCAACTGGGCGTCGCGGTCGATTCTTTTCTGCAACTGCAGAGCGATCCCGCGCTTGGCGAGCGCCATGTTGGCCAGCGATCGCGCCAGGTTCGGATGCCGCGGGTCCCGCTTGCCGTAATAGCGAATGGCGCTCTCGAAAAACTCAATCGCTTTATCGAAACGGCCTTCCCGGCGCGCCATTCGCCCGTAGAAGGATTGAATGTTGCCGAGCGTCACATAGTCGTCGGTCTCGCGCAGCGCGCTCTCCGCCGCATGGGATATGCGCATGGCTTCTTTCCATTTGCCCTGCTGAAACAAAAGCCAGCTCTCGAGCACCTGCATCACCGCCGCCATGCGCAGATGGCCTAACGCAAGCGCCAGGTCTCTTCCTTTGCCGGTGTAGATCAGGGCTTCGTCGTAGTCGCCTCTTCGCCGCAGGCAGCGACCCTTCCAGAAATAGACGATGGCCAGCAGAAACCGGTCGTCCAGTTCTGCCCCCAGGCTGAGGACGAAGTCAAAATGACCAATCGCCGTTTCCTCCGCTTCATCCGCCATCGCAGCCACGCCCTCGGTCATGCGCAGGCAGATGTATTCGGCGATTGAGAGCTTCGACCGCAATCCTGGTTCAAAGTGTTCAAAGCGTTGCAGAAGCTCTCGGAGTGGCGGCCCGCTGAATCCGATATCCGTCCATATCGCCAGATGCGCCAACAGGCGAGCGGCACTTTCCTGGCACGGATCGAACTTCTCGATCAGCTCCTGGTGCGATCGCAGACAGGCCATCCCGCGCTCGATCTCACGCGCCGCAACATGTCCCTGTAACTGCGAGAGAAAGCCTGCGTCAATCTGCAGGTTGACGGAATGACTCCTGCGTGCGGCCATCACCATTAATTGACGTTCTAGTCCAATAAATCATAACTGGCAAGCGTCAAGAACTCCGCAAATTCCTGGCTGGTCGTCAACTCTTCTTGTAAGTCGGAACCCAGCCCGACCCCGGCAGCCACGAATACGGTGCTGTAATCCCACGTCGACGTGCCAACCCAAACTTGCCACCTACCCACTAGGTCATTTCGGACTAGTAGGACAGGGCGGACAGCGCGGTTTGTCTGAATGGGCAAGCCGGGGTCTACTGCATGCAGGACGCAAAACTTTGCGTGGGGATAGACACATGACGAATTTCAACCGGCAAACCAGCAACTGGCAGACCAGCCCACGGTGGCGTGGTATCACCCGCCCGTACACCCAACACGATGTCAACCGCCTGCGGGGCTCGTTCCAGATCGAGCACACCCTCGCGCGCCACGGCGCGGAGCGGCTGTGGAACCTGCTGCAGGACAATGCAGAGTCCTTCGTCCCTGCTCTCGGCGCTATGACCGGCAACCAGGCCGTCCAGCAAGTTAAGGCTGGATTGAAGGCCATCTATGTAAGCGGCTGGCAGGTCGCCGCCGACGCCAACAATGCCGGCCAGATGTACCCCGACCAAAGTCTTTATCCGGCCGACAGCGTGCCTAATCTGTGTCGCCGCATCAATCAGGCCCTGATGCGGGCCGACCAGATCCATCACGCCGAAGGCCACAACGGCACGAACTGGTTCGCTCCGCTCATTGCCGACGCCGAAGCGGGATTCGGCGGCAACCTCAACGCCTTCGAACTCATGAAGGCCATGATTGAGGCGGGCGCCGCCTGCGTTCATTTTGAGGATCAGCTTTCATCGGCCAAGAAGTGCGGCCACATGGGTGGCAAAGTGCTGGTGCCGACTACCGAGGCCATCCAGAAACTGGTCGCCGCCCGGCTCGCCGCCGATGTAATGGGTGTACCCACGCTGATCATGGCGCGCACCGACGCCGACAGCGCCAATCTGCTGACCAGCGACGTCGACCCGCGCGACCGCGAATTCGTCACCGGCGAGCGCACCGTCGAAGGCTTCTACTACATTGAGGGCGGCTTACAGATCGCCATCGCCCGCGCCATTGCTTACGCGCCGTATGCGGATATTCTCTGGTGCGAAACCTCCAAGCCCGATCTCGAGGAAGCACGCGAATTCGCCGCATGCGTGCACGAGGTCTATCCCGGCAAGTTGCTGGCCTATAACTGCTCGCCCTCGTTCAACTGGAAGAAGAATCTGGACGACGCGACCATCGCCAGCTTCCAACACGAGCTCGCCAGCATGGGCTACAAGTTCCAGTTCGTCACGCTGGCAGGGTTCCACGCTCTCAACCTCGCCATGTTCGAACTCGCCCGCGGCTATAAGCAGGCCGGCATGACCGCTTACTCTCGACTGCAGGAAAAGGAATTCCTCCGCGAGCAGCAGGTCGGTTATGAAGCGGTCAAGCACCAGCGCTTCGTCGGAACGGGTTACTTCGATGCCGTACAGCAGGTCATCACCGGCGGCACCACGTCCACCATGGCGCTTGAGGGCTCGACTGAGGAGGCCCAGTTCAGCGACGTCATCGATCTACTTGCGGTGCCGGGTAATGGCCATGCCATCACGCACCCGATGGCAATGGGCGATCCATTGTTCACCGATCCGTCGCTAACCGATCCGTCGCTGATGGCTCCTTGCTGGGAGGCGTCTGACGAACTGATGCCTTCGGGGGATTAGTACGGGATTTTCCGGCTAAGTACTTACGCGTGTTGGGTTGCTTTGAGCGCTCGCTTGTCTTCGCGAAGTTGCGCTGCGGTAAAGGCGCAGCCGCAGGTGCCGCATCTCCAGCTTGTGAATGCGCTGGTCACGAGGCTTGGCCCACCGTTACTTGGAGGGGATTGGTTCGCGCGCACTGCCAGAACCAACTCCCCACCGCACTCCGAACATTGACGTTTTTGCATAGTCCACCCGTCGAGCGGCGCTTAACCACAGCCAGCCCGGCTCATATGGGGGATAGTCGTGCTTCCTATTCGATGCTGCTTCTTCGGCTCGGCCCGACGCCGGGATTCTAGACGCTGACCCGTACGGATACTAATTCCGGGTTACAGTGGGAAGTTTGCATGGATTTGACCGCGTCTTCGGCTGTAAATCTACCCATTACCAGGGCCAGCTTGCGGTCGGTTGTCGTCTGGATGGGAAGCCGATCAACGCGCTGCACGTATTGAGGGGCATGAGCGCCACGGTTCACTTTCACAACAAACTTGATGTTTTTCATGGTTCCTTTCTGTTTTCCGTCGATCTGACAAAAAAAGAGAATACCAACAGAAGGGAGGCAATAGTAAGCCGGCTCCCTGTTTTCGCACTTGCCAGTCGCAATCGAAATCCAGGCAACGGTTCTCAGTGGGTCTTCGGTTTTCTCGCTGGCAACACGATCCCCAGCAGATCCACAATGACGTGACTCAGTTTCTCCTCAGAACAATCGAAGAGAAGCAGTGTTCAGTTAGGCTAACTTGGTTAGAGGACCTGAAAGAGTACGAATAAGATAAGGTTCCTGCTCAGTTTCAATGTTAGGCTTGTGCGCTACGATTGTCAAGCTTTCCGCACCAGCCATGCCCAAGAACGTCAATGCCGAGGTTGCCTGGAACTACCACGAAGTTACTAAGCATTCCTACACCAGCGTTCGCACCAACCCGCATTTCCTGGACTTTGGCAACCAGCCGTTGCCGTTCAAAATCTACCCCGCGCTGGAGCCATCGCGCATGCCAACTGAGGTGCGCCAGACTGGAGTGGCCGCCCTTTCTGCGATCGCCGGCAGCGTCCCCGCCCAGACAAACGCGGCGCCGGACTTAGAGGCCGTTGCCCAACTCCTATACCTTTCCGCAGGCATTACCCGGCAGAGAAAGTACTCGGGCGGCGAAATCTATTTTCGCGCGGCCGCGTGCACGGGAGCGCTCTATGAAGTCGAGCTCTATCTGGTTTGCCGCGAACTCGCCAACCTCGAGGCTGGCGTCTATCACTTTGCCCCTGCCGAGTTCGGCCTGCGCCGGCTGCGCGCCGGAGACTATCGCAGTGTCCTGGTCGAAGCCACCGGCGGCGAATCCGCCATCGCTCACGCGCCGCTGACCATCGTCTGCACCTGCACGTACTGGCGCAATGCGTGGAAATACCAGGCACGAACCTACCGGCATTTCGGCTGGGACAACGGCACGCTGCTCGCCAACCTGCTGGCCGTCGCCACCGCCCTGGGCCTGCCAGCCAAGGTAATATGCGGCTTTGTGGACGCGACGGTGAACGGCCTGCTGGATGTCGATTCCCAGCGCGAGGTGGCCTTCTCGCTGGTCGCCGTTGGTCATGACTCCGGGCTTTCTGCGCAAACCGTTCCGCCTTCGCAGACCATTTCCCGAACGCTGGCGGAGATCTCCCCGCTCGGATTCGAAACTGTCCCGCTCTCTCGGGACGAGGTTGACTATCCGCTCATGCGCGAAATGCACGCTGCCTCTTCGCTCGATTCGGCGGAGGAAGTTGAGGCATGGCGCGGGCGTGCTCTGCTGGGGAGCACGGGAATGCCTGATTTTCCGCCGCCCGCGGGACCCGTCGTCCGGCTCCAACCTCTATCTGACGGCGAAATGCCTCGTGATCCCATCGAGCAGGTCATCCTGCGCCGTGGCTCCAGTCGCCAGTTTGCGCGCACTCCGATCAGTTTGGCGCAGCTTTCCACCGTGCTGGACCGAGCTACGCGCGGAGTGCCGGCGGATTTCGTCGCTGCGAACTTCGAGGATCCGATGGGATCTCAACTCAACCACCTCTACCTGATTGTGCATGCCGTCGAGGGTCTCGATTCCGGAGCGTACGTCTTCCACCGCGACCGTGGAGTGCTCGAGTATCTAAAGCATGGAAATTTTCGCGACCAGGCTGGGTATCTCGGATTAGAGCAGCAGTTGCCGGCCGACGCCGCCGTGGACATTTTTTTCCTCGCAGACTTACGGCCGATATTCGATCGCTTCGGAAATCGGGGATATCGGGCGGCGCAGCTTGAAGCCGGCATCCTCGGCGGCAAACTCTATCTGGCGGCCTACGCCCAGCGCCTGGGCGCCACCGGCCTCACCTTTTACGACGACGAAGTGACCCGTTTCTTCTCCCCACACGCCGAAGGCAAGAGCGCTATTTTCCTGGTGGCTGTGGGCCACAGCGTCAAACGGA
>CABEDB010000037.1_pt1 | contig 12196 bp, 12 predicted proteins | sample 3422811 | NCBI WGS metagenome assembly CABEDB01 (sample SAMEA5534329, study PRJEB31848) | metagenome | biome: tundra; feature: field; material: soil | place: USA | collected 2013-05 | depth 0.15 m | reverse complement strand
CTTTGAAATGCTGAGCCATATCGTATGACCGCTGCGTGCCGTTTCTCTGGGTACTGGGTACTGAGTACTGGGTACTTTTCTATCCCTTCTATCCCTTTTTCATCACATTTTTCTCGTACGCTGATCACAGACTTGCACCCAATCGGTGCGAAAATACCTCGACAGTGCACCATCGAGAACTGCGCCAGTCTCCAGAGACGAACGCATTTCCGGCCGTAAACTTTTCACCGCTATTTGACAACATATGGCAGCGACGAGCACCCCCGCAAGTGCACGCCAAATCGCAGAATTTACCGCTAAGTCCCATCTTTTGAATACTTTGCCTCTAACTGATTTACTATCATCAACTTAACTCATTTTGGGGTAGGGGGGCACCCCCACAAATTGCCCAATTCTTACCCGCCAAAAGCAACTTGTGGTTACCCGCTCGGCAAGCGAGCCTGCCGAATGTCGCAGGAAATGGCGGAATTCACGATGGCTGTGGTGCGCCTGCCCCTCGGCGATGAGAGCGGGGAGCATGATCGAATTGTAAAGGAGGTCAGAGGTTAGAGGTCAGATTGCAGAGGTGAAAACCAACGGCTTTTACTTCTGCAATCTGACCTCTGCCCTCTGACCTTTCCTTCTCTGGGTACTGAGTACTGGGTACTTTTCTACCCGCTGTGTCGTATATGCATCACATCCCCATCCTGCACAATGTAATCCTTGCCTTCGAGCCGCAGCGTGCCTTTGGCTCTAGCATTTGCTTCGGATCCCGCTTCTAGCAACTGATCCCAGCGAATGGTCTCGGCGCGGATGAAGTGTTTTTCCAGATCGGAGTGAATGGCGCCGGCGCCGTTCTGGGCTCGCGTATTCAGCGGAATCGTCCATGCTCGGCATTCATCTTCGCCGGCGGTGAAGAACGAAATCAGTCCCAGCAGGTGATAGCTCTTGCGGATCAGCCGCGAAAGTCCGCTTTCTGTCAGTCCGTAGCTGCCGAGAAATTCCGCGGCGTCTTCATCGCTCATTTCCGCGAGTTCCGCTTCCACTTTGCCGCAGATCGCGCTTGCCCCGGCATTCGGACGCGCGGCCACTTCGCTCAAATTGAATTTCGCAACCGCCGCTTCCAGGTCTTTGCCTAGTTGCGTGCTCTCGCCGATGTTGAGCACGTAGAGCATCGGCTTCTCGCTCAGAAACATGAAGCCCCGAATGCGCTTCTTGTCCTCGGGCGTCATCTCCATCTCGCGCAGCGGCTTTTCGGTTTCCAGAAAGGCTTTGGCCTTAATTAGCAGTTCGTTTTCTTTTTCCAGTTCCGGCGTCTTCATCTTCTTCAAATCTTTTTCCAGACGCTCCAGTCGTTTTTCGATCTGGCCAAGATCGCTCACCATAAGATCGAACTCGACGTTCTTGATGTCGCGCAGCGGATCGATGGGACCGACGTGCGGAATTTCATCGCTTTCAAACGCCCGGAGAACGTGAATCAGCGCGTCCACCTGCCGCAGATGGCCGATGTAGGCGGTCTCTTTCAGCGCGTCCTGGCCGATGGCGCCCACGTCCACATACTCGACCGAGGCGTGCGTCAGTTTCTTCGGATGGTAGAGCGCGGCCAGTTTGTCGAGGCGCTCGTCGGGGACCTTCGCGACCCCGATGTGCGCCTCGCGCGGATTCGCAAATGCATGCTCGGAAAGATTCGCCTTCGTCAGAATGCGAAATAGGGATGTCTTGCCGACCTGCGGCAGACCGATGATGCCAGTTTTCATTGCTAGGTCCCAGTTCTTAGGTCTCAGGTGTCAGTTCAAGCAAAAGAATAAATCATCGTGCCCGATGCGCCTACGCCGTGCGCGGTAGCGTCCTGGAATCGACCTGGATGGAGATCTGGTAAGGGGTCGATTCTCTACGAATTTAGGTGGCGCTTTGGAGCAGGATTCTTCTTCGTCCGGGTATTCCTTTCTATCCGAAGCATCCATGCCGCTCGCAGAGCGCCGACCAGCACGTCCTCACTCGCTTTGGCGAGGCGAATGTGGGTCATGCCCATCCTTCCCCATCCGCCATGAATGGGTAGGAAAACTTTCGGCAACTCCCGCACAAATTCCGCCTGCTGCTCCGGTGTGAGCATCAAGTTACCGTAGCCCTGGTCTTCGGAGGCTAGGGTGGCGAAGATCCTGCCTCCCACACGGAAGTCAGCCGCCCCCATGTGCGAGCCTTCCTCTGCGCCATCGAGGCTCAGAGCAATTCTGCGGAAATCTGCCGCTTTCATCGCGCATCACTCCATTCATCATCGAGGATGGCACACGACGCGGCACCACCCAGGACGGAATTTTATAGCTCGAAAAAGAAGGTGTCAGCTGTCAGGTCTCAGGAAACCCGCCGGAGGCTGGGACGCTGGAACCTTAGACGTAAGACCTAAGACCTGAGACCTGATTCATGGTATGTTGTCTCGTCGTCTGGCAAGCCCATGATCCGCTCCTACAAAGGCGTCACCCCCCAATTCCCCGACACCTGCTACATCGACGACTCCGCTCAGCTCATCGGCGACGTCATTCTCGGCGAGCACGCCAGCATCTGGATGAACTCCATTTTGCGCGGCGACGTCCATCAGATCCGCGTCGGCCACTACTCCAACATTCAGGACAACTGCATCCTCCACGGCATGAAGGAACTATACGGTGTCTACCTTGGCGATTACGTCAGCGTAGGCCACAGCGCCATCCTGCACGGATGCACCATCGAAGGCCGCTGCCTCATCGGCATGGGCTCCATCATCCTCAACGGCGCCGTCATCGGAAGCGGCTCCATCATCGCCGCCGGCACCCTGATCCCCGAGAAAACGATTGTCGAGCCGAATTCGCTCTGGATGGGTTCCCCAGGAAAATTCCGCCGCCATCTGGATGAAAAAGACCAGGAGACAATCCTCCGCTACGCCGATAATTATCTGGGTTACAAAGAGTCGTATTTGATGGAGAGAAAAGGCCTTTAGCTTTTGGCTCTTGGCTCTTAGTTCCTCGTGACCTGTCCACCGCACTCTATGGGTGACTGCCAACAAAAGTACGCTCAGCTGTCGTCGTGTTCGCGCCTAACTTTCCGGACAGAAGCATGCCGGCGTTGGGCGCTACGGTTTTCAAACCGAGTTTCTGCAGAGTTTGAAACACAGTGCAGGTGGCCGCCGAGACTACCGGCAGGCCACACGTGGCCTCCACAATCGGGACGGCGGCGAGAGACGGCATCTGCACACATGCGGAGAGCACGATGGCATCGGCTCCGCCAATTTTCAGGCGTTTGAAAATGTCCACCAGCGCCATAGGATCGCGAGTCCCGACTTCTAAATTATCCGGAATTTCCAGCGAGATGCTGTCCACAATTTGCAACCCTTCCGCCTCGAGGTAGTCGCAAACCAGCTTGGTCAGCGAACAAACATAGGGTGCAATGACTGAAATCTTCTTCGCTCCCAGCGTTTTCAACCCATCTACGAGTGCACCGGCGCTAGTCACGACCGGAGCCGGGGCGCCATTTTCTACGCTGGCATCGTGTAACCTGGCCTCGGATTGGCGATGGTAGCCCTTTCCCATGCTCATGATGGCCACCAGACAGGCGTAAACCAGCGCGTCGACGCGCGCGTCCGACAACTCCAGAGCGCAGCGCACAGAATCGCCGTCCATCGCTTTCAATTCTTCCTTGGTAACGCGCTTCATTCGCATACGGCTCGAATGAAAAGTGAAGCGCTCGGGCTCTATGGTTTCGCGGGCGCGAAACATGGCGGGAATTTCGGTCTCCATCGTGATATTGGAGCTGGGGACTATCTGTCCAATACGATAAATCCGCTGCGACATAGTAATGTTTTCCCCCTTGGCATGCCGCACAAACGGCCGGCAAACTGCTTCGCCCGCTCACTCCGGCAAAGGTCTGCCGTTGGTTTCCGGCACGAACCACGGCACAATTAAACCTAATATATAGATGAGTCCTAAGGTCACGGCGCCACGCGAAATACCGCCAAACTTTTGGATCATGGTTCCTGCCAGAATCGGGAACAGCCATGCGATCAAACGAGTGCCATTGAACACGAAGCTGCACGCGGTAGACCGCACGCTACTGGTAAACAGCTCGGCCGGGTAGATGGCCATCCACGAATATGCTAGCCCCAGTGTGAAAAAGCCATTCACGAATGCCACGAACATCATGGTTTCGACAGTGTGGGTCCACAAGTATGTGACCGGCGTCATTACCAGTGCTCCGGCATAGGTCAGGAACAGGAACTTTCTGCGTCCGATGGCATCGATGAGAAAACCTGCGATCATGTAGGCGCTGACCGCGCCGATGGTGTAGAGAATCGCAGCGCGGTTTCCCCACTCCACAAAATTGGCATAGTGCTGGGCCTTGGCAAGTTGCTGGGTGTAAGCGGGCAGCCAACTGGAAATGGCCCACCAGCCAACCATGGTCGCCAGGGACATGAGAAAAGTCAGAAGCACGCGACGACGACTCTCAGGCTCGCGGAAAATCTCGGCTATCGTCAATGGACGCCGGGCGGACTTGCTGGCCGCTCCCTTGTCTTCGTCGGTCGCAGCCCAGCGTCGCTCGCGGACGGCCTTCAGCCAACGCTCCGATTCATTGATGGCACGGCGGATGTAGAGGGTGAAAAATGCGGGAATAGCGCCGACCACAAACATCAGCCGCCACGACTGAGGTCCCAGAGGATTAATCCGGCCGATAGCCCACCAGACCAGGGCGGCCAGCAGAGTGCCCCATCCGAAGCCTGATTGCAAGAGCCCCGCTCCTTTGGGCCGGGCGCGATCGGGCCAAGTTTCGGCCACCATCGCTACCCCGGTACTCCATTCGCTGCCCATGGCCAGCCCGGTAATGAATCGTAGAGCCGCGAGCATGAGAAACGTCTGGCTCAGAGCGGTTAGCCCGGTAAATAGCGCGTATAAGAACACCGACCAGATCATCATTCGCTTGCGGCCCACGTAGTCGGCCAGGGTTCCGCCGATCAGGCCACCGATGCCCCACCCCAGCAGGGTTGTACTGATGGCAATGCCCGCCCAAACCGGCGCCGACTTCAGTTGCTCGGGCCGCAGCAGCGTCCGCAGTGCGAAGGGAAGAGCTACAAACAGCGCGTATGACTCGTAGCCGTCGAAAATCCATCCCAGAAAGCTGGCTGCAAGTACGCGCCAGTGCGTTGGGGTGAGCCCCGTGTACCAAGCCTGCGACGACGATTGAGCTGAGGCCACAGAGTTCATAAAGTTCTTCCTCCACGCGCGCTCCTTGCATCAAGAGACCAACTCCCGCCACCCACTGAGATGAGAAAAAGCAGGCAGCAGAACATGGCGAAATCGGTGCGCGCGTCACTGACCATATACCATAAGCCCTGGTTAGCGCGAAACAACTCTGGAACCTTTGTAGTCGCAATCGCGGTCGCAATCACGATCAGCAGCGGAATGGAGACGAGTCTCGTCCAGAGCCCCAGCAGTACTAGAAGGCCGCACAGAACCTCAAAGCCACCGACAAAATGTGCCGTGAAATACGGGTGGGGAAATCCGATTCTTGTGAAGCGAACCACTCCCATGTTGGGGTCGATGTACTTTAGAATGCCCTGTGTAAAGAAGATCAACCCCACCGCAATACGAACGAGCAGTATGCTACGGGAGCTTTCTGTGGGCCTGCGGAGGAACTGAAGGATTTCATTCATCGAAAAGTAACCTCTACAAGAAGAGACGGTTTTGAATCTCTGCAAGCTCCATTGGTCGGCAGCACTCGGCGTCGTCGTTGGCCACGTGATTGATCCGAGTGCTTATAGGATAGGACCGCATCAGCCGAGCGTCGTAGGGCTTCAACAGTTCGGACGCTGCGCTCACATCCCTCATTCCCGGATCGAGCCATAGGTCGTAGCCGTCTGGATCAAGGATAACGGGCATCCTGTCGTGAATGGCTGCGGTCACTGCATTTGGGGTCGTGGTCAGGATCGAGCAGGTCTCTATCGTCTTGTCACTGGCGTCCTTCCAGCGATCCCAGATTCCCGCGAACGCGAACAACTTCCCTTCGTTGACTTCGAAACAGTACGGCTGCCTGGCCTTCCCCGTCCGCACCCACTCATAGAACCCGTCTGCGGGGATCAGGCACCTGCGAGATTTCAACGCATCGCGAAACGCGGGCTTGGCGCTCGCAGTTTCCGATCTTGCGTTAATCATCGTGGCGGCAGCGGACGGGTCTTTCGCCCATGACGGAATCAGTCCCCAGCGGACAAGCGACAGTTCACGGATTGGCTCCTTGGGATTCTGACGGATCACGGGAACCGCCTGGGTCGGGGCGATGTTGAACCGGGGAGCCCAGTCCTCCTCCCCGGAGACGCTATTGAAGTACTCTTCAACAATCTGCTTTCTCCTCGACAATCGATAACGCCCGCACATTGAAGGATTATGCCAGAGGAGCCCCGCCTCCGACTCCTACTTATTTTCCCTGGTCCTGTCCAAGATGGTGTGCTCCTCGGAGACGAAGTAAGCAACCTTGTTGTGGTCGATGAAGTTCTTTTCGTCCTCGCTAGAGGCTTTCCATTGGGGCGATTCCCGAGCCGCGAGCAAGGCTTCCCAGTCGTCAAACCAGAGTTCCGCCATGCCATCGTAATCAGGTCGGCGTTTGTCACCGGGGACGCTCAGACGGTGGCTCTGCACGAACTTGCGGAGTCGAGGGATTCGAGCGCCGATGGGGCCGTGGATATTTTTCCAGTAACGAAAGAATTCATCGTCCGTCAGGCCCACGCTCTTGGTGATGCAATAAACGAGTTTGAGCATAATCCTCTAAGCCGTGCGATCAGCTTTCCTCTGATTCCGAAACAGTCAAGTCAGCAACACCCACCGGGTTTGCCGCGTATCGCCTCCCGGCCTTCCCGCACTATTAACGGCGCGACCACCAGAGCCGCCACAGGGTCCGCCCACCGGACATGCCAAATTGCGTTGACCCCAAGGCCGACCAGAGCAATCAGCGAGAGGTAAGCACACAGGGCCGATTGAGCGGAATCTGCTCTGAGGGCGGCACTGCCTATGACCCCGGAAAGTTTACACTTTTCCTTTGCCAGCCACGGCATGATTGCCGCGGCTGCGATCAAAATGGCGATCCCGAGATAGGTGGGTTTGGGTTCACTGTGACCCAGCAGGCTCATAGCCGATGCCACGATCACATAAGCGGCAAGGGCTAACAGCAATGCTCCTGCGACTCGGGCAGCACGCCTCTCAGAGTGCTCCGGCACAGCTTGGGTGCGGAACCGCCATAACACAACTACTGCGGAAAGCAGTTCGATAGCACTGTCACCGCCAAATGCGAGTAGAGCGGGACTGCGAGCGATCCAAGCTGCCGCTAGCGACACCACTGCCTCGATACTCATCCAACTTATGGTGATGGCTTGAATCCGCTGAATACGGTGGATGGTGTCTTGCGTTGCAATGGGCAGTGTTGAAGCCATGGAGCAGGTATTATGGCACCATCACTGGGCGGAGCGGAGAGGTTGTCTAACTCGGGAGGCCGATCATGGCAGGATCAACGACTGGGGAGAAGCGCACAGCGGTGCGCGGCCTGGGCGAGATCGCACTCCGCGTCACCAATCTGGACGCCATGCAGAAGTTCTACGAGGAGGTCATCGGCTTGCCGCTAATGACCCAAGTCCCCAACTGCGCGTTCTTCAAGATTGCAGATGGCTTCGGCGGTCACACTCAAGTGCTTGCCTTGTTCGACCGCTCACAGAATCCCGGCTATCGCGGGCCGGACGCAGCAACTTCGACCATTGACCACCTCGCATTCGAGATCCCTCTCGCCAATTTCGCCTACGAAAGGAAGAGACTGGAAACGTTAGGGCTCGAAGTCGAGACCACCGAACACGCGTGGGTGCATTGGCGCTCCCTTTATGTGACCGATCCCGAGGGCAATCAAGTGGAACTAGTCTGCTACGACGAGAGTGTCTAAGGAAACTCTGATTAAGTGTCGGCAAAAGGCATTAACCACAGGGTACACAGGGGTGCACGGAGGACACCGGGGACTTAATCAGAGCTTCCCTAAGGACCCTCGCCCGATCTGCAATAATTCACGGGCGTCGTATTCGCTGGCGTTACGGATATTGGCTGACCCCAATACTCCCCACGTTATAACACCGTGGCTAGGCGAAGGGTAGCCTTGTGCCACCGATCTCCAGACCTGCAAACGTCCGAGCGTGGCGGAACGAGGACGATCTGTTCGTCTGAGGTCACTCTGAGAAAAAACGAAAGCGCCCCAGACTCCGTTTAGAGTCATGGGGCGCTCGTCAAGTAGCCCTCCCCCGAAAGCTGCTCAATTCCAACTTACGCTCCGCGCCTAACTTCGTGAATAGCTCCTGCGTGCCATGAGGCAGTACGAAAGTAACCTACGCTGATTCTTGTCCCCGGACTATACGGAGCCCTGAGCACCCTGTTCCGCTGGATAGCGCAAACGCACAAGCGCACAAGTCCTAACCGGTAACCACCCGGAGCTATGCCGCAGCCGATTCGCCTCCGTATCGCGGCAAGAATTCCTCCCTCACAAATGTTTCGTAAGAAGTGGGTGTCGTGTTCTTCGCCGAACGCTGCTCTAAAGCCCGCATGTGTCCTAAGTTCAAAGCTGCCGACATCTCAAGAATGAGACCAGCCACGTTCGATGACATGCCAAGCTGGACCAATGCCGGCCGCACCTGTTCATCCGGCGCTTGGATGTATCGCAGGCCGGGTTTGCCGATGGCGCTCCCAATGCTCTGGGCGACTTCGTTCATGCTGATGTCCCGCTGCCCCAGCAATTCTCGGGTCTGCTTTTGGCGGAAGTCCAGACTCAACAACACATCTGCGGCAGCCTCCCCGATGTCCCGCGTTGCGACCATGGGAAGCTTCAGGTCAGGACGCAATGGGCCGACAGCCATGCCCATCTTTTGAATGATGCCAATCTGTGCCAGGGTGTTCTCCATGAAGTAGCCCGCACGCAGATGCAGCACGTTTAAAGCGTCAATGCAGTTAAGTTGCTGCTCAAGGTAATGCACCCCCTCGACTGGACCTGTCTTATCAGGCTTGTCGGCCCCGATACTACTCAGCGTGACCGCATGCGTTACGCCCGTGCTCCGAAGAGCCGCCACAATCGCGTCGGTTACACGGTTTTGAAATGACCGATAGTCGGAATTGGTGGGATTGGGAGGTAACATCACGTACACAGCCTTCGCGCCGACAAAAGCTTTAGTGACCCCCGCAGCATCGGTTAGTTCGGCGGCAAACGGCTCTGCGCCTTCCGCAGCAAGAGCCTTTAGGCGCTCAGCCGTCCGGCCAATTACCCTAACTTTTTCACCTCTGCTCAGGAGAGCCTTGGCGACGACGTTTCCCGTATTACCAGTTGCACCAGTGACAACGTACATATAAGCCTCCATTCTCCATGTTTCGATTCTGTGTTATGTTTCCGGGCTTCAATAATTCAGCTATTGAAATAAGCCTGCTGTTCAGCGACGGCGAGCCCCCGTTCTCCCATGAAGCATTAACCAGCTTGAGGAGATCGCAACAACCCCACACCAATTGACCACTGAAAAGGCGAGAATCACTGCCCCCACGTAGATCAGGCCGACGGATCCACTGGGTTGAGTCGCGGTCGGGGGCAACACGAAGAAGAAGATTCGGAAGGAAGGTATTCCGCTTCGGAAGCGCCGAGGTCGGGCACACGCACACTGACGGGGTCGTGGACATACCGGCACTGCTACCTTTGACAAACCGCGCAAGGCGCTAACGTACCGACACAACTACCGCCTCCCGCTAGACTTTTTTCCAATCTGGGGTGCCCTATGTCTACCGCTCGTTTTCCCTCCGGTAAACCCACTGCCCCAATGTGGCAGGTGCTATACAAAGACGCGATTCTGGAATTTGATAACGCCAATTTGCCCAAGCGGATTTTGCAAGCCCGTAGTGCGATTCGCGATAGGCGCAAGAAATTCTCACCGATCCGCATGAGCGCCAACTTCTCGATAATGCGCTCCAGACCTTGCAGATGCTTGAGGAAATAGGGGCAAGAAAACACTCCGCATAGGAGGTACCGAGTGGTAGTCCCAGCGAGCAGCGCAAAACGCATGCTTTGCATTTCCGCCGACTTAACATTGCGGAGGCGCCGTGGCGTTTGCCGGGGACTCACCCGCACGGGCCCGAGTTCGTTCCCGTCGAAGGCGTATTCGGTTGGTTGCGGGGGGTGGATTTGAACCACCGACCTTTGGGTTATGAGCTAAACGATCAACAGCTAAGTTGTTGTTGATACTACTGCTCTTCCCTTCCCGCACCCTGCCAATACCTGCCGAATTACCTCCATTTTTGTGTCCAAGTTGTGTCCAACTTTAATCCGCGCCGACGTTCGCCAAATCGTTAAAGCGGATCACGGGAGGAGACGAACCTGGAACTTCAAGATAACCACGGCAACCTATGTGCGACCGCCGTAGAGGTTCTCCCTGCAGTCCCGCCGCAGTCTTTCAATCCGACCACGATGAGTCGGTCGCAAGGGCGTCCGGTCATTCGTTCCCTAGGACAACTGCGGCTGCATTGCGCGCTCGATGAACTCGGCTGGACGGCTGTAATAGACGAGTTCAACGCCGCCAACCGTCTGAAGGAACAGTCTGTCCCCGAGCCGATTCTGATCACGACGAACGGGACGATTCTCGCTGGCTTTGGGCGCTGGCGGTCGGCACTTTTCGACGATCTCCACGAAATCAACTGCATCGAGTATCCGCTCACCGAGAACGAAGCCCTGCAGTACATCATTAGCCACCATCAACCCCAGCGCGGATGGAATGACTTTGTCCGAATTTGTTTAGCGCTGACACTAGAGCCCTATTTTCAGCAGAAAGCGTTCGATAACATGCGTGCTGGGGGCAAGCATACGGGTTCGACAAATTTGTCAGAGGCAGACTGTATAGATGTCCGCCAGGAGATCGCCAAGGTTGCCGGCACGGGGACCGGCAATGTAAGCAAGGTCAAGGCAATCAGCCAGAGCTCTCACCCAAATATCATCGTCGGCTTGCAAAATGGTCTTCTTCGAATCCACCGGGCATGGCAATGGTGCAAACTGCCCAAATTGCAACAGCAAGAGGAATTTGCCCGCTATGAAGAGGAGCGCTTCCGGCGCAAGCTCGTGCGTGAGATCTCGGTTGAGTATTCTGACGTATCCCTCGACCCAGCGCAGATCATTGAAGTGTTGCAACGCGAAGAAGCTCGCGGCCAGGCTTTATTGCAATCCGCACCAGTCGAAGCAGGCGGACGGTGGTGGTTCTCGGACAAGACGCGCTTGCGAAGCTGGACGCCCAGAAGGAGCTAAACTTCCTTGCCTAAACTTTCCGAAGTTCCCCGCTCTACCAAACTGCAGCAGATTCTGATCCTCGGGCGCGACCACTGGGATCATGATGGTTACGACCCCGACTCGCGCCGCGCATTCCGACTGGCATTTCAATGCAAGACGCCAGCGCTGGGGGGCCGCGTCTTTGCCTCGGAGAACGAAGAAGGAGTGTTTTACAACACTTGCAAGTCACCGGCCTGTCCCAGTTGCGGTCATTGGTCCACTATTCAGTGGCAGCGCCAGCGCTTCTGCGCCCTTCCCGAAGGGCCTTATCTTGGCATCACGTTCACCATGCCGAATACCTTGTGGCCCCTGTTTGCCCACAGTCCGCGGCTTTGCCGCAAGCTACCGGAGATCGCGGCCCACGTTATCGGAAGTTACGCCAGAGTGCGCTACGGCATTGAAGTTGGTGTGATGCCGATCTTGCACACCTTCACCGGGAAGTTGCAGTTTAACTCCCACGTGCACGCTCTGGTCACAGGTGGAGGTCTGAAAACGTCTAACTCGGAGTGGCGGCTTCGGATCTTCTTCGTTCGCGACAAGCTGATGCGCAGCTGGCAGCGGCTAGTGATTGCACTTCTGCGCGGGACATTGGACGCGGGCCAGTTCGACTTGGAAATGGGTTGCGACGAGCTTGAAGATCTGCTCCAGCACGAAGAGAAGCGCGAGTGGATCGTGCATGTGCAAGCCTTCCACGGAAAAGAGCACTTTCTGCGTTATGCCGGGCGCTATGTCAGGCGTCCGCCCATCGCGCAGTGGCGTATTCTTGCGATCGAAGACGGATTTGTGCGCTTTTGGTGTAAGGACAGGCGCCTTCATCGATGGGTCGCGGTGCAGTGCACGATTGAGGAGTTCATCGACCGCTGGTCGCAACACATTCCCAAAC
>CABEDB010000018.1_pt1 | contig 12385 bp, 12 predicted proteins | sample 3422811 | NCBI WGS metagenome assembly CABEDB01 (sample SAMEA5534329, study PRJEB31848) | metagenome | biome: tundra; feature: field; material: soil | place: USA | collected 2013-05 | depth 0.15 m | reverse complement strand
TGCTGCTCGTCAATTTCGTGGATGGTGCAGATGTTCGGATGATTCAAAGCGGAAGCGGCCTGCGCTTCCCGCTCGAAGCGGGCAAGCGCCTGCGCATCCTTGGCAATCTCGTCAGGCAGGAACTTCAATGCCACAAAGCGCCGCAGCTTGATGTCCGCGGCCTTATAGACCACACCCATCCCGCCGCCCCCCAACTTTTCGACGATGCGGTAGTGCGAGATAGTCTGACCGATCACTAGCGCACAATCTTACGGGGGTGAGATATGCGCGTCAATAAAACGCGAGAAGTCGACTTTACTGCAGCTTCGCGTACTCCGCCTTAGCTTCTTTCAGGATGGGGATGTCGGGGTCGGCGTCTTTCCACAGCGTGAGGAAATCTTTGTACTTGCGGAACAGAAACGACATGGCAAGAAACGCAATCAGCAGAAACATGCCCGCCGGATGCAGCGCCGGAACATGATGAGTCAGCGTGAGGTACCGGAGGTTCATCAAACCGGCGATCGGCAGCCAGCCCTCGACCCCGGCCGGGCGGTGCAAGGAGGTTGGTGCAACCCCCCGGCTCAAATTGACGAACCCAGAAGTAGAAGATGCCGCCGATCCAGAGGTTCAGCAAAAGGAACCCCGACTGGAAGCTGCGGCGCATGATCTGCGAGCGGTCGCGATCGGCGCGGCGGACAAGTTTCTTGGTCGCTTTGGCCGCCGGTTTCGGCCGCGGCTCACCCCGCGTCGGAAGCGGAATTGACGAAATCTCTACGGGCGGAATCACGAAATGAATTTCGCTTCGAATTTCATTATGACCTTGCGTTGCCATGAGGACATCCTTAACGCTCTCAGCGTAGACGCCCCGTTACCGCAAGGATGTGACCTTTGTCACGCACATTTCTATTTTCTTCCCACTGCTTACCAGTCGGAAACGCGGCCAAAACCAACCCCTGACTTTCGTAATGTGCCCTGCTGCCACCGCCTGATGCAAAATTGATGAGAATGCCCTCCTCAGCCAGCGCGCAAAAAGGACAACGGCGGGGCTCGCGCGTCAAGCTCCTCGGCTCCATCCTTGCCCTGGTGGTGCTCGAAAACGGCCGTCAGATCCACGGCCGCATGAGTCAGCTCTCCGTCAACGGCGGCCTGCTCTCACTCGAACGCCCGCTCGACGAAGGCATCCTGGTGACCGTCCTGTTCCACCTCGGCTGCACCAGCATCCGCTGCCGCGCGCACATGTTATTTCCCATGTGGGCCACCAAAGGATGCCTCCAGCCTTTCCGCTTTTTGGACCTGCCCAAGGCCAGCCGCCCCAGTCTGAGCCGGGAATTGGCAAATTTAGTCCGAGCCGGCGCGCCCCAGGAAGAAGAAGCCGAATAGCCGCTCACTTCCCCGCTGCTGCCAAAATCTCTTCCAACAAATACTTCCGCAACTCCCCAACCCGCTCCAGCGTGATATCCGGCTTCGGATACTCGGCCACCAGCCCCGCATCCAGCGCGTAGTGTCCCTGGCGCGGAAACACCGTCGTGACCCGCGCCCCCCAATATTTCTTGATCGCAGCCAAAATACGCACCTTGTCGTCCACCATCACATAGTGCGTCGCCGGATACTTCGCCTCGACATCATCCAGTTCCTGTTCCTTATGGATATAGATCAAAACGTGCCCTTCGAAAATCTCATACAAGCCCGAGCGGTCGATCTTGAGCGGCTGGAAAACCACATCGCCGTCGCTCAAAATCACCGGCCGCCCCAGCCGCCGCGCGTGCGCCACCGCCTCGAGCGACCCCGGATACAGCTGGTTCGCAAAGGGATAATTCACCATGAAGTGCGACACCGCCAGCAGCTTCTGTTCGCGCGGCTGCTCGATGCGATAACGCTGCAGCGCGCCCAGATAGTCGGCGTATCCGAGTTCCGTACGCAACTGCTCGAAGATTTCCCAATAGCGCCGCTCGCTGGCCTCGCCCACTTTATTCGCGAGGTGCCGCTTCAGATCTTCCGTCACGCGGTCGTTGTCAAGCAGCGTATTGTCCACGTCGAAGAAGAACACGGTGCTCGGGTTGGCGTCAGCGCGATTCACACGGCTTCCGGAGTGATGATCTTCAGAAAAAACGGTGGCCCTATCATGCCAGAAATCGTGGCCAACGTCGCCGCTCACCACCGCAGGAATTTCGGCAGTGGCTGAATTTGCTCCCCGCCCAGAGACTGGCAGGCCGATTGCCTTTAGGAGGCTGCGGAAAAACTAACGTTTCGTATCAGGGCATCGCTCTAGCGATGCCGTAAATCTTTCGCAATCAGACGCCCCTTTAGGGGCCGGGGTGCGAAGTTAGACTTTTTCCGTAGCCTGTTAGCCAAACTTTAATGTTCTTGGAGGATCATGCCGATGAAATGGAGACAGGGATTTAACCATGGACCCCGAAGCCACGAGGAAAGCGAGAATCGCGGTCTTGCAGGAAGAGATAGACTTCATCCATTACGCCAACGAACTGTATTGGCGACAGGCGAACCCCAGCGATGCAGCCAAGGCAGAATATTACCGCAGACAGGATCGGTTAGAAGAAATCCGAAGCGAACTTGCTGAACTGCGAAAAGCATTATCGAGCAGCACAGCCCACAGTCTGATTTTTTCTTCGATCCAAATTGAGCCTCTACGCGGATGGGCCACTTTAGCGGGGAAGTATAACGCGGGTTTGTCTTCTAACATTGACCGAAATAACTGGGGGTGCTCCACTTCTCGCGCCTCCTCAACAACAATACGCAACCGCGAATAGCGAATAGCGGCCATGGCCACCGTAGTGGGCTGCTTTCTTGAAAGCAGCTCACTACCAAACGGCTTGTGCAGTTCCCATCCCTTGTAGTAAAAAGACGTGTACCATTAAGGCGTCGGTCAACAATCCATAAATCAGCCGGGGCGGAAGCCCCACAAAACGGGCGAATCCGTTCTCGCCTCTCCCAGGAGCCGCCTTCCGTGGAACACATCGACCCAGCCGTTGTCCATCGCTTCGACACCCGCTCCAGCCGCCCTTGTGAATTCTGCCGCGAATTCGACCCGCAGTTCCCCCAACGCCACCCCCTCGACCAGATGGTGGCCAGCAGCCGCAAAGCCATTGCTTCCTCCCATTTGACTGAGGACGGCTACGTACGCCACCGCATGCTCGAATTGCGCCGGATCGCTTCCCGCGAGCCCCTCACCGCGGCTTAACTAACCACAACAGACGCAGGGGACAAAAAGGAACACAGGGGAAACCCCGATTTTCCCTGTGCTCCCCTGTGTCCCCTGTGGTAATCGCTCCTCGATTTCCCGCTTGACACGACCCTGCCCATTTATGGATACTTATTCATTCAGTTGCATTTTTATTCATGTCGAAAACAGCCCGTCACAAAGCGATCCTCGATCTGCTCGACGAAGGTTCTGTCGAAAGCCAGGACTCTCTCCAGCACCGGCTTGAGCGCAAGGGCTTCGACGTGGGCCAGGCGACCCTCTCCCGCGATATCCACGAACTGAAACTCGTCAAAGGCCCCGAGGGCTATCGGCGCAATGGCGATAGCTTGGGCGCTGAAGGCGTTCTGCCCTCGGTCATGCATCTAGCGCGCCAGTTTGTAGTCGAAATCCGCCAGGCCCAGAACCTGCTGGTGGTGAAAACCACGGTGGGCAGCGCGCAGCCCGTAGCCGCCGCCCTCGACGCCTCGCGCTGGCCTGCGGTCGTCGGCACCATCGCCGGCGACGACACCGTGCTAGTCATCGCGACCGACAAAAGGCAAGCGCAAGCCCTCGCCCGACGTATTCGCGAGCTGTCGTAAGCGGTTTGCCGGGGCCAACCCCGCCAACCGCAATCGGATTTTTCCAGAAATGGAGTGTTTCGAAACGCAGATGAGAACCGATCCCATGGCACTAACCAACTCACCGAAGACGCACCCGCCCGGCCTGCTGCCCGAACCGGCCGCACCCCGCGATCTCGTTTCCATCCACGACCTCGCCCCCGCCGAAATCCTCACGCTCTTTAGCCTCACCTCCATGCTAAAGCAGCGTCCCGCGGACTTCCGCGGCGTGCTCGCCGGCAAGCAGATGGTCATGTTCTTCGAGAAGCCCTCCCTGCGCACCCGCCTGACCTTCGAAGCCGGCATGGACAGCCTGGGCGGCAGCACATTTTTCGTCGACCAGACGGCCAGCCGCCTCAATGCCCGCGAGTCTCTTTACGACATTGCCCACAACCTCGAACGCTGGATCGACCTCATCGTGCTGCGCACCTTCAGCCATGCGGTCGTCGAAGAGATGGCCACCTACGCCAATGTTCCCGTGATCAACGCCCTCAGCGAACTCGAACATCCTTGCCAGGCGCTCGCCGACTTCTTCACCCTGCAGGAACATTTCGGCGATCTCTCGAAAATTCATTTCGCCTACGTTGGCGATGGCAACAACATGGCGCACTCCCTGCTTCTGGCGGGCGCCTCCGTCGGCGCGAAAGTTTCCATTGCCACGCCACAGCCCTACGGCCTCAATCCCGTCATCGTCACCATGGCGAAGGCCATTGCGGACGAGACCAAGGCTTCCCTCCGTATCCTGACCGACCCGCGCAAAGCCGTTGCCGGAGCCGATGCCGTCTACACCGATGCCTGGGCCAGCATGGGACATGAACACGAAGCGGAAGAACGCGCGACCATTTTCGCGCCCTACCAGGTGAATGCGGCGCTCATGCAACTCGCCAAGCCCAATGCGCTATTCATGCACTGTCTGCCCGCGCATCGCGGCTGTGAGGTGACCGACCAGGTCATCGACTCGGTCAACTCGGTCGTCTTCGATCAGGCGGAAAATCGTTTGCACATTCAGAAAGCCATTCTCGTTTGGCTACTGGGCGGCGGCATGGGCCGCTTCCCCGCTAGGAGCGCACATGCCTAAGCAAGACGTGCCTGGAAAAAACGTGCTTGAAAAAGAGAAGATTGTTCTCGCCTACTCCGGTGGGCTCGATACCTCCATCATCATTCCGTGGCTCAAGGAAAACTATGCCTACGAAGTGATCGCCATGGTCGCCGACATAGGCCAGGGAGACGACCTCGAGGCCGTAATGGAGAAGGCCTACAAAACCGGAGCCAGCAAAGTGGTGGTCGAGGATCTGCGCGAAGAATTCCTTACCGGCTACGTCTGGCCCGCGCTCAAAGCGGGCGCGGTATACGAAAACAAGTATCTGCTCGGCACCTCACTCGCTCGCCCCGTGATCGCGAAACATCAAGTCGAAGTCGCGCAGCGCGAAGGCGCCTCGGCCCTCAGCCATGGCAGCACCGGCAAAGGCAACGACCAGGTGCGCTTTGAGATGGCCTACCAGGCGCTCGCTCCCGAGCTGAAAGTGGTTGTGCCATGGCGCGAGTGGAACCTGAAATCGCGCGAAGACTGTCTCGACTACGCCGAGAAACGCGGTATTCCCGTCGCCGCGAGCCGCGAGAAGATCCACAGCCGCGATCGCAATCTCTGGCACCTCAGCCACGAGGGCGGAGAACTCGAAGACGCCGCCAACCCGCCGTTCCCAAGCACCTGGCAATGGACGAAGTCCCCGCAAGAGGCTCCCGATCAGCCGGAGCAAGTTGAAATCGGATTCGAAAAAGGCGTGCCCGTCTCGGTGAGCGGCCAGGCTCTCGACCCCGTATCGCTAGTCGAACTGCTGAACGAAATCGGCGGGCGCAACGCCGTCGGACGCATCGACCTGGTCGAGAACCGCTTCGTAGGCATCAAGTCGCGCGGCTGCTATGAAACTCCCGGAGGCAGCTTGCTGCTCGCCGCCCACGGTGAACTCGAAGCCCTCTGCCTCGATCGCGATCTGCTGCACTTCAAGCAACACGTCGCGCTGAAGTATGCCGAGCTCGTTTACTTCGGCCTGTGGTTCACGCCGCTGCGCGAAGCGCTCGACGCCTTCGTAGAAACCACGCAACAGAACCTGACCGGCTCAGTCACGTTCTCGCTCTACAAAGGCAACGTCGACGTGGTCAGCCGCAAGTCCGATTACTCGCTCTACCGCACCGACCTCTCCTCATTCACCATGAGCGAAGGCTATGATCAGAAGGACGCCGAAGGCTTCATCCGCATCCTCGGATTGCCCTCGCGTTGCCGAGCCCAGACGCAGGCGAAGGTGAAAGTAGAGGTCGCGTAATGAAGATGTGGATTTTGGGTGGCGCAGCGCTTCAGTGTGTGCGTGAGAACTCGTTTTCGAGCAATCCAGTGGAACGAAATGTCCGAGAATCCAGCCCCGGAGGGGCGTCCGAGCTTAGCCCAGCGCTTCAGCGCTGGGAAAAGCGAAAGAAGTTAATCAAGTCCCGGAGGGACGACCGAGTTCTCACGCACACGCTTCAGCGCTGCGATAGAGGCATTGATTTGATGAAGGCTTCAGCCCCTGAGGTCGCGCCGTGAAGATGTGGTCCGGCCGCTTCCGGCAGCCGCTTGACCCCGAATTTGAAAAATGGCAGCGCTCGTTCCCCTATGATCGACGCCTGCTACCCTTCGAACTCGCCGCCAGCCGCGCCCACGCCAACGCTCTCGAACACGCCGGAGTGCTTTCTTCCGAAGAGCTTTCCAAAATCGTGAACGCGCTGGAAGAAATCGGCCACCGCGCTGCATCGTCTCCAGAGTTTCTCACCGATCCGGAAGCCGAAGACGTTCACCACTTCGTAGAAAAGCAACTCGCCGCGCTGATCGGAGCCACTGGCTACAAGTTGCACACTGGCCGCAGCCGCAACGAACAAATCGCGACCGATCTCCGTCTCTTCGTGCGCCAGAGCATCGATACTCTGCGAACCTTGATCGCCGATTGGATCGAGGCGATCCTCGCGCGCGCCGAGGCCGCGGCCAGCGCGTCTTCGTTATTCGCCATGCCAGCATACACGCACCTGCAGCCGGCGGAGCCCGTCTTAGTAGCGCATTGGTTATTGGCTTATATAGAAATGTTTCTCCGCGACGCCTCCCGCCTCGCCGACTGCCGCAGGCGCGCTAACTTATGTCCGCTGGGATCGGGCGCCGTAGCCGGAGCCACACTCACCCTCAATCGTCAAGCCATGGCCGCGGAGCTGGGTTTTGATGTCCCGACGGCCAACAGCATCGACGCCACCAGCGACCGCGACTTCGCCATCGAATTCGTCGATGCCCTTTCCCTCCTCGCTCTCCACCTCAGCCGCTGGGCCGAAGAGATGATCTTGTTCTCCACGCCCGCGTACGATTTTGTCGAGTTACCCGAGCCTTATTCGACCGGCAGCAGCGCCATGCCGCAGAAAAAAAATCCCGACTTGCTGGAACTGGTGCGCGCTAAAGCGGCGCGCGTCATGGGTTGCGCCACCACGCTGCAAACCTTAGTGAAGGGCCTGCCCCTCGCCTACAACAAAGACTTGCAGGAAACGCAGGAACCCACTTTCAACGCCGCCGACTCGGTCATCGGCATGTTGCCGCTCGTGACCGGGTTTATGAACACCGTGGCATTCAACGAAGCCAAGATGAATCAGGCCGCCAGTTCAGGTTATATGAACGCCTGGGCCGCGGCCGCCTACCTCGTCGAACGCGGAGTGCCCTCGCGCCTCGCCCACGAAGCGGTCGGCAAGGCTGTGCAGTTGGCCGTGGAGCGCGGATGCGATCTGCAAAAACTCCCCCTCGCCGATCTGCAAGCCATCCACCCCAGCTTTGACGCCGCGTTCCACTCCTGCCTCGGACTTACTGAGGTGCTCGGACTCCACGACGTGCCCGGCGGCACCGCGCCTCGTCACGTCAAGCGCGCCCTCCAGAACGCCCGTGACCGCGCCGCATCCCTGCGCTAGCCGCCAGCGAGTAACGCAACCACAGTTAAGTACGATGGAGCGACGGACGTCTCGCCCGTCAGCCGGGCGGGGACGCCCGGCTCTCCACCGGCAAGCGTGAATCGGCCTCCGTAACAATCACGCGGAGGTGTGACCCTAGAACTGAAGCACATCCACTTCCGCACTGTAAGTCGGCGAAGGCCCCCATGCCAATCCGGTTGTGTTATACGTTCTGAATTGCAACGGACTGTTGCTGCCGACGAAAATAGGTGAAACGCAGCTGGCTGGCATCCCAGAGGGGCCGGCAGCTAGAGCTGCGGCACAGGGAACTGCCGTCTGGTTTGTCCAATGAACCTGCAAGCCTTCGCCGACGATTCCATCATTTGCCGATTGCGTCACCTCGCTCAACAGAAGAATATTTGAGCCAGCGCTGCCCGCCGTAAAAAGTGTCTGCCAATTCGGGTAGGTGGCATTGGTCCAATCGAGTAAATTTGCTTCATAGTCGCCGAACGGGCCCGAGCCTGTAGCCGGTTCTCCGAAGACAATGAGCGCATACCACGTAGTGTCTCCCGGATAAGTGTGAATCCAGACTTTGGTGCCTCCGGCCATTCTCACCGGAACAACCGCCGGTGTTCCGACTGGCACTGCCAAAGCGTTGTAGCCGTTCTCGTCGGTCCAACTCAGGTAGGGCACGTCTGATTCGGCGTCGCCGGTCGAATAAGCCACAAGCAGCGCACTGGTGCTGCCCGAAGCTCGGTAAACGGCAAGCGAGTGAACGATGCCTACTGGCAGCTCACCCGTTACCTCAGACAGGCCGCCTTGTCCTTGTGTCCCGCTTGGCCAAAAGCCCAGTCCGGAGACGTAAAGAGAGTAAAGGAAGCGGTTGTTATCGCCGTCAGTTTCAACCGTGGGAGTCGTGCCTGCATGGACTCTAAGCTTCGCCAGGAGCGATATGTAGCAGTTTCCCACTCCCATTCCGCCGTCCGCTCCGGTGCCGGCTGGTCCGATGGTGCCTTGCTGGGAACGTGCAACTCCATTTTCATCAATCCAGCGCAAGGTGGGCACGATTGCACAACTAACCGTTGATTCGTAGACGCTGATCAGATAGCTGGCGTCTCCCGTCGGAGCCAACATGATGGCAGAGGCAGGCAGGTTGGTGAATCGATTGAAAAAATTCTGGCGTATTTCAGTAACCGATGCGCTCACGCTACCGCAAACCGCCAGCAAGAATAATGCCCGCAACAGGCCCCGATGCTTCATGGATAAATCCTTCCGGGGAATCAGTGTCGTCCCATGAAACGACGATACGCACAAGACCCGATCTCGCACAGACCCCGAAAGATGGACAGCCGTTTGTAGCCGTCAGAAACCCGAGGTTTCCAGCTGTCAGCCCTCAGCAGCCGCCCGAAAGGCTATGACTCTTAGGAAGCTACCCATCACGATTCTTCTGGCAGGCGGCGGAAAAAGCAGGCGCAGGAAAAACTCGGGTTTTGACTTTGTTTTGAAGGGGCGCGGCTTCACAGGCTGCCGAAAAACTCCGGCTTCGTATCAGGGTATGCCTTTAGGCATACCGCAAGTCGCTGAAATTGGTTCCGGCTTTAGCCGCCGCGGGTGGCCGCGCCCCGCAATGCGACTTCTTCCGCAGCCTTCTAAGACAAAGAAAAGAAACCGTTAGTTACTAGACTAAAGTTTCATCCAAGAAGCATCTTACCTCCGTAACTTGGCCCTCTGGCCCTCCCAGTGCCATAGTACAAGCGAGTTGGTCATCCCCAGCCAAGCAGTCAAACGGAGACGAGGACAATTTTTAATGCGGAAACAGAAGGGCTTCTCACTGATCGAACTGCTGATCGTGGTCGCGATCATCTTGATCATCGCCGCGATTGCTATTCCGAACCTGCTGCGTGCGCGTATTGCGTCGAATGAGTCGTCCGCAGTGGCGTCCATTCGCACCATCAACACAGCCATGGTTTCATACAACTCCGCCTACCCATCGGTGGGGTATGCGACGAACCTGACCGCTCTGACGGGCACCTGCACCGGCGGCACTGTACCCACATCGGATAGCGCTTGCTTGATCGATACGACGCTGGCGAGCGGCACCAAGAGCGGCTATACCTTCGCTGCGGCGGGCACGTCCGGCGGCTATGCTGCATGGGCAAACCCGGTGACTCTGAACACTACGGGCGTGAACTCCTTCTGCTCGGTCGCGGATGCAGTAGTGCGCAACGCCGGCCAATCCGGTAGCGTCGGCTCTTGCGCCGGAACCGAGACCCCGATCCAGTAAGTTTGGACTTTTGGCAAAGTACCTGGGGGAGGGTACAAGCCGGAGAGAAGCAGAGGAGAAATCCTCTGCTTTTTCTATTGTAGGGCGTTTTCATGTGCGTGCGTCGGAGCCCTCTTCTGCCCGCAATGCATCTAACCACCAAAAGAGTTCCTTAACGGAGTCCTGACCCTGATTCTTACCCGAGTTCTTTTCTTAGCGTTGTTTCTCTTAGCTGTTTACGCCGTCCAGCGCTTCTGGTTTGTGCGGGCGTGGACGTGGATTGGCTCGTTCTCGAACGGCAACTGGCGCTTCGGGCTTCATGCCGGACTGATCGCTCTGGCCGCTGTGCTGCTGGCTACGCTTCTCGATCCGCTGCTTGGCCACGGGGTCTCGCGCCTCAGCGTGGGCAGCGTCCACCTCGGCAAAACACTCTCCACATTTGCCCGCCTGTGGCTGGTTGCTTCGTTCTTTGGATTCCTGGCGGTCGAATCCGTGGGAGCGATCGAGTGGGTCACGAATGTAGCAGCCCGGCTTCGTCCCGGAGCGGTCGCCGATGGGTTCAGTTCCTCGCGCCGAACTTTTTTCCAATATGCCGCCGCTTTCGCTGGCGGCTTACCCTTTCTCGCCGCCACCTACGGATTTGCCGCCGGCCGCTTGCGTTACACCATCGAGCGCGTCGACGTGCCCGTGGCCAACCTTCCGCCGGAACTGGATGGACTGCGCATTGCTCAGCTTAGCGACATCCACATTGGCGACTACATGCCCCCTCGCGAAATCGCGCGCGCCGTCGATATGGCGAACAGCCTGCACCCTGACATTTCTTTTGTTACGGGAGACTTCATCTCGGGCGTTGGCGATCCGCTGGACACCTGCATCGCCGAGTTGAGCCGCCTCCGCGCTCCGCTCGGCGTCTGGGGATGCAATGGCAACCACGAAATTTATGCGGGAGTGGAAGATGACGCCGAACGGCTCTTCCGCGAAAAGGGAATGCGGCTGCTGCGCGCTGCGAGCGCGGTCGTCGAGCACAACGGAGCCCGCTTCAATCTGCTGGGCGTCGATTACCAGCGCGATCGCATGACGCGCAGTGAGGGCGATCCTCCTGGGCCCATGTTGCAGGAGATCGAGCACCTGATCCGGCGCGATATGCCGAACCTGTTGCTTTCGCACAATCCGAATTCGTTTCACCGCGCGGCCGAACTCGGCATCGAACTCAGTCTAGCCGGTCACACTCACGGCGGGCAGGTAAGGTTTGAGATCGTGGATCACAGCGTCAGTCCGGCTCGCTTAATCACCCCTTTCGTCGCCGGACTTTATCGCCTCCCAATGCACGCCTCTAGCGCGCCCGCCAGCAACGGCATACAGAAGGCTGCGCTTTATGTGAACCGCGGTCTCGGAACCCTCGGCTTCCCGGTGCGCATCGGTGTCCCACCAGAGATCACGCTGCTAACCCTGCGGAGCCTGATCCCGAATTCTGACACGCATTCGGGGTAGGCCACACGTTTTGAAGGGGCGCGGCTTCACAGGTTGCGGAAAAACTCTGGTTTTGACTTTGCTTTGAAGGGGCGCGGCTTCAGCCGCGCCGTAAGCGCCGCAAAATCAAAATCAATGACGGTTTTAACAGATTGCTGAACAACTCAAGTTTCGTATCAGGGCATCGCTTCAGCGATGCTGTAATTCTTTGAATTGAGATACCCCCTTTAAGGGGCGGTGCGCCGAAAACCGAGTCTCTCAGCAATCTGGTTGAAAACGTGGCGCTGCCAAGCGTCTACTGCCGAATGAAATCCCTGAAGTGTTCAAAATTGTACAGCCTTGCCAAGGTTGGTGGCGTACAAGCGGAACTAGCGGGTCCAAAACCATGGAGTTCCGCTTAAGGAGAAATACATGCAGCGACTGCATCGGTGTCTAGGTTCGCTTCTGCTGGGTGCGACCCTGATTGCGCCCTTGGGCATCCAGGCCAAGGATAAGAAGCAAAACTGCCCCAACAATGGATACTACGACCGCGACCATAAGGATTGTCATACCTGGGACGACCACGAAGGCCGGGCCTACCAATCCTGGGAGGAGGCTCAGCACAAAACACATCGGGAATTTTCCAAGCTGAAGGCTAACGAACAGTCGGAATACTGGAAGTGGCGCCACGAACATCCGGATGAGGACAAGGACCGCCACTAACTCATCCTCGCGGTAGACTGCTATTCTGGCGCCGCCGTCCGCACGAGCGGCACAACTCTGAACTTTCGTCTAATGCACTCTAAAATTCCTGGCGTCGATACCATATCGGTTTACGATTTGATTGCCACTCGTGGGCACTGGCAGTAACTCACCCAGCCTGCTCCCAAGGAGGCAGCATGACCGCTGCCTCAGTCGCACTATGCTCCG
>CABEDB010000016.1_pt1 | contig 12459 bp, 13 predicted proteins | sample 3422811 | NCBI WGS metagenome assembly CABEDB01 (sample SAMEA5534329, study PRJEB31848) | metagenome | biome: tundra; feature: field; material: soil | place: USA | collected 2013-05 | depth 0.15 m | reverse complement strand
CTTCGAGAGCCCTAAGCCCTGACCAGGTTCATCAGGGCGGGACGGTCATGAATAATCAACATCGTGCCCTTCAGTTCCACCATCGCATTTTTCTTGAACTCCGACAACAGCCGGGTGATGGTTTCGCGGCTGGTGCCGACGAGTTGCGAGATTTCTTCATGGGTCATGGCCAGCCGGACGCGCACCTTGCCATTGCTAACCTCGCCATCGGCAGCGGTTTCCAGCAAGAACCTGGCGAACCTCTCCGACACCGAGTGGGACAGCCCGATCGAGCGCACCACGCCATACGAGTCCGAGCAGTCTCGGGCCAGATGCTGAATGGCACGGAGAGCGGCGTCAGTGTGCCCTTTGAGGAAGTGCAGCATGTCGTCGCGCCCCACGAAGTTCAGCTGGCAGGGCTGCATGGTTTCGACCGTCAACTCGTAGCACCCGCCGGTAACCACCGCGTGCAAGCCCAGAACTTCACCGGCGTCCGCGATCCGCACAATTAACGTTTTGCCTTCGCGCGAGGTGGTGGAGAGCTTAACCCGTCCCTGACAGAGGATGAAAATTCCCCAGGGATTTTGTCCCTCGACAAGAACCACCGCGTGTTCAGGAAAAACCGCGGCGTGTTTAATTTTGTTGAAAGCCTCGATCGACTCCTGCGAGAGGTCGCAGAAAAAATTGCTGGAACGCAGATCGCAATTAAGACAGCTTTCAACGCAGCGCAAGCCGGACATGCTCATTGGCGCTCCTCTATCTCCTCCATCTCCTCGCAGAAACGCGCGTGCGTCGGGTGGCGAGCAGCCATTGACACGCATCAATAGTTGAATCGTGGCTAGCCGAACCGCCCGTGCGGAAGGTGACGCCATAGTGATTGCATGGCGACCGCCGTTCCATTTCGGGTCTGAAACTCAATGCTTGCAGCATTGATCCCGTCCGAGGCGGCCAAGGCTTGACGGAGGGCTGGCAACGCTGCCGTCGGTTGGGCACATTGGCAGCGGGGAAGATAGCTATCGGCTCTCAGCTCTCAGCCGTCAGCGAAACCGGTTCGTGGAGGGGCGGGCGTCCTCGTCCGCGGGATGGCGCGAAGCTCTGCGCTTTCTCTGCGTTTCCACTGTGTTGGGAGAACAGGCCTGCCCTGCAAAAAACGCGAAAGGGCCGGGCACGCTCGGGACTAAACTCCGCAGGTGTGCTGGTCACGAAAAAACCGGGCCAGTCCCCCTTTAATGCTTGACATTATTAACGACACACATTAAACTCTGCTCGTTGATCAAGACTTTCGCAGACAGGAGCACGAAAGAGTTCTGGGACACGGGGAAGAGCCAGAGAATGCCCCCGGCGAACCTGCGAAAAACCTCCAGGAAGAAACTGGCCATGCTCAACTCAGCCACGAGAGTGGAGGATTTGCGAATTCCTCCCGGCAACCGGCTGGAAGAGTTGCACCATGACCGGGAAGGCCAGCACAGCATTGCCATTAACGACCAGTTCCGCGTGTGCTTCGTGTGACGGGATGGCGATGCCTACGACGTAGAGATAACGGATTACCACTGAATCCAGTGGGTGGCACATCAGGGTCGGATGACCCGCAACAGGAGAGCAAATCGTGAGTATCAAGAATGAGGGTCAAGCGGGGTGGGCGGTACATCCAGGAGAAATTCTTCGGGAGGAATTTCTGGAGCCTATGAACATCTCCGCTTACCGGTTGTCGGTGGAGCTTCGCGTTTCTCCTCCGACCGTCAACGACATCGTTCGGGAGAAGCGTGGCATTACTCCCGAGATGGCGGCCCGGCTAGCCAAATATTTTGGCACCTCCGAGCAGTTCTGGCTTAATTTGCAGGACGCGTTTGCGGTTCATCAGGTCAAGGAGAAGTATGCCAAGGAACTCAAGGCCATAAAGCCTCTCGCCGCGGCTGCGGCCCTATAGTGTGGGTCGGAGGTTTGGTCGGGCGGGCCACTCCGGCGCTGGTCCCATTGCGCGGTCCGACCCCCGTCCGCTTTCGCGAAAAGCACGCGGAGGATGGAGCACCCGCTGCTTGGTTGTGCCAGCGGAAGGCTGGGGCACCCGCCCCTATTTGGGACTTTTATCTTCGAGTTCTGGTGGCTCCTTGAGGAGGAACACTACTGTTCGGTCAATGGTGTGCCCCCCTTCTGCGTCGCCTTTCATCCCTGCCACCGTCTTTGATGTCTGCCGTTCAGTGGCACCTTTATCGAACCAAATAGCTTTTTCCGAGTGAGTCCAATACGTTTTGTCGCCGACTTTTACGGACAGCAGTCGAAACTCTGGAGTGTCATCATGCTTGGCGGCGCCCACCACCACCGTCACCTTTGACCCCTTTGGAATTTCTCGGTCAGCAATCCGCACGTCTTGATCGGTGACTCCTACCAGGTTTTCGCCCGGACGGAGTTTGCTTGCGCGAGACCGCGCCCTGAGTGTCACAGTTAGCCTTGCACCGCCGGGCTTGTTGGGGTCGATCGGCGGATTGTCATCCTTCTTCTTCGAAGGCTGAGATTGCTGTTCTTTTTGGCTTTGGCCGTCTGCGTGTCCTTGCTCTTGAAGCGAGTACAAACGTAACGGCAAGAGGATCCAAACTACCATAGCTAGCAAGATCGTCGGCATTTTAGAGCACTCCATGCTGTTGGCGGTAGAGCGACGCATCCCTGCGCCAGCCCTTTACGACCTCGTATGCGTAGTGGGCGATTACGGAGAACAGCGGGGTAAAGAAATCATAAAACACTCCGAAAGCGGTGAACGCAAAGAAACTTATAAATACAACGAATGCAACACAAACCAACAATAGAAGTACTTTCACGGCTCGATGAAGTTTGATGGCAAACAAAACGGCGAGTACAGCCAGCAACACCGCCTCAACAGCAACCGCAAGGGGCTTCGCCATGGGCCGATAGACGCGTCGGTCCAGCAGGGCTTCGACGTAGTTGGCATGTATAAATACGCCGCTCATTTTACCGGCGGGAGTGTTATATGTGTCGACAAGAGATCCTCGGTCAAAGCCAAGGATGTGCCAGGCAGCTCCTACAATTACGATCTGGTGTGATATTTCTGACTTGTATTTGCTAGTATTCGTGCCAAGTATCTGGCCTGCTGGAACCTGGGTAAACGCTTCAGCCGACAGATAACCTGCAAAGAGGGCCTCACTCCGTGCGGGCAACGATTGTAGAGCTCGCTCATTTCGGGCCCTAACAATCGCCTCAGCCAGGGAGTCAATGGAACCACCTCCCTTGAGCGGGATTGTAAGTGCGATTCGCAACTGCTCGAAGGGGAGTGCGATGTAGCCTCGCCGTACCGGTCCTAGGTCGAAACGGTCCACAACGTCTGGTTCGAGGGAATATTGCTCTGACTCATCTAACCAGATCGTTTTGGGGAGCACCACCGACCGCTGCTGCGCTGCGACCTTAACGGCACGAGCCAATTTCTCAGTTTCCGCCGCGTACTCCCGGTCGGATGGCTCCGATCGCAGATCAAAATCCAATGCGATAACTGCCGGATCTAACTCGTTCAGGGCCTGGACTAACTTTGCGAGGTAGTCACGCTTTATCGGGACCCGTCCTGCGGGCTCACCCTTCCAATACTCCTCATCACCGATTAGGATAACTACTGTGTCCTTAGCGTACGCCTTTTTCGGAAGTATTTTTTGAAGGTGCTGATACAGATGATAGCGAAGGGCGATCCAGAGGTTCTGCTCCCCAATCCACTCTCCCAACAAGGCGCCGACAAGTGCGAATAAGAGAAGGCTAATCCAATATCGCTTGCCTTTGGCCTGTAGCTGAACAGATACGGTAGCCGACGACCGGGCAGATAGATTAACGGGAGATGAGTTTTGAGCGAGCCGAGCTGAATGCGCTTGAACTACACCGGCCAGAAGATTCTTGGCGCACGAAGCAATATTTTGGATTCGGGAAGGCTCAGATTCCCTTTCTCGCCACCAACTCCGCCGTCGCTTTCTCCGCCACCTCTTCGCGGTAATGCAATACGCGCAACCCGTCCGCCAGTCGCAAGAGTTCGCCCGGCTCCAGCAAGTGCGCCGGATTCTTCGGGCCGCCCGCCAGTTTCAACTGCGCCACAGTGAGCGTCTTGTAGACGAGCAGTCCACCCGGACGCACCGCTTTCATCATCTCCGAAAAGTTCTCTCGCTTTAGATAGAAGAACGCCATCACCACTTCGAATCCTGCTTCGAACTGGGTTTGCGAAGCCTTGAAGTGGGTGAGATCGTCTACTACAAAGTGCATGTGGGACGCGAGCGGTCCGGCATTCTGCCGTGCCTGTTCGACTCCGGCGTCGGAGACATCAATGAGCGTGACTTCCCAGCCCTGTTTCGCCAGCCAGATCGCATGCCGTCCCGCTCCTCCCGCAAGGTCGAGCGCGCTTCCTGGGTGCGGAAACAGCGGCAGAATATATCCGGAAAACGCCCGTGCCAGGAAGGGATCGGGGACCGTCCATGTCTCTGCGCCGGCCGCTTCGAGATATTTCTGGTTCCAGCGCTCGCGTTCGTTATTGGAAGAAGAAGTGAACGACATGCTCTGCGATTCTAACCCTCCTAACAACCCGTGGCGCAGGTACGATTTGTGTCAGGGTGTGTCTTTAGGCATACCATTGAGAGCTGGGTTATACGATCTGAACATTTGACAGGCCTAAAGGAGACGGCAGAGCGATGGCACGAGATGGTTTGTTCCACTGTGAACTTGAGAAGTCGAAAGATAAAGATGAACACGGGAATCAAGTGACGACCATCAAGTGTCATGGCGATCTGGTCAGCGTCACTGCGAGTGAGTTAAAAGAACTGGTGAGGCCCCTCATCCCTCTTGGCGGTCGCATCGTTATCGACGTTAGTGATGTAAGACATTTGGATAGCGCGGGCCTCGGAGCGCTGGTTGGCCTCAAGGTGTCCGCAATCAAGCAAGGCCTATGCATCCTTGAATTCGCCAACATTCCACCTCGCATGCTGGAACTGCTGCGCATCACTCGTCTCACGGAGTTGTTCTCGTCGTAAGACCGACGTATGATCTTTGACTCATCCCGATGGATGCGGGTGCGGGTGCCCCACTCATTCGCGTTCTTTGCGAATGAGTGGGCAGCGAACGAAAGCATCGACGGCTAATAAAAAATGCTTTGCGTTCCGCGATGTTCGGTGTAATCCTCGCAGCGGAGACGAGCCGTGATGCGCGTTCACCTCGCTGTGGTGTGCGTACGCGGCGGTCGCAAGTGTGATCATCCTTGCCTACTTCTGGAGAAGCAGCGGAAACCGGCCGTTCCTCTACGCGTAGCCAGGCCAATTTGAAGCTCTCTACAAGTTAGCTTTGGTTTGCAACGGCCCGCCGGGGACGCCCGGCGCTCCACCGGCCAGCCCGTCTTCCGGCCAACCGCGCTTTATGAGCCACGCTTTATAATAGAAAGATTCGGTTGCGCGTTTTGATCCATCTGTAGTGCCAGGGGAAGATGTCGACAGATAGCATTGTGGTTCGCGGGGCCCGGGTTCATAACCTCAAGAACATTGATTTTGAGATTGAGCACAACACTCTGACCGTCGTCACCGGGGTCTCCGGTTCCGGCAAGTCGTCGCTTGCCTTCGACACGATCTACGCCGAAGGCCAGCGCCGTTACGTCGAGTCGCTGTCCGCATACGCGCGCCAGTTTCTGGAGCGGATTGAGAAGCCCGACGTCGATCTGATCGACGGTATCGCGCCCGCCGTTGCCATCAAGCAGAAGAATTCCACCCGCAATCCGCGCTCTACCGTCGCCACTGCCACTGAGATCTTCGATTACCTGCGCCTGCTCTTCGCCCGCGTCGGACACACTTACTGCCTGCAATGCGGTCAGGAGGTGAAAAAAGATACAGTGGACGAAGTCGCCGACCGCCTGCTCGCGCTGGGCGAGGGCACTCGGTTGAATGTGTTCTTTCCGATTCAGCCGCACATTCCTGCGGGGCCTGCGCCGCCGACTGCGGAAGACAAAGGCGCCAGGAAGTCTCGCGGCAAGAAAAAGCCGGACGGGTCGACGCTGCCCTCCGCTGCGGGCTTTGGTTCGATTTCCGACGCGATGAGGACGCGGCTCTTCGATCTGCGCAAGCGCGGCTTCAACCGGCTTTTTCAGAACGGCCAGGTCTTCGAGTTCTCGACCCCGGAGTCGCTGCTCGACGTCAACTTTTCCGAACCTGTCTCTGGTTTAGTGGATCGCCTCGTCGTCTCCACCGACCAGCGCTCCCGCATTGTCGATGCCATCGAGATTGGTTATCGCGAAGCGGGCGAGGTCATTTTCGAAACCGCGCTTCGCAGCGGGAATGGGGATGGCGGCGGTGAAGGCGAAACTCCTCAGCGGCTGCGCTTTTCCCAGCGCTTCGAGTGCAAGAACGACGGCAGCCGCTACGAAGAGCCCGAGCCGCGCCTGTTTTCATTCAACAATCCTTATGGCGCCTGTCCGCGTTGCCAGGGCTTCGGCAACACTATCGACATCGATCTCGACCTCGTCATCCCCGACAAGAGCAAAACCTTGAACGAAGGTGCGATCGAGCCCTTGACGAAGCCCAAGTACAGGCCGCTGTTCACCGAGTTCAAGCGCTTCGCGCGCCAGGCGGAAATTCCGCTGGACGTGCCCTGGTATGAACTCAATGCCGAGCAGCAGCGGCTGATCGTCGATGGCAGCAGTGATGGTGGCCGCGGGTTCGGCGGCATCCGTGGCTTCTTCCAGCATCTTGAGCGCAAGAAGTACAAGCTCCACGTCCGCGTTTTTCTCAGTCGCTATCGCGGATACTCGCTTTGCTTTTCTTGCGGCGGCACTCGCCTGCGCGCGGAGGCGCGCCAGGTAAAAATCGATGGCAAGAATATCTGCCAGGTGTGCAGTATGACGGTTGAAGAGGCAGCCCGCTTCTTCGGTCAACTTACGCTCTCGACCGAGCAAGCTGCGATCGCCGACAAGCTGCTTATCGAACTTCGGGAGCGCCTGCGTTTTCTCAACGAAGTCGGGCTCGAATACCTGACGCTTGACCGTCTCGCCTCTACGCTATCGGGCGGAGAAGCTCAGCGCATTCAGCTCGCGACATCTCTCGGTTCGCGTCTGGTCGGCACACTGTACGTGCTCGACGAGCCTTCCATCGGCCTCCACAGCCGCGACACGCACCGGCTCATCAAGATCCTGCATGACTTGCGCGACCTGGGAAACACGATCCTCGTGGTCGAGCACGATCCCGACATCATGCGCGCCGCCGACCGCATTCTCGACCTCGGCCCGGGCGCCGGAGAAAATGGCGGAAAAGTTGTCGGCTCCGGCACCTACAGCGAGATCATAAAGATGCCGCACTCGCTGACCGGGCGTTACCTCGCCAACGAACTTCAAATCCAGATTCCATCGCGACGCCGCCAACCGGGGTCGCACAAACTCCGCATCACCGGCGCCCGCGCGCACAACCTGAAGCACATCGATCTTGAAATTCCGCTCGGCATGCTGGTGGCGATTACCGGCGTCTCCGGCTCGGGAAAATCGTCATTACTCCACGACGTCCTGTATCAGGCGTTGGCCACGGCGAAGCGGCAGACCAACGGCAGCGCTTCCGGCTCCATTTTGTGCGACAGCATTAAAGGCGACGAGTTTCTCGACGAGGTCGTCCTCGTCGATCAATCGCCCATCGGCCGCACTCCGCGCTCGAATCCGGTCACCTACATCAAGGCTTTCGACATCATCCGCGAACTTTTTGCTTCGCTGCCGGAAGCCAAGAAGCGCGGCTTCCCTGCCGGGCATTTTTCTTTTAATGTGCCCGGCGGCCGCTGCGAAAACTGCCAGGGTGACGGCATCGTCACCGTCGAAATGCAGTTTTTGGCCGACGTGGAGCTGATCTGCGACGAATGCAAGGGCACGCGCTACAAGCCGCAGGTGCTCGAAATCCACTACAAAGGCAAGAACATTCACGAAGTCCTGAACCTCACGATTCGCGAAGCGCTCAGGTTCTTCGCCGACGTTCCCCGGCTCACGGAAAAATTGCGCGTGCTCGACGAAGTCGGCCTCGGTTACCTGCGTCTCGGCCAGTCGGCCACCACGCTCTCCGGAGGCGAAGCGCAGCGCATGAAGCTGGCCGCGCACCTTCAGCCCGGAACTCGTCCGGTGAGCCGCCCTGCAGAGGGCGGCGACGGGCGCAAACGCAAGCTCCGCATGCTTTACATCTTCGATGAGCCGACGACCGGTCTGCACTTCGACGATGTCAGCAAACTACTTTTCGCTTTTCGCCGTCTCATCGATGCGGGAGGCTCCATTGTCGTAATCGAACACAATCTCGAGGTCATCAAAACGGCCGACTGGGTCATCGACCTCGGTCCGGAAGGCGGCGATCGCGGTGGGAACCTTGTCGGCTCAGGCCCGCCCGAAGCGATCGCTGAGCTCGAGAACTCCTACACTGGACAGTATCTGAAGCAAGTCTTGAACCGAAATGGCGACCAGTAGAATAAGTGGAGCGCCGGGCGCCCCGCCCGGCACGGCCGCAAAGACGGCCCGCGCATGAACCGCCGGTTCACTAACGCGATCATGGTCATCGCTCTTACGGCATGGCTAACGGCCGGCGGCCTCGGGCAAACCCACACCACGGTCCGCCATTACAAAGAGCGCATCGACGACACACCCCCGGAAATCGCGCAGGCCGAAGATGCCATCCAGAAAAACGATTTCGCCGGCGCGGAAACCCTGCTGAAAAAGGCGATCGACAAGGATCCCAATAATTATCAGGCGTGGTTCGATCTCGGATTTGTTCTGAACCGCCTCGCCCGCACCGACGAATCCATTGCCGCGTATCGCAAGTCGGTCGCCGCCAAGCCCGACGTTTTTGAATCCAATCTGAACCTTGGCCTGATGCTCGCGCGCGCCCATAATCCCGACGCCGAGCAATTCCTGCGCGCCGCCACAACGCTCAAACCCACCGAGCACACGGAAGAAGGTCAAGCCCGCGCCTGGCTCGCGCTCGCGCATCTGCTGGAGAATAAGAAGCCGGAAGATGCACTCGCGGCTTACCGCAAAGCTTCCGAGCTCACCCCGAAGGATCCAGAACCGCATCTCTCTGCCGGTCTCCTGCACGAACGGCAAAAAGAATTTTCGGACGCCGAGGCCGAATACAGACAAGTAATGACGCTTGATCCGCACTCGACTGATCCACAAACCACGGAAGCCGCCATCGGCCTCACCAACCTGTACATGAAGTCCGGCCGCCTGGGCGAAGCAGAACCCCTGCTGCGCCGGCTGGCTGCCGAGCGCCCCGATGACGCCGGTATTCATCTCCAACTGGCGCGCGTACTCGCCGCGCAGGGCAAGAACGACGACGCCATCGCGGAACTCCAGACTGCGCTGAAACTCGCCCCGGCCGACGCCGACGCGCAGCGCGATCTCGCCGACCTTTATGCAAGTGCCGGAAAGAATGAGCTCGCGGAGGCAACCTATCGCACGCTGCTTACCGCTCACCCGACTGACGCCGAATTGCATCGCGGGCTGGGGAAGGCTCTGCTGCTTCAGAAGAAATTCCCGGAAGCGCAACAGGAGTTTCTGGTGGCGGTCCGGCTGAAGCGCGATTGGCCCGATGTCTACGTTGATCTGGCCTTTGCCGCCAACGAGAACAAGAACTACGATCTCACGATCAGAGCCCTCAATGGGCGCACCATGTTAAATGCAGAGATGCCGCCACTCTGTTTTTTTCTTCGCGCCTCCGCGTATGACCACTTGCGCGACTACAAACACGCCGCCGTCGATTATCATCACTTTCTGGATGTTGCCAACGGGAAGTATCCTGATCAGGAGTGGCAAGCTACCCACCGCCTGATCGCCATTGAACCGAAGAAGCGTTGACTGCCATGCGCTGCTTGGCCTTTTATATGCTCGTCGTTGCCCTTGCCCTTGCCTGCTCTTACGGCGCGGCCAAGGACGAAACCGTAGACGAGCTCAAAGGACGCTTCGAAAGCGCACATCCCGAGGACCGCGCCGAACTCGCCATCCGGATCGCACAGTATCAGCTCCGCAATGCCGACAAGTTCTACAGCGATGGCCAAGCCGACCCAGCCCGCGCCGCCGTCGATGACATCGTTACCTACTCCGAGAAAGCTCGCGACGCCGTAACCCAAAATAAGAAGCACCTCAAGCATGTCGAGATCGATGTCCGAAAAATGGCGGAGAAGCTGCGTGACATCAAGCGCACTCTCGCCTTCGACGACCAGCCTCCGGTCGAACAGGCCATTCGCCGCCTGGAAGACATCCGCACCACCCTGCTCAAGGAAATGTTCGCCAAATGAGGAGGAACAGAAGAAATGAGGCCGGGCTTCCATTCCCATTCGCACTGGCACTGGCGCCGGCGCACCGCGCTCGGCCTGGCGCTGTTGCTCGCGCTCCCGCTCTGCGTGCCACTCGGCTCGCCGCTTTGGGCCCAGCGCCGCCGCGACCCCCTCAATCCGCTGGAGATCGACCAGCTCCGCGACGCCATGCTCTACCCCGACGAGCGCTTAAAGCTCTACGTGAAGTTTTCTCGGGATCGCATGACCAAGCTTGAGCAAATGCGCAGCGATCCCAAGACCACCGAGCGCGCCCGTCAAACTCATGACATGCTCCAAGATTTCCTCGCCGTCTACGACGAACTCAACGACAACATCGACATGTACGTCGGCCGCAAGGATGACATACGCAAGCCGCTGAAAGCCATCATCGAAGCCGACACCGAATTTCAGTCCAAGTTACGCGCCCTCAAGAACTCCGCGAACGCCGATGCCGCCGAAGCGAAGCAGTACGAATTCCTGCTGACCGACGCCCTCGACACCGTAGACTCCAGCGCCGACGACCATCGCAAAACCGTCGCCGAAGTCGGGGAATACATGAAGCACAAAAAGAAGAAATAGAGCGATGCCGCCCGCGGCAAACTTTCGGCGATCTTAGTTAAGCCGGCCGTGCTACCCTTCCCTCAACGTGTCCCCAAAGCTCGCCGAAATTTTTCACGAAGCCTATCGCGAACTCCGCCCCCGCACGCCCGCGCCGCCCATGCCGCCCATGGATGTTCGTTTCTATCCTTTCGTCTCCATCAACAACACCATTCGCCTCCGTGAGGGAAAGCTCTACATCCGCCTCTCCGACCTGCTCGAAGGCGCTCCCGAAGCCGTGCAGCACTCGATCGCCCACATCCTCCTGGCCAAGCTCTATCGCCAGCCGGTCGATCGCATCCACAGTGCCCGTTATCGCAGGTATGTCGCCAGCCACGATGTTGCCGCCAAGGCGCGGCTCCTCCGCCAGATGCGCGGACGCAAGCACATCCACTCCGCCCGCGGCCATTACTATCATCTGGAAGAAATCTTCGACGACCTCAACCGCCGCTTCTTCCACGGACTCATGGGACGTCCGCAACTCACCTGGAGCCAGAACCACGCCCGCAGCAGCCTCGGCCACTACGACCCCGCCCACAACGCCATCGTCATCAGCCGGGTTTTCGACAGCCCGCGCGTGCCGCGCTGCGCCGTCGAATACATCCTGTTCCACGAGATGCTGCATTTGAAGCATCCGGTAAAACTGCGGGGGAGCCGGAGATGCGTGCACTCGCGGGAGTTTCTGGCCGAAGAGAGGATGTTTCCTGAACTCGCCCAGGCAAAGAACTTCTTGCGGATTATCTGAAAGCCGAGGGAGATTCTGGTTCTCAGTGAGTGATATCGCGATTTATCGCCACTTATCACGGGCAGCCTTCGAGTTGATGGAAAACCGAAACCCTCTTCAGGATGTCTGAACCGTTCGTCTGGGATAGCTCGCCTTGTGACTTGGGATTGAATTCAAAGGCTATGTACACGTTGTTTTCGGCGCAGACAAACGGGGCGCTCTCCTCAGCGATTTTTACTAGATCGTCCCATCCTGCCCGCTCCAAGCTCACGTATTGGTGTCGGAAGTTAGCAACACAGCACATCTGTCTGAAAGGTTTTCCCTCGTCTCGAAGATAATGCTCTACCTGCTCACGGGTCATTCCCGGTTTCACATTGGCAGAATATTCAGTCAGTGTTGCTTGATAGTGAGTCTCACGCTCTGCTGCTTCCCGACGATCTCGCTGGTGATGGACGAACCACAGGCTAACGACGACTACCGCTACCAGCTGCAACAATCATCCATAGCTTCCATCCTTTTCTCTGCATAGCTGGATTATCGACTAACGTAGCGATAAAGTGGCCAACTGCCGTAATCAGGCGATTTCACTCAGATACTGGCATTGCCTGGCCTGACAAATGTCTGTCGCTAAAAAGCGGGTGCCCCACACATCGCGCTCTTTGCGATGTGTGGGTTGTCGCCGTCGTAAGAAAGAGACATCCGAACCGCGCGGGTCTGGGTCTCGGGAACTGCATAATGTGTCTAGTCAGAACTATCGTCGGTCCCTAAGATTTCATCCGCTCTTTTTCGCTCGGAGCCGCAATGCCCAAAAACACCAGGACTGCACGATTCAGCCGAACAATATCCTCGTCAGCAAGGCGGCCGACGCG
>CABEDB010000003.1_pt1 | contig 12650 bp, 19 predicted proteins | sample 3422811 | NCBI WGS metagenome assembly CABEDB01 (sample SAMEA5534329, study PRJEB31848) | metagenome | biome: tundra; feature: field; material: soil | place: USA | collected 2013-05 | depth 0.15 m | reverse complement strand
ACGATGAGCTCCCGCATGAGAACGATCTGGCCGATGACCGCGCTGAATCCGATCAGCGTCAGAGCCGCCCTTACGGCCGACGTCGGTTGTTTCGCACACGGCATCGTGACGGACCGCATAGGCGCTGCCACCAGAACGAAATTAGAATTGAGTTGTCATGCAAAAGCAAAGAGACCAAAAGAGCATGCCGCCGACCGAGGGCGCGACTTTCAACCGTCGTGAGGCGTTAATCAAACTGCTCCGCCTGGGAGGAGTCGCTGCCGGAACCGCAGGCCTCGGATATTGGCTGAGCGAACGCAGCCAACGGCCCGAGCACGCGCTGGCAATGAGCGCAAGGCGCAGTCACACAGTGGCGACCGATCCGGCTTTGCCCGAGATGGCGGTCATCCAGGGAGACGATCCCGAAGAACTGGCGCGGACTGCCATCGAAGAACTGGGAGGCATCCATCGCTTCGTCTCTCGCGCCGATATCGTGTTGGTGAAGCCGAACATCGGCTGGGACCGCACTCCAGAACAGGCGGCTAACACCAATCCGAAGGTCGTCGCAGAGATCGTTCGGCAGTGCTGGAACGCAGGGGCGAAGCGGGTCATCGTGACAGACGTGAGTTGTAACGACCCGCGCCGGTGTTTTCAGAGGTCGGGCATTGCCGAGGCAGCGCGCCGCGAAGGCGCCGAAGTGATCCTGCCCGATCCCGCCAGATTCAGAGATGTAGACCTGCAGGGAGAGGTTCTGCGGGACTGGCCGGTTTTCGATCCCTTCCTGAATGCCGACAAGATCATCAACGTTCCAATCGCCAAACACCACAGCCTGACCGGCACGACTCTCGGGATGAAGAACTGGTACGGCATCCTGGGTGGACCACGCCATCAGTTGCACCAGAAGATCCACGAAAGCCTGGTGGACCTCGCTGATTTCATTCGTCCGACTCTTACCATCATCGATTGCTATCGCGTGCTCATCCGGAACGGCCCCACTGGAGGCAGCCTTGACGATGTCCTGCTCAAAAAGACGCTGGTGGCCGGAACCGATCCGGTGGCGCTCGACGCTTATGTGGCGAAGGCCTACTGGAATTTGGAAGTTTCATCTCTGCCCTATTTGAAAATGGCGTCCCAGCGCGGTTTGGGAACCTACGAGTTCGGGAAGATCCGCACACGAGTAAGAAGCAGTGCATGAGAAAGGAAGGTGGAGCGTTATGAACTCCCGACTATTAGGCTCTCGCGCTCGCCGGCTTGTGAAGTGTTCATACCCCAAATGGGCGAAAATTCGGCAAGGTAAGAGAGTTTTCGGCGAAAACTCCCCTAAGGTATTGAGGGATCGGCAAAAATAAAATTGAAAGATTTGTGACAGCGGTTGGGGAAAAATCGGCTACGTGTGCAACGGAGGACTGCAGCCGATTTTGAGACACGCTTGATACCCGACGCCCTCAACAAACGGGATGGGGTCGGCGGATATATGGAAGCGCTCCCGAAGTTCCTTCCGTATCTCCTGAATTCGGTTCTCAACCTTCGGCCATTGGTGGTTCACTGCCGTTCCATCGTTCCATCTCGAATGAAGCCGCGCTGTTCGGCCAGCGCACGCAAGGCTTCCCATGCCTGATTCGGGTTTCCGGTCCTGCCATCCGCGAACCCAAACTCCGCGTAGTTACGCACTACTGGCGCGCAACTACCGTTATGGAAGGACAGCGAGGGCCTTGTTGACATAGCATTTTCTCTGCCCAAACTCTGACCATTGGCCCCTCACAAGACCGAACCGTTCCTCACAGGTTGCCACCCAGAGTTGAGCGCAACTCTTCGTAAGGTAAAGAAAATGGATTGTTTGGAAAATGAATGGGTTGGACTCAAAATCCGCCGGGCTTCGGCCCTTGGGGTTTGACTCCCCCTCCCGGCACCAGCACTTTTGGTATCAATAGGTTACCGTCGTTACCTAGTACTTCCCTAGTATTTCGGGATACGTTCCAAGGGCGGAAAGGATTCGCCCATGAACCGACGCGTGTCCGTTTGGAAATACGTCCGCCTCAAGACCGGACGCTGGAGATACTGCAAGCCCGCCCTCGCGAAGAACGGAAAGATCAGACCTGATTGGGTGATCGTCAAGGGCAACGCGGAACATCATCCTGAGGGGAACTTCTACGTCCATCGTTACGACCACGGAAGAGAGATTTGGAGAAAGATCGGCGAGAGCGCCCAAGAAGCAGTAGATGCGGCTGACTTCGAAGGGACGTATTTGCAAGCCAAGAGCAAGGGAATTCCAGTCAAGGAGATCGACACACCCGTTCTGTCGATAGATGCAGCCGTGCACGGCTGGCTCGAAGAAATGAAACTTTCCAGCAGACCCGAGACATACGAACTCTATCAGCAAACCATTCGGGAGTTCCAGCGGTGGAACTCTAACGGCGGTGCAAAGCGACTCAACGTTGCCGATCTCATCCGAATGGATTTGCTCAAGTACCGGATGTGGCTGATCGAGAACGTTAAGAACGCACCCCGCACCGCAGGGAACAAACTGCTCAGGGTTTCCCAGTGGTACAGGCAGGTGATGAAGCTCAAACCGGGGGAGGGATTGGTCACGGTCAAGGACACCCGCTTAGGTGTCACGGTGCGCGAACCTGAAATCTATAATGATGAAGAACTGGGAAAATTCTTTAAGGCTTGTGATTTTAACGAAGCCTTGTTGTTCAGAACGTACCTCCTCACCGGGTTCCGGGAAGACGAGGTTCGATTCCTGTGTTGGTCGGATTTGGACCCTGAAGCCGGTACGCTGAGAGTCACTGCAAAGCCGCAGTATGATTTTGCGATCAAAGACCACGAGGAGCGTCGAGTTCCAATCCCATTTTGGCACATGAACCAGTTCGAACACAGAGTGATGATGGAGCGATCTCGTAAATTAAACTGGAAACCCAAAGACAGTGAGTTGGTGTTTCCAACTGCCTCTGGCAGGCCGGACGGACACCATCTCGAAAAATGCAAACGGATAGCGCGTAGGGCGGGCTTAGACGAGTCGAAGTTCTGGCTGCACAAGTTCCGCAGCCACTACGCCACGCAGTTGCTCAGGTCAGGTTTCGACATAATCTCTGTGCGTAAACTCTTGGGGCACAAACCGGGCTCTCAGGCCACATTCCGATACCTTGCCCCGATGCCGTTTGATGAGATGCGCGAAAAGGGCTTCCACGAAGTGTTCGAGGCTTTTGACGGACACAACCTACGAGCGCGGGTTGCCGAACCGGAAGAGCATGAAGCCGACTGCACGAATGAGCAGGATGCTACGCTTATTGCCCCGCAGTCCATGCCCGAGGGCGTCGTCCCAGACATCATGGAAAAACTCAAAGAAGAACTTCGGAAGGCAGAGAGAAAACATCAACGAAAAACAGAACGAATATGAGAACGGTGCGAAACCTGTCAACTGCACTCTTCCCGATTCGTATGAAGAACCTCCGAATTCGGCGTGGCTGCCATGTGCAGAGGTGAAAGAAATCATGTCCGTCGTCTTTTGAACCCACCCTCTGCCCGCAGTGCCGCTCCCCATTCGGCCCGGCACAACGTCGCTACTTTGTCCGCGTGCTCCGAACCACAGATCGAAGGTGGACTGCTACCTGCCAGCGACTGCGGCAGTTCCCTGAGCTTTTTTGACCTTCGACCACATCCATTTCTCGAAGTGAGGTCTGTACGGATTAGGAATCGAATTGTCTTCGTTCTCCAGCTTGGCACCCTTTTCGAGGAAGTGCCGAATACCCTCGATTGAGTCCTTGGTTCTCTTGTGATCCTTCGGACCAGTCCGCGAATGCAAATCCAGCGCATAGTCGGGGACCTTGCGCTTGGCCCGGTCAGCGTATATGCGTTCCGTCTGCCGCGTCTGCTCGGCCCGCTCGCAGATGAGCGCAGCGTGAATCAGGAACAGTCGATTGGATGCGCCGTCATCGCTCTCTTCATAAGCTTTGCCCCCAAAGCACTTCCAGTGCTCGGACAGAGCGCGAACCTGAACGCCAACCTCCGCGTCGGACTTACTAGCAATCACCCTCAGTTTCTTCCACGCCTCGCCACCACGACCTTCTTTGTCCAGTTTCACCACTTCGACCAGCAGCGATTCCGAGTCTTCGTTCCATCCGCCGTTGTAAATGGCATTGAGTGCCTCGTCCACCAAGCGGTTTTTCTTTGCACCGGCCACCAATAGCACTGCATCGAGCAGGAAATGCCGTGCCATTTCTTCATCGTCGCCAAGCGCCTTGTTACCCTTGAAGAGCCCGAGAAGCTGGACGGTCAAGCTGTTGTCGGCAAGTCCGACATCCTCGGATGCGGCAACTATCAGAGTGTTCCACACATGCCCCTGAAGCCCAGTCAAATCGAGTTCACTCGCGCAGAACAGCGCGGCGTCTTCATCGCCACGCCTGAGTGCCTTATGGAACCACGAAGTTATGTCCTTACGGGGGTAGCGGCCGACGGTGCGAGCCTTGGGATCGTGCATATACACCCGCTCCGGCGACTCCTTGCCATTCTTCTTGCGCTCGCGGAATCGCCATTTCCGCACCAGACTCGGAGGTAGACCAAGCGAATTGATATAGGATTCTATCCCCCTGTGCCCCGCGACGGCCTTTCCGTCCTTGATGCGGTGTTTCACCTCCTCGATTGCGGGAAGGAGCCGTTCTTTCTCCAATGCCTGAGCCTTGCGCGTGAGTAGATGCCAGCCCTTAGCACTGTGTCGAACCGCACGGTCTAGTTCTTCAGGGGTTAGCTTCTTCAGAGCGTTCCGTTGGAACGGTCTCTCTGCCGCGGCTTGGGCAGGTGCGACGTTCTGGACAAAGTTCCCGCTGACCCCTTTGGGCGCAGCTTTCTTCTTATTTACCACTGTAGACATAGCACGGCTTTGACCTCATTTACTCGGTGAGCGCCTTTCGAGCAGCATCATATGGGACGAGCGCAACGTTCCTACAAATCGAATTGTCCTGCATTCCGAAACCGATGCACAGGTTACGCTGGTCACGACAGCGGTGCTATCGTCGGCGACGACGCCCCCGAGGGATTGGGACGCAAGGCGAGTCCTCAGGGAGCAAAGGATCGGCGGGGAAGAAATTGCCAGCAGAGATATCCCAACATCTCCCGTAAGCGTCTCGCTGTTTTACCCATTGTCCATCTCCCCAGCGGCGAGCTTGTCCCACCATTTGTAAACTTCCCGCCATTGAGCATCACAGGCGGCGGACTCCCCCGCTGGTGTCGCACGCACCATGAAGACCAAGATGTCATGGCGCTTCTGTAGGCGTTGACAGGGGTCGCATGGACACCCAGCGTTTGCCTTGAACTCGTGGTTAGTGATTGGCATGGTCACCCCCCTTCGGCTTGAGCCATCAGTTCCTTCATGCTTGGCAACTTGGCAATGGGTGAGGTACGACGCTAACCCATCCCCCAGCTTAAAAGTCCTTGCGGGACCCGACATTATGTGCATTCGGTAGTCCGTTTCTTATATGCAGGCGATCCTGATCCCTTGGGACGCCGCACGCTGTGCTTTTTGGCTATGCGTCCGACTTCTGTTACGGAACTTAGGCCAACGGTGCGCCCGATCTCCGCATAGGTCATATCGGGGAAGTTCACGATCATCCTGACCACGAACTGTTCGAACTTCTTCCTGTTGTTTGCCGCTAGGCGGTCAAGCTCTTTTTTATTCATTCTGCGCTCCTATTCAACAACCGTATGCCCTCGTTGGTGCCCTCGCCCAGTGCGTAGAGTGCGTCACATACCTGTAACTTACGCTCGTTCACGCATACCTGTGCTGCTGCTTCTTCGGATGTGGTGGGGTCTGAATTTCTGACCCGACCAAATCCTGCTTCATCTGCTAACATGCTCATGACTATCCCTCCTCAGGGTTGAATCAATGAGCAGGTGCCCGATAGCCTGTGGAGTCTGAGACTCCGTTATCCCTGCTTCCTTCAATCGTCGTGCTTCCTGTGCCGCTCTTCTTGCGGGCGACCAAGGTTTTCCTCTCAAAGTATTTGCCATCTTGCGACGGCTTTTCTTTGAAATTGGGTGGTACTTGAAATGGTCTTTATGAGCAAGCCCTATCTTGGAGCGATGCTCAGCGGACTGTTTGTGTCCCAAACTATTTTTATTGCCCAGCTTTGAGCTTGCTAATTTGCGGCGTGTGCTTTGGCTTGGGTTAGCCATACCTTCCTCGCCATCCGTGCGATTGCGTAGGATGCCAGTCCCTACATGCTTGCGACCGTAGTAGGCGATGAAGAACCTCTCCGCCACAAAAGCTGATTGTTCGTCTGGGAACTCTTGGACGAGAATCCGCTCCTCTGGTGGAGAGGTTCGGCGAAAGGCACGCCCACGACCATGACGATAATTGCTATGTCCTTTCCCAATGTAGTAGGGCGTGCCGTCTTCCCCGAGCCACATATAGGTGTAGTAAGTGTTGGTCATAGTTCCATCCCCTTGAAAGCACCCGCCGCTTTCTCTTCAGCGGAACCTTCTCTTGGCTTGCAGGTGCACTCCGCCTTGAGACAGAGACCGTTGTCACAGTAGTCGTCCCAGTCGAGCAGCCTCTTGGCGGCAGGCTTGGGCTCTGGTTCTGGCATGGGCTCTGGCTTAGTGGCAGGGGTGCTATTGGCTGGTGTTCTCTTGCTGTCGCACCCAGAGCAGTAACCTGTTCCTGATGGACAGGCTTTGGCAGGACACTTGGGGGTTTTGCAGTTGGGTCGCTTTTTGCTTTTGCTTATAGGTGTAGATTTGCTGAGCGAAGCGATGGGTGTGCTTGCTCCGCCCTCGATACCTCCATCCACACCCCTACCCAAACCCCTATCACCATCAACATCAAAATCAACATCTACGGCAACCGCAGGCACATTGTGGCAGACGGATGGCAACTTCTGACTAACTCTTGCAAACTCTGCGAGACTCTTGACAGCCTCATTGCGTTCATTGTTCCACTTCTTCAACGCACCTAGTCTGCCCGCTGTAGCCCTGATGTTACTGATTTCCTGTGCCCTATCTTCTGGGCTCATCTTCAGAATCTTGGCGTTGCGTAGACAGGTGCCCACGTATGCCACGACCCGCTTGGCTTCTATTTCATCTGGGTCGTCTTGCTTCTCAAGCCACTTGGCTGTCACCTTGAGTGCCTGCGTGATGGCTTCGTAATCGTAGTCGTTGAGCCAGAGAGCGGACTGGCGCTGGGAAGGTAGGGTGTCGCTGATGAGCACAGTCCACAGCCCTTCTAATGCCGTGGTGTGTTCCTTGATGTATTGAATGCGTTGAATTGTTTCTGCTGCTTTGGTCATACTCATACCTGCTTTGAATTGAAGTTCCTCATACCTCTGTCGTGCTCCGCCTGCTGGGGTCGGCTGCTGGGGGAACCCTCACGGGGCGGCTGAGGTATGAGCTAACCTGCCCCCCGATTAGAATGCCTTGCAGCATCCCCAGCTAACTTAGGTTTTGGTAGTCCGTTTGTGAGACCACATCTGGCTTGACCCGCTTGACTACCTTCCGCAGGTTGGTGTGGTGGACGATGAAGCGCCAGTCGTCCTGCACCGAATAGAACAGTGCGTGCTGACCACGGGTGGGTTTTGACTTCCTGTTACTTTGCCCATCATGGATGAGAAGCATAAAGCATAACGAGGCATCTAAGAGGGCTCTAAGAGTCCAGTAAGAGAACCTTAAGAGCCGCTCTAAGAGTCATCTAAGAGACCACCTCTGCGATGCCTATCAACTTGAGCCACGCCCAATCGTCGGGCGTGATTTCGTGGTTGGGTGCTTTGTAGCAGTAGTAGCAGGTTGCGCCCGTCTCGAACCAATGCTGGTGCTTCTCGCAGTGCTGGTGGGGTTGACGGCGGCAGGTGATACAGTGCCCGCCCTTCTGGAACCACTCGCCATGCTCGCTGCACAGTGTGAGCCTTTCCTCCTTGATGCAGTCGGGGCACATCCACTTGCTGTTGACCTTGAGGGCTATGGGTGCATTGCACGAATAGCACGGGTGCTGTGTCCTCGTCTTGCGTTTTCTAATCGCCATGTTGTTATCCTCCTCAGGATGTTATGGGACGGTCGTTAGCCGTCCCGTTGCTTCCTACTGTTGGTGGCTAGGATGCCCGCACAGGCAATCCTGCTTGAGTTCCAGACAGGTTGGGCACTCTTCGTGCGGTTGCTCGTCGATTGACTTTAGGATTCGGGCGTCAGTCTTCTCTCGTTGCAACCTGCGTATGGTTTGCCCATCATGTGCGCTGGACATCGGCATCTGTGGGTCACGTCCATCACGCACCGCATAGGAGCAACCGCATTCGGCGTCCTTGAAGTGGATGGACGACGTTGAGTAGTGATTGGCTTCAGGGTTGCCGTTGCGACCGCCAACGAAGACAGTCAGAAACACACGCAACTTGGGGTTGGTTCGTTCTTGTTCCGTGGGTTCGAGGTTGATGACCATCCAGCCCGTCGTCTTGCCGTTCTCGACGGAGAGTATCTTGCGACCAGCTAACACTTCGTTCATTTCAAATGGTTCCATGGTTGTTGTCCTTTTTGTGTTACCCTGCCTTGACCCGACTTTGGACGGGTCTTGTGCATTACACCAGCAGGTCGCTGGTGCCATCTGCTATAGGTCGTAATGAGTTTCCCAGTCTATGGGTGTGTCGTGGCTGAGAGCCATGAACGCCAGATGGCGCTGGGAGCTTTCCTCAAACGAGACATACTCAAACTCCCACGCTTCGTAGTAATCGTCCTCAGCGTGCTGCTCATCCCACACGCAGTCGTAGCGCCACTTACCCCAAGCACCAGCGATGACATCATCACGATGCTTGAGCGCCTTGCCCTCACGACCGTGATACATGTCCAGCCTGTCCACTGGTGCGCCCGCCCGCTGGAGCTTACGCATCAGCGAACCAAACGCCTCGCCGTGGTGGGTGTAGGGATTCTTGCAGCGTTCGCCGTTCTTCTTGAGCTTGATGTCGAACGCCATCCTATCCACGCATACCACTTGGACATGCGCCATCTCGTGGACGAATACATCCAGCAGGCGGTTTGGGTTCTCTACGAACCAGTCCACCTTCATCACGATGCTGTTGTCGGCTGGACTGAAGAAGGCTACTTCCTTGTGTCCGCCCAACGTTTTCCACTGGTACTTGTCAGCCATGTGGAACTCGCTCACGGCTGGTAACTTACCAGCGAACCATTTGCGGTTGCAGGCTTCATACAAACGCCTGAGGTCTATTGCTTGGAGGGCGGCGTTCATGTCGCCCTCGCTGCGTTGTCTTCGTTGGCTCCTCATTAGAACAGCATCCCGTCATTCATCGCATCTATGATGGCGAATGACTTCCTGAGGTAAGTTGACATCTCGTCGCACGGCAGCGGTTCATAGCTGCGTGACGACTCAAGGACAGCCAGTGCCTCGTCTGTCCAGTTTCCATCTGCATCGGTGTAATGATTTTTGATTTGACTCATGGTTGTGTCCTCTTACTCTGCCCCGCTCACGGACTTGTGACCGTGATGTGCATTAAGACGCCATTCGATTGCGGCGTCCCACTCTGCTTAGTTGAGGTCGTCGAAGACCTTCTTGAGGTCTACGGTGACACTGCTGTCAAACTCGTAGCCGTTGTTGTCGAGGTAGACCTTGACAGCATCCTCACCAAACTTCTTGATGAGAGCTTCCATCTCGGCACTGGCTTCGTAGAGGAGTTCGCCTTCCAACTCCTCCACACGTTCCTCCCAGCCACAGGTGATTGAGTCGAGTGCATCGCCCAATTCCTGTTGCTGTTCCTCGGTCAGGTCGTCAAAAGCCAATTGCTGGGCTTCCGCTGCCGCTGCGAGTGTTGCCTTCGCCTCGGCGATTTGTTGCTTGGTAGGTGTTGCGGTTGAATTTGCCACGGTTTTTTCCTAGACCCAAGATTTTCACTGCGCTGGGGGGTCGCTCCAGCCGACACAGGTGGACGCCAATGCATCCCTGTCCCTGTGTTTCACTCTTAGGATTTCTGTGTTGCTACCCAGACTGGGATATGGAAAAACAGCCGTGATGCTTTAGGCTTGGTGCTTACCAGTTTCGCTTGCTAACCTGTCCTGTCACCAAGGGACTCAACTTAGTCACCCGCACTCGCCAATGTCCGTGCTTGCGTCTGTGGCTATGAGGCTCTTGACTCACAGGCCCTTCACCGTTTTCGTCCTTACTCTCTGGTCACCACCTGTCTTGCTTCGTCCGTGCTTGGACTTCTTAGGTGCCATACCCTATCGCCTACTCTGGCTTGTAAAGGTCTTACCTGATGTCTCCCAGCGCCCTACGTTTAAAGGGACTGGTAGTTGTAATAGTTCCGTTTTTCCATGAATATTGGAAAAAGCGACCCGCACTAATTAGCGATGGGGGTTTGTTTTGCCATGAATACTGGGAAAACCGCTAACTGGTGTAGTCAGTTTTCGCATGAATATCGGAAAAATCGACCCCGCTCGGTTGGGGGTGAAGGCGGCGATGCTGGCTGGAATGTCTACTAGAGTAGTGGGGAATATTCGCCAGCTAGGGCGAACAGGACGCTTAGGGGAACACCCAGAGCACGGCTAGGCCTGACGAGCGCCTTCAGGGTCAGGCGATTCTCCACGCGCTCAAGATCGCTGACGTATTGCCTACGTTACCCTTACTCTCGACCAAAGGCCCCAGCATAGCCGCTGTTCTCCAATCAACGACACCCAATCCTCGGGTTTCAAGGACCGGATCGCTGCAGTTGCAACCTTCGCCTACGGACATCCGTTCAGCAAGAGCCGGAAATCACAATTCCACGTCTGCGGGTTTATGATGAGGCTTCAAAGCGAGGAGCGTGCAATGGCAAACCGCAGCGTGGCAGCGAAGAAGGCGGCTCAAACCAGAAAGCGCAGAGCAGCGGCAAAGAAAGCGGCCGGAACTCGAAAACTGAGGGCGGCAGGTAAGAAGGCGGCAAGAACTCGGAAACTGAGGGCCGCGGGTAAGAAAGCAGCACTCACCAAAAAGCGGAGAGCGGCAGCGCGGAAAGCAGCCACTACTCGGAAGGTGAAAAAGGAACAGAGTGCGCCTGCACCACCAACTCCGCAAGCGCAGGCACAAGTGGTGCCACAACCGGAGATGGGTAAAGTTCAGCAGTCATCTCCAAGCGAGTCACGGGCAAGGAGCGAACGGGATGATTTGGCCGCCACCACAGAAATGACATGACTTGGACCGTCGGCCTGCCGACCATGTTCGGCTCGGAGTAGGGCTCGCAGCGATTTGGTGGGAGCAACTTTGATGCCTGAGTCCGTGGTGACTGTCAACCTAGAGGCAGACTATCCGACTGTCGAGGAAGCGAGACAACTGCTCAAGGCTGAATTGGAAAAGTGTCGAAATCGGAAGGTTACCGCCGTCAAGATCATCCACGGGTACGGTTCCAGCGGTGTCGGTGGCGCGTTGCGTCAAGGCATCCGAAAGTCTCTGATTAACCGGAGAAAAGAAGGCAGCGTGAAGGCAGTCGTTTTCGGAGAAAAATGGAGCATCTTCGACTCCGTGGCAAGATCGATGTTGGAGCAGTGCTCGGAGTTGGGCAAGGACAAAGACTTGTGTAATTCCAATCCCGGCATTTCGATCGTGCTGCTATGAGCATTGGGTTCTAGCTCAACTCGAACTGAACCGTTTTGTCCGATCTGCCATAATCTCCCCGTGTACGGGCTATCGACTGTCGCGAAGAAAACAGGTTGTCGCAATGAGCTTGGTACCCATCAGGCGGCTGACTTTCCCGCGATACACGCAGTCCACTGAAAGGACGCCTTCGCCGCTATACTAGGTTTGCCGAACCACCGCTCAATGGAGGCGGCATGTCGAGTCTGAAGGAATTCCAATGCGAAATTTGCGGGGTCGTCAGTCAGAATCCGATCCATTGGTTTGTGATCAAGTGCACCGATTGGAAGCTTGCGATCATTAAATGGGATTTGGCCGCCGCCACAAGCCCAACCGCCCGGCATTTCTGTGGCGAAGCCCATGCTCAGGTGTATATCAGCCGCTGGTTTGAATCCGTGTGCGTGCCGCCCAAACGAAGTTTGAAGGTTGTTTAGGCCGTTTCGACTACCCGATGACGAAGTGAGGGGACATCCAGTGAACGTGGCCAAACCCATCTTGCTAGCATCGTTGTTTCTCTGCGCTGGAAACGCCTTCGCGCAGTCGGTTGAGAGGGAGCCTGCCGCAGTTGTCGAAATTGGGGGATCGGCGTCCCAGAGCCTCACAGGCGATGGTTCGAGTTTCGGTCCCACTGTCGCGCTTGAAGTTACACCGATAGAGAACCGTTTAGAACTTGAGGTGGGTGTTACGTCGCTCTTCAGACGGCACTCGACCGAATGGGACACCGACCTTCTGTTTAAGAAGCCTTGGACGCTCTCGAAAAGAGCAGAGTTCATGTTGGGCATCGGGCCGGAGTGGATTCATGCAAGACAATACAGCACGACAACGAACTCAGTCGGGGGTGAAATCATGGCGGATTTCATGTACTGGCCCTCCTCGGCGAAGCATAGATTCGGTTGGTACCTCGAACCGGGCTACGAGTACAACTTTGGGCGAGGGCGTGAGCAATCGCTTGGAGTAAGCGGCGGCTTATTGATAGCGATCCCATGAGGCTTTGTTTGCTTTGGTGTTAGGTTCGCGTGATGGGATAATTCCCAACGGCCCTTACATTGCGAACTGACCCGCTACCGGGGCTTCTACT
>CABEDB010000883.1_pt1 | contig 13247 bp, 14 predicted proteins | sample 3422811 | NCBI WGS metagenome assembly CABEDB01 (sample SAMEA5534329, study PRJEB31848) | metagenome | biome: tundra; feature: field; material: soil | place: USA | collected 2013-05 | depth 0.15 m | reverse complement strand
CGGCCGAACTCAGACTTGCTCCATGACTTCGCGACGGCCGAATCATCCAGACCAGGATAGGGCGGAACGGGTTCCTTTCCGCATGGCGGCTGCGGTCCTAATTGCGAATAGCCGCGCGCCTGGCAGAGCAGCATTGCCAACAACAAAAACAAAACGCGGCGCCGGGTCCAACTCCGGGCAACTGTCTGATGACGCGGATCTGCGCCCATCTGACCAGCATAGTTGTTGCCAGAGGCCTGAGTCGGGGACAGAAAATGCATCCGAATAAAACTTGATCGCCAAACAATCACGTCGTGCCCCCAAGAACGGAACGATCTCTTCTGCCTAGCTGCCTCAAGAGGGTAGATCAGGCCGGCTGCTGTGGCGGGCCAACTACCCTCTTGAGACGCCAATAGATTCGCTCACTTGCTCTGGCAGTACTGTGCAGAATCGCTCATGTCGTGAGCCACGGCAAGCATGCTGGCACATGCCTCGGTTGGCTCCGGAAGTCCTTTCAGAGTGTAGCTCACGCGGTGCTGGCTTCAATGTTAACGACACACCTGCGACACCACGGCATTTTCTCGCACGGCCTGTGTCGTAACGATGGCCGACGTTCTGAAGAGAGAGACTTGGCACCGAACGGCCAGGACGGTGCAAAAGCTAATGTTTGCCGGTGGCCAGCGCCTTTTCGATCGCTGTGGTAACTGGTTTGGAGTCCGGCTCGACTTCGGAATCGAACCGAGCAGCCACCTCGCCATCCCGCCCGACTAGGAATTTGGTGAAGTTCCAGCCGATCTCCCAGCCGGTTTTCGGGTGAGTAGTTTTGTCGGTCAGGAACCGGTAAAGCGGCGTGATATCGGACCCATCCACGGACACTTTGGCCATCATGGGGAAGGTTACTTTATACGTGCGGGTGCAGAAGGCCTTGATCTCCTGATTCGAACCCGGCTCCTGCCCTGCGAAATTGTTCGCGGGAATACCGATCACAACAAATCCCTGCTCCTGGTATTTTTCGTAGATCGACTCCAGAGCGGAATACTGCGGGGTGTAGGCGCAACGGCTGGCAACGTTCACGAGCAATGTAACTTTGCCTTTGAACTTGGAAAGTGGCGTCGGCTGACCATCGATCGAATCTAAGGTGAAGTCGTAGATTGTCTTGTCCGTGGCCATCAGACTTGTCCCCATAAGTGTGATGAACACCAAGAATTCCTTAATTGTGTCACTCCAGGTGAATTGCGGATCCCGAAAAATCCGGCAGGAGCAATCCGCTTACTACCTGCTGAATAGATGGCAGACTTTGATCAGAAGTACGCATTCGGCTGCCAAGCTCAATTGTACTTGCTCGCCTTCCTGAACTGGCAGTTGAGAATGAGACTCCCGAAACGATTCTAATGAAAAACTCTAATTCGCAATGGATGCAGAGGGCGATCGACGATCTGCCGCTTCATTACCGGGAGACCCTTCTCCCTTGTGACGAAATGTCCTATCAGGAGATCGCGGAGATATTGTCGATCCGATATGGGAAAAGTCACGCGCGCCGGAGTTTGGGCAGAGTTTGGGCATAGTTGCACCAAAACCGGAAAATCCTCACACAGACTTTGCGGTCGCACCCCCGCCCAACTAGATGATCTTGAATGGGTTGAGCGTGCGCCCGAGACGGAATCGAACCGTCGCGTGCTTTTAAGGCACGTGGGATTTACAATCCCCAGTTCCCCCGAGGAGAAATCACCGTGATCCCACGCTATACCCGGCCCGAGATGGCTCGCATCTGGAGCGACGAAAACCGCTTCCGCACCTGGCTCGCGGTTGAAGTCGCCGCGACCGAAACGCTGGCCGCCGCCGGCATCGTGCCGAAAGATGCCGCCAAGGCGATCCACGCGCGCGCCGACTTCAACGTGGACCGCATCTTCCAGATCGAAGCCGAGGTCAAACACGACGTCATCGCCTTCACGACCGCCGTGGCCGAGATCGTGGGCCCGCACGCCCGCTGGTTCCACTATGGCCTGACCTCGAACGACGTGGTCGATACGGCGCAGGCGTTGCTTATCCAGCAGGCCTCGTCGTTGATCGCCGGTGATTTGGAGCGACTGGCCGAGGTACTCGAACGCCGGGCGTTCGAGTTCAAAGAAACGCCGATGATCGGCCGTACCCACGGCATCCACGCCGAACCCATCACCTTTGGCTTCAAGATCGCCAACTGGTATTCGGAGACGCAGCGCAACATCGCGCGCTTCAAAGCCGCCGCCGAAGATCTCCGTGTAGGCAAGTTCTCGGGCGCGGTAGGAACGTTTGCCCACCTCACGCCGGAACTCGAAGAGAAGATGTGCGCCCGCCTGGGATTAAAGGCCGCCGCGGTGTCGTCGCAGGTGATTCAACGCGACCGCCATGCTCACTACCTGGCGACGCTGGCCACGATTGCATCGACGCTCGACAAGATTGCGACCGAAATCCGCCACCTGCAGCGCACCGAAGTCCGCGAGGCCGAAGAATATTTCAGCGAAAAGCAGAAAGGCTCGTCCGCCATGCCGCACAAGCGCAATCCGGTCACCTGCGAACAGATCTCTGGATTAGCGCGCGTGGTGCGGTCGAACGCGCAGGCCGGATTCGAGAACGTCGCGCTCTGGCACGAGCGCGATATCTCGCACTCTTCCGCCGAACGCATCATCATCCCCGACTCCACCACGCTCGCCGACTACCTGCTCAACAAGACGGCGGACCTGATTGAGACCCTGCTCGTCTATCCCGAGCGCATGCGGGCGAACCTCGAGAGCACCCACGGCCTCGTCTTCAGCGGACAGTTGTTGCTCGACCTGGTCGAGAGCGGCGTCTCCCGTGAAGACGCCTATCGCCTGGTGCAGAGCCACGCCATGCACGCGTGGAAAGAGAATCTCGACTTCCACGAGCTGATCGTGAACGATCCCGAAATTCGCGGACGAGTGCCGCGAGCAAAGATCGAACGCGCTTTCGATCTGCAGCGGCAGCTCAAGAACATCGACAAGATTTTTGCAAGGGTGTTTCCAAGGAAAACGAAGTCAGCGAAACAACTCGTCACCTCCAAGAAACGGAAGAAGAGAGAGAAATGATCTCTCCGGCGCTCGGAATCAGCAATGGATTCATGTGGGGAGGCTGAACACGACTGCCGACACATCTGTAGCTAGCGAACTCGGAATTTACGCGTGCCCCGTATGCAAACGTCTCTTGTGCCAAAAAGAGGGTGCGCTCCGCTGTCCCACTTGTTCCCAAGCCTACCCAATCAAAGAGGGTATTCCCGACTTCATTCTTGAAGAGCTATCCCGAAGTGCGGACCCCGTGCTAAGGAGAATGACCACCATCGATCGGATGGCGCGCATTTACGAGACAAGGTTGTGGTATCCGATTGTGCTAAATGTCTACGGTGGATTTCACAGCGCCTCCCTTGCGCAGCTAATCGAAACAGTGTCTCAGAAAGTCCAAACGACCGAAGGCCGCGTGCTAGATGTTGCCTGCGGCCCCGGCACTTACGGCCGGCGGATTGCGTCACCGTCGAAGGAGGTGTTCGGAATCGACGTATCCATGGGGATGCTTCGGCAAGGCGCGGTTTACACTGCCAAGGAAGGCATTCCCAACGTGCATTTCGCCCGTGCACGAGTGGAAGCCCTTCCATTCGAAGATGGCGTTTTCGACGCCGCCCTCTGCTGTGGCTCGCTTCATCTCTTTGCGGATACCGTGATTGCTCTGCGCGAGATGGCTCGCGTCATGAAGCCAGCAGCGACACTTTCGGTCTTCACTTTCGCCGCAGGAAGCGGTGGTGTCCTCAAGTTTCGCCGCGTACGGGAGTGGAGTCTCAGCAATCACGGCCTCCATGTATTCGACCTTTCTGAGATGCAGCAGTATTTGACCGCTTCAGGCTTTAAGGATTTCCAGCCCGAAATATCTGGCTCGATTTTGACATTCAGCGCTCGCAAACAAGCGGCCTGATTGGTGGCGCAAGACCGGAGATGACGATCACGGTATCGTCCGCGAAACCGGATGGCGCCTGACATTGCTTTATCCGGCCAGCGTGCCCCTCACCAGTTCCAGCAACTCAATCAGTTGCTTCAACTTTTCTTGTCCGACGTGGCGAAGCATCTCGCGGCCTTGCTTGTCGATCGGCCCATCCATTTCGCGCAGAAGCCTCAGCCCGGCTGCGGTGATCTTTCCGTAGATGACGCGGCGATCGTGACGGGCGCGCGTGCGCTCGACGAAGCCGCGGCCTTCCAGCCGATTAAGCAGACGCGTAATGTCGGGATCGTGCGTGATCATGCGCTCGCCGATTTCGCGGCACGGCAAGCCCTCCGTCCCAGCCCCGCGCAGGATGCGCAGCGCGTTGTATTGCGTGCCGGTGAGTCCGAACTCTTTGAGCCGGGCTTCGACCTGCGCCTGGAGCGCGTCGGCCGTGCGCAATACGGAAAGATATGCTTCCTGCTCGCGGCTGGCGAATGGCGCTTTTTGTTTGAGTTCCGCTTGCAGACCTTTTGCTTGCAGACCTTTTGCTTGCAGACCACGGGGCATGGGGCGAGATTAGTCGTTATGACGAGCAACTGTCAAACCGCCGGCGAGTTCGCCATCGTTCAGCCTTGGTGGCCTTCCAGTCGCTCGATGCGCTAGTCGTGTCCCGCGGCAATCCTCGCAAGGTCGCCAATGAGATCGGCGTGCCCCCGCAGAAGTCGGTCGTGTTCCTTGACCGACTGCGCCAGGCTCTGCACGTCCGCCGTGAGCAGTTGTAAACTCTCCGCCAGAGCTTCGTGTTTTTCGGTCAGCCGATCCAAGCGTTCGTCAGTGGTCATATTGATATTTTACCTCTTGGCCCGCTTGTAACAGTTTGTAAAAGTAATAGTTTGTGAAAGCGCCCTGCGGGCGCATCCCTCCCCATCCAGCGTTGAGAACAAGCTGGTGGTGAACCAACTGGTATGGGTTACGGGGTGAACGAATAACGGGTGAACAACCGAGCAGTTGCTTTCTCTCCTGTGGCGCGGCGCAAGCCGCGCCTTTTTTTATCCGAACCTTGAAGATCTAGATTCTCACCGGCTCTGCGCTGCGGGTTTCCACTTGTTCAAGAATGCCAGAAAATCTTCCGGGGTGAGCGCTCGCGCGTTCTCGAATTCGCCGTTCTTCTGGCTGTACACCAGCTTCCCATCGGCATCGAGCACGGCCAGCCCGGGAATGCCACGCTTCATCGGAACCTCGTACTTCGTCATCAGGTCCTGATTCTTCTCTCCCTTTCCGATATCCACGTGCACAACTTCATAGTTGGCGGCGAGTGTCGGTGCCAGGCCCGAACTATGAAAAGCCTTATCGAGCACATGGCAGTCATAGCACCAGTTGGCTCCAAACACGACAATGACGCGCTTGTGTTCCGCCGTAGCCTTCGCCAGAGCCTCTTTGATTTCGGCGCGCGCATCGGCGCTTTCGTTGTAAATTTCTTTCTGTTTGTTAACCGACTGGCTGAAGCAGACCGCGCCGGAGGCGGCCACCGCGGCCGCGAGAGCCAGCGTCAAAATCCGCCGATAGAGGTTCACCCGTGGACTCCTGCCCTGAAGATGTGAAACTTGAGTATACCTCGGGAAAAGTCGCTATTAGCTCTTGGCCTTTGTCCTTTAGCCAAAAGCGCTTTTCAGTTCGCCTTGCGCGAGTGTACGAGTTTCAGGCCGTCGCTCTGCAGGATGCGCTGGATCTGATGTTTGGCGTGGACGGTCCAGGGCCCGGTGGTGTCGAGCTTCACGTAGGCGCGCCAGTGTTGCAGCGCCTTCCGTGGTTCGCGTATCTTCTCGTAGGCCAGCGCGATGTTGTAGTGCGCGTCCGCATAAGTGGGCGCGAGTTGAATGGCGGTTTTGTAAGTGTTGATGGCTTCCTCGACGCGTCCGGTCTCGTCAAGCACGTTGCCCAGGTCGAAATAGGCGAGCGCGTAGCGTGGATCGATCTCAATCGCCGAACGGTAGTGCCGTTCGGCGAGCGCGTATTCCTGACGGTTGTAGTAGAGCGTACCCAGGTTGATGTGCGCGGCGGCGTGAATGGGATCCATTTCAAGAACCTTCAAGTAGGTCGTGATCGCCTCGCTCTGCGTGGAGGGATTTTCTTCCAGCGTGATCCCACGCGCAAACAAGTCGGCAACGTCGGTAACCACCAGTTCCGGTCCATTCCGCGGCGGGCTGGTCACGACTTTACTTTCTGCGGACGAGAAATCGAGCATGAACTGTCCGGCGATGGGCTCAAGCAGCCGGCCCTGGTGCCGGAAAGCTACGCGGTGTCCGCTCCGATAGGCCCCAGCCTCGAGCAATGGATTCTCCATGCCGGCAACCTGTTTCTGCATGGCATCGAGCGATTGCCGGATGACGGCCGGACGAACGCGCTGAGCGCAGAGGTCGCGCACTTTCTTGATTTGCACAAGATCGAAAAAGGAATAATCCTCGCCCGTCGTCACCAGTCCCGCCTTCTCCCAGGTTTGAAGCTGGCGGGGAACGAGCCGGAGAATGCGCAGCAAGTCGGCGCGGCTATAGCGATACACGGCTGTCAAGACTCTCGCGATGATTATCCGGAACTTGTGTGCGGGAATGCAAGTAGCAACGTGGTGGAACCCGGTGGAAGGCTGTGGAGAATAGGGCAGAAATGGCACAAAAGTGGCAGCTTTTCTTGGTCCTCGCGCCCGCTTGCAGGTCCATCGGATAGGCGAAGAGATACGAGTAACATTAAAAGCAAACGTGGCCAGCGTCGTGGCATGGCAAATTTCCAAATATGTTTTGCAGTGAATTATGCACCATACACCTCTGCGGTGCCGAGAATAAAGCGCTAACATTAACCTGACCTACGATCGGAGACCGCCATGGAACCGTTCCGCTTTCACCTCTTCGTCTGCACGCAGCTAAAGCCGGAAGGCGTTCCCTCCTGCCCGACCAGCGGGTCGTTCGCAGTGCTCGGCGCGCTAGATCGCGAGATTCAGGAGCGCGGTCTCAACCACCCCGGTCTCAACAACCGTGGTCTCAACAACGATGTGCAACTAACTACCTGTGGCTGCATGGGACTCTGTGATGAAGGTCCAGTGATGGTCGTCTATCCCTCAGGGGTGTGGTACCGGCGCGTGCAACCGTCGGATGTATCCGAAATCGTCGATGCCCATCTGCGCGACGGCAAGCCCGTCGATCGTCTTATATGGAACGATGCCGCTGCAATGAAGGCTATGGCGGTCGAACACGGGGAAAGGTACCGAGAGGCAATGGCTGCCCGTGAGAAAGCCGGGGTGCTGCCCGATCGCCTCGACCAGATGATCCGCGGCTACATGCCGAGTCGTTGCGTGCTTACGGCGCTTGAACTCGACATCTTTACCGCCGTCGGCGACGGAGCCAATGCCGAGCAGATCGGGACGAAGATCCACGCGAATGCCCGCGCCTCAGGCATGCTGCTTAACGCGCTCGTAGCCCTCGGACTGCTCTCGAAGAGGGGCGACGATTACAAGAACACGCCCGAGTCGGCACGCTTCTTCGTGCAGGGCTCCAAAGATAACCACCGCAATGGTCTGCTGCACACAGCCAACATCTGGCATCGCTGGAGCACACTGACCGACGCGGTGCGCAGCGGCACCCGTGTCCCCGCCAGTCGCGACGACACCCCCGAATGGACGCGCAACTTCATTGCCGGCATGGAACGCCACGCCAAAGATCGCGCCCCGCTGGTGGTGAAGGCCCTGGGCGCAGCCACAGCCACAGCCACATCCAATTCCAATGTCCGCCGCATCCTCGATCTCGGCGGCGGCTCCGGCGCATATTCCATCGCATTCGCACAAGCTAGTCCCAATGTGCAGTGCGAGATTCTTGACATTCCAGAGGTCGTGCCGCTCACCGCCGAATATGTCAGACAGGCCGGCGTCTCAGCGCAAGTCAGCCTTCGCACTGGAGACATGCTCCAAGACGACTTCGGATCCGGCTACGACATCATCATGCTGAACGCGATCTGCCACATGTTTTCCGAGGAGCAGAACCGGAACATCTTCGGCCGTGCCCACCAGGCACTCGCGCCGAACGGCCGCCTCGTCGTGCAAGACTTCATCCTCAATCCCGACAAAACCGGGCCGCAACACGCGGCGCTGTTCTCACTGAACATGCTCGTCAACACCGATGCGGGTGCCAGTTACAGCGAGTCTGAATACACCCACTGGATGAAGGCTGCGGGTTTCACCGAGGTATGCCGGATCAACCTACCCGGGCCTAGCAGCCTGATTGTGGGACTAACGAAAAATTGATCCGCCAATTTTGATTGGTGGAAAACCGTACGATAATATTTATTTCTGGAACGCAACTTCATTTACATTGGGGTGGGAGTCCTGCATGAGATGGGTGCTGATTGTGCTCGCCGTCGCCGGTATCGCGGTTTCTGCACTCGCGCTGCGCGAGCATTACCGCACCGACACTTCGCCTTGCAGCATCAATGAACGCTGGGACTGCGGCATCGTGAATCACAGTCCGTACGCCATGCTCTTCGGAGTTCCCGTGGCCGTGCTTGGCATCGCCGGGTATTTGCTGCTTGGCGTACTCGCCGCTCGAAGAGCGTACGCTTGGATGCTGCCATTCGCGATCGGCGCTTTTGCCTTTGCCATCCACCTTGCGGACGTCGAATCCATGGTCCTGGGCGCTTGGTGTATCTACTGCGTCATCTCGCTGGGAATCATTAGTGCTTTGACTCTGCTGGTGGTCGGCGCCGTGATCGTCGGCTCGATCCGGCAGAAGACGGCGTGAGGGTTTGTCTCCTGCCGCGAGTGAGACGGGGCAAGCCCCGTTTCTACACGGGAGTTGTTCAGCTAGGGCCGTCCTTTTCGTCCGCGCCCAGCTTCCACGCTATCTGCCGCAGCATTCCCAACAACACTGGAGCATCATCGACATTCAACTCCAGGCGCCGGACCAGGCGCCGCAACTTTTCTTCAGCCGCCACTGCCCGCGGCTTCACGTATCCGCTGACGCCCAGAACCTCAAGCAGCATTTGCGTCAGCCGCTCTACTTCTCGCGACCTGGCGGACTTCTTTTCCTTTTTCCCGAGCGCAGTTCTTGCCGCCGTCGTCTTCCGTCCTCGCACCAGTTCGTACAGGCAGACCGCCACCGCCTGCCCCAGATTCATCGAACCGTGCTCTTCTCGCGTCGGAATCCGCATCACCCAATGGCAGTGGCTCAATTCCCGATTCGACAGCCCCACCCTTTCCGAGCCGAACAGTAATGCCACCGGTCCCGCCTTCAGTTGCCGTTTGATCGCCCGCGCGCCCTCCTCCAGCCGTCGCAACCGATGCTGCAACTCTCGCCGCCCTGCCGCCGTTGTTCCCACCACCAGCCGGCAGTCCGCGACTGCCTCGGCCACGCTCCCGTACTGTTCCGCCCTCGCCAATAACCCCGCTGCGCCCACCGCCGACCGCGCCTCGCGAAACGCCGCCTCGTAGGGGTTCACCACCCGCAATCGCCTAACCCCAAAATTGCTCATGGCCCGCGCCGCCGCTCCAATATTCAGCGGATTCCGCGTTGCCACCAGCACCACCCGGAGATTATCGAGATGGCCAGAAATTGATCGCCAGTTATTGATCATCGCCAGTCATTCATCTACGACATCCATCGTCTTTGACATCTATGACTATCCATTCTACGGCGCTCTCCCCTGCCTACCGCTTCGGGCAGCTCCTGCGACTTCCGCACTTGCAGTGCATCCAATCAACAGTGCTAGGATAGAAGTCCCGCCCTACGGGGACCAAACGGTCCACCCTGGCGGAACTGTTAGCTAGCTGAGAATCCTGGAGGATGAATGGCAAGCAACGCCATCGTTGAAGTTACCGACGCTAATTTTGATTCCGATGTGTTGAAGTCCGATAAGCCCGTGCTGATCGATTTCTGGGCCGCCTGGTGTGGCCCGTGCCGCGCGATCGCTCCCATCGTCGAAGAACTCGCCGGCGAATATCAGGGTAAAGTCAAGGTTGGCAAAATGGACGTCGACCGAAACGCCGCCACGCCCATGCGCTACAAAGTCACCGGCATTCCTACCCTGCTGGTTTTCAAGAACGGACAGGTGGTAGAACAGCTCGTTGGCTACCGCTCCAAAGACGATATTCAGAAGGCCCTGGATCGCCACGTTAGCTAAGTTGCCAGCTACCAGTTGCCGGTCTTGGACAAAAAAGTTCGGGCTAGAATCCGGGTTTTTCATCGCAAAGAAGTCGGCGTATTTTGCTTTTCACTGGCAACTGGGTACTGGCAACTGGCAACTGCTCTTCTGGGTACTGACCACTGGCTACTGTATCTCAGTACTTCCGCAAAACGCCAATCACCCGTCCCTGAATCTCGACCGACGCCGCGGGCACAATGATCGGCTTCATGGCCGCGTTCGAAGGCTGCAGACGAATGTTCTCTCCCTCGCGAAAGAAGCGTTTCAGTGTCGCGTCGGTCGACTCGATCAGCGCCACCACAATATCCCCGTTATGCGCCGTTTTCGTCTTCTCGACCAGCACGTAGTCGCCATCGAGAATCGCTTCGTCCTGCATGGATTCGCCCCGCACCTCGAGCACGAACACGTCCTTCGAGCGCACAAAATCCGCCAGTGAGATGGTCTCGTTGTGCTCCACCGCCTCGATCGGTTGCCCCGCCGCAATCCTTCCCACCAGCGGCAGCACCATCGCCGTGTTGACCGCCATCGACTGCTTCAACTTTCCCCGTGGCGGCAGCAGGTCAATCGAACGGCTGCGGTTATAGTCTCGCGTCAGCAGCCCTTTCTTCTCCAGATTGGTAACGTGCTTGTGCACCGTGGCCAGAGAACTCAACCCCATGCCTTCCTTAATCTCTTCAAACGAAGGGGAGTATTGCTTCTCCGCCACGAAGCGCGAAATGAAGTCATACAGCTCGCGTTGACGCCGAGTGATCGCCATACGCGCAGCATAGGCGAAGGTAAAGCGAATGTCAATATCGGTAGTGGCTCAGTTTGCCATGCTGGCCCACTTCCGTACCGATAGGCGCGTTGCATAGGGGAGTGCACCGCAGCTATACTGGCTTAGTGTTGCCCGGCGATGCGCCAACGGTTAGCCGGGTGCAGGAGGCCGTCTTCAGCAGTACTGGGTTTCGAATACGCAGTGCCCAGGGCCAAGCGGCGGACCATACGTTCGCCGGCTTTGCCGAGCGCGCGGCTGCGACTTTATTCTTCACGTTTTTTCCTGCCGATTGCCGTATCTGTGGTTTCCCACTGCTCAGATTTTCCCGGCTTCCCGTTTGTGGAACCTGTTTGATAGCGCTACGACCGCTGAAGGGGTCGTACTGCACGGTTTGCGGAGAAGCGCTGCACCTCGCAGCCTGGATCGATCCCTCAGAGGCGGATCGCGGAGAGTCGCGGTGCCTGGTCTGTCAGCGCGTGGATCCTCCATACGAACGGGCGGTTGCCTACGGTAGCTATGACCGTGAATTGCGCGACTTGATCCATTTGCTCAAGTTCCAGCAGGTGCGTCCCGCGGCGGCAGTTCTGGGGCGCTTGCTGGCGGAGACGATTGCCAACCTGGAACAGGCGATGCCCGTCGGCAGGATCGCGGTGGTCCCCGTCCCCCTGCATAGGCGCAAGCAAGCCCAGCGAGGATTCAACCAGGCGGAGATGATCGCACGAGGCGCGCTGCAGCAACTGGCGCGTCCGAAAAGGTTTGATCTGTGCACCGGGGTTCTGCTGCGCGAACGCAACACCGAAAGCCAAATCGGTCTGACGAGTCATCAACGACGCAAGAACCTGCGGGGCGCTTTTGCGGTGAGCGATCCAACGCGAATATTGAAACGCGACATCTTATTGATCGATGACGTCCTTACTACGGGGACTACGGCCTCGGAGTGCGCACGGGTTCTTCTCCGCGCGGGAGCGGCGCGGGTTTGGGTGGCGACAGCGGCGCGGACGTTGAAGCTGAAACCTTCCGATGTATTCGCCTTGCCGGAGAATCTGCCGGAAGACGAGAACACGGAGGAGGGGAGTGGAGATCGCCTGGGCATGGCGACTCACGGGTAAAAATCATGTCGTTGCGCTTGCACAATTTCGCTGGCATGCGGCCGCACCTTCCGGCGTCAATGCTGGCGTCTGGCGCGCACCTCGAAGGCGATGGCCATGCGCTGCATCAGCCCGTGCTGGTGCTGAACGCCTCCTACGAGCCGATTAATGTTTGTGCCGCGCGCCGCGCGATCGTGCTCGTGCTCAAGGGCGTCGCCATGACTGAAGAAGAGAACGGACACTTCCTGCACGCCGCTCGCGTTGCCGTGCGCGTGCCCTCGGTCATCCGTCTGCTGGAGTATCGCCGGATCCCGCACCAGTCGCGGGCTCTGTCGCGAAAGAACATCCTGCTGCGCGACCGCAACACCTGCCAGTATTGCAGCACCACGCTGCCCTCCGGCGAACTTACGCTGGATCACGTGATTCCGCGCTCGCGCGGCGGCCTCTCCACTTGGGAGAACCTTGTCGCCTGCTGCCATCCCTGCAACCGCCGCAAAGGCAACCAGTTGCCGCACGAAGCCAACATGAAGCCCGCGCGCGAACCGCGTTCCTTTAACCTCCACACCAGCCGCCACATCATGCGCTTGATGGGGCACTCGGACGATAAGTGGAGGAAGTACTTGTTCTATTGAAGGTCTCATTTCAGAGAACAGGGACGGTCCAGTTCCCAGGTGTACGTACAGTGTTCCACGTGGAACATTTTGTGCAGGTAATAATGTACGTATACATACGTACGTATAGTGGGCGCCAGATGTGTCCCCTGGTCATCAGTTTCGCGTTCGGGGGTGGGTGCAAGTTATTGATAATGCTAGGGGTCTAGTGTGGCAAAACAGGCACAACAATGTAAGTTTTACAGTGGAATTATTACACGCCACGTTATTTGGGGGGCCTGGCTCTTGGTTTCGCGGTCCAGAAAACGGGGTTCGAGGAGATCTGAGCAACTTTCCAGAACCCGACCCCTCAGGGCTAATCCCTCCGTTGAAGCAGGATAGCCTCCGGTTAGCCGACGACTCGCCCGTAATTACTGCATCTCTCTGCAATGTGCAGGGCAGGCTATAATTACGCGCACGGATGGCGCTCACCTGTGGCACGAAACTTGGTTCCTTTGAAATTCAATCGCTGCTAGGCGCAGGCGGCATGGGTGAAGTGTATCGCGCCCGCGACACTCGCCTCGACCGCGAGGTCGCGATTAAGGTCCTGCCCGCCGCATTCTCCGCAGACAGTGATCGGTTGCACCGCTTCGAGAAGGAAGCACGCTCGGCATCTGCTCTCAACCACCC
>CABEDB010000762.1_pt1 | contig 15746 bp, 8 predicted proteins | sample 3422811 | NCBI WGS metagenome assembly CABEDB01 (sample SAMEA5534329, study PRJEB31848) | metagenome | biome: tundra; feature: field; material: soil | place: USA | collected 2013-05 | depth 0.15 m | reverse complement strand
TCGCTTACAAGATGCCCCTTCGGGGCATTTCCTGTCCATTTTGAAGACTGGGCCCATTTCTCGGAAGGTCGACAGGAAATTGCTGGCGTGTTCGCGAGTGCGCAGGCACCGAGTGCGATGGCCGGAACGAGGTCGGGCGATTCAGATAAAACCAGTCGTTTGTCGTTGGTCGGTAGTTGTTCGCGAACGACCATCGACTAACGACCATCGACTATCTCCCCCGGCCGAGAGGCGTTCATGCTCCTGCTTTCTCAGGTTGCCTTCCTTCTCTCTCTTTATCTTGGCCGGAACGAGACCCCAGCGTCCTGCGCGGTACGCTTCTCAGTGATTGACGCCTGGGCGTAGTGTCTAGGGCGACGCGGATCGTCGTATGCGGACCGTCGAATGCGCTAGCGCCACAATCTGGCGCGCTGAAACCAACCTCTCACGGGTAAACTGAAACCGAAAGTGTAGCGGGGCCCCTGGGCCAAGCCGGTCTCAGAGATTCTGACGACGAACAATCAATACCGACGAATGATCGACGACGAACAATCGACGTCGAACAATCTAATGATAATGATGAGGAGCTTCATGCGTATCCTTGAGCTGCATGCTTTAGAGTATGAGACGCGACGCGGGGCTGGCTGTCGAGTGCCGCCCGCCTGATTGCGATCTGGTTCACTCGCAAGCTGGCTTCAAAAAAGGAGCTTCAAATTGAGTAAGAGTAACAGGACGATCGGTAGGAATTTGCTCCATTTGAGCATGCCGGGAAGCGACTCGGCAGAAAGATACAGCGACGACGCCCCCCCGTTGCGGGCTGCGCTGTTCAGCGCCGATCAGATGCGGCAGCATGGCAAAACCTTGGCGGCCTCACACCAGGTGAGCCCGGGAGGCGCTCCGGAACGGCTCCTGGCGCGGCTGGCCGAAAATGAAGGCGTTCTGCTCGGAGTCCGCGGCTTGCTGACGGCGGCGGTTAAGACGAACCGCCGCATCACGCCGGCCGGGGAATGGCTCCTCGACAACTTCTATCTGATCGAAGAGCAGATTCGCATGTCCGAGAAACACTTGCCGAGGGCTTACAGCCGCGAACTGCCACGCTTGCTGAACGGCCCTTCGGCCGGTCTTCCGCGGGTGTATGACATCGCGCTGGAGACGATCTCGCACGGCGATGGGCGACTGGATCCGGAGAGTCTCAGCAGCTTCGTAGCGGCCTACCAGACGGTCACCGCCCTCAACATAGGCGAGCTCTGGGCGCTTCCCATCATGCTGCGTCTGGCGCTGATCGAAAATCTTCGACGGGTGGGAGCCCGGATTTCCGCCGACAGGATCGGCCGAAACCGCGCCGATTATTGGGCGGACAAAATAGCGGAGACCGCCGAAAAGGACCCCAAGAGCCTGATCCTGGTGATCGCCGACATGGCGCGGTCGAGCCCGCCGATGGTGGGCTCGTTCGTTGCGGAATTTGCGCGCCGGTTGCAGGGGCAAGGCCCCGCCTTGGCCTTGCCGCTCACCTGGATTGAGCAGCGACTTTCCGAATCCGGGCGGACCATCAAGCAGTTGGTGCAGTCGGAGAACCAGCAACAGGCTGCCGATCAGGTCTCGATGAGCAACAGCATCGGCAGCCTCCGTGTCTTGGGCGCTATGAACTGGCGCGAGTTTGTCGAGACCTTGAGCGCCGTCGAACAGGTTCTTCGTGAGGACCCAAGCGGATTCTACGGCAAGATGGACTTCGCGACGCGTGACCGTTACCGGCACACAGTCGAGAAGATCGCCAAGAACAGCCGCCGATCCGAGCCCGAGGTGGCGCGCGCAGCGATCCAATTGGTGCGGGAAGGCGCGGCCAGGAAGGGCAGCGACGATCGCGCGCAGCATGTCGGCTTCTACCTGATCGACAAGGGATTGGAGCAACTTGAGCGCAAAGTGGAGGTCCGCTTATCTCCCGCTGAAGCGTTTCGGAGAGTGGGCCGCGAATTTCCTTTGCTGCTGTACCTGAGCGCGATCACGCTCATAACAATGATCGTCGCCGGAACCCTGGTGGCGAAGGCGCATGCCAGTGTCTTTCCCAGCGCCTTGCCCAGTGCCTTTCACGGTTGGGCGCTCGGTTTGTTCGGCGGCCTCTCGCTGGTGTGCGCAAGTCAGCTGGCCGTGGCCCTGGTCAACTGGCTGGTGTCGTTGCTCGCGACTCCGCGTCGGCTCCCTCGCATGGACTTCTCCCAGGGGATTCCGCCGGAGCACCGTGCTCTGGTGGTGGTCCCCACAATGCTCGTGAACGCTCAAAACGTGGAGGAGCTGATCGAAGCGCTGGAGGTCCGGTTCCTGGCCAATCGGGACGACAACCTGCACTTCGGCCTGCTGACTGATTTTCGCGACGCGCGCGAGGAAACACTACCGGAAGATGGATTGCTGTTGCGGCTGGCTCAGAAAAAAATCGAAGGGTTAAATCGGAAGTACGAGAGTGCGGACGACGACCTGTTCTTTCTCTTCCACCGTCCGCGCCAATGGAACCCGCAGGAGCGAATATGGATGGGTTACGAGCGGAAGCGAGGGAAGCTTGCGGAATTGAATTCATTCTTGCGCGGCGGTTCCAGGGATCGCTTCTCGCTCGTCGTTGGCGACACATCAATTCTCGCCAACGTGAAATATGTCATTTCTCTGGACACGGATACGCAGTTGCCGCGCGATTCGGCACGGCAGCTGGTGGGAGCGATGGCGCACCCTCTGAATCGTGCGCGCTACAACGAAGGCAAACAGCGGGTCTCGTATGGGTACAGCATCCTTCAGCCTGGCGTCGGCGTGAGCCTGTCGGGAGCGAACCAGTCGCGATATGCACGCCTGTTCGGAAGTGAACCAGGGATCGATCCGTATACTCGCGTTATCTCCGACGTTTACCAGGACCTGTTCGGCGAGGGTTCGTTCATTGGCAAGGGGATTTATGACGTCGATGCGTTTGACTGGGCGCTGGAGGGGCGTTTCCCCGAGAACCGGATACTCAGCCACGATCTTCTGGAAGGGTGCTACGCGCGGTCGGGGCTGTTGAGCGATGTGCATTTGTACGAGGAATATCCGTCTCAATATAGCGCGGACGTGAGCCGCCGCCACCGGTGGATTCGCGGGGATTGGCAACTGGTGCGGTGGCTGCTGCCGCGGGTTCCGGGCTTTGGCGGGCGTCGCCTGAAGAATCCGCTTTCCGCGCTCTCGCTCTGGAAGCTCTTTGATAATCTTAGGCGCAGTCTGATACCCGCGGCCTTGACGCTGCTGTTGCTGCTGAGCTGGACGGCATTGTCGCCGCTGTGGTTTTGGACCCCGGCGGCGATCGGAATCATCCTGATTCCGCATTTGGTCGCCTGCGTCCTGGACCTGCTGCAAAAGCCAAGCGTTGTACGTTTGAATCAACACCTCGCTGCCACCGTGGGCTCCGCATCCAAGCACTTCGCGCAGGCTGCATTTACGCTCGCGTGCCTTCCTTACGAGGCATTCTTCAGCCTGGATGCGATCGTGCGCACCGTCGGGCGAATGCTGTTCACGCACCGGCGGCTTCTCGAATGGATTCCGTCGGGCGACCGGAATGGGAACAGTCGCAGGGACGGGGACCTCGCCCGTTTCTGCCGGAGGATGTGGGTTGCGCCGGCGGTGGCTACGGCCGCCGCGATCTATCTAACGATCTCGAGACCAGCCGCATTGGGGGTGGCTGGGCCCATACTGGGACTCTGGTTTGCCTCGCCGGTGATCGCGTGGTGGATCAGCCGGCCGCTTGCTCGCCGCGCCGCGCGCCTAACCACCGGCCAGACCGTCTTTCTCCGCAAGCTTTCCCGGAAGACCTGGAAGTACTTCGAGACCTTCGTCGGTCCGGAGGATCATTGGCTGCCGCCCGACAATTACCAGGAGCGTCCCGTTGCCAGGCTCAGTCATCGCACGTCACCAACCAACATTGGACTTGCGCTACTCGCGAACTTGTCGGCCTACGACTTCGGTTACATTTCGCCCGGACAACTCATCGAGCGCACCGCGAATGCATTCGACACGATGGAAATGTTGGAACGCCACCTCGGCCACTTCTACAACTGGTACGACACACAGTCCTTAAAGCCGCTGTTGCCTATGTATATTTCGACCGTAGATAGCGGGAACCTCGTAGGTCACCTGCTGACACTGCGACCGGGGCTGCTCGCGATTCCCGATCAGAAGATCCTGGGTGCGCGATTATTTGAGGGTCTGAATGACACGCTAAGTGTCCTCCTGGACGTAGCTGGAGAAAACGTGGCCAGAGAAGCCGGCCCGGTCCAACTTACCCGGCTCCAGAAGGATTTGAAATCCGCATGCGACTCCCCGCCAGCGTCACCCGCGGAGGCGCGGCGCAGCCTCGGCCGGTTGGCTGCGTGCGCCGCGGAATTCGCCAGCAGCCTCACACCCGATTCTGAGAGCGAGGCGATGTGGTGGGCAAGGGCGTTCGCTTCCCAGTGCCAGAGCGCCCTGGATGAGCTGACGTTTCTCGCTCCAGATGCACTCGAAGAGATCCCGACGTTGCGCCAGTTGGCTAGTCTCGCGGGGGACCTCCCGCATAGCCAACGCGCCGCGTCGAGAATTGCTGCCATCGAAGATCTCGCGCGCAAATGCGGTGAATTCGCCCTTGTGGACTATGACTTCCTGTTCGACGAGGCTCGTCATCTACTTACTATCGGTTACAACGCCGGGGAGCACCGGCCGGACCCAAGTTACTACGATCTCCTCGCTTCGGAAGCAAGATTATGCAGTTTTGTGGGGATTGCACAAGGACAACTGCCGCAAGAGAACTGGTTTGCCTTGGGCCGCCTCCTCACCACCGCAGGTGGACATCCGATTCTCCTTTCGTGGAGCGGCTCGATGTTCGAATACCTCATGCCGCTCATCGTGATGCCGACCTACGAAAACACGCTGCTCGATCAGACCTACCGGGCCGCTGTGGCAAGACAGATCGAGTACGGGACCAAGCGCGGAGTGCCTTGGGGTATTTCGGAATCCGGCTACAACTCCATCGACGCTCGTCTCAACTATCAGTACCGCGCGTTTGGCGTACCGGGCATGGGTTTCAAACGCGGGCTCGCGGACGATCTGGTGATTGCGCCCTATGCCTCGGCGTTGGCGCTGATGGTAGCGCCCGAAGAGGCCTGCCTGAATCTTCAGGCACTCGGCGCGGACGGCTTTGAGGGGGAATACGGCTTGTATGAAGCGATCGACTACACTCCTTCGCGTGTGCCCCGCGGGCATTCGAACGTCGTGGTTCGGTCGTTCATGGCGCATCACCAGGGCATGAGCTTGCTGTCGTTGGCTTACCTGCTTCTTGATCGTCCCATGCAAAAGCGATTCGAGTCGGATCCGGCGTTCCAGGCGGCTGCGCTCTTGCTCCAGGAGCGGGTGCCAAAGGCCATAGCATCTTATTCGCACCTGGCCGAACTCTCCGACGTAGGTGCTGCGGCCAACGGTTCGGAAGCGCCCGTGCGCACTTTCACCAGTCCTGACACGCCGATGCCAGAAACGCATTTGCTGTCGAACGGCAGATATCATGTCATGATCACAAACGCTGGTGGCGGCTACAGTCGCTGGAAGAATATTGCGGTGACGCGCTGGCGCGAAGACACTACCTGCGACAACTGGGGTACATTTTGTTATATCCGCGCCATCGCCAGCGGCGATTTCTGGTCAGCCGCATTTCAGCCGGCGCTCCAGGCATCGGACAGCTACGAAGCCATCTTCTCCGAGGGGCGGGTGGAGTTCCGCCGCCGCGACCACGGGTTCGACACCTATACAGAAATATCCGTTTCGCCAGAGGATGACATCGAGGTGCGCCGCCTCACCATCACTAACTCCTCGCGATTGCGCCGAGCCATCGAGGTCACCAGTTACGCGGAGGTCGTTCTCGGATCGTCTGCGGCGGATGCGCTTCACCCGGCCTTTAGTAATCTGTTCGTGCAGACTGAGATCATCCGCGAGAAGCGGACGATTCTCTGCACTCGCCGGCCCCGCTCTCCTGAAGAGCAGCCGCCATGGATGTTCCATTTAATGGCCGTTCATGGGGCGAAGATCGAAGAAATCTCTTACGAAACTGACCGCATGCGGTTCATCGGCCGGGGACACACTATCGCCAATCCACAAGCCATGGCCGATCATGCGCCGCTCTCGGGCCGCGAAGGGTCGGTGCTGGATCCGATCGTCGCCATCCGTCATGAAATCGTGCTCAATCCGGAAGAAAAGGTGACCATCGACATCGTGTCCGGCATCGGCGAGACGCGCGATGCCTGTTTGGCTCTTGCTGAAAAATACCAAGACCGGCGTCTCGCGGATCGCGTCTTCGGTCTCGCCTGGACACACAGCCAGGTGCTGTTGCGGCAGATCAATGCCACCGAGGCCGACGCGCAACTCTATGGACAACTGGCCGCCTCGATCGTGTTCGCCAATTCCTCGCTCCGCGCTGACGCGAGCGTCCTCATGAAGAACCGCCGTGGGCAGTCCGATCTGTGGGGCTATTCCATTTCCGGCGACCTGCCCATCGTGCTGCTCGAGATCGGAGATCCGGCCAACATCGACCTCGCCCGCCAACTTATCCAAGCCCACGGTTACTGGCGCCTAAAAGGACTGGCGGTGGACCTGCTGATCTGGAATGAAGATCACTCCGGCTACCGGCAGGTTCTGCAAGACCAGATCATGGGACTGATTTCCGCAGGCGTTGAAGCCACCTTGACAGATCAACCGGGCAGCATCTTTGTGAGACCCGGCGACCAGATATCGAGCGAGGACCGCATTCTGTTCCAGTCGGTCGCCCGCGCCATCCTCTCCGACAGCCGCGGATCGCTGTTGGACCAGATGCAGCGCCGCCGCGCCGAAGAAGTCATCGTTCCGCAACTTCCCGTCTCCCGAGTCCAGCGGCCCGAGCCCGCTGCCGTCGCCGCCGCACCTCGCTCCGATCTGATTTTCTTCAACGGAATGGGCGGATTCACCCCGGACGGGCGCGAGTACATCATTACCACCACCGAGCGGGAAATGACTCCGACGCCATGGGTCAATGTGCTGGCGAACTCGAACTTCGGAACCGTCATTTCAGAAAGCGGTCTGGCTTGCACCTGGAATGAAAATGCCCACGAGTTCCGCCTCACTCCCTGGGGCAACGATCCCGTGAGCGATTCGAGCGGAGAGGCGTTCTATATCCGTGATGAAGATAGCGGCCACTTCTGGTCGCCCACGCCGATGCCCAGACCCGGCGCGACACCTTATACCATCCGGCACGGATTCGGCTATAGCGTGTTCGAGCACACCGAAGGCGGCATCCGCTCCGAAATGTCGGTTTACGTGGCTGTCGACGCGCCCATCAAGTTTACGGTGTTGAAAGTGCGAAATGAATCGGGCCGATCACGTCGGCTCTCCGCCACCGGATACGTGGAATGGGTTCTCGGCGACCTGCGGCCGAAATCGGCGTTGCACGTGGTCACCGAAATTGACCCCAACGGCGGCGCCCTGTTCGCGCGCAACTCCTACAACACGGAGTTCGCCGACCGGGTTGCCTTTTTCAACGCAGATGATCGAAGTCGCACCATGACCGGCGATCGCACTGAGTTCCTGGGCCGCAACGGCACGCTTCGGAATGCAGCTGCCATGAGCCGATCCCGGCTGTCCGGGAGAGCTGGCGGTGCTCTGGACCCCTGTGCCGCGATACAGGTTCCGTTCGAGTTGGCCGACGGGCAAGAGCGTGAAATCGTCTTCACTCTCGGCGTTGGCCGTGGCGAAGATGACGCTCACAACCTGGCGGGTCGTTTCTGCGAATCGGCTGCCGCCCATGACGAGCTCGAAGCGGTATGGCAGTACTGGAAGCACACGCTGGGCGCGGTGCAGGTGGAAACACCCGACCAGTCCCTCAACGTCCTGGCTAACGGCTGGCTCGTCTACCAAACTCTGGCGTGCCGTTTTTGGGCGCGGAGCGCATTCTACCAGCCGGGAGGCGCCTTCGGTTTCCGCGACCAGTTGCAGGACGTGATGGCGCTTATCCATGCCGAGCCGCAACTGCTTCGTGAGCACCTGCTCCTCTGCGCGTCCCGTCAGTTTCGCGAGGGCGATGTCCAGCATTGGTGGCATCCCCCATCGGGCCGAGGCGTGCGCACCCACTGTTCGGATGATTACCTCTGGCTGCCCCTGGCGACTTCCCGGTACGTTCTCGGCACGGGGGATACCGGGGTATTGGACGAACCGATGCCCTTCCTCGATGGCCGTCAGGTTAACGCGGAAGAGGACTCGTATTACGATCTCCCCAACCGGTTTGGAGAGACGGCCAGCTTGTACGAACACTGTGTGCGAGCCATCCTCAGGGGCCTGCGATTTGGTGAACACGGCCTGCCGCTTATGGGTTCCGGTGACTGGAACGATGGCATGAACCTGGTCGGCCAAGAGGGTAAAGGCGAAAGCGTCTGGTTGGGGTTCTTCCTCTATGACGTGCTGCTGCGCTTCGCTGAGGTTGCGGGCGTGCATGGCGACGCGCCCTTTGCCGAACGCTGCGGTCGCGAGGCGGCTCAGGTACGTCGGAACATTGACCTGCACGGCTGGGATGGCGAGTGGTACCGCCGCGCCTACTTCGACGACGGCTCTCCGCTTGGATCGGCCAGTAACCCCGAATGCCAGATCGATTCGATTGCGCAAAGTTGGTCCGTTCTATCTGGAGCGGGCGATGCCGAGCGCACGCGCATGGCGATGAGGGCGGTGGATCGGCGCCTCGTTCACCGCGACTGGCGGTTAGTCCAACTCCTCGATCCGCCGTTCGACAAATCGGATTTGAATCCCGGCTACATCAAGGGATACCTTCCGGGCGTGCGAGAGAATGGCGGCCAATACACTCATGCGGCCATCTGGGCGGCGATGGCGTTCGCCCAATTGGGAGACAGCCAGCGAGCCTGGGAACTCTTCGCCCTGATCAACCCCGTGAACCACGCGGCATCTGCCGAAACGATTGCGACCTACAAAGTGGAACCGTACGCCGTGGCCGCTGATGTGTATGCACTGTCGCCGCACATTGGCCGCGGGGGATGGACATGGTACACAGGGTCGGCCGGATGGATGTACCGCTTGATTGTGGAATCGCTCTTAGGGCTGAGACTGGACGTGGACAAACTGCACTTTGCGCCGTGCCTTCCCGACCATTGGAAAGAGTTCAAGGTGCATTACCGATATCGTGAGACGGTATATCACATCGCCATCGTGCAGGAGCCGGCCGGGCATGGCGAGACGAGTGTTACGGTGGATGGCGTCCAGCGACAAGGTAACGTCATTCAACTGGTTGACGATCAGCAGGAGCACGCGGTCGAGCTGAGACTAAACACTTCCGATAGCGGCGCTGAGGGACAGCCCAACATCCCCAACGTCCCCAACGTCAATGACAAGGAAGAAGACCACCTGCCTGACGCTTCCTGATTAGAATTGAGGACGGAACGCTGTATGGAATCCAACGTACTAACGCGATTGAACAGGGTAGCGGCCAGGCAGACCGTGACGCTGACCCATTACGGTCGTAAGTCCGGGAAGCCTTACGATGTTACGATCTGGTTCGTCGTGGAGGGCGACAAGATCTATATCGGAACCGCGAACGTGAATCGCCAGTGGGTGCGCAACGTGCAAAAGACGCCGCAAGTCAAGTTGTCCATCGGCGGTGAGACGTTCAACGGCACAGCACGCTTTCTCACCGACCGCGCCGAGCATCAACGCGCCATGGCGGCGATTCGAAAGAAGTACTGGATGTATCGGCCGATCATTGCGCTAGGGCAGGTTCTTACGGCTATCGGAGCGATGCGCGACAGGACGGGAGCGTTCGAGGTCGCGTTGGCGGGATAGAGAGCAATTCGAAAGCCTACCTCAAGCAGCTCGAATTTTGTTCCAGATGACGACCTCAAGCTCGTACCGGCTCTTCGACCCTACATCCACCAAATAACGGGAGTCGTGTGGGCTGCCTCGTGGAGATGGGATATCCGTAAGGGGATATTCCATGACTTTCTGTCCCCTATCCTGGCAGGTGGGACAGAGAACGTCTCGTTCCAATAGCCAGTAAGCTTTGGCTTGGGGCCTGTGGCTCACAGCGATTGCCTGGGCGACCTGCTCCGCGCTGTTCAGCCACCCGCTCAGTTCCTCGGTGCCGTCCTCGTGGACAATTCTGACCTGATATTCACTACCGTGGTCGTGCGCCATGTGTTTTCTCCCCAGCGCTAGGATGGATTCGGAGACTTTGGATCTCTTAACTTAAATGCTACGTCGTTCGGAGTAGGCCAGTCAATACGGGGAACCTTGTTATAGTGATGCATTTTCCGAGACTCCGCTGAACGGTCTTTGCTAAGCCCCCCTACTCAGCCACCAAGTGCGCCCGGATGGCGGCCGCGTCGCAACCAGCCACAGCTGGCGCCCCAGCCCCAGTGCCGAGCACGTTGGTAACTTGGAGCGATTCGGCCTGCGAGTCGACAATATCATATAGACGCTGCAACCCCTCTTTTCTCGCGACCACCAGGGGGGCGGTGCAGAGAAGGCTATGTCCTCAAATCAGGTGTAATTCATGGCGACAGCGAAGATCGAAAGAGCAGGTATTTCCTTTGGCATTGGTCGGCACGGTGGATCGATCGTAATCGAAGTTCGCCCCCACCACGACACCATTTCCGCACTTAGGGGCGTTCAGTTTGGCTTCGAACTGCTGAACGGAATCACCGTCCAGCAAGCGAAGAAAATCCTCGATGTGCTGAACGAGAACGTAATCGGTGCGTTTGTCATTACCGCGTCGGATGACAAGCAGCAAGCGGCGTCAGGCTGACGAGGTCACAACCAAACTCTGAAACCGCAAATGACACCTATGGATAATCGCAGCATGGATGATCGCAGCATGGATGATCGCAGGAGCGAACGTTTTGGGCGCTACGAGATCCTCACCGAGTTGGGGCGGGGAGCCATGGGTGTTGTCTACAAAGCGCGCGATCCCAAGATCAACCGAGTCGTCGCCGTAAAGACCGTTTCGCTGGCCGGTCAACCCCCGGAAGAGGAACGCGAGTATCGCGAGCGTTTCTTTCGCGAAGCGGAGGCTGCGGGCCGCCTGTCGCATCCTGGAATCGTAACCATCTTCGATGTGGGCGAGGAACCAGAGACGCGCGTGCCCTACATCGTAATGGAATTTGTCGGGGGCCAGTCCCTCGACAAGCTGCTGTCGCGGGACGACCATAAGCTACCGGTGGAGACAGCACTACAGCTAGCGCTCGAACTGGCGGAAGCGCTAGATTGCGCCCACGGTCAAGGCGTGGTTCACCGCGATCTAAAGCCCGCGAATATCCTGTTGACCGAAGACGGCCACGCCAAAATCGCCGACTTCGGAGTGGCGAAACTCAACCTCGCCAACCACACTCTGGCGGGACGTGCGTTAGGCACACCCGCTTACATGTCGCCCGAACAATTGAATGGCGAAGCGGTGGATGGACGGTCGGACTTGTTTTCCCTGGGCGTGATCCTATACACGGTCCTGACGGGTTACCGGCCGTTTCAAGGCAACAGCGCCCTTACGGTCTCGTTCAAGGTAGTCAACCACGAACCGATGCCGGCGACCCTTCTCGATACTGAGTTGCCGCAGGGGCTCGATCACATCATTGCACGGGCGATGGCGAAAGATCCCGCCGAACGTTATCAAAGCGGCATGGAGATGGTGCAGGACATCCAGAAACTGCGGGAAGGACGAGAGCCTTTGAGCAAGAGCAAGGCAACGCTGCCAGGTTTGCCCGCGAGCCGAGGCGCACCCCAAGCGGTTGCCTCTAAACCGCAGGCAAGCGCTCTCTCTCTGCTCCCGTGGCACGGGGCAGCGGAGAAGTTGCTGGAGCAGATCCGGAAAAGGTCTGTTGCCGGTGTCTTGGTATTGGCCGGACTTTTCATCCTGGGGCTCTGGGCCATTTCGTTTGGCCCCCAAGGAGTGCGATCGAGAGCCGCCGGGCCATTGCCACTCGCCGGGAAGGTTGCGCCGGTCAAAACGGAGGCGACGCCAACGGAGCCAGCGACGGTTCCTTCGATTGCCAAAGCGCCGGCGCCAGTCGTGGAAAAGCTTTCGAAGCCGGTTCCGGCAGGCCGAACCCATCCGTCCCCAACGAAAGTGGCCCGTGCCAGCTCACCAACGGTTTCTCCAACAGCTTCGCCAGCCACTTCTCCGGCAACGTCTCCGGCCGCTGCTCCAGCCACATTGGAAATCGAAGTGGAGCACCGTTTCGCGCAGGCCCAACTGTCAATCTGGGTGGATGATCGCTTGACTTATACGCACCAGTTGGAAGGAACAGACAAGAAACATCTGGTCGTGTTCCACCATGTCCAGGGCCATGAATTCCATGCCATGCAGGTATCACCCGGGAAACATAGTCTTAAGGTGCAGGTGACCTCTGATGGAGCCGCCTATGACCAGTCCGCGACAGCGGAGGGCGAGTTTGTCAGCGGGCAGGAAAGCGTGCTGCGAATCAACTTCAGTAAGCACGGCGAGATTAACCTAAGCCTGCAATAGCTGGAGCTTTGCCGTTCCCCATACGTCATTTCCTGGCGATCATTCTTGGCCGTTTGTTTTCTCCTTCCTGCATTGTCCGAGACTGCGATCGCGTGTGAGGAATGCCGTTGACTTCACGAGGTATTTTTTGTTGTACTTGACCTGTTAATCACGGTGAAGGAGTTCACCGCCAACCGCTGTCCCAATCTTAAGCCGGGACCAGCTGATGACTCCTGACAAGCGGATTTTTTTGTCGCGGAGTTATGGCGCCGGCAGCGATCCGCAGAACTAGTGAGGTGGCCCTTCATGGAGAATATGTGGGTGCTGGCTGCTGTGTGGGTCGGCCTGGCCCTGATCGCGACGCTCATCGCCATCTGGTTCAAGATCTCGACCGCGCTCAGCGAGATTGTTGTCGGCACGGCGGCCCAACTGCTGATCGGCGTGCTTTTCGTGCATGCTGATCTGGGTGGGAAGACCGTATGGATTGGCTTTCTCGCCGGCACGGGCGCCATTGTCCTTACCTTTCTGGCCGGGGCCGAACTCGATCCCCAGATCTTCCGCACGAAATGGAAAGAAGCGACGGTGATTGGGCTGGTGGGTTTCTTCGGTCCGTTTTTTGGCTGCACGGCAGTTGCCCACTACATCCTGCATTGGACGGTACGCTCGAGTTGGCTGGCCGGGGTCGCCCTCTCGACCACTTCCGTGGCAGTCGTATATGCGGTGATGTTGGAACTGGGTTTCAACGTTACTGATTTTGGCAAGACGGTGCTGGCCGCCTGTTTCATCAACGATCTGGGAACCGTGATTGCTCTGGGAATGATCTTCTCGCCGTTTACCATCAGGACGCTGATTTTCGTGGTCGTCAGCGTGGTTGTCTTCGCTGTCCTTCCTTTTCTCACGCCGCGATTCTTCAAGAAATATGGCGGGCGCGTTTCCGAAATTGAGGCCAAGTATCTGCTCTTCATGCTGTTCGCAATGGGGGGATTGGCAGTTTGGTCGGGCAGTGAAGCAGTCTTGCCGGCCTATATCATCGGAATGGTGCTGGCGGGCAGTGTTGGTAAGGATCACACTCTCATAAGGCGTCTGCGCACCCTGACCTTCGGATTGCTGACTCCGTTTTACTTCATTCGGGCGGGATCGTTTGTGTCCGTGCCGGCATTGATCGCGGCCCCGCTCGTATTTGCTGTGTTGTTTTTCGCCAAAATGCTGTCGAAGGTAGTGCCTCTGTTCCCCACGGTGAAGGCATTTGACTATAAGAAGGAAGAAGGATTGTACTTTACGCTGATGATGTCTACCGGCCTGACGTTCGGAACTATTTCTGCGCTCTTCGGCCTGAATCACGGTGTCATTACTCAGGCGCAGTATTCCTACTTGGTCGCTACGGTGATCGGCAGCGCCGTGGTGCCTACTATGATCGCCAATGCTTGGTTTATGCCGAGGCACTTGCTGGCCACTAAGAAAGAGGAGAAGTCGAACTTATCTCAAGCTATAAGCGAGAAGGCAACTAAGGAGGGAGCATGACGGGACAGCGGCACAACACACATTTTCGGAAGTTGCTAGTTGGTTACGACGGGTCTCCGCAATCGGATAAAGCCGTGGATATAGCCTTTTCGCTGGCAAAGTGTCTGGATGCGACGGTGCTCATCTTTGCCGTTGCGCGGCCGCCTGAACCGTCGATTTCGGTCGAATTAGAAGCCGTGCTGGACGACGCGAAGGAACATTTCGAAGAAGGATTTAAGAAGATTCTGGAGAAGGCCCGTTCCCTTGATCTGGAGGTGAAGATGGACATGGCAGTCGGACATCCGGCAGAACAAATCATCCACCGGGCAGAGACCGACGGCGTGGACCTCATCATTTTGGGCCGGCGGGGACGATCCATGATCTCGAGGATGATGCTAGGTTCGGTCTCCGAGCGAGCTTTGAGATACGCGCACTGTCCGGTGATGGTCGTGCACTAAGTGTGATGTCCCGTTAATTCGCGACATAACTAGTGTCTGTCATCTTGGGCGAAATCTCATGAAATTGATGGGAGAAACACTTCCACAGAAGAACGAGCATTAGAACGACGAGCATTGCCTTCGCGCTGTAAGATGGCTGTAACCTTTTGGTCCCACGGAGCGTGTCATGATACCTGCACTCGCGAACCTGCAACCTGAACCGGTATGGAAGCACTTTGACAGATTAGCGGCAATTCCTCGCGCCTCCACCAAGGAGGCCGCAGCGCGGGACTACGTCTGGGTGCTGGCCACAAAGCTGGGTCTCGAGTCCGTGCAGGACGATGCTGGCAATCTCGTGATCCGGAAACCTGCGCGTCCGGGACGCGAGGGAGCGCCGATGGCCCTCTTACAGGGTCACCTCGACATGGTATGTGAGAAGAACGAGGCAACAGTTCATAACTTCGATTCCGATCCTATCAAGGTAGTAAGAGATGGGGACTGGCTGAAGGCAGATGGCACGACCCTGGGCTCCGATAACGGAGTCGGCGTGGCCGCCGCACTGGCCGTAATGGAGAGCAATAACATTGCCCATGGTCCCCTGGAATTCCTGTTCACCATTGACGAGGAGACCGGACTAACGGGCGCTTCGGCATTCAAGGGTGGCTTGCTGAAGTCCAAGTATTTTCTCAACCTTGACAACGAAGAGAAGGGAACGCTCTGTATCGGTTGTTCAGGCGGCATCAAGACAACTGCTCGACGTAAAGTAGGGCTTCGTCCTGCAAGCGCAGACTCGGCCTGGCGGATCAAGGTGTCTGGCCTGAAGGGTGGCCACTCCGGTGTCGATATCCATCAAGGCCGCGGCAATGCCCTGCGGATCATGGGTGGGGTTCTTCAGGCCTTGCTTGATCGCCTTCCGATCGAAATCGCCGAGGTCAACGGTGGAAGCGCGCAGAATGCCATTCCGCGCGAAGCTGCGGCCTTGGTGCTAGCCGACCCCTCGCGCGAGAGTGAACTCAAATCGCTGGTAGCCACAGCCGAAAGTGGATATAAAGCCGACTTGGGAGGATTCGATTCCGGACTGCTGATCACGGTCGAGAAAGCCGAACGTCCCGGAAATGTGCTGGACGCGACTGACGCGAAACAAACGGTGGCGCTGCTCGCGAGCTTGCATCATGGCGTTTTGGCTATGAGTCCCGACGTTGCCGGCTTAGTCCAGACGTCCACGAATCTGGCGACTGTCAACACCAAGGGAGACGTGGTGGAGATTGTTACCAGCCAGCGGAGTGCGATCGAGAGCAGCATGCTGGCCGCCGCCCGCATGGTTGCGACGGTAT
>CABEDB010000708.1_pt1 | contig 17110 bp, 13 predicted proteins | sample 3422811 | NCBI WGS metagenome assembly CABEDB01 (sample SAMEA5534329, study PRJEB31848) | metagenome | biome: tundra; feature: field; material: soil | place: USA | collected 2013-05 | depth 0.15 m | reverse complement strand
GGATACGGATTCATCCAGCGCTCCACGGGCGAGGATGTGTTCGTGCATTTCTCCGCCATCCAGGAGAACGGTTACCGCTCGCTGAACGAAGGCGAGACTGTCGAGTTCGATCTGCTCAAAGGCCCCAAGGGCTTTCAGGCGGGCAACGTCGTGCGCGCGGCATAAATTTCTCCCACCAGTTCGCGAACCCTCTCGGATTGTCGAGAGGGTTTTTTATTTGGGCGGAGAAATCTGCCTTGGAGGGGCCCAGGGTTTCATTCTTGGGTATGTACTGTAAGTATATTACCCAGCATGTTTATGTCCCCTTGACAGCCCCCAAAGAGAGTGGGAAGCTCTCTCTGCATAGCTTGGACTGAACAATTTAGTCACTCTTAGCGCTAGCTGGCCGAAGGCTTCGCCAAAGACTGTTCTAGCAGGAACTTAGTAGTGTGCATTCTGGGAGGTAATCAGTCCCGATGGGTCCAGAAGCCGAAAAATCAGTCCCGAATAAACTATCCAGTCTTTTCGATGCTCTCAAGCTCGACTTCAGCACGATCAGAACGATTCTACTCACCGCAGTGGTGGTCCTGGCGCTTCTCTCGGTGCCACTTCTCTTCATAATGAGAAATTTTGTAACCTTCGATGCTCTGGACAAGTATATCGGCGTAACTCAAAACGTTCGCCCTAAAATTCTGAATACCATTTCGGAAGAGCTAGATTCGGGCTATTCAAGAGACTTCTTCATAGAGTATGAGCAGTCAATCGGCAAGGCGAAGACGGACAATACCATGTTGTTCTACGCGAAGCCGGGCCAGCGGGTAACGCTTGTGGCCCAAGCGACGCCGACATCGGGCCCCTTTTCACCAGTCAGCTTTCAGATTGACGGTTGTACCTTGGATAAAAGGTGGGACGAGCCATTTGAATTGCTTGATTTCGACATAAGCCCAACCCTCGCTAAGTGTCCTCCGAACCAACCAAGCCTCCACAGTCTGCGGATAATTTTGCCTGCGGGTTTGCTAAAGAACTCCAATATCGAAGTGAAGTGTCTAGTTATCGTTTACCATCGCGTTCGCGAACATATACAAGAAACCAAATCAAAAAAACATGTTTCAGATGCCTTCTAGTGCTGTTTCTCGGAGTTGGGGCTGCGCAATGTCAGATGTCGTGGTCGGCAACTGGCTCGGGCTGTGAGTGGCAGCTCAGTACCCTTCAAGACAGTGGACGTGAGGTTGGATCCGTCCTGCTTAGATGTGATCCAAAGCTCAGTGAGGTGAGACTTATTGATACGGCTCGGGCATTGGGTAAAGCAAATTCATACGCGGCGTTTAGTCTGCGAGAGGTGTTGAATGAGACACACGCCTCGATCGTCGTCAACGCTGGCTCGACCACGTCATATTCAGTGCCCTCTCCAGCGGGCCTTCTGAAGATAGGAAGCACGATAGTTAGTAAGGCGAAGCTGAACGATAAAAATGCCGGTATTCTGTGTATCAAACGCGACAGCGTAGACATCGTACGGTTTTCTTCAACTATGCCGAAAGGTTGCCTAGATGCAGTACAAAGGGGCCCGTTTTTGTCTCAGGACCTAACCGCAGCCAACGACGGCTCCGGACAGTTTCGGAGAACAGTAGTGGCGGTTGACAATGGAGGTCGCCTGCTAATTCTTGTCACAAAGGAGGGCGCTCGGCTTTCTGCAATTGCGGCTTTTCTCTATGGACCGAAACTCAACCTCGGCATCAGAGCAGCTTTGAACCTGGACGGTGGCGCAAGTAGCGGGCTGATTTTCGCCAATGATCAAGGAGTAAAAGATGCCGCTACCGGGAATGTGGACGGCCTAGTTGCCTCCGCTATTGCTATCCGAAAACGTCACTGAGATGTGGCGGGTGGCCCAGCCCATAGCATCCTTCCGAACTCACGAGGGTGCCCCGTCCAAGCTTCGCTTGGGCGGGCCCGTTCCATCACACCAAGACACGGTCGGCGGGCGGACCACTCTTAACCGGGAAGCGCCACGCGGGGGCGGGTTGCCCGGCCCTAACGCCCACGTCGAGCAAAGGCAGCGATCTTCACCCCCAGGCGGGAATTGCCGAACACCCCGGGCTGTAACGCGATGGATCAGGACGCAGCATTCGCCGCCGCGAAAGTGGACGGACGGACTTCCCGTTCAATGATGCGTGAGAGCTTGTCTTGCGCCACCTCTAGATCGTAAGAGGACTGAAGATTCAGCCAAAAGCCCGGGCTGGTATTGAGGTACCGAGCCAGCCGCAACGCCGTATCCGGAGTAACGCCGCGGCGCTCGTGGACGATCTCGGCAATGCGTGTCACCGGGACGCGGAGATCGAGCGCCAGCCGATTCATGCTCAGGCCGAGCGGTTCCATGAAGTCCGCGCGCAGAATCTCGCCGGGATGGATGGGAGGAAGAAGTTTCTCGCGTTTAGCCATGCCTGCCCCTTTAGCCCTTGATGCCTCAGTGATAGTCCACGATCTCAACTTCGTAAGCACTTCCCTCGCGCCAAAAAACTGCCCCTAGACCCCCAAACCGGCATGAATGTAATAATTACAGTGTAAATAGTACGCTGTTGTGTCTGTTTTTCCACAAACTGCCCTAGCGTTATCAATCACTTGGAACGCCACAGCCCCATTTTAAATGACCAACAGTCACTTAAAACAGCCGCGCGAGCCTCTAACTTTCGCTTTCTATACGCCTCGGCTATCTTCGTATGTACGTACACATTTGTCATGTTCCACGTGGAACATTGTACGTACAATTACGCGCCACGCGAAAAGCCGCCTGAGATCATTTTTCGACCGTCTTAGTGTCCACACTCCTCCAAAGATACCAGCACGCAATCGAGCGATAAGGAGCCCAAGGTTTCGCGATCTTAAGCATCACATCCGGCTTAGGCCACTTGCGTTTCTTGTAGTGCTTCTTGATGGCAGCCTGCACGCCGTAATCGCCAACCGGCAGAATATCCGGACGCCGCAACGTGAACATCAGGAACATGTGCGCCGTCCAGACGCCAACCCCTTTAACCTGAGTAAGATGCGCGATCACTTCTTCTTCCGGCAATTCCGGCAGGCGCTCGAACTCCAATAGACCGGCCTGGGTCTTCTCGGCGAGGTCGCGCAGATACGCGGTCTTTTGCCGCGACAGCCCGACGCCACGCATTTCGGCATCGGTCAGTTTGAGAATGCCCTGCGGGGTCAGCGGATCGCCGGCAAGAGCGGTGAAGCGATTGAAGATGGTCACGGCCGCTTTACCGTTCAACTGCTGATAGAGGATCGCCTCGGCCAGGGCGTGAAACGTGGGCTCGCCAAACTCCATGCGGCACGGCCCTACGCGCTCGATAATCGCGGCCAGCACGGGGTCGGATTTCTTCAGGTGACTGATTGCAAGGTGGTGGGGCGCTTTGGGCATCGTCGCTGGCTCCTCGCGGGACGGGCAAGTTTAGCACATAGGCGAACAAATAGCGAATTGCCATTTCGACACTCTATTCGAGTGTCACTCATCAAAGAGAAACCGGGATCAAAGAGAAACCGGGGAAGCGTTTCCGCTTCCCCGGTTCGGGTTTCATCAGCTTGAATTTTAGTCTTACTCGGTGCCGCCGATTGCTGTGACGGCACTGATGGATTCGTTTTCCGGTTGCAGGATGACGCCATCAAAGGGAGTCGCGGCCACGAAGCGTCCGCCAATCACGCTGACCCGGCGCAGCGGGAATCCGCTGTCCGGACCGCGCTGCCAGGAACGTCCACCGTCGCGGCTTTCGAAGATCACGCTGGTCGCGTCGCTGGTGGCCAGCAGGCGCTGGTGGGTGGAATCGAAGCTGACGGAAGTGATGTCTTTGGCGGGCAGGCCGTTGACGACATGCTCCCAGATCGCGCCGCCGTCTCCGCTGCGGAACGCGCCTTCGCGGGCCGCGATTACGATCTGGCCATCGGAGGCTATTGCCACGTTGCGGACGCTCACCACATACGATGGCAGACCGGCATGTTTCCAGGTCGCGCCGCTGTCATTCGAGACCAGCACGCTGGACCGTGTCGCCGCGACCACCGTGGAACCTTCAGCTCGCACCGAAACGAAATCCAGCTCTCCCAGAATCGGTCCGCCCTTCCAGGTTTTGCCCTGGTCAGCGCTCGAGTAGATGCCGCTGGTCGTTGCCGCCAGCCAGCGTCCGGAACCGAGTTCCAGATCACCGAGCTCCAGATCGTTGACGCGCGATACGAGTTCCTTCTTCTCTATGCTTGTTTTGGCGACCGCTTTGCTCGAACCTTTGCGCGTGACATTCGAAGTATGCTCGATCACCACGACGTTCATGGAATGCCATTCGCTGGCATTGCGCTCCAGGGAATACACGCCGTGGTTGGTGCCGGCAACGAGCATTCCGCTGGGAGCCTGCTTGAGGGCGAAAACGTCTTTTCCGCCGAGCCCGGCCGCTTTCTGCGACCAGTGCTGTCCAGCGTCACGGGAATGGAACACGCCGCCGTATTCGCGGTCGTTGACCACGCCGACATAGAGCGAGCTAGCATCCTTGTTATCGGCCAGGATGGCGGATACATAGCGATGCGCGTAGCCGTGGTTGGAAGTGGTCCAGTTGGAGGCGCCATCGCTCGAGGCCATTACGCCGCTGCGGTCGGTGGCGAGCAGCACGCGATTGGAATCCCGCGGATCGACGAGTACGTCATTGACGACCACCTCGGGACTGCTCACACGCTTCCACACCTTGCCCAGATCGGTCGACTTCCACAAGCCTTCGGTGGTTCCGGCATAAACGATATTCTCGTTGGTCGGATCCTGCTTGAGCACGCGGGTGCGACGCGCCGAAAACGGGATGCCCTGAATCTTCGAAAACAGGTTGCCCGCGGTCTCGCTCTTATAAATTCCCGAGCAGGCGCTGGCGAAAACAACCGCGGCATTCTCATGGTCGACGATGACCGAGAATACGTCGGAGTCGTCGATCATACCCTTATTAATATGCTGCCAATTGGCGCCGCCGTCGGAAGTTTTCCAGGCCAAGTGCCAGGTTCCGGCATAGACGGTGTTGGGATCTTTGGGATCCACGGCGATCGATTCAATATTCTTGACGTCGGCGGAGTTCGCGGGCGAGAGGCGCTCCCAGCTATCGCCGCCATCTGTGCTGCGGAAGACGCCATCGAGGGCGCCTGCCACCAGAACTTTCGAATCACCCCTGTACATGGCCAGGGCGCGGATGGATTTGCCGTGCATGGCGGGCAGCGTCTCCCAGGTGCGGCCGCCGTCGAGCGTGCGGAAAATTTCGCCAATCTGCTGGCTCGATCCGCTCCATGCCGACACATAAATACGGTTGGAGTCCCGCGGATCGATGGCGATGTGGTCGAGCACGTAGTCATCGCCGCCCAGGCGCGCCAGGCGCGACCAGGTGCGCCCGCCATCGTTCGAAGCAAACATCTGGCCGGTGCTGGTGCCTAACAGGATGCGATCCGGATTGTGCGCGTCGTAAGCCAGACTGCGCGCATCGCCGCCGTCCGGACCCAACACCTGCCAGGGCCCGGAGGCCAGCAGTGCGGTGCTCAAAAGAGTGACGGCGAGACTGACGGCAAGAACCAGTAAACCTGTGCGGAGAACTTTCCCTTTCACTGTGAAATCCATGAACGTAGATTGACCCCTGCGAACGATATTCGCCTGCGCTCAACTGTAGACAGGCTAGCATGGCTGGACAAGGTTACCGAAGGGCAAAAAATAAAAAGGCCGGCAGGGATTGAACCCCACCGGCCTTTCGTGCTGAGTAGTGGAGAGCCGGGCATCCCCGCCCGGCTGCCCTCAACCTCATTATTCGGCCTTTTTCGCCGCTTTCTTCTTGGCCACCGGTTTCGGATGATCCGGGACCGCCTTTACCTTCATCTCATCCACCGGGGTCGTGGTGCTGGCCTCGGGGAAGGTGGCGCCGGCCGGAACGATCCACTGTTCCGAATTCGCCGTGCCTGCGCTTCCAGTGCGGGCCTCGATGCGGCTGGGGTCGATGTTCTGTTTTGCCTCGCCTCCCGAGATGTAGGCCTTCACGTTGAGCCCTCGCTCGCCCGCCAGGTTCTTACGCTTTTCCTTCGGATCGGCGTTCCCGACCACGACCAGCTTGGCGTCTGGATCCTGTTGCAACTTGAGTGCAACATCGTCCAGTTCAGCCTTGCAAGTGTTGTCGACGCGCCACGGCTTTTTGAGGTTCGGGTACTGGCACTCGTTCACCTTGACTGCCTGCGGTGGCGCTGGTGGCGGATTTTCAACCGTCACCGAACTCGAAGTCGAAGCCGTCAAGCCGCGCGAGTCGGTACATGTAGCGTTGATCGTGATGGGGCCCGACGAAGCCCCGGTGGTGTTCAGAATGGCGGAGTTTCCGCTGCCGGAAATGCTGCCGCCGCTCGCGGTCCATCCACCCACCGTTACCGGAACGTTATCGGGACTAGTGCAAGTGCAGGTGATGGTTGCCGGAGTACCGGCCTGGACCATCGACGGATTCGCCGAGCAGGAAATCTGCGGCGCGTTCTTGGGCAGTTCCTTCACGGTGAAGTTCGCGGTACAACTGGCCACGTTGTTCTTCGTGGCCTTGGGATCGGTGACGGTGGCGGTGGTGGTGTAGCTGCCCCCGGCGACGCCGGTGGTGTCGATGGTGGCGCCGGCATCATTGCCCACGATTTTGCCCGCATTGCTCGCCCAGGTGTAGGTGAGCGTGTGCTTGGGGTTGAAGTTGCTCGCGACGACGCTGGCGTGCACCGGCTCGCCCACCATGACTTCCGCTGGCTGCACGGAGCAGGCCGCCGCAACCGGAACTTCGGGAGCTCCGCCGCCAAAGTTGAACACCAGACCGGTGCGCAGCAGGACACCGCCGTAGTTCGGACGCCGCAACGAGGAATCGGTAGGCGGCACGGCGTCGGAATAGTTTTCGTGCGCCCACTGGTAGTCGGCTTCAATCAGGCGGAGCGTGAGCGCCTTACAGAGTTTGACATCCACACCGGCGCCAAGAAGCGCTCCGACGCCGAGGCTGTGGTGAATACCTTCTGGCTTGACGCGCTCGAATCCGAGCAGCGTGTGCACGAAAAAGTTCACACCATCGTCGCGACGATAGGTGAACTTTGGCCCGAGGGCGCCGGTGATGACATTGCCCCTGCCGTCCTTCCAGTTCTCGCCGTAACTGCCTTCGAACGCCAGATACTTGGTGAAGTTGTAGGCCGCACCGAAACCAAATCCGTCTGCCATCGAGGGCAGATGGATGGCGTTCGGCGGGGTGCTTTGATCGGGGACGATGCCGCCCGGCTCTAAGTACTGATAGCCAATGAACACCTCCGCCTTGGGGAACGTTTCGGCCGAGGGTGCAGCAGTTTGTGCATTCAGCATAGACGGCAACGCAATCAGAACGAGGGCCAGGACGAGCGCGACACTCGCGCATCTCCGGGAAGTTTCGTGATAAAGTGACATTGAGTTCCTCCGAATCGAATCCACTACAAGTTATTTAGTAGAACTGGAATCCATAAAGCCTTACGAGACGCACGGATAGCGGCATCTTGGGAACACCGAATTCTACAACAACTGGGCATTTTTGCAAATGATTGGCGGGGTACCTTTATAGTTTCCTCCGGTCGCGGCTCCATCAGCTTCTTGCAGACGGGTTGCGCCGGAGTGATCTCAAATTGATATTCCAGCATACTCGGACCGGGTTGCGAGTCGGCGCCCTTCCCTGAATAATGCTGGTGGGGCCCTAAACACCGGAATATGACACAGGAACGCGTACTGATTGTTGAAGACGAAGAGAACGAACGAACCGGCCTGGCCGAACTGGTCTCGGGATGGGGCTATCGCACCGACACGGCGGCCGACGGCGTGGAAGCTCTGGAAAAAATTCCCTCCTTTGCTCCGTCCATCGTGATCACCGACGTAAAGATGCCCCGCATGGGCGGCATGGAACTGGTGGAGAAGCTGGCCGATCTGGCCCAGTCGATCGCGGTGGTGATGGTGACCGCGCAAAAGGCGACCGACACCGCATTTCACGCCGGCCGGCTGGGCGTGCAGGACTACATCGAGAAGCCCATTGACTTCCGGCGGCTGCGCTCCATCCTCACCAACATCGGCGAGATCCTGAACACCCGCACCGAAAACGAATCCCTGCGCCGCCGCTTGCGCGACAAAGGAGCGCTCGGCCTGCTGGTCGGCGCCTCCGCTCAAATGCAGGAGGTTTTCCGCTTGATCGAACTGGTGGCGCCGAGCACGGCCTCGGTGCTGATCACCGGGGCGAGCGGAACGGGCAAGGAATTGGTGGCGCGCACCATCCACGATCTCAGTCCGCGCCGCAATAAACCTTTCGTCCCCATTAATTGTGCCGCTATTCCCGAGACGCTGATGGAGAGCGAAATTTTTGGCCACGAAAGAGGCGCATTCACGGGCGCGATGGAGCGCCGCACCGGCTGCTTTGAACTGGCCGAAGGCGGAACCCTGCTGCTCGACGAGATTGGCGAAATGCCGGTGGGCACGCAGGCCAAGCTCCTGCGTGTGCTGGAAGACCACAAACTGCGGCGACTCGGCAGCAAGGTCGAAACGTCGGTCGACGTGCGCGTGCTGGCCTCGACCAACAAAGTTCCCGAGGATGCCGTGGCCAATGGAGAACTGCGCGAGGATCTTTATTACCGGCTCAACGTTTTCAATATTCATTTGCCGGCGCTGCGCGAGCATAAAGAAGATATCCGCGAGTTAGTCAAGAGCCTGCTCGCGGACATGAACGAGAAGCACGATCGCAAGGTGGCGGACGTGAGCGAAGCCGTGCTCAATATTTTCCAGACGCACTCCTGGCCTGGCAATGTGCGCGAGTTGCGCAACACCCTGGAACGCGCCGTGATCGTCTGCGAAAGCGGACTGGTGGAAACCAAGCACTTGCCCCCGGGCTTTGGCCAGAGTGTGCGGCCGGTGACGAACGATCCTGATGCCGTGCACCTGGGCGTGGGTACAACCGTCGGGGAAGCGGAGAAACTGCTCATCCTGAAAACCCTACAGGCGACCAATAACAACAAAACGCGAGCCGCGGAGATGCTCGGCATCAGCCTGAAAACGCTGCATAACAAGCTGAAAGAATACGGCCGCCCGCAGGATGCGGAGCTGACCGCGGAAGAGTGATAAGAAGCTCTCAGCTCTCAGCGGTCAGGAATGCTTGGTGGCGCTCGCTGAGAGCTGAGAGCTTCTTTCATCGATGAGCCGCAAATTCATCATCGTGCTCGTGATCACCACGCTGTTCACGGCGCTGGTTGTCTGCTTTTCCTGGATTTACCTGTCGCAACTGCTGCGCCAGCGCTTGCTGTGGGCCGATGAAACCGCCTCCCAACTCACCAACCAAATGGAGTACGCCGCCTCCAAAGCGGTGCCCGATCTGACCAGCACGCGGGTTGACACCAACAATCCCAAGGCCATGCGCGCCGCCGTCAGCAAGTTTCTGCAGACCGACGCCAACCTCAACGATATGCTGGAATCGGTGGTGGGGAATTCTCGCATCATCTACGATGCCGCCATCATTGATCCGAAGGGAGTGGCGATTCTCGATACCAATCCGGCGCTGAATGGCAAGCCGGTTCCAGAGCGTCCCCGATTGGGCGTGTTGCGCGACGCGAGCTTTCGCCGCCAGTTGCGCCTGCTCTACGCCCCCTCCACCGTTTATGACGTGAGCATCGGGCTGGAGTTGGATGGGGTGGCCTTCGGCAGCGTTCGGGTGGGCGTCTCCACGGTTTTTCTGCGCAACGAACTGACGCCGAAACTGCAGCAAGCGGCCTTTTTTTCGGTGCTGGCGATTTTTTGTTCGCTGGTGCTGGGGGCGGTGGTTTCGAATGTCGCGCTCGGCCCGTTGAAGGTCATCAGCCGGAACCTGGACAGCGCAAGCGCGGGCGATCTGTTGCCGGATGAGGAAACCAGTGCGGGCGACGAAGTTGGCCTGGTGTCGCTGAAGATCGCTCACCTCGGCCGCCGGATTCGCGATACCAACCAGATTTTTTCCGCGCTCAAAGACAACGTGGAGCAGGTCATGACCAAGCTCCAGGACGGGCTCATGCTGTTCACGCGCGACACCCGAGTCGTGCTCGTGAGCGCCTCGGCGGAAAAATTTCTGGGACGCCCGCGTCGCGAAATTCTGGGACGCACCGCGGCAGAAATTTTTTCCGATGGATCGGTTCTCGGCGCCGTGGTTCTGCCCGCATTCCAGAAGCAGCGCCCCCTGGTGCAGTACGAATTCGACGCCGTCGATGGCCGGCGGGTTCAGGTTTCGCTCGACTTCATTCAGGAAAAGGGAACGCCGATTGGCGCGCTGCTCACCATGCGCGATGCCGAGTCGGTGCGCCGCATTGAAAACGACATCGAAATGTCGCGGCGCCTTTCCGCCAGCGGACGTCTGACCCGCGGCGTGGCCCACGAAGTCAAGAACCCCATCAACGCCATCGTGCTGCACCTGCAGTTGCTGCAAAACAAACTGCAGCAGGACGATCCCGAAACCCGCCGCCACATGGACATCATCGGCAACGAAATTCACCGCCTCGACCGCGTCGTGCAAATTCTGGTGGACTTCACCCGTCCCCGCGATTTGCACCTCGAAGACGTGGATCTGCGCAAAATTCTGGAGAGCGTAGCGGCGCTGGCCGCGCCCGATGCCGCGCGTCACGGCGTCCGCCTGGTGCAGCAACTGCCCAACCGGGAACTAGCGAAACCTGAACGATCGAACCGGGAACTAGCGAACCGGGAATTATCGAGCCGGGAATTAGCGAACGAAGACGTGCCCCACGGAGATGACGCGCTCATGGTGCGCGCCGATTCCGATCTGATGAAGCAGGCGATTCTGAACCTGGTGATAAACGGAGTGCAGGCCATGACCGCGGGAGGAACGCTCACTCTGAAGGCGCGGCGCGATGGCGAATCAATTCTCGCCGAAGTGCTCGACCAGGGCTCCGGCATTCCTCCCGAAGCGCAGGAGAAAATTTTCGAACTCTACTACACCACCAAGGGCGACAAAGGTGGAAGCGGAATCGGCCTGGCACAAACCTACCAGATCATGCAGTGGCACTATGGCTCGGTAGAATTCGATTCCATCGTCGGAGCCGGCACAACGTTCCGCCTGCGCCTCCCCGCTGCAGCGGCCAAACCGGAGAGCCGGGAAGAAATAACGGCCTGAGCGAACCAAGGCGCGGGCGATATCTGCGGGGCATGGTTATTGCAAATCAACGTTATTACAAATCAACGTTATTGCAAATCAACCGCCTGGGCGAGACGGAAGTTGAGATGGCGATCGATGCCGAGGACGATATTCTTGTCCCTACCTTTCCGGCTATCTAGCTGACTGGCACCAGAAGCCGTGCCAGTCGCAGAGTTTCGCTCGTCGCGCCCACCGCCTTTGGCGAAGATGCTGGAGGTCTCGATCATGACCGGCTTGCCGCCGATGTTCAAACTCACGAGCACGATCCGCAGATAGCCGGGTTCGAGCGGGCTTTCGGGCGATCCTTCGGGCGAGCCTCCGCGAGATCGTGCGGAGGGTTTGGCTTCAAGCACGCGGCCGCTCGCGGAAGTGCCGGGGGCGAGCAGCGTCTGGCCGTCGATCACGACCGGCTCGTCGAGGGTTGCGTTGAAGCTGTCTCCCGCATGCGACGACGCGCTCGAAAGCGCACTCAGCAGGCGAATCGGGATGGCGGTTCCCTCGGGCAGTTTCGTGGCGGATGGAATCAGCGCCTGGCTGGGCGTAATGCCGGTCGAGGGCGGCTGGCGATCGAAGGGCAGCTTTTGTGAATCGGCGGAGTTGGAGGCGTTTTCGCCGGAAACGCTGGGAGGGCGGCCACAGGCGCAGAGGAGGCTGAGCATCAGCAGAACGATGGCGCTGCGATTGGCAGGGGACGGCATGAACTCCTCCATAATGTGGCTGCCCGAATGTGGCTGCCCGCGCTTTCAGGAACGTCGTTGCTGGATACCTTTCAGTTGCCGCTTTTTGCCGGCGTAAATTCCATGCAAATTCTAAATCGAATTAGGAACACAGACGTGGGTTTTCTCGAACCATCCGCGGGCGCGCCGTTTCATTAATTAGAGTAGACTTTGCGTCGAACGAGCCGCGTCTTGCTCACTGAGAATAGAGCCACCATGAAACCGCGCATCCAGGCGATTGCGTTCGACGCTTACGGCACGTTGTTCGACGTGCACTCGGTGATTGCACTGTGCAACCGCAAGTTTCCCGGCCAAGGCGCTGAACTAAGCAAGCTCTGGCGCGCCAAGCAACTGGAGTACACCTGGCTGCGCAGCCTCATGGGGCGGTACGAAGATTTTTGGATGGTAACCGAGTCGGCGCTGGTCTTCGCCTGCCGCAATCTCGGCCTCGCTTGCCCGGCTGAGACCCGCAGAGAGTTGATGGGATCTTATCTGCACCTCGATACCTTTCCCGAGGTGAAGTCTGCATTAGGTAAGCTAGCGCAATATAAGTTGGCCATCTTGTCGAATGGCTCGCCGAAAATGCTCGCTGCCGCAGTTGAAAACTCCGGCCTGAAGGGCGCTTTCGCAGACGTGATCAGCGTTGACGAAGTGCAGATCTACAAGTCGAGCCCGCGCGTGTACGCCCTGGCTTCGCAGCACCTGGCCGTGCCCGACAACGCGATCGCCTTCGTGTCGTCGAATTTTTGGGACATCGCGGGCGCCCAGTGCTTCGGGCTCTGGACGTGCTGGGTGAACCGGGGCAAGCTTCCTGAAGATGAACTGGGAGTCAGGCCGGACGTCACCGTGGACGCGCTGGATGGGCTCATCACGGCCCTGGGCGGAACGCCACCACTGTAAACCGCCTGATCGTGGTTGCGAGGCCGCTAAAGGTGCCGAATTGGGGCGGCTGTGGTCGCCCATATCGGCATTCCGCGCCCCGCCGCCCTCTCCATTCCGACCTCTATCCCTCTCTATTCCGTCCCCATCATCGCCGGATTCATCACAAATTGAATGTGATGGCCGCACTTTAGCGGCCATGGGTTCCGCACTACTCTTTCCCTAATCAGGTGTAGCGCGGTCCATTAGCGGAAAAATTGGGCTCGCTTTTTCCCAGTTTGAAATCGGACCGCGGTCGCGGGTCTCAGCATTTTGCTTTCCTGAGACCTGGGACCTGAGACCTGAGACCTGAAAATGCAGAGGAGCGGTATCGGCATGAATGTCATTCGTCAATTTCCGGCGGTGCACGACTACGGAGGCGATCTGCGCTTCCAGGCGATGTTTGAAGGGGCGGCGATTGGAATCGGGATTTGCCGGCTGGATGGCCGGATTCTCGAAGCGAACCCCGCGCTCAGCAGAATGCTCGGCTACAGCCAACAGGAACTGCGAGGCACGGATGTGGGCGAACTCTATCCGGAACGTCGTTTCGAAATTGGCCGCGAACGTCTTCGCCCGCGCGATCCCGGCAATCTTTCGCACGAACGATTGCTGGGCGAGCTGGTGCGAGGTGAGCGCGACCGGTTCGAAATGGACAAGCGCTGCCGGCGCAAAGACGGCTCCGAATTCTGCGGACATCTGACATTGTCGCTGGCACGTGGCGCGCGACAGCAGCCCGCCTTCCTGATCGCGATGCTGGCGGACGCAACCGAACACAAGCGACTGGAAGAACATCTGCGCGAAGCCGAGAAGATGGAGGTTATCGGAAGGCTGGCGGGAGGAATCGCGCACGACTTCAATAACTTGCTGACCGGCATTCTGCTGTACTGCGACCTGTTGACGGCTGGATTGGAGAGCGGCGGACTTGAGACCTATGGACTTGAGACCCATGGACTTGAGACCCATGAATTTGAGACCCATGAATTGGAGTGGAGCGGGCTGCGCCAGCACGTTGAAGAAGTCCGCATGGCAGGCCAGCAAGGGGCGGCGTTGACGCAGCAACTCTTGGCGATCGCGGGCAAGCAAGCGGCGCAGCCACGCCCCATCCCGATCAACGGAATCGTGGCTTCCACGGAAAATCTGTTGCGGCGACTGATCGGCGAGCAGATTGAACTGGTGGTAGCGCTCGACTCGGCACTCGACTCCGGCGGCCTGCTTGTGCTCGCCGATCCGGTGCAGTTGCGGCAGATCCTGATGAACCTGGTGCTGAACGCGCGCGATGCGATGCCGCAGGGGGGAAAGATCTGGTTGATCACGCGGGCCGCGGAATTTCCCGGTAAAGCGTCCAGTAACGCTGAGCCCGGGATTGCCCGGCGCGCTGTCTCGCTCACAGTGAAAGACAACGGCTGTGGGATGGACGCGGAGACGCGCGCGCGGCTGTTCGAGCCTTTCTTCACCACCAAAAAACCGGGAAAGGGCACGGGCCTGGGTCTGGCAACGGTGCAGCGCATCGTCAATGAAGTGGGCGGGATGATCGAGGTCGAGAGCAAACCGGGACAAGGCGCCATGATCGAAGTGCTCCTTCCGGCGTCCGCTTCCCCGTAGAGACGCGGCTAGCCGTGTCTCCGTAAATCGGTTTTGGGTGGGGCACGGCTTCACAGGCTGCGGAAAAAGTCTAACTTCGCGCCCCAGCCCCTAAAGGGGCGTCTGATTGCGAAAGACTTACGGCATCGCTAAAGCGATGCCCTGATACGAAACGTTAGTTTTTCCGCAGCCTGTTCAGCCGTGCCGTTCAGGGCCTTGGAAGAATGCGGGCTTTACCCCCTGGGGAACGTACCTTCCGAGCTGAACGGCATTTATGAAACCAGTTCTAGTTGGTCGTGAAGTATGGGCTCGCACAATCATGAATCGCCAGGAGATACGCCATGTTTAACGCATCGAACGCCGCTGTCCTTAGCCCCAGCCACCCCACCCAAATCGAGGGAGCGACTTTCTTGAACCTTCTGATCGTGGACGATGACCGCACCATCCGCGAGGCCTGCCGCGAGGTGGCGCAGTCGCTCGGCTTCAATGCGCAGGTGGCGGAGTCCGCCGAACAGGCCTACCGATCGCTCGACACCTCCAGCCCCGACGCCGTGCTGCTGGACTTACGGCTACCGGGCGCGGGCGGCTTGGAAGCGCTGCATGCCATCAAGAAGCATCGCGCGGAGGCGCTGGTGATCGTTGTAACCGGCTATGGCACGGTGCAGTCGGCGGTGCAGGCCATGAAAGATGGCGCGTACGACTACGTCACGAAACCGTTCAGCATGGAAGAACTGCGTCTGCTGCTGGAGCGGGTGGCGACCCATCTGCGGCTGAAGACGGAGAACCGCGCGCTGCGCGAGACCATCAAGTCGCGGCAGGGTTTCGGCAACATCATCGGGCGCGCGCCGGAGATGGAGAAGCTCTACCGCATCATCGCCAAAGCCGGGCAAAGCTCGCATCCGGTGCTGATTCTGGGCGAAAGTGGCACGGGCAAAGAGTTGGTCGCGAAGTCGATTCACTTCGCCGGCATGTTCCGCAACAAGCCGTTCATTCCGGTCGATTGCGGGTCGCTCGTGCCCACGCTGATCGAAAGCGAACTGTTCGGCCACGTGCGCGGCGCCTTCACGGGAGCAACCAATCCGAAGGATGGCTTGCTTGCGATCGCCGATGGGGGCACGGTATTTCTGGACGAGATTGGCGAACTGCCGGTCGACTTGCAAGCCAAGCTGTTGCGGGCGATTCAGGAGAAGGAAATTCGTCCCGTGGGAAGCGTGAAGCGCGTTCCCATCAACGTGCGGATTCTGGCCGCGACCAATCGCGCCCTGGAACGGGCCGTGACCGAGGGCACGTTCCGCCGCGATCTCTTCTTCCGGCTGAACGTGCTGACCCTGCGGATCCCCCCGTTGCGCGAGCGCCGCCAGGACATCCCGCTGCTGGTGGCGCATTTTCTGGAGCGCATCGGGTGCGACGCAGGAATGGAAAAGACCATTTCGGACGAGTCCCTCAAGGCGCTAATGAATTACGACTGGCCGGGAAACGTGCGCGAACTCGAGAACTCGCTGGAGCGGGCATGTGCCCTCAGCAGCGCCCACGAGATTCAGATGCGCGATCTTCCCACTCAGATTTGCAGCGCGCCCATCGACGTGCTGGCGATGAGCCAGCCAAACAATGGCATAGTGCCGATGGCGGAACTGGAGAAACAGACCATCCTGAACGCCCTCACCCAGGTGAACGGAGACAAGATGCTGGCCGCGCGTCTGCTCAAAATCGGCAAGACGACCTTGTACCGGAAGTTGAAAGAGTACGAGTCGCAACTGAATTTGTGATTGGTAATTGGTGATTGAAAAATCGCGCGGCCCAGCTGGGCCAAAATTACAAATTGCCATTACAAGTTGCCCCAGTCCCAAAACTGAGCGGTCGGTCCAAGCACTCGTGCCAGAACGGGAGCTCAAGGGGAGCCCGAGCGCATAACTCATTTATTTTCAGGCGAAAACAATTGGACCGCGAGTTGCGTACGGGTTCAGCATGATCCTTCTTGTGACGACGAGCGAGCGCGCATCGGAGTGCGCCAAGGCGCTCAATGAGGCGACTGGCGAGGGGGTCGCGGTGGCGGAAAGTCTGCCCCGGGCAACCGCACTTTTGCGGGCGGAAGACTACCGAGCGGTGGTGGTCGATCAATATCTGTTCGAAAGCGAGCCCCATGAAACCCAGACCATGCTCGAGCACCTCGGCACCGCCATCCTGGTGCAGGTCAATCTGGCGATCAGTGGAATGGACCGTCTGGTGCGCGAAGTCCGGGCGGCCGTGCAGCGCCGCCAGCGCGAGGAAGTGAGGACCCGCCAAGCGGCGCTCGCTAAGCTCCACAGTGAACTCAATGGCACGATCACGGCGCTGCTGCTATCCAGCGAACTGGCCCTCGGAACCCCAGATCTGCGCCCGGCGGCAGCCGAAAAGCTCCAGTCGATTCACGAACTGGTGAAGAAACTCCGCCAGCAATTGGAGAGCGCGGGTGTAACCGGAGAGCCCGAACCGCTAGCACGCGTCTAGCTGCGCACGTCTAGTTGCCGAAGGGCGGGGCACCCGGCATCACATCGAGAGCGAATTTCCCGATTGCCGAGGAATGGGGATAGTCCTCGTGGGCTTTAGCCCCCGTGGTCGCATCTTCAATCATGGCCGGGCGCGCGAGCATTCCCACCTCCGCAATCTCATCACTGACTTTTTTCATCACAAACGATCTGTGAGCGCCATCACAGACGTCCCACCCGCCATGCGCGACAATGGAGATCTCATTGGGGCAGC
>CABEDB010000634.1_pt1 | contig 19834 bp, 17 predicted proteins | sample 3422811 | NCBI WGS metagenome assembly CABEDB01 (sample SAMEA5534329, study PRJEB31848) | metagenome | biome: tundra; feature: field; material: soil | place: USA | collected 2013-05 | depth 0.15 m | reverse complement strand
GATCTGGCGGGCAAGATTCAGGTTGGACTCTTCAACATCATGCAGGAAGGCGACGTGCAGATTAAGGGATATCCGATCCGGCTGCCGCTGGATGTTGCGCTGGTGTTCAGCGCGAACCCGGAAGACTACACGGCGCGCGGGAAGATCATTACGCCGCTGAAGGATCGCATCGGGTCGGAGATTCGGACGCACTATCCAGCGACCGTGGAAGAAGGGATCGCGATTACCGTGCAGGAAGCCTATCTGGATCGCGAAACTGCGCTCGAGGTTGACCACGAGATTGGCAAGGGGATTGCCAAGGGGATTGGCAAGGAAAGATCGCGGCTGCACATTCCGAAGTATGTGCAGGAAGTGATCGAGCGCATCGCTTTCGCGGCGCGCGACGACAAGAAGATCGACAAGCGGTCAGGGGTGAGCCAGCGGCTGCCGATTTCGGCGATCGAGAACGTGGTATCGAATGCCGAGCGGCGCGCGCTGACGCATCAGGAGAAGTTTGTCGTGCCGCGGATCAGCGATATCTACGCGGCGCTGCCGGCAATCACCGGCAAGCTGGAACTGGAGTACGAAGGCGAGATGAAGGGGGCGGATCACGTGAGCCGCGAGTTGATCCGCACCGCGATCGCAAAGACTTTCGATGCTTATCTGCATGGCGTCAACTTGAGTCAGGTGGTGCAGTGGTTCGATTTGGGCGGCGAGATTCAACTCAGCGACAATGCCGCAGCTGAGGAGGTGCTCGAAGGCCTGAGCCAGATTCAGGGGCTGATGGAAAAACTTGGCAAGCTGAACGTCGGGCCGAAGGACAGCGCAGAGATGCAGGTGTCGGCGGCGGAGTTCGTTCTGGAAGGTCTGCACGCGCACAAGAAAATCGGACGCAACGAAGAGCGTGTGTTCACGGCGGGAGAGAAGCCAATAAAGGTCGCGGAGAAGCCTCCTTTTGAGCGGGACGAGTCGGAGTTTGGACGGAAGAGAGGGTTTAATTAGCTCTCAGCCGTCAGCCATCAGCCGTCAGGAAACGCGAGGAAGGGATGGCCAATCGCGAACGGCAGGCGGCTTTAGCTGATGGCTGAAGGCTGACGGCTGAGAGCTGTTTATGAAACGCATACGTTACTCCAAATACGTTCCCGACCCGGCTGGCGACATGAGCATGGAAGACTTGCTCAGCGCGCTTTCAGACTATTTTCTGCAGAGCGGATTCAACGACAATTTCTGGTATGAACTGCCGGAGGGCGAGCAGACGCTCGACGAATTGAAACGCGCTCTCGAACAAGCGCTGCTCAATGGCGAGATGTTTGACGAAGAAATGCGGGACCGGCTCCAGCAGATGCAGATGGAGGGCGAACTTGAAGAGCTGATCGAGAAGCTGGTCGAGCGCATGCAGCAGGAAGACTACATCTCGATCGATCAGCCGCATGATCCTTCCAAGCAGTCAAGTGTCGGGGGGCAGGTCGGCGAGGCGCAGCAGCAGGCTAAGTTCGAGATCACCGACAAGAGCCTCGACTTTTTGGGATTCAAAGCGCTTCGCGATCTGCTGGGGTCGCTGGGCAAGTCGAGTTTTGGACGCCATGACACGCGCGACATGGCGACCGGCATCGAGGCGAGCGGAGCTTCGAAGCAGTATGAGTTTGGCGACACGTTCAATCTCGATATCACCGCGACGCTTTCTTCGGCCATTCAGCGCGAAGGGCTCGGGCTTCCTCTGAACCTGGAGTATAACGACTTGCAGGTGCATCAGTGCGAGTACCAGTCGTCGTGCGCGACGGTGCTGATGCTTGACTGCTCGCATTCGATGATTCTGTATGGGGAAGACCGCTTCACTCCGGCGAAGAAAGTTGCGATGGCTTTGTCGCAACTGATTCGGACGCAGTATCCCGGAGACTCGTTGTCGCTGGTGCTGTTTCACGATTCGGCGGAGGAAGTTCCGCTTTCGCAACTGGCGCGGGTGAAGGTTGGTCCGTACTACACGAACACGCGCGAGGGCTTGCGCATGGCGCAGCGGATACTGCAACGCCAGCGTAAGGACATGAAGCAGATCGTGATGATCACCGACGGCAAGCCTTCCGCACTTACACTCGAAGACGGACGCATTTACAAGAACGCCTTTGGGCTCGATCCGCTGGTGGTGAGCCAGACGCTCGAAGAAGTTTCGAAGTGCAAACGGGCGGGCGTGCTGATCAATACGTTCATGCTGGCGTCGGATTATGGGCTGGTGCAGTTCGTCCAGAGAGTGACTCAGATGTGCCGCGGCAAGGCCTACTTCACGACGCCGTATACGCTCGGGCAATATTTGTTGATGGATTACATGTCGCGGAAGACGAAGACGATTCACTAGAACCGTAACCGCGTGCTGAGTTATGCGGTGGAGGGACGGGCGTCTCGCGAGCCTGCCCTGAGCGAAATCGAAGGGTCCAGCCGGGCGGGGACGCCCGGCTCTCCACCAGTAAGTCGCATTACGGAAGTAACGGCTGGTGTGCCAGGATGGGCCCCGCTTCAGTGTAAGATCGCTGCAGGAACTCCGTTCGGAGACGTTATGAAGCGAATGGCTACTTTTGTGCTCCTCCTGGTTGCCTTGAGTGCTGCATGGTCAATACCGGCTCACGCGCAACGCATCAGTCCCCAAGAAAATGCGCGCCAATCCAAGAAGGCGATCAAGAAGCAGCAAAAGACGTTGAACAAGGCAAACAAGAAACAGCGGAAAGCCATGAAGAAAGCCGCGAAAAAGCAACGGAAGCAGATGAGGACGGCGAATCGTCGCTAAGAAGTAGACTTTTCGAGTGTGCGTGAGAACTGGGTCGTCCCTCCGGGACTTCGGTCATTCTTCCCACTCTTCCCAGCGCTGAACAACTTGCGGATAAAGTCGTCGAGGGTGCAAGAAGCACACCTCAGGCGCTAAAGCGCGGACACATTTTCAACGACTCAACGGCACGACTGAAGAGGCTGCGGAAAAAGTCGCATTGCGGGTCGCGGCTGCCCTCAGCGGCTAAAGCCGCCATTGATTTTGCGACACTTGCGGCGCGGCTGAAGCCGCGCCCCTTCAAAGCAAAGTCAAGAACCAGAGTTTTTCCGCAGCCTGTGAAGTCGTGCCCTTCCCAAAACCCGTCCGAGTCCGAGTTTTTCCGCAAGCTGTGAAGCTGCTGGGCTAAGTTGGTTCGCCCCTCCGGGGCTGGATTCTCGAGCTCTTCGTTCCACCGGATTGCCAAAACGCCAGGTCTCACGCACACACTTTCGCGCTTATGCTGGCCTCGGATTCCGGAAGACTAAACTTCGGAAGACTAAGACGATGCGCCGCAGCGGCCTCCCACTCCCCGAAAACCGCAGAGGTTGTGCACGGCGATTTCAGCGGTTTGCCAAAACTGGCACCTGCCGAGCTTTGAGCAGGGTCTCATCGGCTGTTACCAGGGTCAGATCGAACACTCGGGCAGTGGCCACCAGAAAACGGTCGGCGGGATCGCGATGGGGAAGTTGCACGCGAGCGGTTTCTTGCGCGACCTGGTATGTGACTTGAGCCTCCCGCATCGGAGTTGTGTCCAGCGTATCTGCGATCCACGCTTGGGGATTAGGATCCAGAATCAGCTTGCGCTTCTGGCAAAGAGTCAGCACCTCCCACAACGAGATCGGAGAAAGCCACAACTCGTTAACGGGATTCTCTAGTGCGGCGGCCACACGGCTGGAAAGGCGCGCTTGATCGAGCGCGCTCCACAACCAGATATGGGTATCGAGCAGCAGTCTCATCCGCGCAGCGCGTCCCAATCGTCTTCTGCGCTGGCAGGAGAAACGATGTCGCCGATAATTTGGCCGGTCCCCGCCCGTGAGCCCAGCCGGCGCTTCGACCTCTTGGACGCATGAGGAGGGACGACCTCAGCCACCGGCTCGCCGAAACGCGTGACCAGGACCGTTTTGCCGGTTTTGCGGACTCTCTCGAGCACGGCCAGGCAAGTAGCTTTGAATTTGGAGATGGCAATTTCTTCCATGTCGGATCTCTTTTGGATAGTACTATGGTCTGAGACCATGGTCAACATCCAAAATATCAACCGCACGCTTACGACCTGACGATTCATCACAAATCCACAGTGACCGCTCGCACATCCTCCCTGATCCATAACGCGCTAGGCTGATTCGACTCCCAGGACCTCTCCCGGTCCCGTTCCCTCCAGAAAGAGATCGCTATGCGTGCGTCAAGAAGCGGGTTGGCCGTTGCTCTCGCCTTTCTGTCGAGCTTTGTAGCTGCGCAGCAATCGGATCAGGCTCTCGCCGAGCGCGTCCTTGGTCCGCAATGGAAACAACTTTCGCGCCGGGCCGGGATGATATTCGCTGGCACGGTGCTCAACGCAACGGCCCAGACTGTTGCGCCCCAGACTGCGGCGACCGATCGGATTGATCCGGGGACGACTCCGGCAGTGCAACTGAATTTTCGCGTCGACGAGGCGATTGCCGGGGTCGAGCGGGGACAGGTTCTCACCATCCATGAGTGGGCGGGCGCATGGTCCATGCATCGCCCGATGAGCAAGGGCCAACACTTTCTGATGTTCTTGTATCCGCCGAGTCGTTTGGGCCTTACCAGCCCGGTGGGCGGATCGCTGGGCCAGGTTGCTCTCGACGCGAGCGGGCAGAACGTGTCTAAGGAGGCGCTGAACGGGGATGCGCAGAACGGGGATGCGCTGAAGCCGGATGCGCAGAAGCCGAATGCGCCGAAACTTGCCGCGTCCATGGCCATAGCTCCGCGCAAGGAACCGTCTTCGCAGCCCGGTGCGCTCCCCGGTGCCATGAGCGTCAGCGTCGTTCAACTAGCTCGGGCCATCCGCGGCGCGCGAGGGGAGTGAGCCATGCGCTCGGGGATTCTGGCGGTTGCCGTTTTTCTGATTTGCAGTGCCATTGCCAGCCGCGCCGGAGGCCCGGCTTTCATAGCGGGCTCCGGCTACAACACCGGAGTCGAAGGCCACGCGCTGATCTGGGCGAATGGCACCGGTTCGACTTCGACCGTGCAGTACTTCACCGACCAGGGAAATTTGAGCCCGATCCTCACCGGCGCACAGGCCGATGCTTTAGTTGCCACTGCGTTCAACACCTGGACCAGCGTTCCTGGTGTTGCCCTCACCGCATCGCAGGGCGGTCATCTTGCCGAAGACGTGAACGGCAGCAATATCGAAACCAACGGCTACGGAATTGTTAGCGCCCCGGCCGACATTACACCTTCAGCTACGGGCACTCCGGTCGGAATTGTCTACGACTACGACGGGACGGTCACAAATGCCATTCTGGGCGAAGGCGCTGGGGACTTGGAGGATTGCTTTACCAACGCCGTTTACGGCGGACCCGACAACTTCTCCATCGGCGGGAACATCGTACACGCGCTGGTGGTGATCAACGGAGTCTGCGCCGCCACCAGTGCGCAGCTGCCGGATGTTCAATACCGTTTGGTGCGCGTGCTGGGGCGCACGGTTGGCTTGGGGTGGTCGCAGGCCAACCTGAACGTGTTGCGGCGGAACCCGCCTCCAACCAGCGCCGATTTTGCGGGATTTCCGGTAATGCACTTTACCGATCCGATGGACTGCGTGCCCATCACGATCTGCTATCCCGACCCCGGCGTCCCTGCGATGGACGACGTGGACGCCCTGGCGCGGCTTTATCCCGCCGGCAGTATGCCGCAACCGGCGGGCAGAGTTTACGGCAGCGTGTACTTCACCGATGCATCGGGAAATGCGGTACAGCCGATGCAGGGCGTCAACGTGGTCGCCCGGTTGATGATCTTGGGCCAGCCCTCGCGCCAGTACGTGGTGACTTCCGTTTCTGGATTCTCGTTTTGCGGCAACGACGGCAACATTATCGATGGATACGTCGACGGAAGCGGCCTTCCCTATAACCGGTGGGGCTCCGATGATCCGTCGCTGGAAGGCTTTTTCGATCTCGGCCAACTGATGATTCCGAACGGGAACACCATCGCCGAGTATCAGTTAAGCGTGGAAGCGCTGGACCCGAATTGGTCCACGGGCGTCGAACCGTACGCTCCCACACAGGTAACGCCCTCGGGCTCGTTCGCTCCGGTTGTGGTCACGGTATCCAATGGGTCAAACGCCGAGCGGGACATTCTGATGCTGCAGAATGAAATTGCGCAAACGCATCCCGGCAGCGGGTCGACCTATGTGAATCCGGCGCCGCTGCCGCAGGGCGGTTCGTGGGGGTCGTGGATCTCCGGATACGGCCGCACCGATTTTTTTGAGTTCCGAGCACAGGCGAACCGGACGGCCTCAGTCGCGGTGACCGCCCTCGACGAAACGGGGCAGCCGACCGAAACCAAACTGTTGCCCGTAATCGGCATTTGGGAGTTGAGCGACCAGAGCGAAGATCCAGCGCCGGCTGCAACGGCCTCGGCATTTAACTCGGGGACTTTTGCAATGACCCGACTGGATGCGCAATTCGGCGTGTCGGAGACGTTCCGGGTGGGGATAGCCGACTTTCGCGGCGATGGTCGTCCAGATTATTTCTACCAGGCCAGCCTCCTTTATTCGGATACGGTGACGCCGGCGCGCCTCAGTCTTGCCGGCGGCGTGACCACTCTCAATGGCATCGGATTCAATCCTGGACTCCAGGTGAGCGTTGCCGGCAACAACGGCAGCACGCTTTCCGCGTCGGCGAGCCACATACAGGTAGCTGTGCCTTCAGGCACGCCGGACGGAAGCGCTACGATCCAGGTCACGGATCCAGTGAGCGGCGCTTTTTCGCAAATGATTGGCGCGCTGACCTATGGCGCTTCAGCCACCGATCTATTGCTTCTGCTGCAAGGTGCGGAGTCGGCAACTGCAGTTGGCTCGCAAGCTGCCAATGCCATCCGCGTGCGGGCGGTTGCCGCCGATGGAGTCACACCGGTGAGTGGGGCGACGATGGCATGGAGCGCAACCAACGGCTTGCAGTTCTCGGCGTGCAGCGGAGCCTCTTCCTGTTCCGTGCTGAGCGATGAAGCGGGAGAATCCTCCAACTGGGTGACTCCCACGGCGTCCGGACCGAGCACGATCACGATCGCTCTGGCGCCAGCGTCGTACTCGCCGCCGCAGTCGCAACAGGCCACAGTGGTGGGAACATCAACCGCGCTCGACCTGGCTGCAGTGACGCCGACGCGCTGGGTTGGCCAAGGCGCGACCATCGCAGTTCCGCTCACGGTCGAAGCTCTCGACGTGGGCGTGCCGACGGCGAATGTGACCGTCAATTTCGCAATCACCCGGGGCACGGTTTCGCTTTCGGCGGGCAGTGCGACCACCAACGTCTCGGGATTCGCCACCATCACGGCAAATCTCACGAATCTAAGTGCCAATGTGCAGGTGAGCGCGTGCGTCGCTCCTAACAATGCGCCCTGCCAGACTTTTACGTTGTTCGCTTGGCCGCCTTCGCTGTGGACGCTGGAGCCGGTGAGCGGATCGTCGCAGGTTGTGCCGACCGGGCAGGCGTTTCAACCACTTGTGATGCGCGTGACCGACGGCTCGGTTGCCGCGAATCCGGTGATGGGAGTGAACGTCACTTTTGCGACCACGCTGGCTCGGGTCTCGGAGAACGGAATGCCCGTTCTCCTCGGATCGTCGCAGGCGCAGGTCGTGACCGATCAGAATGGCCTCGCTTCCATCGTGCCCTCTGCCGGAAACGTGGGCCCGTGCGATGTGTTTATCACGGTGAGCGCGGGCCAATCGACTGCGCAGCTGCAAATGGAGAGCCTGGCAGCGATAGTTACAGGGCCGACGAACAGCCCGTCCCAGGCTCCGAAAGCGCAGCCCGATATCTACTTTGCTCCGAACTTTGGTCCGAACTCTGGTCCGAACTTTGGTTCGCAAACGTCCCCGCCACAAAGCGTGCCGGAGATGCTGTTCGCTGTGCCGCCAGGCATTGCGAGCAACGACCTGGCAGTGGATTCGCACGGGAGCGATTGCCCGGACCCATGTACGGTCGATGTTTCTGGCGATCGGGGCGACCCGACGTCGTCGAACCCGGCAGGGAGCGAGAAATCTGCTTCTCCGCCACCGGCAACATTGCCGCCGGCCGACGCCACGACTCCTAAGAAACGGGCGCCGCCAGTTGGGAGCGATGTGGCCCCCACTGCCCCCGACCCCGTGGATATCCAATCCAATCTTTGAAGCAGTTGGTCTCTTGTCAGACGAATTGTCGGGGTGCTCGCGGTGGTGGACTCCTGCCGCCCGCTGACCCTGGACTGAGCCTTGGGAAATCTTGTCAAGCCCCTGTTTCCACGATTATCGGTGTAAGTCAATGAATTGCTTGGGAAAATAAACCTGGCAAAGTTGTCGGTGTGGGCAGGGTGGAATTGATATAATAGACTTATAGAAGAAGAAAAGGGTGCGGATCACTCCCGCACCCGTTCTTATTGGCGTGCCTGTCTGGTGCAGGAGCGCGGGGGATCGAGCTAAGTCCTTATTCCGGAATATTTTACAAATAAGTCCCGTTAAATCTATGATTTAGGAGGAATTTTCGGTAGTGGGCTAATTCACTTTTAGCCCACTACCGAATTTTCTCCTAAACCAATGATTCCAAAAGACGGCGCGTATATATTTTTTCTGGCAACTCGGTACTGGCAAACTGGCTACTGTTTCTTAGTCCCAATCCATTGATCGACCCAGTCACTGACCGTCTTCCACCAAAGCTGAGAATTCTGCGGCTTCAGCACCCAATGCCCCTCGTCGGGGAAGTAGAGCATTTTGGACGGCACGCCCATCGTCTGCAGCGTGGTGAAAAGCTGGAAGCCTTCGCTTACGTCGAGGCGGTAGTCGAGTTGTCCGTGGATTACGAGCGTCGGTGTCTTGAAATTCTTCGCCGCGTTGCGCGGAGACCACTTCTCGTACATCTCGGAGTTGGTGTAGGGCGTGCCCTTGAACTCCCAGTTATTGAACCAGAGCTCTTCGGTCGTGCCCCAGGCGGAGACGCTATTGAACATGCCGTCGTGCGACACGATGCACTTGAAGCGGTCGGTGTGGCCGAGCACCCAGTTGGCCATGTATCCGCCGTAGCTCGCGCCGAGCGCGCACTCGCGGTCCTTATCAATATAGGGGAAGGTTTTCTGGGCGTAGTCGAGGCCCTTCATCAGGTCTTCAAACGGAGCGCCGCCCCAGTCGCCGTTGATCTCGTCAACAAATTTCTGCCCGTATCCTGCCGAGCCATGGAAGTTGATCATGATGACGACGTATCCAGTGGCGGCGAAAAGCTCGCCGTTCCAGCGATAGCTCCAGATGTCGCCCATGGGAGACTCGGGTCCGCCGTGGATGATGAATTTCAGCGGATACTTTTTGCTCGCATCGAAGTTCGGCGGTTTGACCAGGAAGCCTTGGACTTTGTCGCCCTTGGCTCCTTCGAACCAGAAGGATTCGAGCGGGGACATAGCGACCCGAGATAAAACGGGGTCATTGAGGTGGATCAGAGGAGTCGTCGGAGCAGAGCAGTTAGAGACACCGTTTCGGGTTTCCGTCTTGGTGTCGACCAGGCAGTGAAGCTCGAAGATCGTTGGCGCAGAGTAGATCGCTGTCGGAGCTTGTACGGACATTTGCGTGAAAAGAAGAGTCTTGCCGTCCCGCGACACGGCCGGATCATCATTGAAACCGCTAACAAGCAGTTTGATCGCCTCCGATGTCATGATGTCCTTATCGCCTGGCCCCCAGCTCTTGAGGTCGACCCATAAACTAACGCGGTAAAGAGGTGATTCACCTTTTTCTTCAGCGGCGAAGTACAGGCCTTCTGAATCAGGAGCCCATGCAAATGACCCAACCCATTTGTCGAATTCTTCCGTGAGGCTGAACTTCTTCCCCGTCTCCCGCTCGTACAGCATCAGCCGAAAGCGGTCGCTCTCGTATCCCGGACGCTGCTGGGCGCGGTAGGCGATGTACTTGCCATCGGGCGAATAGAGCGGAGTCGAGTCGCTGGCGGGATTGTCGGCGGTGATGTTTTTCGCCTGGACGGGCGAGACGCCCGTCGCTCCATTATTCATATTCAGCGGGACGATCCAGAGATCGTTGTTGGTGGATGTGGCTTCGACCTTGTCGTGGTTCGAGGTGTAGCAAATCTCCTGCCCGTCAGGCGAGAAGGCGTAGTTGTCCTGTCCGCCGAGCGAGAACACGGGCGCATCGTAGTCGCCCGGCGTGAGGTCGTGGGGGATCACTATTATGTTGCGACCCGAAAGGTCACCCGGAGAAGGAAATTCGTCCAGAACCTTAACGACGAAGAGGTGGCTACGCTTGCCTTCCTTGTAGGCATTCCAGTGACGATAGAGCAAACGATCGAAAATCAGTGCCTTGACCTTCGACTTTTCGGCCGCTTGGAATTTTTTCTCGTTGCAAGCCCCGTCGTCTGCGCACTCGGGATACACATCCGAGGTGAAGAGAATGTTCTTACCATCCGGCGACCAGAGTTCACCCCCGGCTTCGGTTGCGATCGAAGTCAGCTTGTGTACGCCGGTGACTGTGCCAGCGGCACCATCGAAGTCGGCAATCCAGATCTGCGAACCGCCTTCTTTATTTGAGAGGAAGGCAAAGCGCTTGCCGTTCGGCGCCCAGCGCGGGCGGTCGCCGTCCTGATCGGCGATGAGTACGCGTTCTTTTCCTGGTCCCGAGCTTTGCTGGACGGGCGGGGCGCCCGTCGCTCCAAGCGGCACGATCCATACGTGCGGCGTCTTTTTATTTGCAGCCAGATCCACATCGACCGCGCTGAAAAGCACCCACTTGCCGTCGGGCGACGGCACAGGTTCGCCTACGCGCTTCAGCTTCATCATGTCTTCGAACGTGAAGGGATGCTTGGCTTGAGAGAAGGCGGGAAGTGAAAACAGAAGGACGAAAAGGAAAGCAAGACGGCGCATGACGTGCCTCCGCGGAACAGGAGAGTGTAGCACTGAGGTCAGAGGTTAGAGGTCAGATTGCAGAGGTGAAGAACTCCGAGCGCAAACGGCCCTTATGAGCCCTAGCAGGCTGCGGAACAACTCCTAGCGGGCGCAAAGAGCACACCTCGGGCGCTAAAGCGCAAACCATTTTAAGGACTTATCGGCACGACTGAAGTCGTGCCCTTCCCACAACTCGCTCGAATCAGAGTTTTTCCGCAGCCTGCTAGAGCTCTTACCTCTGCAATCTCACCTCTGACCTCTGCAATCGCGTCACCTCTGCAGTCCGACCTCTGACCTCTGCAATTGCCTTATCCCAGCTCTTCGAGCATGGCCGTCATCTCCGATTGGGCGTGTGTGTTGCCGGTGCGGCGCGCGGAGGAGACGCCATCCACTAGCCAGCGCTTGGCCTCATCGACGCGGCTCGCGCCGGCCAGCATCTGGGCGGCCATGAAATATGCGGGCGTGTAGTCCGGATTTTTCTCGATCAGCGTTTTATATTCCTTAAGCGCCTGCTCGATTTGTCCGGCTTTCGAGTACTCCATGGCCAGTCCATAGCGCGCAAACGAATCCTCGGGATTGGCGGTAAGAATCTCGCTCAGCATGGCAATGCGATCCATAAAGAAGCTCTCAGCTCTCAGTTAAAAGCCAATGGCCAAAAGCTCAGGGCCAAAAGCCGCTTTCCATTCATATCACGGCCCGCGTTACAATGGCTGTTCTCCGAGAAACCAACTTGGCTTGCCCTTTTTTTGTGCCGCTTGAAATTGTGAACGACGGCTCCTGGCCACATCCTTCGCGTCTGCCACTGGGAGCGGGATGGACTGGAAACTGCCGCGCCTCGGGGCAGGAAGTGGCGGCATCCGACACGCACATCCGGGAATTCTGCAATCTCGGTTACGCAAACGCCTGTCCGCATCTTCCGCGGCTCCGTGACTGGGACGCAATTCGCTTCTCGGTTGCCCACGTTCGCCGGGAGCAGGTCGCCATCTGCTTTGTGTGCGAGTTAGCCCACGCTCCGATCGAACATGGAAAATTGACCTTCGACCTGGCGAGCGAGGTTTGGCTGAACGCACATCCGGACCCGCGTGTGCTCAGACTTGCAACCTGCTACCTCCAGGCATATCGCGTCCGGCGGAGCGCTGCTCTTATCTAACGATTTGTGAGCCGATTTATGAACGAGGGATTGAGCGGGCGATCAACGAGTCGACGATCAACGCGTAGATCGATGCACTGACAATCTATGAACGATAACGACAAAGAGAAGTTAATGCGCCCCCGGCCGGTGCGCGAATCGGCCTCCGAAATGACCGAGATCGTTCTGCCCAACGACGCCAATGTTTTGAACGCACTTCTTGGCGGACGCCTCATGCACTGGATCGATCTCGCCGGCGCCATGGCGGCCCACCGCCACTCGCGCCAGCACGTGGTGACGGCTTCCATCGATCATCTGGATTTTCTCGTGCCCGTTCGGGTCGGAGATTTCGTGATCCTGCGCTCCTCGGTCAATCGTGTCTTCCACACCTCGATGGAGGTGGGGGTCAAGGTCTGGGTGGAGAATTATCGCGCCGAAGAGAGCCGTCACGTCAGCTCCGCCTATCTGACCTTTGTCGCGGTGGATGTTGCCGGAAATCGTTTGCCGGTCCCGCCCGTCATCCCCGAGACCGAAGAGGAAAAACGTCGCTACGATGGTGCCGCGCGCCGCCGCGAGATACGCCGAGCGGAATCGGCGCGCAGAAAAGAGGTTCGGAGTTAGGCGATCTTCGACGCTCAGCCCCTAAAGGGGCTCTGATGCCGGAGAATTTGTGGCATCGCTAAAGCGATGCCCTGATACGAAGCGAGTTAGTAGGTGGCACGTGAGTCTAAAGACTCGATAAGTAACAACTGAGAGCTGACAACTGATAACTAAGAGCTGAGACCTAAGACCCGAGACCTAAGACCGGAGACCTAAGACCTAAGACCTAAGACCCGAGACCGCACTTATGGACAGCGCACTTCTCGTTCACCGCCTGCACTTCGCCTTCACCGCGACGTTTCACTATCTCTTCCCGCAGCTCACCATGGGGCTCGCCCTGCTAATTGTCGTGCTGAAGACGATTGGCCTGCGGCGCAACGATCCCGTCTACCACGAGGCGGCCCGCTTCTGGGGAAGAATTTTTGGCATCAATTTCGTACTAGGTGTTGTGACCGGGATACCGATGGAATTCCAGTTCGGCACCAACTGGTCGCTCTTTTCGCGATTCGCGGGCGGCGTTATCGGCCAGACACTTGCGATGGAGGGCATGTTTGCCTTCTTTCTCGAATCGGCGTTCCTGGGATTATTCCTTTACGGAGAAAAGCGGTTGAGCCCGAAAGCACACTGGCTGTCGGCGGTGGCAGTCTTTGTGGGTTCGTGGTTGTCGGGTTATTTCATCATTGCCACTGACGCTTTCATGCAGTATCCCGTGGGCTATTCCACGGCGCCGGACGGGAGCTTGCAGTTGGCGAGCTTTTGGGATTTCGTGCTCAATCCCTGGGCCGGATGGCAATATGCGCACAACATGAGCGGGGCGGCGATCACCGGCGCGTTCATCATGACGTCGGTGGGCGCCTTCTATCTGCTTTCCGGCAAATGGACCGCGCACGCCCGCATCTTCGTCAAGGCCGGCGTGATCGCCGGCTGCCTGTTCAGCGTTCTGCAGATTTTTCCGACCGGCGACAGACAGGGCAAAATGGTCGCCGACATGCAACCCGTGACTCTGGCGGCGATGGAGGGATTGTTTCAGGGCCAGCCCGGAGCACCATTAGTCATCGTAGGTCAGCCTAACGAGCAACAAGGTAAGATCGATAACCCGATTGAAGTTCCGAAGATGTTGAGCATGCTGACTTATAAACGCTGGAATGCCAACGTCCGCGGACTCGATGCTTTCCCCAGGCAAAACTGGCCGGGTAACATCCCATTGCTCTATTACAGCTACCACATCATGGTTGGTCTGGGGACGTTCTTCGTCGCCGTCATGGTTGTTGCGTTGCTGCTGCTGTGGCGCGGCAGACTCTTTAACGCCAGGTGGATGCTCTGGATCCTGATGCTGGCAGCGCCTTTTCCTTATATCGCCAATACCGCCGGATGGATGACCGCCGAGCTCGGCCGCCAGCCCTGGCTGGTCTATGGGCTGATGCGCACCGAAAACGGCTACTCCAAGGTCGTCTCGGCCGGTAACGGCATGTTTACTCTTTTGGGATTCCTAGGCATTTACACTGTGCTTGGCATTCTGTTCCTGTTCCTGATCCGGCGGGAAATTGAGCTCGGCCCTCTGGCCGGGCACGAATCCGTGTCCAATCTTCATCCGGCGGCGGAGGCAAGGTGACGGAGGCAAGGTAAGTATGGCGAGCCTTTGGTTCTGGATTGTCGCAGCGATGATTGCGACCTATGTCGTGCTCGACGGATTCGATCTCGGCGCGGGTGCGATTTATCTGATTGCGGCAAAAACTAACGACGAACGGCGCCGGGTGCTGCAGGCCATCGGCCCGGTCTGGGATGGCAACGAAGTCTGGTTGCTGGCTGCCGGCGGCACGCTCTACTTTGCGTTCCCTCAACTCTACGCGTCGAGCTTCAGCGGATTCTACCTTCCGCTGACGATTGTCCTTTGGCTGCTCATTCTGCGCGGCATCGGCATTGAATTTCGCGCTCGCATCGAAAGCCAGGTCTGGCAGGATTTCTTCGACGTGGTCTTCAGCGTCTCCAGCATTCTGCTGGCTGTGTTTTTCGGGGCGGCGCTGGGCAACGTGGTGCGCGGAGTTCCGCTGGATGCAACCGGCTATTTTTTTGAGCCGCTCTGGACCAACTTCAAGCTCGGCGCGCAGACGGGCATCCTGGATTGGTACACGGTACTCACCGGCGTGATGGCATTAGTGACCTTGGCCGCGCACGGTTCGTACTACGTCGCTCTCAAAACCGACGAGGACCTGGGCCGCCGCGCCCGCGGTTTCGCCTTGCTCTGCTGGCCCGTGCAATTTTTTCTGACCTTCAGTGCGTTGGTTGCGACTTATTTCATCCGGCCCGAAATCATGGCGAACTACGGGAAGCACAAGATCGGAATACTGGTTCCGATCGTGGTTGTCGCCAGCCTGGCGGTGATGCTCTGGGCCAATCCCAAGGGCAAAGAGAAACTCGCTTTCGTAGCCTCTAGCCTGTACATCACCGGAATGCTGGTGGGCGCGGCGTTTGCCCTCTATCCCGTCGTACTGCCTGCGCGTGACCGTCAATATAATCTCACCATCTACAACACCGCCGCCGGCAGTCACGGACTGAGCGTTGGCCTGGTTTGGTGGACGTTCGGCGCGGTGCTCGCGGTGGCCTATTTTGTCTTCGTTTACCGGAAGTTTCGCGGCAAGGTGCAACTGGGGGAAGGGCACTACTAGAGAACCGCTGTCAGCCGTCAGCTCTCAGCTTTCAGTAAAACCGGGGGGGTATCAGTCGTCCGGGTGACGAGGGACTGAGAGTTGATGGCTGATGGCTCCCGTTCCCTCCCGTATAATCGGAACATGAGCGCTCACTCCCATCATCCCGGCCAGCAACAGCCCACCCAGCAACCTTTACCTGGCGTCAACGCCATCATCGCCGTCGGTTCCGGCAAGGGCGGAGTCGGCAAGACTACGCTTGCGGTCAATCTGGCAATCGCCCTCAGTAAAATGGGCAACAAAGTGGGATTGCTCGACGGCGACGTCTACGGGCCCAACGTCCCGCTCATGCTCGGGACCAACGAGCAACCCAAGGTGATAGGCGAAGGCCAGTTCGCGCCCATCAACTCGCATGGGCTCAAGGTTATCTCGGTCGGCTTCCTCAACCCTGGAGACAAGCCGCTCATCTGGCGCGGCCCTATGCTGCATTCGATCATGAAGCAATTCTTGGGATCGGTGCAGTGGGGGTTACTCGACTATCTTGTCATTGACCTTCCGCCGGGAACCGGCGACGTGGCGCTCTCGCTGATTCAGACCGTTCCGTTGACCGGCGCCATCGTGGTCTCTACACCCTCGGACGTTGCGCTGCAGGATGCGCGCAAGGCCATCGAGATGTTCCGCCAGATGAAGGTGGACATCGTGGGCATGGTCGAAAACATGAGTTACTTCGTGTGCCCGCACTGCCAGCACGAAGTCGACATCTTCTCGCGCGGAGGCGCGGAAAAGACAGCGAAACAGTTCAACATCGCCTTCCTCGGAAGCGTCGAACTCGATCCCGAGATTCGCAAAGCAGGCGACGGGGGCTCTCCGTCCGTGCTCCAGGGAGAGGACTCGCCCCATGCGAAGTCGCTTTTCGCCTTTGCCCGCAATGTGGCGGCGCGGGTGGAGGAGATCAAAGCCGGGAGTTCGGAAAGCGTGATCCAAATTCAGTAGGGCCACGACAAGCATGTGGACCGTCGGCTGCGCTGAATCGCGCCCTACTTGAACTGCAAATGCAACTGGTAGAGGCTGCATTGGGTGGTCCTGCTAGCGGCGTTGAACGTGACGATGCGAACCACGTAATCGCCGTTCGCTCCGGTGGGCAGCCCCTGCCAGCCGCTCGTGTAGATCCCGTAGGGCGCTGTTACCGGTACTGTTCCCGACAGTGCAAACCAGTTCGTTCCGTCGGGTGTGTATTCTGCCCGAGCATAACTTCCGCTCGGCAAGGGGTACATTCCAAGCGTGAGCACAAGGCGGACGGCGGTCGCGCTCAACATGTCGATCTGATTGCGATAGAGTGAATTTCCGACTTCGCTCGTACCCGCAGCCGCGCTGAACGAGCCCCAACCAGAGAAGTTATAGTCAGAGGGAGCGGCTAATGTTCCTGGCGGTCCTAGTGGGCCCTGGGCTCCGGTCGAACCTGCAGGTCCCGCCGCGCCGGTGAACCCTTGCGCGCCCTGCGCCCCAGCCGGACCTGACGGTCCCGTCGCGCCGGTGAGCCCTCGCAGCCCCTGAATTCCTTGGGCGCCGGCTGGTCCGGCTGCTCCGGCTGCGCCTTGCGGCCCTTGCGGTCCGAGTGGCCCCACCAGCGAGTGATAGCTGTTTCCGTTGTCTGATTCCAGAAGCATGCCGCTGGCGATCGATAGGGTGTATTGCCCCACAGCCGGCGCCGGCACAGCGAGTCCTAGATCAACTAAAGTAATAGCAGATTGCCCCGTATTTCCCGACTGCGGCTGCACCGTTAGCGGTCCACTGCAATTCGTTCCTGGATTGCCAGTGGCGCACTGTGACCATGAGATTCCAGACAGCAGGGTCAGCAAGCCGATCAATAAAAAGTTTTTCATTTCGTCTCCCGAGCTCTAGGGAATCACCGCGGCAGTTTGGCTACTGTAGCCGCTTTCGTTGTTGCCGTTAACTGCGGTGGTGACGTAGTAGAGCGTCTGATTATGAGTTACTTTTACATCGTTATAAGTTGTGCCGACGATCCCCGAGGCCACTTTTGCATATGGCCCACCGGACGTAGTCGAGCGGTAGATGTTATAACTCGTCGCGTTCTGACTGGCGTTCCAGGTTAGAGTGACGGAATGTCCAGTGACGGTAACTACGGTCTTGCCGCTAAGTTTTACATTGCCTTGAAGTCCCTGTGCAAAGCTGAAACTCAGACAGCCCAGAACCATGCAGGTTGTGAATAGTCGTTTCATTGGCTCCACGCTCATTTCGGTTTCCTGAGAGTAAAATTCTTGCGCCGGGCGATGCCTAGACACAAATCCTGCAAGGCAAGAAGTCTCTGCTGAGGTCCGGTTCAGTTCAGTTGTCGGCTTGGCACTACGGAACAGCGGCTCGAGTAACCGCCGTAGGGGAGTGTCACCGTTTACTTTCCGGCGGACTTACGTAACATCTGGATGCCGGATGACGCGTGGCGATGAGGTCAATTTCGCAGAAAGCGCGTATCGAAGTAAGTGACCGTGGTACGGAAAATTCGTGATGAATGCACTGGTGAGTAATTTGCAAGAAGTGCCCGGTTGCAAGACTTCGCTTGATGCACTACACTGTAGTGCATGAGGACCGAAGTTTACAGTTGGCGTCTGTCGGGCGAACTCAAGTCGGACCTGGAGCGGGAAGCGCGTCTGCGCAAAGTGCCGGTTTCGTCGGTGCTGGAGACGGCCGTCCGCGATTGGCTGAAGAAGGGCGAGGCGGACGTCTCGGAAGACGAGGCGCAACGCGGACTTCACAGGGCCGCGGCCAACTGCTTCGGAGCCCTCGCCAGCGGCAACTCTCGCCGCGCCGAGACGGCTCGCGATGCGCTTCGCAAGCGCCTGAGGCGGCGTTATGCCCGCTAATGCGCGCGTCGCTAAGGAGGTCACTGCTAATGCGCTCATTGACACGGGCGCGATTCTCGCGCTGCTCGACCGCAGCGATCGCTGGCACGACGCCTGCGTGGACGCATTCCGTCAACTGCGACTGCCGCTGCTGACCTCCGAGGCGGTGCTCACGGAGGTGTTCCATTTGGTCGGCGACTCGCGCTCCGAGATGGAAGCTGCCTGGAAGTTCGTCCGTTCGGGAGCGCTCGTTCTGGGTACCATCGAAGATGCGGAACTGACGCACCTGCATGGGTTGATGTCGCGCTATGGGGACTGCCCCATGGATTTTGCCGACGCCACACTCGTGTATCTGGCGAAGCGCGAATCTCTTTCCGTCATTCTTACGGTCGATCACGAGGACTTCGCAACTTATCGCATCGAAGGGAAGCGTCAGTTCCGGGTGTTTCCGAGGAAACGACCGTAGCTGCGCCGAGCTGTTCGCCCGTCCTTCTAACAAAATCCCAAGATTGACACGAGCGTGGGATCCCAGCGCTCGAAAAGCGCGAGACCTGGGGTACCCGGCACTCACCCTAGCAGGCTGCGGGCGCAAAGAGCACACCTCGGGCGCCGAAGCGCAGACACATTTCCAACGACTTAACGGCACGAGTAAACTCGTGCCCTTCCCAAAACCGGCTTTGATCGGAGTTTTTCCGCAAGCTGTGAAGTCGTGCCCTTCTCACAACCCGCTCGAATCAGGGTTTTACCGCAGCCTGCCAGGGTATCCGGCACTCAACCCTAGATTGTGTAACGTTGTTCCACTTCGGGAATTGACCCTCGGGATCACTCTTGGCAGCTGCCCAATCGGTATTCAAGGGAAGCATAGGAACTCCGATAAGCCCCTAAGGAGCCACCATGCACAGAGTGGGGTCAATTCTCATAATTATAACCCTTTGCCTAAGTACTATGTGTTCTGCCGCCGACCTGAAAGACCACCTTGTCGCGGTTCAGCATGCTACCGCTAAATTGTCACTTCCGCCTCAAATCCAACAGGTACAAGGCAGTGGTATTTGTATCAACCAGAGCTGTTCCGTTGTGGCCACGGCCTACCACATCCAAATGATGGTAGGCCGGGCGAACTTGAAGGTCGGCAACCACCACACCGAAAAGGTATTATCGCTTGCCAACGAAAGCGACACAGACAAGTCCGGCGTAACCGTGGGAAAGAGAACCTTGTCTTATAACGTAGCGAACGATGTGTCATTCATCTATACGAAGAAATCAACCGCCCATAAGTCGGGCGTCCCGTACTCATACAACTTCTACGTGGGCCAGAAAGTAACAGTTGCCGGCTACTACAAAGACAAGTTCGAGACGAGAGAAGCGTGCATCCTGGGCGCCAACGTGCCTCTAGTAATGGGAGAAGCCCAACTAAAAGAAAATCTGATTCTGGACGTTCATCTGAAGTCGGGAACCAGCGGTAGTGCAGTGCTTGACGAGCGTGGAAACCTGTTAGGAATGATTGTACTTTCCGGTGTATTGAAAAGCAGCGACGGGGACTTGACAACGTCCATCGCTCTTCCCGTTAGGACTATTGCAAGAGCGTTAGTGAAGTTAGACCCACCTCTTGGCAGCGTAATCTTCAGGGAGATACCAGAAGAAGAACCGACGAGAGTACAAACCTCTGCGGCGCTCTACGAAGAAAGCGACATACCCGAAGACGCTTCTCCAGTAATACCGGAACTATCGGCAGTGTCCAGCGAAGTGT
>CABEDB010000600.1_pt1 | contig 20743 bp, 20 predicted proteins | sample 3422811 | NCBI WGS metagenome assembly CABEDB01 (sample SAMEA5534329, study PRJEB31848) | metagenome | biome: tundra; feature: field; material: soil | place: USA | collected 2013-05 | depth 0.15 m | reverse complement strand
ATTTCAGGAATGTTAAATAGCGACGACACCTGTGCACATCTTTGGTACGTAGCCTTCGGTACGAGGCTAAGGAGCGGGCTCGGCCTTTGCCGAATCCAGCGATTGACTGAGAGCTGAGAGCTGACAGCTACGACCTGCTTCCAAAGCTCAAGCCGCTCAGGAGGGCAACTCTCTTGCGATCTATCGCTCGGCTGGCGATCAGCACTTGAAAATTCTCTCCCATGCCTTCGGGCGTGACCAGATGTTTCAGCTGGAGGGCCACTTTCGCTCTTTCTTGCGGGACGCGGCAATCTTCGAAGGCGTCGGCAAACTGATTTTTCTCGCCGATACCCATCAGGAATTGCGATTGTGTGAGGAGCTTTTCGCAGCGCATGCCGGCTTGCTCGCAGGCAGTGACGAGCGCAGTGAAATTCACGTGGGCGGTCAGGTCTTGCTCGCCGGGAGCCTGGTAGGGGTCGGAACTGGCGGAGTGCTGGCGATACGCCATGAGCGTACCGCGGAAGCGACCCGCGAGTTGTTGGTTACGCGTGTAACCGTAGTCAATGACCATGACGAGCAGTGAGCCGCGTGCAATGGAGTGTGCGATTTGCTGGATCCAATTCTGCGCGAGGGTCGGCACTTCGATGCGCTCACCGGATTCGGGATGGACGCCGTAGCGGTCGAGGAATTCCAGTTCTTCGGCGAGCGGCGGGAGCCAGGTTTCGCACAGGCGATTGTTTTCGAGCGCGATGTGGAGTTTGCCGTGCGCGCCGAGAATCTCGACCGGTAGAGCGTCAAAGAATTCGTTGGCGAAGACGATCAGCGGCGCGTCAGACGGGAGGCTGCGATGAATGTCCTCCGCTGCTGATTCCGCGGAGATCGCGGCTTTGCCGCCCGCAAGGTAGTTCTCGAGTGTAGTTTGCAGTTTCGCGCGCAGCGCGGGCGATGATTCTTGCAAGGTGTAAGTGAGGGCGGCGAAGAAGTCGGGGAATTTCTTCTTGGACCAGTCGAGCACATCGCGTGCAAAGAGGCCGCGGCCGGGGCCGAGTTCGAGGATTTCGATTTCGGGAGGGCGGTCGAGCGCTTGCCATATCTCGTCAAACTGCCGCGCCAGCAGACGTCCGAAGACGGCATGAACGTCGCTCGAAGTATAGAAGTCTCCCGCTTTGCCGAATTGTTCGGCGTTGGCGGAATAGTAACCATGGCAAGGATCGTAGAGGCAAATCTGCATGTAGCGCGAAAACGGGATGGGGCCGCGCTGACGAATTTCCCGCTCGATTTGTTCGCGGAGGGACAATGCGTTAGCTTCCCTGGCTTCCCTCTCCGGCAGGCATCCGGCTGCGGGGGACAGCGCGATCCTGCGGGGTGCGGGTAAACATTTCGATGAAATAGTCGTGCAGGCCGTCGTAGAGCTGGTGCTGCAGATGCCAGGCGAACTGCGGATGATCGAGGTCGCGGGGATGGATCGGAAGCACGTAGGTGTGAACCGGGACGGTCGAGCTCTTCAGATCGATCAAGACTTCGATAACGCCGTTATTTTCGCGCGCGGAAAAGGCGAGCAGCGGATGATCGTAGAGCTGCAAGTGATCGAGAACTTTCTGCAGGGAGTTGGAGTCTGGCACGGGTTCATTGTATTCGGCGGGACGGCTCCCGCGCGAAGTCGAAGGAGGGCGGCCGTCCCCAAATGAAGGCGCTCCAAAGGGTAAGCGATCCGACCGACCAGGAGACGATGTAAGCGTGAACAACTCCGGCCAGGGCTTCGATTTAAATTTCGTAACCCTGCTCACCGCCGGGATTGGGATACGTCTAAGATGCGACCAGGGGTGGGCCACGATCCGGCGCCCGTTTTTTTGGAATTTTGCGATGGATGCACACTGAAGGAGGCATTCCCCATGTTTCGAGCAGCTTTGCGAGGATTCCTGTTCTGCCTGCTGATGGCAGCCATGTCGGGCGCTATGTCGGAATTAAGTCCGGCGCAATCGTTCGTACTCGAACTACCGCGGCAGAGCCAGCGCGCGCAGATCTCACAACGCATCGGAATCACCGATATCACGATCAGTTATCACCGGCCGCTGGTGAATGATCGCAAGGTTTGGGATGACCTGGTTCCCTACGGCAAAGTGTGGCGCGCGGGAGCCAATGAAAATACGACGATCACATTCAGCGATCCTGTCCTGATCGAAGGCAAGCCACTCGACAAGGGCACTTACGGTCTGCATACGATCCCGAACGCCGATGAATGGACAATTATTTTTTCGAAAAACTCGACCTCCTGGGGCGCTTTCACCTACGATCAGGCGGAAGATGCGCTGCGCGTGACGGTGAAACCCAAGGTCGCGGAGATGCATAACGCACTGACCTACGACTTCGACCAACTGCAGCCGGATTCAGCGGTGGTTGAGCTGGAGTGGGAGAAGGTCGCGGTTCCGTTCAAGGTCGCGGTGGATGTGCACGATGTGGTCGAGGCCAGCCTGAAGAAACAGCTTCGTAATCTACCGCAGTACACGTGGATGAGCTGGGACGATGCGGCGAGTTACCTGCTCACCGAAAAGATCGCGTTAGATGATGCGCTGACCTATGCCAACAAGTCCATAGAAAATGAAGATCGTTACGATAACGAGCTGACTAAGTCGAAAGTCCTGACGGCGCTCAACCGCAAGGACGAAGCCGCGACCGCGCAGAAAAAGGCGCTCGAGATGGCCAGCCCGCTGCAAATTCATTTATACGCTCGTCAACTGCAGGGAGAAAAGCGCAGTGAGGAGGCCTTCGTGATCTTCCGCGAGAACGCGAAGAAACATCCCGACCAGTGGTTCGTGCATTCGGGACTGGCGCGGATGTACTGCGCACAGGGCAAGTTTGACGACGCCGCAAAGGAGATGAAGCTGGCGCTTGCCGGAGCTCCCGACAACCAGAAGAGCTATGTGGACGGCTTGGTAAAGCGGCTGGAAGCGAAACAGGACATCAACCAGTAGCCATTAGACAGCGACGCGGGAACTCCGCACCCTGCGTCGCCCCTCCTCGGATTTTGTGTCGCGGCCGGCCGCTTCGGATCATGGCGAAGCAGTCCGCCTAAGCAAGACAGACAGACGAATTAAACGAGGCAGAGATGAACATCAACTACATTCGGGCTTATCTCCTGGTGTGCAGCTTGGTTGTCGTCTTGCAGCCCCTTCTGGGAGTCGCGCAGCAGAATTCAGACGCATCGAAAACGAGCGTTCAACAAACTCCTACGGAGCGGGATGGGCAGCACGATTTTGACTTCGAGATTGGCAATTGGAAAATCCATCTAAAGCGCCTCCTGCATCCCTTGACGGGCGCGACTACGTGGGTCGAATTCGACGGTACTTCCGTCACCCGAAAGGTGTGGGATGGCCGCGCTCAGCTGGAGGAGTTCGAGACCGACGGTCCAGCAGGTCACATCGAAGGTCTGACCCTGCGTATGTACAATCCTCAATCCCACCAGTGGAGGCTCTATTGGGCAAACAGCAAGAATGGCATCAATGGCATCATGGACCCACCCCAGATCGGCGAATTCAAGAATGGACGCAGTGAGTTTTTCGCCCAGGGCACATTGAGTGGCAGAGCCATCCTCATTCGATTTATCTAGTCGAACACCGCCACGAGTAGGCCCCACTTCGAACAGTCATTCTCGGATGATGGAGGCAAGACCTGGGAAGTAAACTGGATTACGGACCAGACGCGGGTGCAAGATGAATCTGACAAAGCGCACTGAACTCCGCCGGGGCCCTACCCTTCGTTTCTTGAAGGGCGCGATTCCACGGTCGTCTCCCGCGTGCGATTTCTCGCGCCCTGCTTGAGCGCTTTGTCGATGTCTTCGGGCTGACGATGCCTTCCTCGAGCATATAGAGATCATTGCCGATCATAGAGATGCGCTGGCGAGGGAGCCGCCTCTCTGATCACCACGACTTCCTTGCCCATGCGCTTGCCGACTTCGACGACGGCCGCCAGCGTGTCGTCATCGGTTTCGAGCGCGCGCACTATTTCGAGCACTTTCATGGTGTGCACGGGATTGAAAAAGCGCATGCCGACACACTGCTTGGCGCGATAGGTGGCGCTTCCGATCTCGGTCACGCTGAGCGAGGACGTATTCGCGGCGAGAATCGTGGCGGGGCGGCAGAACTTATCGAGCATGATGAAGATTTCGAGCTTCGATTCCATCTCGTCGGGAACGGCTTCGATGACGAGATCGGCCTGGCGCGCGGCTTCGTCGACCGAACCGGCATACTCCAGCCGGGAAAAAGCTGCGTCGGCGTCAGCGGCATCGACCTTGCCAAGTTTGACAGCATGGTCGAGACTGGCACGGATTTCCGTCTCAGCCTTGCGCAGCGCGTTCGGAAAAAGGTCTTCGAGAATGGTGCGATATCCGCCGAGAGCGGCAGCATGTGCAATGCCGCGACCCATGATGCCGGCGCCGATCACCGCAACCGTGCGGACTTCAGTCACTCTTTGCCCGCATGCTCAAGGTGCTGAAGCACGCTCTCATAGCTGGGTTCGGACTTGCGGATATATTCGCCCAGGCGGGCGCACTCCTCCTTGGTCATCGCCGGGATGCTGGCGCTGATGCGGCGCAGGGTGGTGGCGATGTCGTCGATGTAATTCATCAGGCGGATAAGTTCTCCAGTTGCAGGCATGAAGGCTCCTTGCGTACTTTTGGCGCGCCAGCGTAATCAGCCGCTGCGGCCAAGCAACTATTTATTGTTCAACAGACGGGCGGAATTAGCAAAGGCGGATTTGGCAAAGGCGAATTTAGCAAAGGAAGATAATAGGTCTATGCTGCGCCATCCGAGCCTGATCCCGCTTTCGCATCAACACCAGCACGCGCTGGCGCTCTGTGTGCGACTCGATCGGGCGCTGCTGCCAGCGGGCACGGTCGATCTGGATCCTTGGCAACTGGAAGTGCACCAGCTTTATGCGGACGAAGTTCAATTCCATTTCGCGGCGGAAGAAAAGATTCTGTTTCCCGCCGCGCGCCGTTTTTCGGAGCTCGTCGCGCTGGTGGAAGAACTCACCGGCGAACACGAACGCTTGCGGAAATACTTTGTTCGCGCCGGACAGGGCTCGATGGACCAAGGCGAACTGGCAACGTTCGTGGAGTTGCTCTCCGGGCACATCCGCAAGGAAGAACGACAACTGTTCGAGGCAATTCAAAAGCGGATGCGGCCGGAAGATCTAAGATCGCTGGGAAACGATTTGGCGCGTGCCTTGGAGGATGCGGTACAAGTATGCCGGCTCAGGCCGGGCGCGAAGAGTTAGCCTTCAAGTTTGAAGCGCGTCTCCGCAAGACGATAAAGCCGCCGCCAGAGCAGGCGGTTGGTAGTAACCACCACGGCGGCCAAGGCAATCGTGCTGGCGAGCAGGAGATTAAAATTCTTGGCGTCGGTGGCTGCGGATATCATGGCGCCGATACCCACGGTCGAGTAGATCTGGCCTTTGAGATGGGCATATTCGGCGACGATGCTGACGTTCCACGCGCCGCCTGAGGCCGTGATCATCCCGGTAACCAGAAAAGGAAAGATTCCGGGCAGGATCAGTTTGCGCCAACGCTCCCAGCCGCGGATACCAAAAACGCCGGCCACTTCTTTCAAGTCGGTGGGAATGGCCATGGCGCCGGCGATCACGTTGAACAGGATGTACCACTGCGTGCCGAGCAGCAGCAGGACGATCGAGCCGAATCCCAGACCTCCGCCCAGGCGAATCAGAACCAGCAATACAACCGGAAACACCGCCGTGGCCGGAACCGAAGCGGCAATCTGCGCGAGCGGCTGAGCGATGCGCGCCAGGCGCGGGTTGAATCCGATGGCGACGCCGGCCGGAATCGTCCAGAGGGCGCCCAGCACAAGCGTGACATTCACGCGCAGCCAGGTGGCAAAAAGGCCGATGCCGATCTGGCGGAAATCGGAGCCGTGCAGGCCGGTCAAGATCATGACGACACGCACCACGGCGTAGCCGATCGCACCGAGAGCCGTGGTTCCCACGACTCGCCAGAGCCACAAAACCGCTGGGTTCTCGCCTGCGGATTCGGCGCGAACTTCGTGGCGGGCAAAGTAGTGAATCATCTGTTCGCGGAACGGACGAAGTGCCCGCTTGCGGAAGAGCGCGACGCCACGGGAACGCTTGAGAAAATCGAGCACCCAGGAAGTTGGGGCGCTCGCGCTCTCAACTTGCTCCATTTTGAATTTTTCAGCCCAGGCGATCACGGGACGCCATACGAACTGGTCGATCAGCACAATGACGGCGACCATGGTGAGAATGCCGAGCAGAATTGAGCCCGTGTCGCCGCTGTCGGCAGCGGCCTGGAGATAGGAGCCGAGGCCGGGCAGGCGGAACTCGCCAAATTGCTCGCAGGCCATCAGGAAGAACCACGCCCCGGCGACTGACATCATGGAATTCCACACCAGTCCGATGGTAGCGAAGGGCAATTCGATCTGAAGGAAGCGCTGCCACCAGTTGAAGCGGTAGATCGTGGCCGCTTCACGCATCTCGCGCGGAATGCTTTTCAGAGACGCATAGAAGCTGAAGGCCATGTTCCAGACCTGTCCGGTGAAAATAAGGAGGACCGCGCCCATCTCGACGCCCAGTTGACGTCCCGGAAAAAGCGCGGCCATGGCCAGCATCACGCCCGGAAGGAAGCTCAACACTGGAATGGATTGCAGCACGTCGAGCAGCGGAATCATGAAACGTTCGGCGCGCGGACGGTAAGCGGCGATGTATCCGTAGGTGACGGCGAAGAGCAGGCTCAGCACATAGGCCAGCGCGATGCGCAGCAGCGAGTATCCGGCATAGACCGGCAGGTCGCTGAGGCTGCGACTGATCTCAACTTGCGGTTTGAAGGGGCCGAGCCAGTTGTGTCCGACTTGAATGACGCCATAGAAAAGCGCCAGGCCGCCGGAAAACATGATGAGATCGGGCAGGCCCGCCACGCTCACACGGGGCAACATCGACCAGATGCGAACCAGCGGCCGGAAAGCGACTCGTTGCGGACGCTTCACAACTGCACCGGAGTGGTGGTTGGCGGATGCGGCTCGCCGACGGGCTCGGCGAGGATCAGCCGGTGCGATTCGCGATCGAAGTCGAAAATCTCAGCGTAGCGGCCCCAGTTCATGGCGGTATCGAATTGCCGCTCCACTTCATCCTGACTGAAGTGCTCGTCGAGGATGTCGTAGAAAAATTCTTCGGGAATGGAGTGATCCGCCTTGGCGTGCAGGATGCTGTCGATCTGCTGGAGGATCACGACGTGGTTAAGCGCGGCCTGGCGGAATAGAATCTTGCGGGTGAGGATGTCGGCTTCCGCGAAACGAGCGCCCTCGGCGGTGATTTGGACATCGCCTTCTTTCAATGTGGCGAAGCCGAGCAGAACCGAAGCCTCGATGATAGGGAGCAGGTCTTCGGCATCCATGATGAGGACTTCGGCGAGACGATGAAGATATTCCTTTCCGCCGCGGTCCTGCAGCAGTTCCAGCAGGCCGGCGACGCCCCCGACGCGCGCGTGCGGAATCATCTGATATTTCTGGCGAGTGGGCTTTGGCGCGGCTGCGACAGCGTCGGGCACGGCCACCGCGAGTTGGGGCTGCGTCATGATCTTGTAGATGTAGTCCACCAGTTCGACAAAGCGCGGCGACTTGCGATCGCGGGGGTGAGCGAGTTCGATGGGAAAATCGGCGCGCACCCAGGCCGGATTTCTTGCCAGCACGATGACGCGATCCGCCAGCAGCACCGCCTCTTCGATGTTGTGCGTGACGATGAAAATTGCGCTCGTCGGCATCTTTTTGCTAAGCCACAGCTCGAGCAATTCGTTGCGCAGGTTTTCCGCCGTGAGCACGTCGAGTGCGGAAAAGGGCTCATCCATGAACAGGACTTCGGGTTCCACCACCAACGCGCGCGCGAAACCGACGCGCTGTTTCATGCCGCCCGAAAGCTCCTTCGGGTAGGCGCTCTCGAAGCCATCCAGGCCGACGGTATCGAGAATGCGCAAAGCGCGTTTGTGGCGCTCCATAGCAGGCACTCCGCGGGCTTCGAGCGGCGCTTCGACGTTGTCGAGTACGGTGAGCCAGGGAAACAAAGCAAAGCTCTGGAAGACGATAGCCACGCCCGCGTTCTGCGGAGAGATGGGTTGCCCATGCCACAGGACCGCACCCGACGACGGCGTGCTGAGTCCGGTCAGAATCCGCAGCAGAGTGGACTTACCGCAGCCGGAGGGACCGAGCAGGGTAATGATTTTGCCCGGCTCCACGTCAAGATCGACGGGCGCAATAACTTCAATGCGATTCCCATCCGGCTGCTCGTAGAACTTTTCGACAGCCTGGGCGCGAATGATGGGCGCGGTCACAGAATCGTACTCCAGAGAGAAACAAGATCTCAGGTCGCAGGTCCAAGGTCTCAGGAAAACCTGAGACCAGGCGCTTGTTCAATTTGCTTCGCCAGCGAGAATACACTACTCAGGCCGCCCATTCTTCGCTGGCGGCCGCCGCTAACGGCTGCGGAAGCCGGTCGGAGATTTCGGCGAGTGTGGCAAGTTTTTCTGCCAGCTCCGGGCGCAACGAATCAGCGTCAAAACGCCAGCGCCAGTTCCCCAGTTTGCGGCTCGGCACATTCATGCGCGCATCGCTACCCAACCCCAGCGCATCCTGCATCGGCACCACGCAGAGGCTGGCGACAGAATTGGAGGCGGCGCGAATCATCGCCCAGTTGATGCCGTCTTCGCATCGGCCGAGGTAGGCTTCCACTTGCGGACGTTCGTATTCTGTTGCGCCCGATTCCCACCAGCCGAGCAACGTGTCGTTGTCGTGTGTGCCGGTGTAGACCACCTTCTCCGTCGTGAAAGTATGCGGCAGATGAGCGTGCGCGCCGACGTCGCCAAAACCAAATTGCAGCACGGCCATACCGGGAATCTTGAGCCGTTTGCGGAGAGCATGAACGTCGGGCGTGATGTATCCCAGATCCTCGGCGAAAAATGGCAGCCCACCCAGAGCCTCGCGCAGCTTCACGAATAAATCGTCTTTCGGACCATCGACCCAGCGGCCATGAATCGCGGTCGGTTCGCTGGCCGGAATCTCCCAGAACTGCGAAAACCCGCGGAAATGATCGAGGCGGATGTAGTCAAAATTGTGCGTGAGCCAGCGCATCCGGTCGATCCACCACGAATATCCCTGCTCCCGCATTACATCCCAGCGATAAAGAGGATTCCCCCAGCGCTGGCCGTTTTTGCTGAAAGAATCCGGCGGCACGCCGGCGACGACCTCGGGATCGAGTTCGGAGTTCAGGCGAAACAGATCGGGGCGGGTCCAGACATCGGCGCTGTCGAAATTCACGAAGATCGCCATATCGCCCACGACGCGAATCGAATGTTGCGCGCAATAGAATCGAAGAGCCTGCCACTGTTCGAAGAAAAAGAACTGCACGACGCGGCGGAGATCGAGATCGTCGAGCATTTCCCTACGCGCCTTTTCGATCGCCACCGGATCGCGATGAATCAGTTCGCGGGGCCATCGGTTCCAGCTTTCCAGCTTAAAACGCGCCCGCAAGCCATCGAAGAGAACGAAGTCATCGAGCCACCATTGGTTTTGCCGGCAGAAGCTCTCGTAACGCGAGCGGGCGTTCGGCGCAGCCGAGCGCACGAAATTGTGTGCCGCTTCGAACAGCAGGGGCAGCTTGTGATGGAAAACCGCAGTATAATCCACGGGCTCGACACGGTCACCGAGAGCGTCGACTTTGGCGCCGTCAATCCAGCCATGATCGGCGAGCCGCTCCAGGCTGATCAGCAGCGGATTTCCGGCAAAAGCCGAAGTGGAGGAATAGGGCGAGTTTCCGTAACCGAGCGGGCCGAGAGGCAAAACCTGCCACAGACCATGCCGCGCGGAGGCGAGAAAATCCGCGAACGCGTACGCCGACGGACCAAAGTCGCCGATCCCGCCGCGCGAAGGCAGCGAGGTGGGATGAAGCAGAATTCCGCTGGCGCGCGAGAATGACATTAAGTTCAGTTCTCAGTTCTCAGTGGTTTGCTCTTGGATCCTAGTTCTTGGCTCTTGGCTCTTACCTCTTGGGCGTCCCCTGGCAGTGTTGCGGAAAAACTCGGGTTCGTATCAGGGCATCGCTTTAGCGATGCCGATAGTTCTTCAAAATCAGACACCCCTTTAGGGCCTAGCAGAGGCGCAGCCGTTTACGAACCTTCTTGTCCACCTTGGCGGGTCAGGTTTTTCATCTCTTCCTGATTGACTTTAAGCCGTTTGGACTTTTCCATGTCCTTGCGCAGGTTCGCAACGAACAGGCCGAACAAATCGTTCTGCTTGCCTTCGAGGAGCGACTGGCGGATTCCGTCCTTCTTCTCGGCGAATTCCTGATCCGTCGGTGCCTGTTTTTCCAGAAGTTGAGCGACCACGCCATTGCCGCCGGCAGTGATCGGCCCGCTAATCTGGCCCGGCTTCAGAGAGAAGATCGCACTAGCGCCAGCCATGGAGCCGATGTCGGGCACCTGTCCATCGGGCGCAACCAGATCGCTCGTTTTCACCGTCGCACCCAGATCTTTGGCAGCTTTTTTCAAATCGTGCTCAGCCTTGGCGCGGTCGGAGAGTTCCTGCGTCTTCTGTTGCAGTAGAAAGCCGGCACGCTCGTTCTTGAACTCGCTCTCGACCCGCGAACGAATCTCTTCGAACGTGGGCGTAGCTGGAGGCCTCACGACGAGCAGTTGGAAAACCACGTACCCTTGCGGCACTTGCACAACATCGGGCGGGGCTTTGTCCGCTTCGTTGAAAACGGCATCCATAAACTGCGGATTCGCAGCCAGTCCGGGCAAGCTATCGGTTCGGCTGAAGAATTCGGTAGTGACTGACGTCTGCCCTTTGGCGGCGGCGGCCGCGTCAAATCCGGCAGTACGCGCCTGGCTGAGCAAAGCGTTCGCTGCGGATTCGGTGGCGCGCGCCGTCTTCTGCTGCTTCACTTTCGCTTCGATCTCGCTCTTCACCTCGGCGAGGGTCTTGAGATGAGCCTGCTGCTTGTCTTCGACGTGGATGATATGGAAGCCATAACTGCTCTTCACCAGATCGCTGGTCTGACCTTTGCCGAGTGAAAAGGCGGCTTTCTCGAATTCAGGGACGGTGCGGCCGCGACCGATCCAGCCGAGTTCGCCCCCGCTCTTGGCGCTGCCGGGATCGTCTGAGTATTTTTCCGCGAGTTTGGCAAAGTCTCCGCCCGCCTTGAGCTGTTTCAATATGTCTTCAGCTTTCGCACGTGCATCTGCGACGGCTTTCTCATCACCCTTGGCGCCGGGCGCAGGGAGAGGAGTCTTGATCAGAATGTGGCTGACCTTCACCTGTTCGGGCTCGCGGTACTCGTCGCGGTGTTGATCGTAATAAGCCTGCAGATCTTGATCGGTGACAGTCGTTGCCGCCGCAATTTTCGCGCTATCGACGACGACGTACTTAATCTGCCGCTTCTCCGGGATCGAGTTGTTGTAGTTCGCCTTGTTGCGTTCGTAAAAAGCCTTCAGTTCCTCGTCAGTGGGGTGCAACCCCTTCAGGATGTCGGCCTGGGTGATCACGGCGTATTCGAACTTCACCTTTGTATTGCGTTGATCAAATTCTTCGCGGACTTCGGTGTCTCCCACAAAAGCGCTGCTCGAAACCAGGGCGCGCAACTTGCGGACAAGAATGTCTTCCTTCACCCGCGCTTCCAATTGGGGGACCGTCATGTCGAAGCGCTGGGCGAAATTCTCGTACTCTTCCTGCCCAACGAACTTGCCGTCGGGAAAGAGCATGATGCCAAGCTGCCCGTGCTGGAGCTCATTGCGAAGGTCGTCATCGCTGGCGCGCAGGCCCATGCGGTGCGCCTCGGCAATTAGGGCCTTCTCATTGATGAGTTGCTCGGCGGCCTGACCGGCAAAAAAGGGCAGCAACGAACTGGCCTGCGCGCCGCCGCGAGGAAACTGCTGACGAATCATGGCTCTGGCTTCACGTTGCACCTCGTTCACGGTCACTTGCTGGTCGCCAATGGTGGCGAGAACGCCCGCTGGAGGCGCGCCAATGCCGAAACTGGAGCCGATGCCGCCGGGAATGAGCGTGATCGCCATCGAGGCACAGATAATGACGAGCAATGCGCCCAAAATGATCTTCAGGGTTGGCCCCGCATTTTGAAGCTGTCGAATCATATTTAGATGACTCCCTCAGATTACTCCATGTTAAGGAGCGAGAATTTATGATTATAAACTAGCTATCGAGATGGCAACCCGAGGCGAAAGTGAGATTCCGCTCTTCAACTCCCAATTCGCCAGACTTTTGTCATCCCAACCCTGAGCGCAGCCGAAGGGCTCCCTGTGGTTGCAGCTTTTTCTGGGTTTCACTCCAACACGCTGCACTCTTTTCATCACAAATAACCTGTGACCGCCATCACAGACCCGTGAGCTCGCCGGGCGCGATAATAAAGTCTTGATGGGGCAGTGAAAAGGTGTGCCAGTCTTCCAAGACGGCCCTCGAAGCTGCCCCAAGACTATTTTCAGCGCTGTTCTTGGAGCTAAGTCCTTATTCCGGAATATTTTATCTGTAACTCCTTTAAACCCAAAGATTTTGCGGGAATTTCCTCCTAACCGGATGATTCCAATAGGCAGGGGGGAGGGGGGTAGTACCTTATAAGTAAACGGACTAGGGACAAAAGGAATACTGTAGGATTAAGTCAGGCGCTGGAAGCTAGCCCTGTGAAGGCATGCCCTGACACGAACCCTGCTGCACCACACGCTGCTAAGCGCGGAACCCTCCGCTGCCTTATACTAATCTGATACCCATGTGGCAAGGTTTTTCCCAGGTACTGGCATAGGAATGTATCGCCCTCATCTGCGCCTGTTTTTGCTTCTATTTCTCTCGGCGGCCACCTTTCCGCTGAGCGGATGTTTGTTCCGGACACGGATTCTGGACCGTCAGTTCTCCGATCGTCCGCTGAAGACCGCGACCCAGCAGGAGCTGATCGACTACGTCAACACGCAGGCCGCCAGGATTCAGTCGATGCAGGCGACCGTGGACATAGACTCTTCGGCTGGAGACCCGAAAAACGGCCGGATCACCGATTACAAGGAAATTCGCGGCTATGTGCTGGCGCGCAAACCGGCCATGCTACGCATGAAGGGCCTGATGCCGGTGGTGCGGAACACGGCCTTCGATATGGTGAGCAACGGGCAGGAATTCAAGCTCTGGATCCCTCCGAGGAATAAGTTCGTCGTGGGCTCGAACAATGCCGACAACTACCAGCCCAACAAGCGGCTGGAGAACATTCGGCCGCAGTACATTTACGACGCGCTGCTGCTGCCAGAAGTCAGCCGGGAAGAGATTGCGGTGCTGGAAAACGGCTATGAAATCGTCCTGGACGCGAAGAAGCATCGGGTCGAACAGCCCGATTACAGACTGCTGGTTATCCGACAGGGGCCTCAGGGCCCTTATCTATCCCGCAGGATCGAGTTCAGCCGAACCGACCTGCTGCCGTACCGGCAAAGGATCTATGACCAACAGGGAAACGTCGCGACCGACGCCACGTACCACGATTACAAAGACTACGCAGGGACAACATTCCCGAGTACGATTAAGATCGAACGGCCGCGGGAGAATTACGACTTCACCCTAAACATGATCAAGCTGGAAATCAATAAGACGCTGATCGACGACCAGTTTGCGCTGGAGCAGCCACCTGGGGCTGACGTGGTGCACCTTGATCAACCCAATTCCAGCCCGGCGAAAACGACGGATGGCCAAAGCAAGTAGCTCTTAAATTAGTCCTCTCGAAAAGACATGATGAATCGCATGATCGTCGGGAATTTGGTGCATCGGCCGGTGCGCTCGCTGATCAGCATTGTGGCGGTGGCGCTCGAGGTAACGCTGATCCTGCTGATTGTGGGACTCTCGCTCGGGATGCTGCAGGATCAGCGCACGCGGGCCGCGGGCATCGGAGCAGATGTGATCGTGATGCCTCCGGGATCGTCTTTTATTGCGGGGCTGACGGGCAGCCCGATGCCGATCAAGGTGGCCGGCATTCTAGCCAAACTGCCGCACGTGGAAAAAGTCGCCCCGGTCATCACCCAGGTCTCAACCGCGGGGACACTCGAGATCATCACTGGAATCGATCTGCCGAGTTACGAGAGCCTTTCCGGTGGTTTCCGCTATCTGAAGGGCGGTCCGTTCCAGGGTCCGAATGATGCACTGGTCGACGATCTTTTCGCCCAAGCCAAGCACGCCAAGATCGGGGACAAGATTGATATTCTCAACAACAGTTTTCGAATTTGCGGCATTGTCGAACACGGCAAAGGAGGGCGTAAGTTTCTTCCCCTCAGCACCATGCAGGATCTGACCGGGTCCAAGGATAAGGCCTCGGTGATGTATCTCAAGCTGGACGATCCGGCCAACGCTGACGTTGTGGTGGATGAGATCAAACACGTGCCGGGCATGGAACGCTACACGGCGAGTTCTATGGCCGCCTACCTTTCCATGATGTCGCCGACGAATTATCCCTACCTCTCCACGTTTCTCCGGGTGGTGATCGGGATTTCCGTGATTATAGGGGTCCTCGTGATTTTTCAGGCAATGTATACGGCGGTGATGGAGCGCACGCGGGAGATCGGCATTCTGAAGTCGATGGGCGCGTCGAAACTATACATCGTGAATGTGGTGCTCCGGGAGACGGTGCTGCTCGCCTTGGGAGGTATCGTGTTGGGTGTCGCCTTCAGTTTGGCGGTACGCGCAGTTCTCGCCCAGAAACTGCCCCTGCTACAAGTGATTGTGTCCGGGGGATGGATTGCGCGGGCTGCCCTGATCGCAGTGGCCAGCGCCATTGCCGGAGCGCTGTACCCGGCGTTCAAGGCGGCGCAGAAAGATCCCATTGACGCGCTGGCGTACGAATAGGGGCGTCGATCCTCCGGTTTCGCTTTTGATTCGCCGGACCTTGAGGATTTTTTCCCGCTCGCAATTTTCCTTATAATTTTCCTCGCAAATCGCGAGAGAATGCACGATACTGCCCCGTGAAACTGTCCGTGCTATAATCACGCGCCGTTACGCAAAAGCAGTGCAGTTTCGCGGCCGGTTGTCCTAATTCAATATTCAGGAGGAGATATGCACTTCGATGATCCGACTCTCTACGGTCGGGACGATGAGACGGATGAGTACGCTGACAGCGGCGCCTACGGCGAATCGCTGGAAGAGGATCTGGAAGAAGAGGAAGAAGAGGAAGAAGAACCCGTTCTCGTAGAGGAAGACGACGAGATCCAGACGTTGCCACCTGTGCGAGAACCTGCGCCTGTAACTCCATCGGGCGGTGGCGAGAGCGGCCCCCCGAAGAAGAAGGCGCCGGCGAAGAAAAAGGCGGCCAAGAAAGCAGCCAAGAAGCCGGCGAGGAAAGCGGCAAAAAAGCCGGCCCCCAGGAAAAAGGCTAAACCGGTCAAGAAGAAAGCGGCGAAGAAAACAGCAAAGAAAGCGGCAAAGAAAAAAGTGGCCCGCAAGAAAGGCCGCCGTTAGCGGTTCAAGCTTGCAGCCCACGGTAAATGATGGCGGAAGCCCGACTCTCGCTTTGGCTTCCGCCATCCCACTTAATTACGTTTACTTTCCATCGGGCACGATCGCTTCCGCTTCGATTTCCAGCAGCATCTCTGGAGAAACCAGGGCCGTGATCGCCATCATGGTGCTCGCGGGACGAATATCGCAGAAAAACTCTCCGTGCGCTTTTCCCACTCTTTCCCAATCCGCAATGTTGGTAAGGAACACGCGGGTGCGGACGACATCTTTCAGTGAAGCTCCCGCGCGCTCCAGCGCGCGTTCAATGTTCTTGAGGGTCTGAACCGCCTGCGCATAGGCATCGCCCGCGCCAACGATTTTGCCGTCGGCTCCAGTTGCGGTTGTACCCGCAACGTGGACGTACGCACCTACGCGAACTGCACGAGAGTAACCGACAACCGGCTCCCATGGTGTTCCACTTGAAATGTTGATTCGCTCCACTTCGCCTCCGTTCTTGTGCCTCATCGTGTAAATAGATTTCGGTGAACCATGTAGATCGGTTCGGTAAATCATGTAATTAGATTTATTGGATCAGATTTTTCGATTACTGATGCAGAATTAGCAGTCGTATCCTCCGGCTGCCAATGAATACATTCAACCACCCGCCGCGCGCTGGCTTCTAACCAAAGGAGTGGCTCGATTGGGTACTTGCGTTAGATCCCGTTTCACGGTATCTAATGCGCACTAGGTTCTGTTCCGATGGAATCAATAGGGGGCAGATAGGAAGGAAGTGGGGCCATGGAGATCCCGGAGACGCATCCGCTGCAACAGTTGTTTCTTGAACTGGTCGGCCGCCATTATGCCGAGGAGATCGGAATTCGCGATCCGCAGGTGGTGGGCTACGTTGCACATCTGTTGTCAGAGTTTTGCGATGTCGAGCAGTTGTTGAAAATCCGCAATTCCGCGGGGAAGCCGCTGAACGATGTGGGCGAGATGCTGATCGAGTCGGACCCGATCTACGGCCCGGCGCCCTCGTTCGATCGCGAGCGCCAGGTCCGCAAGCACATTGGCGACTACACGTTGTTCTATGCCGGCATGTTTCCGGAGAGCATCAATCACTATCGCCTGCGCCGCCAGCGGGTCGAGAGTTTCGTGGATTGGGTGAAAGCTGGGAAAGAAAGCTACTACATCGTCTCGAAGTTCGAACACTTCGAATACGCCAAGGTGGCGCCGCTGTTCGCGCAACTCTCCCAAAGCTTTGAGCAGTGCGTGTACGGACTGAATCTGGTGAAGAACGAGCTTGAGGTGATGCAGCACCCGATTGCGAGGATGAGCAACGAACTCGTTATGTAGGATTGCAGGGGTGAGAGGTCAGATTGCAGAGGTGAAAACCCATGCGTGCTGAATTTCGGTTTCACTTCTGCAATCTGACCGCTGACCTCTGACCTCTCACGAATCGCCTGCCGGCGATCTCAAATTTCCCTTCCAGCACAATCTTGATCGCATCGGTGTATGCGATGTGTTCCTGCTCAAGAATGCGTGCCGCAAGAGTGTGCTCGTCGTCGGAGTCCAGCACGGGTACGGTTTTCTGCACGATGATGGCGCCGTGGTCTAGTTCCTCATCCACCAGGTGCACCGTACAACCTGACACCCTCACACCATAGGCGAATGCCTGCTGCTGCGCTTCCAGGCCGGGAAACGCAGGCAGCAAGGATGGATGGATGTTGAGAATCCGCGCCGGGAACTGCCGCACGAACCAGGGCGAGAGCAGTCGCATGTAACCGGCGAGGCAGACGAGATCGACTTTGCTGTCGAGGAGTGCAGCGACAACTTCGCGGTCGTGTTCCTCCCGCGCCTTGCCTTTCGATGAAATGACAAGCGCGTTGAGGCCTCGCTGGCGGGCAATTTCAAGACCGAGAGCATCGGCACGGTTCGAAATCACGACCGCAATGTGGGCATCGGGAATCCTGCCAGCCGCGATGCTGTCGGCGATGGCCACAAAATTGGAGCCGCGTCCGGAGAGAAGAATGCCTAGATTTTTCATTAGGACAACATTATTCACCACATAGGGACAGAGACACAGAGAAAATCGAAAAGTGGGACAATCTAGAGCTAAGAGCTAAGCGTCTAGCTGAACATCACCTTGCGATCGCCCTTGACGATGCGGCCGACACTGTAGAATTTTTCACCGGCACGCTCCAGCAGCGTCTGCGCTTTCTTAAATTTCTTGGCGGGAACCACGATTAGCATACCGAGGCCCATATTGAAGGTGCGAAGCATTTCTTCCTCGGCGACGTTGCCGAGTTTCTGCAGATGTTCAAAAATGGGCAGAACCGGCCAGGTGCCGAGTTCGATCACGGCCGACGTGCCTTTAGGGAGCACTCGGGGCAGATTCTCTGTGATGCCGCCGCCGGTAATATGCGCCAGTGCCGCGACGCACTCGCCCGCGATCATCTTTCGAATAATCGACCAGTAGCTGCGATGGGTTCGCATGAGTTCGTTGCCTACTTTGTTCTTGATCTCGCTGACAAAGGTCTCGGGAGAATAGCCCGCGATTTCAAAGAGCAGTTTGCGAGCCAGGGAGTATCCATTGGTATGCAGGCCGTTGGAGGGCAAACCAAGTACACAATCCCCCACCTGCACGTCCTTGCCGCTGATGATGCGGTCGCGTTCGACCACCCCGACAATGAATCCGGCAAGATCGTACTCGCCTTCGGGATAAAACCCCGGCATTTCCGCGGTCTCGCCGCCGATCAGGGCGCAGCCGTTATGCTTGCAGGCTTCGGCGAGGCCGCCCACAATTTTTTCCGCGACCTCCGGGTCCAGCTTGCCAGTGGCCAGGTAGTCCATAAAAAACAACGGCGCCGCACCCTGCACCGCGATGTCGTTTACGCAGTGATTCACCAAGTCGCCGCCAATGGTGTGGTGCACTTTCATTTCGAAGGCCACTTTTAGTTTGGTGCCCACGCCGTCCACGCTCGAAACCAACACCGGATCCACATACTTCTTATCGACCGAGAACAATCCGCCGAATCCGCCAATCTCGCTCAGCACTCCCTTGGTGAAAGTTTTGTGGGCCAGATACTTGATGCGTTGCTTGGTGCGGTTGCCACGATCAATGCTGACACCGGCATCAGCGTAGGTGATGGAGTTGCTTTGAGCGTTGGGATTCTGGGCCACGTTTTCAGTCCGTCATTGCCAGGTGGATAGATCTGGTGCGCCACCGAACCGGAGGAAGCATTTCAGGCGCAACAAATTCTAGCACGTCTGGAGTTGCCTCCGGCAGGACGGGCGTTGCAAAAAGAAAAGATCCGACCAGGGCCGGCGCCGAAAACGAGAGAGGATGCAGGCTTATTTCGCTTCGTCCTTTTTCGTCTCGTCTTGCTATGCTGTCTTGTGTTTCCAAGAGCGATCGACGCAGACGGTATAATGCGAGTCTAACTCTTTCGTCCCGGAGACAAGATAGGTTTTCGCGTTGGCAATCGTTTCGCGGCGCCGGGTGTGTTCTAATGCTTGACGTTTGATGCTGGACGGTTAACGTCATGCGCGCCGCCGTCATCTTCGGGTTGGGAACCTCACCGGCAGACTTGAAGCCGTTTCAAGCCCGCTCTCCAACGGAGTGGCTCCAGGGACTGCCCGCCTCTTCTAGCGACGCCGATGCCATCCTCATCTTTGGCGGGGACGGCACTATTCACCGTCATCTCCCAGCGCTGGTGCGGCTTCAGCGTCCCGTGCTGATCGTCCCGTCAGGCAGTGGAAATGATTTTGCTCGCGCGCTGAAACTGCGTTCGGTGCGAGACTCCTTGCGCGTCTGGCGTGAGTTCGAATCGGGGAAAATTCGGGCGCGGGCAATTGATCTCGGGGTTATCGTTCCGTCCGCTTCGCCGGGGCGCGAGCACTATTTTTGCGGCGTCGCCGGATGTGGTCTGGATGCTACCGCCACTCGGCGTGCCAATCAGATGCCGCGCTGGCTGCGTGGACACGGCGGCTATGCCCTGGCGCTATTGCCGGGGCTGCTCAAACTTCCGGCTTTTTCCATGCGGCTGACGCAGTGCAATAGCACGCAACTCAGGGGCAAAGATGGCGCCGAAGCCGAAAGGCTCACCTTGCTCGCCGCATTCGCCAACACGCAGTTCTATGGTGACGGCATGCGAATCGCGCCGGAAGCGGATTTTGCAGATGGCAAACTCGACATCTGCCGCATCAACACGGTGAATCCCTTCAAGCTGTTTTGCATGTTTCCGACGGTGTACTTCGGGCGCCATGTTCTTCTCCCCGAAGTTGAGTATTCGCGGGCGGAACGAGTCCACGTGCAGACCGAGACTCCGCTCGAGATCTACGCCGACGGAGAGTTTGTGTGCGAGACGCCCGCCGAGATTTCCGTTGCCGCGGGCGCAATGCGAGTGATTCATTCGCCGCGCTAGAGCGGAGTCAACGTTGCTGTATCGCGCTCGTGTGGGGACGGGCGTAGTTCGGCGGCCGCCAGTGGTCACAGCAATATGGATTCGCTATCGTTCGGAGGAGTTTTGAGCTCCTAGTGCACTCGCCCGTAGCGCGCATCGAGCGCAATATTCAGTTCGAGTACGTGAACGCGCGGCTCGCCCAGGAATCCCCATTGCCGGTTCTCGGAGTTCTCAAGCACCAGACGCGCGACTTCAGCTTCCGGGATCTTGCGTTCCGAAGCCACACGCCGAATCTGGAACTGCGCCGCCGCCGGCGAGATATCCGGATCGAGACCTGAACCGGATGTGGTCACCAGATCGACTGGGATAGGAGTACCGGGATTCTCGGCTTGCAGCTTGGCAACTTCTCCATTGACGCGAGCAATCAACTGCGCGTTGGTCGGGCCCAGGTTCGACCCGCCGGAGGCAGTGGCATCGTAGCCTGCAGCGCCCGCGGCCGATGGCCGCGAATGAAAGTAGCCCGGCCCTGAAAATGGCTGCCCGATCAGTTGAGAGCCAATTACCACTCCGTCTTTCCCGTAGATTAGCTGGCCATTAGCCTGTTTTGGGAAGATCAACTGCGCGAGTCCGGTTACCAGCAGGGGATACAGAATTCCCAACAGGACCGTCGTCGCGATTGTCATGAGTAGCGCTGTGATTATATTTTTCTTCATTGTTTTCTCTATACCAGTTCTAAATCAGCTTGATGCCGGTGATGAACATGTCAATCAGCTTGATGCCGATGAACGGGACCACCAATCCACCAAATCCGTAAACCAGCAGGTTCTGCCGCAGCAGGGATTCGGCGCTCATCGCCTTGTACTTGACCCCTCGCAGCGCCAGCGG
>CABEDB010000567.1_pt1 | contig 22757 bp, 22 predicted proteins | sample 3422811 | NCBI WGS metagenome assembly CABEDB01 (sample SAMEA5534329, study PRJEB31848) | metagenome | biome: tundra; feature: field; material: soil | place: USA | collected 2013-05 | depth 0.15 m | reverse complement strand
CGTCCGGTGAGGGTAACTGTCCGGCCTTTGGAAACACCACGAAAGGCCCGGCATGAGCTGCGATTTCGAAGGCGAGGACTGCAGCGACCCAGAGCAACGCCCGGTAGACGCGCATGAGCGGATCCTTCTGCCGCCATTCGAACGCAGGGCGGGAACTGCTCTTCGAGGAGGCGAGTAGAAACGTGATAATGCAACACGAATGCGTGCGTAATGTCAGTGACTTCGGTCACAGCTGATGGACGGTGAGCGCCAAGGACCACAACCCTCGCAAAATCGCGATTACACGCATTGACCGAAATCCGCCACCCGAAATCAGGCGCGCGCGTTGTTTTCGCGGGCTGAGACGCGGCAAGCCGCGTCTCTACGATTCAGGACGCCCTATTCGGCAAGCGGGTCAGTGGCGAACTTCGCTCCACTACTACTGGCGCTCCATTACTGCTGCCGCTCCATTACTGGTGCCGCTCCGTGGCCGGCGCAGCGTTTCAGCCAGGCCCTCGGCCATCACTGCGGGCAGGATGCGGTACAACCGGGAGCGCAAATCGCGGTAGCCTTGAATCCCGGCAAAAAGATCGCCCATCAGCTCACGAAAGCTCGCGCTTCGCGCGGTTAGCGAAACCATCCGCTCCAGCACGCTGTCTCCGAAAACCTGTCCGCTGTAGAAGCGCTCGGAAACGCGTGCCGCCAGCTTCAATTCGGCGAGCACTTCATCTTCCAGAAGGACCGGGTAGTGGTCAGGTCGTCCGGCCAACAGCGCTCCGGCGCACAATTCCGCGGAGCGAAGGGCGTAGTAGAGACCCTCTCCGGTAATCGGGTCCACCAGGCCCGCACTGTCGCCGATCATGGCCCAACCGTCTCCGCAGACTTCGAGCGTTGCGAAAGTCTGGGCGCGAAAGGAGGGAAGAATGTGCGAGTAAAAGCGGGCACCGTCCCAATGGACGATGTTCCCTTCGAGCCGCTGTTCTTCGAGCCACTGTTCTTCGAGCCAATGCTCCAGTAGGCGGCGCAACTCGGCGGTCGAGGTTTCACCCATCCTACCCGTAATTCCGGCGGAAACATGATCGGTGCGAGGGAAGACCCAGATGTAGCCGGTGATTCCCTTCAGAAACTGGATCTGCATCAAAGAACGATTGCCGGGAGAACCATGGCCAGGGATGAAGTAGCCCGCGGTGACCATCAAATCGCTGGGGAGAATCGGCGAGAGGAACTGGGAACGAAACGAATTGCGCGCGCCCGCCGCCAGGATCAGGTAGGAGGCTCGGTATTCACGCTGCGGCGTTAGCAGTTGCCAGTCTCCGGCGGTCCCGGCAATCCGCGTGACGCGCTCGTGGTGTATATCGACGGGCGCGTCGACGCCGGCGCGCCGGGCTCGTTCCAGCAACAATCCATTCAGCGCCAGGCGGGAGAAGATCGCGACCGGGTGCGGCATGTGGAAGCGTACCCGCCGCCCTGACGGGCTGATCAACTCGCAGTGTGCAACCGGATTGCTTGCGCTCCGGGCCTCCGCCAGAAACGGATACTGCTGCAAAGCTCTGTGCGTGAGTCCGCCGCCGCAGGGCTTCTCCCAGGCCAGCTTTTCGTCGAAGAGACGGACGTCCCTGCCACCCGCCGCGAGCAACGCAGCTGCCAGAGCGCCCGCTGGACCGCCTCCGACAATCGCAATGGGGTGTTGCGCGCACATGTTCGGTCGCGGATTTCGCCGCATCGGAAACAGGCCCGCCAGCGGGCAACAGCATTCCGCCGCCGCTCCCGGGCGTTCTCGCCCGAGGCGGGGCTTGGCCGGGATTCCCGCGAATCCGTGAGGCTCGCGTTTATTGCAGCGTGGTGGAGCTGGTCAGTCCCTGATAGATGAACAATCCCGCAATGACCAGGATCATGAGTCCGGACAAGGCGCCGAGCACCTTAACGATCGGTGTGATCTTTTTCATCTTGGCCAGAACTTCCACTTGATCCTTATGCATCTGGGATTCGCTTTCATTGAGGAAGATGGAATCGTCCTCGTGCATGGTGAGCGTACTTTTATAGATCAGCAGGATAATGAGAATCCCCGTCAGAATACCCCACGCAACCAGCAGCATGAACATAGGAGACATACGCCACCTCGGAGCTTAGATCGAGCCCATGCCCGACGTTGCCATCTTGGGCCCCAGCGAAAACGGTTCTGCCATCCGCTGGCGTTCGGGTACAGGCCCCTACTGCGCACGATTATAGACCCCTTGGCAAGAGGGGCAGCGACTTCTTGCCTACCCGAAGCATCTAACGGGTAGACTTGGAAGAAGTACCGGCTGGCGAAAAGCCTTGCCGAGCCGGATGCAACGTTTGTTATAATAATGGATCGCAAGGAGATCAAACAGATGGCGACCACTTCCGCACCCGATGTACAGCCCAAAACCGCACCAGTTCTGACCCCGGCCGCTGTTGGCAAGGTCAAAGAGATCATGGCTTCGCAGACTCCGGTTCCGGCCGGATTGCGGTTGTCCGTAGTCGGCGGCGGTTGCTCCGGCTTTCAATACTCCATGGCCTTCGAGAACGGCGCCGGCATGATGGACAAGGTTTTCGATTTTGACGGCTTGAAAGTTTACGTGGATGCCACTTCCCTGATGTATCTGGGCGGAGCGCGTGTCGATTACGTCGAGAGCCTGGAAGGCGCCGGGTTCAAGTTCGAAAACCCGAACGTGAAGAGCACGTGCGGCTGCGGCTCCTCGTTCAACGCTTAAGCTTTCACGATTAGTGCGGATTGACCGCTCTAGATTCGTTCTAGCGCTGAACGGTTAGGCGCCTCTGGTTTCACGGAAAGCCCCGCTTTCGATGCGGGGCTTTTTCTATGGCCGCTTTTTTGCCGGGCGGAGGTTGCTGGGAATGCGAAGTCTACTGCTGGGGCGTCGGCGCCGGGGTCTGCGGAGTTGGCGTTTGAAGACCTTGGTTTTGAGCGCCGTTCGGCGCTAAACCTTGTCCAAATCCTTGTCCGAATCCTTGTCCGAATCCACCTTGCGCCGGCGGACCTCCAGTCAGTCCGGGAGCGGCGCCGTTTAAGTTCGGAGTCGGCATACCAGGATTCACGGGCCCATTCAGCGTGCCGCCGCGGTCGCCCGCCGGCAGGTAAATAAAGAGCCAGTCGTTGTAATGGTTCTTGCCGTAGAACACGCGAATGGTCTTATCTTTCTTGTTCAGGCTGGCGACCCCGAGGATCGGTCCTCCGCCGAACGTCGGCCCGTTGGGGCCGGAGCTGGAATTGGAACTGGTATTGCCCGAAGACGGATTGCCGGAATCTCCATTCAAATTCTGCACGCCGCCCGTCTGTTGAATCCCCCCTTGCATCGCGCCCAACACTCCCTGTACGGCGGCGAGTCCCGCTTGCCCCTGCAGTCCGCCTTGCCCCTGCAGTCCGCCTTGTCCCGCGGGGGTATTCAGGCCAGGTATTTGTCCCAATGCCGGGCCGCCGGCTAAGTTGATGTCGGTCTGATGGAGGAATTTGAAGTCCTTCTCCTTGCCCGTGGCCCGGTCAATATTGAGCGGATCTGTATAACGCTTGCGAATGAAACGGAGCTTGTTGGTATTTTCCAGTTCCTCGACGCGGTTTGGATAGCGCCCAAACTTTTTGTAGAAGTGTTGAATGGCGCGCATGTACGCCGTACCCCGATGCACCATCTCCTCTTCGCGGTCGCGCCGGACCTGCTGGCCAATTTCGGGGAGCACGGCGAGCATCGCAATCGAGATGAGTGCGAGGGCCAGCATCAGCGCGATCAGCATGTAGCCGCGCTGGGGATGCTGGCGATTTTGTAATTGTGCAATTTCGTAATTTCGTAACTTAAAACCACGCTGCATAACGCTCGCCTTCAAATTGCCAAATTCCAGATTACAAAATTACAAAATCCAAATCTATCCTGGAGCCCCTTGCGTTAAGGGCAGGCTCTGCCGGTTATTGTTGACCATATCTTCCACGTCCACCGCTGTCGCCGAGATGTGCAAGACACGATAACGCCGGTCCACAATGTCGCCCTCAGCGGCGATAAAGATGTCTTCACCCTGGGACAAGAACACCTTTTTCGTTTCCCCGGGCCGGTTGGCAAAGCCAAAAAACTTGAGCGTGATCGGCGGCGGCGGCGGAATTGGCGGAGGCAGGTGCAGGCTGGCAGACTGTTGTGTATCGGTGGTGCCGTTTCTTTTGGGCGTTGGGATCTTTGGCACTGACCCCGCGACAAAAATATTTCTTCCGTTGCCCGCGTACTTGATTTCCTCGCTTTGGCTGAGCAGCTTCAGGTCAAGCGTAGGATCGAGCCGCGGCTCAACCACACGCACCACTTTTCCTGAAGGCGTGCGTCGCGTGAGGGGCTTGGCCGGCGTTGCTCCCGTTGACGCGGTCGTCGCGGGCGCCGCCGATGGCGACGAGGGCCAGAATTCATAGGCCAGCAGCCCCACTGCCAGTCCGCCCAATACAGCCAGCGTGATAACTTGCTTCTGGTTTTCGATTCCCAGTTTCACTCAGGCACCCGACCGCAGATAACTGTGTATCGTGATTCCCAGCTTGACCGGTCCCGCGCCTTCACCCGCCAGCTCCACGCCATCGACCATAAAAAACATCTTCGACCGTTCCAGGGTATTGATGAACCGCACCAGTTGCAGATAGTCTCCGGAAAAACCGCCACGGATTTCGACTGGAATTATGCCGGAGCCTTCGGCATCCTCCTGCTTGTATGACGCCTGCTGGATCCGGATCCCATTTTGTGCCGCTAGCTTCCCCAGTTCATTGGCCAGCTCGGAATCGGTTGCGGCAAAGCGGTCCTTGTAGAAGCCGCCGATCTCATTCTTCGCCAGCACGATCTTCTTGTCCATGCCGCGCAGCGGTGCGACTTCGCGGTTCTTCTTCGTCAGTTCGGCCCGGAGTTCGAGGATTTGCAGCCTCCGCGAATCGACCGAACCCACGAGCGGCGAGAACAGAACTGCCACCGCGATTACATCGGCGGTCAGCATCGCCGCAATCGCAAATTTCAACTTGCGCCGCGATTTTCTCAAGTCCGGCATTACTTTCCGCTCCGGTCGGGCATGTCAGGTACATAAACGGCGATCACCGAAGCGGTGACCCCCCCTCCGGCCTCTCCGCTCTGCGACTCTTGCACCAGTTGCGCTCCCTGGAAATGCCGCGAGCCTTCCATGCGATGGACCAGTTCCACAGCCGCGGCACGCGTTTCGCAAAGCACTCTCATCTCCAGCTCCATCTGATTCTGGTCATTCAATTCCGGACGCAGCGAGACCACATGCAGGTTCGAGGGCATGACCAGTTCCAGTTCTTCGAACACGCGGGTCCACGAGAAGGCCTTGCGCTGAATCAGTCCATTCAAGAACTGAGACTGATCCCGCGTGCTGCGGTTGACGGCCATATCGAGGTAGGCTTGCGCCTTGGCCCGTTCGTTGTCGCGTTCCGCGATCTGGGCCTGCAGTTGCGCGATCTCATGGCGATCTCTTCCGGCGTGAATCCAGCCTTGCACCGCCAAGGCCAGCAGAAGCACCGTCAACAGGCCAAGCAGCCCCACTCCCGATCCCCAGCGCGTCCAGAATTCACGGGCATCCTCATACGGCCGGGTCGCGAGATTGATATCCAGACGCATAGTTATGAAATCAGAACAACCGCTGTTAGCTTTTCGCTTTGGCCTTTAGGAGCCAACAGCGAACAGCGACTTACGAAATCAAAGCTCCCACCACTCCGGCCATGCGCCAGCGCGGAACCGTGCCGGTTGTGGACCCTATTTGCGACGCGGTCACCAGTTCCTCAACTTGCGCGCCAGACTGGCTCTTCAGCGCCGGCGCGGCGCCCCCCGTTTCCGGCAATCCCGCCACATACACGCGCTCAATGTTCAGGTTGTAGGTGTCCTGAAAAAACACCACCGAGGGATAGACTTCCTCCGCCAGTTGATCGCCGGTGATGGTTATGCCCCGCATATTTTCGAGCGTCCGGAACAGCAGCAGTTGCTCCTGATCGAGAATCGCGATGCTGATGGTGCGCGCGTCCACCTTGACCACGAGGGTTGGCCGTTCCGCGTCCGCGGCTCCCAGCGCCGCCAGCATCGACGGCATCACCATCCCCGGGTTATAGCCCGCGTCGCGAAACGCCGACTCATACTCCTGCAGAACCGTGTTCAGCACCACCGCCGCCACCGCCCGCACACCTTTACCCGAGGACTGCGCGTGATACGAGACGCGGGCCTCATTGAGATCAAAAGGCAGCGACTTCTTCAACCGGAAGCGGACCACGGCTTCGGCCTCGTCCCGCTTCGAGGGGAGCGTTTCGAAATCCAGCAGCACGACGCGCACCGAGGTATCGGGCAGAATCGCGATCACGTCGCGCGACCGTTCGCCGACGCTGCCGAGCGCGCTTTCTATCGCCTGCCGGATCGCGGCGCCGTCCCGCAGATTCGCTTCCATCAAATCGGGTACCAGTGCGCCTGGCGCCAGTTCCCGCGCCGCCGACATTGCCACCATCCGCCCCGTATCCGCGGCGCGGCCCGCCAGGACGCGGTCAGCCGCGATTTCGCAGGCGAGCGTCGGACGGCGAGCGCGTTTGGACGTGGAAGTCATTATCTCGTTGGGCTGATTGAAATTACCTCTGCTTCGGCGCTCGGCTCGGGAATGGGCAACTGATCTTCATTAAGCGCGTCCAGGTGGAACTCGATTGCTTCCTGGATCAAAGAGCGAACTTCGGTTCGCGTTCGGACTGTGGTCATCACTCCTGGCAGGTCGGGAACGTAGGCCGCCCAGCCGGTACCGGATTTTTCGTAAACAACCACGTATTTGACGGCTTCGCACAACTTGATGATATCCCGCACTTTCATGACGAGAGTAGTTACCTATGGGGATGCCGGGACTAGACTAGCAGATAATAACGAGTTTCTGGCAATCAGCCTTTGCTACCCAGCCTCAGCGCATGGTCTCGATAAAGGTGACCTTGTTGATCTCTTTCAGAGTGGTGATTCCGCCGCGCACCTTGTCCAGCGCCGATTCGCGCAGGAAGCGCATGCCCTCTTCGCGGGCAGCTTTCCTTATCTCCGAGGTCGGTCTTCGCTCCAGAATCATCTCGCGGATACGGTCGGTCAAATCCAGAAGTTCATGAATCGCCGTCCGTCCCCGGAATCCCGTGCCCGCGCACTCGATACAGCCCTGCCCCTCGTACAAAGGAACCTGCGACCACACTTTCGGGTCGAGGCCGCTGGCCTCAAGCACGTCGTTCGGATAATGCACGGCCGTGCGGCAGGAATCGCAAATGATTCTCACCAGCCGCTGCGCCAGAATACAGTTCAGTGCCGAGACAAAGTTGTAAGGCTCGACGCCCATGTTCAGGAAGCGCCCCAGCACGTCCACCACGTTATTGGCGTGGACAGTCGTGAACACGAGGTGGCCGGTCAGCGCCGATTGGATGGCGATCTGGGCGGTTTCGTTGTCGCGAATTTCGCCCACCATGATCTTGTCCGGGTCGTGACGCAGGATGGAACGCAGACCGCGGGCGAAGGTCAAACCCTTCTTTTCGTTGACCGGAATCTGAGTGATGCCGCGTATTTGATACTCGACCGGGTCTTCAATGGTGATGATCTTGTCTTCGTCGGTCTTGATCTCGTTGACGGCGGCGTAGAGCGTCGTGGTTTTGCCGCTGCCCGTCGGCCCGGTGACCAGCACCATGCCGTACGGTTCCTTGATATAGCGGCGAAAGCGGCGCAGGTCGTCTTCGTCGAACCCGACCACGTCGAGCGTGAGCTTCTTGAACTTCTCGCTCATCGACTCCTTGTCGAGCACGCGGAGCACGGCGTCTTCGCCGTGGATCGAGGGCATGATGGAAACGCGGAAGTCGATGGCGCGGCCACTGTACTTCACGCGGAAGCGGCCGTCCTGGGGCACGCGGCGCTCGGAAATATCGAGCTCGCTCATGACCTTGATGCGAGAAATGATGGTGGAGTGGTGCTCTTTGCCGATGGGCGGCATGGCGTTGGTGAGCACGCCGTCGATACGAAACTTGATGACCACCGAGTCGTCCCGGGTCTCGATGTGGATGTCGCTCGCCCGCCGCTGCAACGCGGTGAAAATCGTGGTGTCGACTAAACGAATGATCGGGCTCATGTCGCTGCCCGCGGTCGCCGTCAACTTGTCGATGGAAATGGTCTCGTCGTTCCCGGCTTCGTCCTCGCGGATGACGTCGAGCGTGAATCCCTCGCTCGCGTCTTCCAGCACGCGCTTGGACTGCTCGGTCTTCTGCAGGATGTCGGAGATCTGCTTCAGGGTCGAAACTTTGGTGACGATCCGTTTGCCCAGCAGCAGGCTGATCTCGTCGATCATCATCAACTGGCTGGGATCGGCAATGGCAATCGCCAGGCGCCCGTCCGCCGTCTCATCCAGAGGGACAAACTTATAGCGGAACATCAGGTGCACGGGGATCTTCGCGAACAGATCGTGGTGCAGTTGAAAATCGCTCAGATCGATGAATTCGCAGCGATAGCGCCGCGCGATATCCCGCGCGCGTTCCAGTTCGTCGGGAACCGATGCCGGCTCCGGCACGAGCTTCCCGCCATTCGCACCGCTTACCACTACAGTTTTCTTGTCCGCCATGCCTATTCCAGTTTACAGCCTCTGCCAAAACCTTTCTGTAGAGACGCGGCTTGCCGCGTCTCGTTTCGCGGCGGAGACGGGGCAAGCCCCGTCTCCTACAGCCAGACCTGTGCTTCTTAGTGCACGTTCGCTCCCAAGGTAAAGATCGGCATATACAAAGAGATCAGGATCCCGCCGACAAAGACCGCCATGACGATCAGGATCAGCGGTTCAATCAGCGCCATGGCTGCGCTCAGAGCCGTCTGCACGTCCTCTTCGTAAAACTCGGCCACCGAACCGAGCATTGCCGGGAGCGCGCCGGTAGATTCGCCGACCTCCAGCATTTCCACCGCTAGATCGGGAAACATCTTCTGTGCTTCCAGACTATGCGCCAGGCTCTGTCCTTCTTTCACCAACTCCGCCGCTGCGTTGACCCCGTTTACCATCTGCCGGCTACTCATCGATTCGCCGGCCGTTTCCATGGCCGGCACCAAAGGCAAGCCGCCCTGGAGCAGCGTGGCCAGAATGCGCGAGAAATTCGCCACCTGGTACTTCAGCCGGATTTCCCCGACCAGCGGCAGCGAGAGTAAAAACCGGTCAATACGTTCGGCCCCGCGGTCGCTCTGCTTCCATCGAAGCAGCAGAACGACTGCCACCACCCCAACCAACGCCACCAGCCACCCGTATTTCTGCGCGTTCAAACCGAGCGACAGCATGAACACCGTGATCGGCGGCAGCTCCGCTCCCAGGTTGTTGAACAGATCGGCAAACTTTGGCACCACGTAGGTGATTAGAAAAATCAGCATCAGCGTCACCACCGAAACCAGCAGCGCCGGATACACCAGTGAGACCAGAAGCTTCTTGCGGAAAGTCTGCACCATCCGCTGGTACACGATGTAGCGGCCCAGAACTTCTTCCATGTTGCCGCTCTTCTCTCCCGCCATCAACGTGGTCGTGTACATTTTCGGAAAAACCTGCTGGGCGGCGAAGGCATCGGAGAGCAACTCGCCGCCTTTTACCCGCTCCCGTACGTTTCCCAGCAGCCTTAGCAGATACTTGTCCCGCTGCCGCTTGATCAAAAGATCCAGCGATGTCAGGATCGGCAGTCCCGCCTTAATCAACGTCAGAAACTGCTGGTTGAAGATCAGAAACGCAGACTGTTTCAGCCTGCCGCTACGCCGCCCGAACTGACCCCCGCCCGTGCTGAGGATGGTCCGGGGCTTGACCCAGTACACCAGGTATCCCTGCTGGGTGAACCGGTCGTGGACCTCGGCTTCGGAATGGCCGTGCTCCACTTGCTGCCGCAGGTGGCCCTGTTCGTCGGCGACTTTGACCAGGAATTGTGCCATTCGCTATCGTCTGCTTCCGAGTTTCTGACTTTGTCCCGTTTTGACCGTCTCAGACCAAGTGTAACATTCTGTTCCCAAGGCTTTTACCCCAACCAGTCCATCCGTGTGGTACGCAAGTAACCGCGTCCAATGCCGCGTGATGAGCCAGATAGTGGAGCGACGGGCGTTTCGCCGTCCAGCCGGGCGGGGACGCCCGGCTCTCCACCAGCAAAGTCAACGCAACATTCTAGCTACGGTGTCAATTCTCCTTCCACCGTCTCCACCCCCGGGGGAGGGCTGAACTGAAAGCGGCTGTCGCTCAACTCCAGATTCTCTTTCCAGCCCGCAAAGCGGAACTCCGTCGTCGCCCCGTCCGCTTCCATCAACACAATGCGAACAATCTGGTCGGAGGGAGTGATCTCCAGTTGTACCTCGCTGACCTGGCCCGCCATGCTCTCGGAAACGATGCTCTGCGGAACTCCGCGCAAAAGGGTGTTAGCGGGGTTCAGGGGGGATTGATCCACAGCTTTGGAAAGTCCTCGTAATTCATTCTCCAGCTTGGTCTTACCGAGCAAGAATGCCACCGGTGACCGCACGTCGTCGAGCTTCCGCAGTGCCGTCTTCCTGAGTTGCCGTTCCGCCGGCAGGTAGAACCACACCGCCTGGCCGTCGCTGATGAACAGCTTCTCATTCGGAGAACGGTATTCCCACCGCATCTTGCGCGGCTTTTTCAGCCACAAGGTGCCCGATTCCACACGCTCCGGACCATCGCCCCGATAGATCTCAGTGAAGTCCGATTCGAGGCTGCGCAGGTGGTTGTAGTGGGCGTCGACTGCCCGGGCGAGCTGAAGGATGTCCTCGGCTTGCGCGGGGAGGGCGGCCGCCACGAACAGTAGCCAACAAAAAAAGAACCTGAGATTCAACGTTGGTTTTTCCCCTACCCCATTCTACTTCGGTGCCTTCTTGCCTGCTGTTAATCACAGATGAATGTTCACCGAGTTTGTTGCGGCTGTCCTAGCGCTGGCCTGTCGTCCGGTACACCGAATACTGCGGCGTCCCACCCGCTTTCTCCAAAAAGCCCGACGCGTCGAGCGCTCCTTCCAGCAAAGGATTGTGATAGACCACCCACGCTGGGCGCGGCGCTCCTGTCAGCGACTTCGCCAGCCGCTGCAAAACTTCCGAGAATGCGCGCTCCGGGAGCGGGTTGAAAAGATAGAGCACCAGCGGCTCCTCCGGGAGTTCGAACTTGCGCGCGTCCGCAAGCACGGATTCAATCTGCCGGCAGCGCTGGGTCGGGCTCCGGTACACGCGAATGTTTTCCTCCGCCGCGTGGTGCAGTTCGGCAATCACCTCCACTCCCACAATTTTCCGGAACGGATACTCCGACGCCATCAGCAGCGTCCGTCCCTTGCCGGAGCCGAGATCGACGAAGGTGAATTGATCGAACTCGATGGGGAGGTTCGCCATCATCTCCCGAAACAGAGCTGGGTCGGTCGGCTGATACGAGGAATGAAGCAATCCCAGCAGGCGCGCCCGCCCGCCAACCGTGCCGCTGGTGGTGTTGACGCGATGCTCCCAGTCGTACTCCATGTCGCCATAGCGCCGCCGCCGATGTTCGGGCGTCGAGTCGCGCACAAAGGCCCACAGATTCCGGATCAGCAGGGAACTCGTACGGCAAGAGCCATGCTCGCGCGCCTGCTCGCGCCACCAGCTTCGGAAAGCGCTCCAGAATGGAATCATTGAAACATTGAATCATTGAGACATTGAATCATTGAACCAAGATGACTAAATGATCCGATGACCAAATGATTCAATGATTTAATGATTCAATGACTCGGGGTCTGGTGCAGCGGTTGCGGCGGGGCTGCGCCCGGCGGAAGGCCCTTGGTGATAAAGAAAATGCTCTCCGGATCCTGCACTTCGATCCGCCCATCCGGCATCAACCTGTACGGTCGTCCTTTCGGATCGGCGGGCATCCCATGGATAAAGCCCGCGCGCTCCAGATCGCCCATGCTGGCCGGTAATCGTCCAGTTTGTTCACGGTACTTTTCGACTACCTGTTCCAGCCGCGTCACGTCTTCATCCACCTGTAGAGCGAGCAAATGTTGGACCGCATTGTCCCGGATCCGGGTGTCTTTGGTGCTCTCGTAAGTGGTGCGCCACAACATGCGCGCCGTGTCGAATTCGCCCGCATGTTGCGCCATCCGCGCGGCCAGGATGGGCATGAATTCGTTAGTCACCGGAAGCTTCGCTCCCTGCGCAAAAGCGTCCGCCGCCTTGGCGTAGTCCTTGAACTCGGTGTAGTACAGGAATCCCAGGTTGTAGTAGAGCCGCCACTGGTTGGGATTGTGCTCGATTCCATACTTCATCAGGAAGAGCGCGGACCCCGGCAATCCCGCGCCGCTGGGTGGTTTTGGAGCCAGAAAGTTGGCCCCAAACTGATACGCCGGCAACAACTTCGGATCCAGTTCCGTCGTGACTTCGAGCAGCGGCGCGAGCAAGCGGAAATCGCTGGAACCATTGTGATGCCGTTCCCCGAAATACTGCACCGCGCGCGTCCAGTAAATGTCGGCCAGCAGGCCGGTATAGCCGAGGCTCATGCGCCGCAGCACCGTGGAAGAACGCACGTAAAGCGCTTCCTGCGCTACCGATCCGCGCCGTGTGTGGTCGATGGCATAGAGCGTCGCCATCGCGCCCGCCATGGAAAACACCAGCACCGCGGTCGCCACCAGGTTCGCCCGCCGCGTGGCCGTCATTTCAGATCCCGGCGCTGGAAGATCAACACCGCTCCCGAGATGGCCATCGCCGAATAGAGCAGCGCGTAAACGCTGTTGTAGAGAATCAGCCGCCCGGGTACAGGGTCGCCGTGCGCCACCTGGCTGATCACGTTCAAAGCGGAAAAATTCGGCACTAGATAGGCGACGGCGGTCGCGATCCATCCCCCGACCCCCTGGGTGATTCTGGCAAAGCCGCGCAGATCCTCCGCCAGACTTCCGATCACGAACAACGCGAAGGTGAAGACCGCCGACATAAGTGGCGTCGAAAAGGACGAGAAAAACAGCGCCAGCGCGCACACGATCAGAAACTGAAGAACGATGAAATACAGCGCCACCAATACCCACGCGTCCATCTTCTCGAATCGGTGCGCGACATAGAGCAGCGCCAGAAACACGCCGACCGCCATGAGGAACGTGTTCACCACCAGCGTTCCCGTAAGCCCAAAGAACTTGCCCACCACGAACTCCCAGCGGCGAACCGGGCGCGACAGCACGGTGTACAGGGTGCGTTTGTCGATCTCCTTCGAAACCAGGCCAATCCCGATGAAGATGGCGATCACCACTCCGAACAGCGACACCGCCGTCAGCCCCAGGTTGACCACCACCAAGCGTTCGACGTCGATCGAAATTTCCCCCACCAGAATCGAGGCCCCGGAAAGCAGCAGCGCAAATGCGATCAGGTTGTACAGAACCCGGTCGCGCACGGCCTCGCGAAAAGTGTTGAAGGCGATATAACCGATCCTTGCGTTCGCACTCGTGGCGTTGGCATTCCCAGCGTTCGCATTGCTACGACCGGAGTTCACGCGCCCACCCCTTTCCGGTCTTCGTCTTTCCGGCCTTCGTCTTTCCGGTCTTGCGTGGGCCGCAGTTTCTGGATGTAATATTCCTCCAGCGAATTGCGCACCGGCGTCAGCGAAATCAGTTTGAGGCCGTCGCGCCGCAGCACTTCCAATGCCGCGTCCTGCTGCTCTTCCGGCAATACCGCGTTCACCATGTCGCCGCTGAGACGCGCCTCGGCCCCGAGGCTGGTCAATCCCGCCGGCACTTTTTGTGCCTGTGCGTAAAAAATAATCTCGATTTTGCCTCGGGCCTGGGCAGTCAATTCCGCTACCGCCCCCACCCCGCGCAGTTCACCTTGGTGGATAATGCCCACCCGGTCGCAAAGCGCCTCCGCATCGGAGAGAATGTGCGTCGAAAAGAAAACCGTCTTGCCTTCCGACCGCAGTTGCTGGATCATATCCCGGACCTCACGCCGCCCCATTGGGTCCAGCCCCGACATCGGCTCATCCAGAAACACCAGCTTCGGATCGTGCAAGATCGCCTGCGCCAGCCCCACCCGCTGTAACATGCCCTTGGAGAACTTCCGCAACTGCATCCCCGCCGAATCGCTCAATCCCACCCGCGTCAGCATCTGCTCTACCCGTGCCGAGCGCCCTTTTGCCGGAACTCCAGAAAGCTGCCCATAATAGTTGAGCAGTTCTCTGGCGGTGAGATGGTCGTAAAAGTAGGGTTGCTCGGGCAGAAATCCAATCTGCGATTTCACCCGCGGATCGTCCATATCCGACCCCAGAATCCGCGCGCTTCCAGCCGTCGGGAATACCAGTCCCATCAGGAGTTTGAGGGTGGTGGTCTTGCCCGCGCCATTCGGGCCGAGGAAGCCGAACACCTCTCCCTCTTCGATGGTCAGGCGGAGCGGACGCAGCGCCCGTTTCGGCCGCTTGCGCCAGAATCCAACGAGGTAGCTTTTTTCCAGGTCGAGAATATCAATCGCAGCCATGGCTATGCGCGCAATGCCAAGCCCCTTGCGTGAAATTTGATATGGAATCTAATTCTTAATTCTAATGAAGAGAATTATAAGCAATGCCGGCGCGATTGGGGATGTCTGGCTGTCCGGGCGATTACGAAGGTAAACTACTCGCTGCCCACCAAGGCAGGCACTCAAAATCTGCCGCCGCCCTCGGTGTTACTGTTGCTGACTAATCGTGCTATCGCAGGTCGTGATTGTCGTCTGGCTGACGCGTATTAACGCGTCTTCGAACGAGCAGAAGGAGTGTACGCCCGTCACCGAATTTACCGGCGATGCGATGAATTGATAGGAGGACGCCGGAGCGCCGCTTACGCCCTGCAGAACGAAGTTATAGCCGCTCTTGGTACCCGATTGCAGAACCGAATCGATCAAGCAAGCGCTACTCGGTGAGGGTACAGTGCTTCCGGTGCAGTCGCCCGCCAGAGCGGTCAGGTTGGCGGCATAGCCCACCGTCGCATAGGTAGTGTTGTATGAAATCTGTGCTGTGTTCAGTGTGCGAAGCGCCCCCACTGCGGCTGACTCATTCGCCGCCATGCGCGAATTCAGAAAACTGGGTACCGCAATCGCCGCAATGATCAGAATGATGGCCACTACAATCAACAGTTCAATGAGAGAAAATCCCTCGGCCCTTCGCATCGCATCTCCCTGATCCCGGATGAGCGCAACCGATCAAGTTCCAATGAAACGGTTGCATTTTTCATGCCGGACTTGGTCCAACCGCACCAACCGTAAGTCCTTGGGAATGCGATGCAATTCGCAGCCCCGTCCCCTCGTTCGCCGCTTTCGTCATTCCCCCGCATGGGAAATGACATTTTGTGTCAGTGGATTTGTGGCCCTGGGAACGAGTAATCATTTAAGATGCACATCAGAAAAGGCCCCACAACAAAAAAGCAGAGGATTTCTCCTCTGCTTCTTTCCGGCTGGTACCCTCCCCCAGGTACTTTGCCAAATCCAAACTTACTGCAGCGGGGTTTCGGTTCCGGCGCAAGTGGCGGCCGTAGCGGTGGTAGTTCGCACCACAGCATCCGCGACCGAGCAGAACCCGCGCACGCCCGTAGTGTTCACAGTCACTGGGGTTGCCCAAGCAGCATAGCCGCCAGACGCGCCCACGGCGGTGAAGTTATAGCCACTCTTGACGCCGCCCGCCAGCGTCGAATCGATCAAGCAAGCGTTCGTCGATGTGGGAACGACGGCGCCGGTACAGGTGCCCGTCAATTGGCCCAGGTTGGCCGCAAAGCCTACCGTCGCGTAGCTCGAGTTGTAGGAAATCATTGCCGTGTTGATGGTGCGAAGCGATGCCACTGCGGACGACTCATTCGCCGCAATACGCGCACGCAGTAGGTTCGGTATAGCAATCGCGGCGATGATCAAGATGATCGCGACCACGATCAGCAGTTCGATCAGTGAGAAGCCCTTTTGTTTCCGCATTTAAATTGTCCTCGTCTCCGTTTGACTGTTTGGTTGGATGACCAACTCGTTCGTACTATCGCACTCTGAGGGCCAGAGAATCAGGTGACGGAAGTTAGATGTCCTTCTGGACGAAACTTCAGTGTTTTCAGTAGCCTTCTGCGGGGCAGTCACCTTCTCTGTCACCCTTGGATTCCCCCAGTATGACACTTTCAGAGATCCAGATTGACAAATTTTGCCAGTCGCTCCGCATCTCCATCTTCACTTGGAAGCCGCCGTCAGATGCCGCAACTCCCATCCTGAGAACGCTCGCCTGGGGCTTTTTTGCGTTAGCTTTCGCCTTCCCAGCGGCCGGTAGAGCCGTCCCTTTCCGCAGCCATTTGATAACCGCGCTTTATTTCCCGGAGAGGAGCGACTTAGTTGCTTTGAGCGCCTTGGGAAGATCCGGCGAGGAGCGCGCCACGCTCTCGGAAATCGCGTTGGCCTCGTCCACGTGCCCCTCCTGCTGCAGCGCTTGGGCGAGCAGCAGAAAAACCACATCATCTGGCTGGACCGCCGCCGCACGGGAGTACAGGCGAATGGCCTCCGCCAGGTCGCCATTTTCCTGGACGATCAAGCCGAGTCCGACCATTGCCCTAGCGCGATCGGGCGCCAACTGCAGCGCCGTTTCGAAGGACTGTTTGGCCTTTATCGGCTGCCCCATTCCGCGATAGGCAAATCCCAGACTGCTATAGGCGGTAGCGCGCATGCCCACGTCGGCCGCGTGGCGAGCCACCATCTGGTAGCGCTCGATGGCCGCGGGCAGATTGCCGCGGCCATCCTCGTAGGCGCCAAGATTCAGGTTGGCAGTCAGACCGTCGGGACGGGTGGCGAGGGCGGCGCGGAAGTGCGCGGCGGCCTCTTCGGTTCGGCCCTGCCTGAACAGAAAGTCTCCCAAGTTGTCCTCTGCGACATAGTTGTCTTGCGTGAGCGCTAACGTGCGGAGCCAGAAGGACTCAATATCGTGCCAGTAGCCCACCTGACGGTAAGTGAGGGTTCCCAGCACCAGCAGACAAGAAACGGCGGGAATGGCGAGCCATCTGACGGGAATCTTGCGAGCTCTGGCCCAGTCGGCCACCAGCCAGGTCAACATCAAAAACAGTCCAATGAAGGGAAGGTATGCGAAACGATCTGCCATTGCCTGAACGCCTGCCTGTATCAGCCCGATCATCGGCACGAGGCTGCCCAGGAACCAAAACCATCCGACGGCAAGATAGCGTTGGTCACGCGCGCGGAGGACCAACGCGGTGACGAGCATCAATGGAACCAGGGCCGCGCCTACTTGCCAGGCCGGGTAGAGCTTGGTAGGGTGCGGATACAGCGCTACCAGCTTTGAGGGCCAGAGCGCAAGCCCCAGGTAGCGCACAGACGAGATCACGGCAGTCTCCAGCCGCAAGAGCAAACTGTACTCAGAAAGAGCCTTGGCGGCGCCTCCGGCCTTCGCGGCCCTCATGGTGACCACCGCGCTGGCGGCGGAGAGCAGCAACAGTGGCAACTTTTCCAGTACCAGCCATCCGCTCGACAATCTGGGCATGCTCGCATCTTGCGCCGGCGGGCCGGCCACAGCCGGAGCGCCAATCCGGCCCAGCGGCCAGTAGTCGCACAGCAAGAGCAGAAGCGGAAATGTAACCACCTGCGGCTTGCTGAGCAGCGCCAGTGCGAATAGGCAAGCCACCGCAGTGTATCGGCAGAGCCCAGGTCGGCGCGCGTACCAGATGTAGGAATGCATCGCGAGCAGAAAAAACAACATGCTCAATACATTCTTCCGCTCGGCTGCCCAGGCTACGGACTCGACGTTCATCGGATGCAGCGCAAACAGAGCAGCGACCATCAGGCTGCGCCAGCAGAATCCCGTAGCACGCTGGAGCAATAGAAAGAGAAGGACCACATTGACCGCGTGCAGCAAGACATTCATGTAGTGGTGTCCGGCTGGTTTCAGGCCGAAGAGTTCACAGTCGAGTGCATGAGAAAGCCACGAAAGGGGCATCCAGTACGCCCCATGATAGGTGGTGAAGGCCCATTTCACGGTCGTCCAGGTCAGGCCCGCCCTTACGTGAGGGTTGTCCGTGATGTACTGGTCGTCGTCCCAGTTGAGGAACCCGTTGTGAATTACGGGGTTGTAGACCACCAGCACAACGGCAGTCAACAGCAGACACAACAGCAAAGTGCGTTGCGCCGGCGACTGAAACAGCTTGGAGGAAAGCGGGACTCCCGGTCGTTCGAGGCCTTTCGCCACCGCGGCAGTGGAAGACGAACTCATGGATTCAACTATTCACATTCGCGGCACAGGCGTGGCGGAGACGGCAGGCAAGAGGAAGCCGTCGACTCGAGTGCCCCATTTGGCGGAACGCTCGCCTCGGCTTTTCTTGCGCCCGCCGCTTTCCGTCTTCCGACCGCCCGCACTCTCTCATTCGTAAACTCCGCGTTCTGCCATGTGTCAAGACGGAAGGGCATTTCGCCCACCCTTGACGGGTCACAATCGCTCGGCTTCGTGAGCGAGACCTGTTTTTACTGCTAGCGTATCAGCCGCTGAAGGCGTGCACGAAGACTGGCTGGCACCCCATGAGCACTATAGTAATTGCAAGCGCACTGCGATGCTTCAGAACCCTTAACTCAAAACGGTCCGGCATAAGATGGGAGAGCTGTTACTTTGGGGTGGCGGCGAGCGATTCAGAGCCGTCGTAGTCAATACAACATCGCGTTAGAATCGTCAGCAGCAGGGGTGGAATATTGTTTTGCGGAAGCGGCCCACCTTCAGCCAACGGAGCCGCCTCCACTTATCGACATGTCAGCGTCCCGCGAAAATCGCGTCGTCATCTTTTGTCTCCTGCTGGTACTTGCCACTCTTGCTTTCTACAATCCCATCGTCCGTAACCAGTTCGTCGATTTCGATGACCTGTCTTATATTCTGAAGAATAACCATGTGGTGGCTGGTCTGACGTGGGACACCGTGAAGTGGTCGTTCACGACCTTTCGCGACGGTAACTGGCACCCCTTGACCTGGTTGTCGCATGCCTTGGACTGCCAGGTCTTTCACCTCAATCCTATTGGCCACCACTACACAAATCTCCTGCTCCACGCGGCTAATGCGGTGTTGCTGTTCCTGCTGCTGCAGCGGGCCACGGGATTCACCTGGTCCAGTCTGGCGGTGGGTGCTTTGTTTGCCTTGCACCCGGTTAACGTCGAGTCGGTAGTCTGGGCCGCGGAGCGCAAGAATGTGCTCAGCATGTTGTTCTTCCTGCTCGCCCTCCATGCTTACGACCGGTACGCGCGCACGGGCCGACGTCATCTTTACCTATTGGTGACCGCTTTATTTGCGCTTGGCCTGATGGCCAAATCGCAGATCGTCACACTGCCGTTTGTGCTGCTGCTTTGGGACTATTGGCCGCTGCAGCGAATGGGTGCGGGATCCGCGGCAGGGGGCCTGCCTGTGGCTCCCACTCCACGCTCGTTCGCCTATCTGGTTTGGGAAAAGTTGCCCCTCTTCGTTCTTGCCGCGGCGGATGCGGTCATCACCGTACTGGCGCAGCGCGCCGGGGACTCGGTACGGACGCTGGCGGAAGTTCCGATGTCGGTGCGGCTGGAGAACGTCATCGTCTGCTATGTGGCATACATAGGAAAAGCGTTTTGGCCGTCTCGGCTTGTTCCCCTGTACCCGCGTCCAGAGAATTTGCTTCCTGGCTGGCAGGTGGTGGGAGCGGCGGCGTTACTGGTTCTGGTATCCGTGCTCGTGCTGCGCTGGCGTGACCGCCGCTATTTGCCCGTAGGCTGGTTCTGGTTCCTGGGAACCTTAGTTCCGATGATCGGCATTATCACGGTTGGTGAGCAGGCGATGGCCGACCGGTACGCGTACATCCCCTTCATCGGTTTGTTTGTCGCGGTCGTTTGGACCTTACACGCTTGGGCCTTGGGCGCGGCAGCCTCCCAGCTTCGGATCCGCCGGGCGGGGACCGCCGTTGCCGCCGTGCTCGTATGTTGCGTTCTGGGATGCCTCACCTATCGCCAAGTCGGTTACTGGCGCGACAATGAAACCTTGTGGCGCTATACGTTGAGTATTACTGAGCGGAATTACGTAGCGCACAACCATCTCGGGCTCGCTTTAGCCAAGCAGGGCCGGCCTGACGAGGCGATCGCGCAGTTTCGGGCCGGCAAGGCACTGCACACCTATTCGATCACCCAAATCCTCGCCCTCGGCGATTACGAATTGCACGCCCTACATCCCCAGGAAGCGATCGAGGAAGGCAATGCGGCGCTCGGTGCTTCCGCCGATCTGAAGCAGCAGGCCGTGGCGTGGAGCGAACTTGGTCAAGCCCACCTGCAGTTGCACGACTACGATCAGGCCGCCGAGAGCTACCAGAATGCTCTGCGCCTGAATCCGGACGACGGTACGGCGCTGACCGGTTTGGCCGTCCTGGCGCTGCGTCAGGGGCAGTCCGATGTGGCGGTCGCTCAGCTGGAGCACGCGGTGAAAGTCGATCCCAACGATGTGAATGTCCTTCTCTTCGCGCAAGCTCTGCGCCGGGCCGGTCGCGCTGCGGAGGCCGACTCCGCTGTGGCGCAAGTGCAGAAGATTTCCCCGGATCCAAGCCAGGCTCAATTCGCGGCAGGACAATTCCTTTCCTTTGCCGGCCTGAAGCCATTGTAGAAAAGCAGCTCTCAGCTCTCAGTTTTCAGCTCTCAGTAAAACCTTCAACGCAGGGGACGCAGAGACGCCGAGTGCGCGGGAAAAATCAAGGAAAAACGAGTAACCGCGAAGGACTTAATCGCGGCTTGGCCTTATCGCTTGATTTTCTTGTTCTCGCGAAGGCGATAGCGCCGGCGGTTGAAGTTTTGGATTTTCCTCGCCCTTTCTCGGCGTTCCCGGCGTCTCGGCGGTGAGAACTCAGGTTCGCTTCAGCAGCAAACAAGTGATGTCATCGTGCTGCGGAGTGTTTCCCACGTGCCGATCCAATTCCGTGAGCAGGCTACGCAGCAGTTCTGCTGGAGCCGATCCCGACTCGCGATCCACCAGTCTTAGCAATTCCGTTTCGCCGTATTCCTCATCCTTCGCATTGACCGCTTCGACGACCCCATCGGTAAAAATCACCAGCCAGTCGCCCGGCTCGAGGCGAGTCGTTCCCACCTGGTAAGGCGATTCCGCCAGAATCCCTACTGGAATGCCTCCCACCTCCAGCCGCTCCACCGCGCCCGATTTCTTGCGCAGAATGGGAACGTTGTGCCCGGCGTTGATATAAACCAGGTCTCCGGTCGCCGCATCCAGTTCGGCGAGAAAAGCGGTGGTAAAGCGATTTCCGCCTGCGCTGTTCGAGCAGGCATAGCGATTCACGCCGGCCACCAGTCCGGACAGCGCGACGCCGCTTGTCGACAACGTCCGCAGACTAGCCTGGAAGGTCGCCATCAGCATCGCCGCCGGAATACTTTTTCCCGCCACATCGGCCACGACAAACAGAATGCGGTCTTCGCTTTTATCTTCGCTCTGCCCTCCGCTCTGATCTCCGCTCTGATTTTCGCTCGACATCCGGCTCGACCTTCGGCTCGACCGCAGGATCACATCGTAGTAATCGCCCGCCACCGTGTTTGCCGGACGCGTTGCATAAGCAATCTGGTATCCCGGAATCTGCAGCGGCGCGCCCGGCAACAACCACGCCTGAATGTCCTTGGCGATTTCCAGGTCGCGCTTCATCACCACGCGATCCGCCAGCTCCAGCAGCAGGACGACGAACATCAAAAGGCCGCCCCAGAAATGCAAGTCCAGTCCCTGGACCTCGACATGTTTGTCGCCGTTGATGTAAGTAAACCCGCCGCCAGGAAAGAACAGCAGAATCAGCGCCAGCAGCAGCAGCACGCGGCGTGCCGGGGTCAGCTTTTCCAGGATCGCCCAGAACAGCGCCTTCGCCATCTGCCAGACCCGCTTTAATCTGGACGGCTCCGCTTGCAGTTTGTCCAGCCCCGCCGAGTACAGCCGATAGCTCGAGCGCGCGTCTTTTTCAAACTGCGACCAGAGCTGGTTCACGGCCAGCCCTTCGCTGACGCGATACCAGAACTGCCGGGCATTGTTTTTGATTCTGTGGGGTGGGGGAACAGTTGGCTGAGGGGACGTCATGGCAGACGCAACATTATAGGCTGGCGTTGCCTTTGCTTGTGGAGCGACGGGCGTCTCGCCCGTCCGCCCTGAGCGCAGTCGAAGGGTCCAGTAGTTCGGCGGCCGAGCGGGGACGCCCGGCTCTCCACCAGCGAGCTCAAGACGCCTCAAAACAATTCCATTTGCGCGACCGTCATATGCACTCCGCGACTGCTGCGGGCGTGCTGATCTCCAATTCCGTACTTTCGCCGCAAGGCGGCCATCAATTGCGATAGCCGCTGCCCGTACCCTTTTGGCAGAAATGCGCGATCGGCATAACGCGCCCGGTAAAGCTGCACCAGATCGGGGAAGTGTTCTTCCAGAAACGGCAGGAACACCGCCGCCGAACACGGTTTAAGGAAAAGCGGATTGGCAAAGATATACTTCGCGCCGGCTGCGTTGGCGGCTTTCACCAGGGCCTCGAGATCGCGCGGCCGGTCCGTGATTTCAGGCAGCACCGGGGCGCAGATCACACCTGCGTCCACGCCCGCGAGATTCAGCTGGCGAACTGCCTCCAGCCGCAAATCGGGGCGCGGTGCCCGCGGCTCCAGCTTGCCCGCCAGTCCCGCATCCACCGTGGTCACGGTCACATTCACAAAAACCCGGTTGTGTTCGCCCACGCGCCGCAGAATTTCCGCATCGCGCGTCACCAGGTTCGATTTGGTCACAATTCCAATCTCGAGTCCGGAGTGCAGCGCCAGTTCTTCCAGGAT